>Ga0302232_10002061_pt1 | contig 13844 bp, 14 predicted proteins | sample II_Palsa_N2_3_FD_193575 | JGI IMG/M metagenome (GOLD analysis project Ga0302232, IMG submission 193575) | Peat permafrost microbial communities from Stordalen Mire near Abisko, Sweden - II_Palsa_N2_3 | ecosystem: Environmental > Terrestrial > Soil > Palsa > Peat permafrost | place: Sweden...
GGAGGTGTGGATGGCGGCGAGCTCGGGGTGGACTTCACCGTGGCGGGCGAGGACGTTGGCGGAGAGTTCGAGGAGGCGGGGAAGCTCGCGGCGGGCGTAGGCGTGGTGCTTGACGATGAGGTGGGCACAGAGGAGCTCGAGGGAGGCCTTGCCCCACTCGGGTTGAGGGAGGACTGGGCGGCCGGCGGCGAACTCGAGGGCGAGTTGGACGGCGTGGGCGTCGAGGTTGACGGCGGCGCAGGCGGAGGCGAGGGTCTGGTTGCCACCACAGCAATAGTCGATGCCAAGGTGCTCGAATACGCGGATGGCGGTGGGTTGGTGGAGGGCGATGTCGCGAACGGTTGAGGTGGCGGCCAGGTACTCTGCGGCGCTGTGGGTTGTGGGTAGATGGGTCTCGGTTGAGGTCATAGATAGCTCCCTTGGATCGAACTTAGATGGGGTGGAGGGTTGCCGCTGCGATTGAAATCACAAGAGGTAAGTTTATTTTTGAGAGAAATGTCGGGTGGGAGTGGTTGGGATGTGTGATGGGCGTCGCAGCGCGGGGCGGCGGGAGATGGTTAGGGTGGTGGGATAGACGGAATCGGTCGATGGAATTCAGGGAGGAACGAGACATGTTTTGCTATCAGTGTGAACAGACGGCTAAGGGTGTGGGCTGCCAGACGCAGGGTGTGTGCGGCAAGGATGAGACGACGGCATCACTGCAGGATTTGTTGATTCATGTGGTGAAGGGGATTTCGGTGTATGCGCACCATGCGCGTTTGCTGGGCGTCGCGGGCAAGCGGCTGCGGGTGTGCGATCCCGAGGTGGACGCGTTTGTGGTTGAGGCGGTGTTTGCCACGCTGACCAATGTGAACTTCGATAAGGATCGGCTGGTGGCGCTTATCTATGAGGCGGTCGCGATGCGGGCGGCGGCGAAATGCGTGTATGAGCGTGCGGCGGGCGAGAGTGGGATTGCTGCCGTGGAGTTTGGCGGCGCGGCGAATTGGGTGCCGGCTGACTCGGTGGAGGGGTTGATTGCGCAGGGACTGACGGTGACGCTGCCGGCTCGGATTCTGTATGAGGGCAAGGAGATTGCGAATCTGCAGGAGCTGGTGCTGTATGGGATTAAGGGGGTGGCAGCGTATGCGGCGCAGGCGCTCGCGCTGGGCGCGGGCGATCCGGAGTCGTTTGGGAAGATTCACGAGGTGTTGTGCTTTCTGACGCACGAGCACCCGAGCGTGGTGGAGTTGCTGGCGATGGCGCTGAGCGTGGGTGAGTTGAATTATCGGGTGCTGGAGGTTTTGGATAAGGCGCATACCGGGACGTTTGGAACTCCGCGGCCTACGCGGGTGCGGCTGGGCGCGCGCAAGGGTAAGGCGATCCTGGTTTCAGGGCATGACCTTCATGATCTGTATGCGCTGCTGGAGCAGACTCGGGGGACGGGGATCGAGGTGTATACGCATGGCGAGATGCTGGCGGCGCATGGGTATCCGAAGCTGAGGGCGTTTGCGCACCTGGCAGGGAATTATGGCGGTGCGTGGATGGACCAGGCGGCGGATTTCGCGGCGTTTCCGGGGGCGATCTTGATGACGTCGAATTGCATGCAGCAGCCGAAGGTTTCTTATGAGGCGAGGATTTTTACGTCGAGCGCGGTGAACTGGCCTGGCGTGAAGCATGTGGAGGGCGTAGATTTTGCTGCGGTGATTGCGGCTGCGCTCGAAGCTCCGGGATTTGCGGAGGCTGGCGGACGCGAGGAGATTACGGTGGGGTTCGGGCACCACGCCGTGCTGAGCGTCGCGGGCAAGATTGTGGAGGCGGTGAAGTCGGGGAAGCTGCGGCACTTGTTTTTGATTGCGGGGTGCGATGGAGCGCGGTCTGAGCGGAGTTACTACACAGAGCTGGCAAAGGCGGTGCCGGAAGACTGCGCGATTTTGACGCTGGCTTGCGGGAAGTATCGGTTCAACAAGCTGGCGTTTGGCGAGGTGGCTGGGCTGCCTCGGTTGATGGATATGGGGCAGTGCAATGATGCCTACTCTGCCGTGCAGGTCACGCTTGCGCTGGCGAAGGCGCTGGAGTGTGGGGTGAATGATCTGCCGCTGTCGCTGGTGCTGTCATGGTATGAGCAGAAGGCGATTGCGGTGGTGCTGACGCTGCTGTGGCTGGGGGTGAAGAATCTTCGGATTGGGCCGACGCTGCCGGCGTTTTTATCGCCGGGGGTGATGGCTTTGTTGAAAGAGAACTACACCTTGACGGCGATTGGGGCGGCGGAGGAGGATTTGGCGGCAATGCTTTCTTAGGTCCTGCGCGGACGGCGAGAGTTTAATTTTGAGGCGTTGCTATCGGCGGGTCGGCCAGGGAAGTCCTATGCTGTGTGCATCGGTTGTGGGCCTTGCAGGGCGGAGGAGATTCGGTATGAAGAGGATCCGTGTCGTTGGTTTTGTGGCGGCTCTGGCGGTTGTGTACGTTTGTGCGGCTGGGGCGCAGCAGGACGCTCCGACGAATGGGAGCGGTGGGACGCAGGTGTCAGGTGACGTGCAGCTTCGACCGACGGGCGTCGAATTTCTTTCGGATACGCAGGGCGTGAACTTTCAGCCGTACATGAAGGTCGTTCTCAGCAAGATTGATGGACAGTGGAAGCCGCTGCTTCCCGCGGTCGAGCGTTTGAATCCAGGCGAGACGGTGATCCGGTTAACGATCCGTCCCGATGGGACGATTGCGGCGATGCACCTGGATGAGTCTACGCACGATGTTGCGCTGGATCGGGCGGCGTGGGGAGCGATTACCGGGGTGGGGAAGTTTGCCGCTTTGCCGCAGAAGTTTCATGGCCCGGATTTGGAGTTGCGAATTCGCTTTGTGGTGAATTAGGTCCTACGCGGACGGCGAGAGTTGGGTTCGGTGGTTCGATCGCGTTGTCCCATCCGTCCATAAACGCGCGTGGGGATGGGGCATGGCAGAGGTGTCCCAGGGCTAAAGCTCTGGGGTTGGGGGTGCTGTGATTGTCCGGGCTGAAGCCCGGACAATCACAGAGGCAAGGGCAACAGGAAGAGCAAGAGCAACAGCAACTACAGGGGTTCTTCGCTCCGCTCAGAATGACGAGGGTTTTGGTGGGTTCGGATGATGAGGGTTGGGCTTGTCGAGGGGACGAGCGTTGGAGGTGGACGCTAGTGGGTGTAGTCGTCGGCGTGGGGGACTAGTTGTTGGTAGACGGAGTGGGGTAGGGTGGTCTGCCAGTGGTGGGTGGCGCGCGCGAAGGTGATGAGTCCGAAGAAGAGGATGGCGAGGATGAGAACGACCGTGCGAGGTTGGAGGGTGCGGTTGTGCCAGCGGGCGTTGGAGAGAGAGAGCGATCGGGCGGCCAGGCTGGTTTCGGGGTTGGTGGGGAAGGTCGTCCGGGTATAGGTAGGGTCCGGATGCGGGGGAAGAGCGAAGTTGAGGGCGTTTTCGGCTGGGCAGGCCGCGATGCAGCTGAGGCATCCGGTGCATTCAGCTGAGCGGATGGTGACGAGTTGGGCTACGGGGAGGTGGGAGGGACAGGCGTGGGTGCATTTGTTGCAGTCGATGCAGGCGGCGGAGTCGCGGCGGATTTTTACTGGGCTAAGGATGGAGACTAGGCCCATGAGCGCGCCGTAGGGGCAGAGGAATCGGCACCAGACGTTCTGGATCATTAGGGAGAGAAGCACGAGGGTGAGGATAACGGCGATGCCGATGAGGCTCATGTGGCGGAAGAAGTTGAGCATCTTGACGTCGGCGATGATGCCGAAGGGGGCGAGGAGGAATTGCTGGAGGCCGTCGGCGTCGAGGGTGGCTACGACGTAGACGAAGAAGGCTAGAAGGATGTATTTGAGGCTGCGGAGGGGGATGTCGAGGCAGCGGGGAAGGATGAGGCTGCGGTGGAAGAGTTGCTGGCCCAGGTGCCACAGGTATTCGGAGACGGTGCCTACGGGGCAGAGCCAGGAGCAGAAGGATTTCTTTAGGAGCCAGCTCGAGATTAGGAAGACGACGAGAAGCACCATGGCGGCGGGGTGGATGGCGGAGACGTGGTGGGTGGAGAGGAAATACTTGAGGTTCATGAGGCCGGCGATGGGGAGCCAGCCTTCGACGCCGGCGGGGCGGTCGATGTAGAAGCTGTGGCCGTTGGTTTCGTAATAGCGGACCCAGAGGATGAACTCCAGACCTAGCCAGGCGTTGAGGGCCAGGAAAGCGATCTGGACTGTGTGGCGGACGCGCTGGGAGTGGTCGAGGAGATGGCGGCGGATGAAGGGCTTTTTGGCGGGCGTCGTCGCGGTGGGTTCGGGAGCGGTGAGAGTCGGCATGGGCTTCCTTCTGCTGCTGACTGTAGGTGGAAGGGGAGGGCGGCGATAGGACGCCGGTCACAGGGGGTGATTTTTTGGTTGCGTGTGGGGGGATCGGGTGACTAGGATGCTCGGTAAATGGTGGGGCGGAGGTGCTTTGTGGTCAATAAGATGTTGGTGAAGGTCGTGGCGACGAGCGGGCTGCTAGCGGGATTTTTTCAGGCGCCGATGTCGCCGCCGATGAAGCTGGGCTTGTGGGAGACTACGTCGTCGACGACCATGCAGATGCCGGGGATGGATATGCCGCCGCGGTCGATGAAGATACGGAGCTGCGCGACGGCTGAGTCGTGGAGCAAGGCGTTTGGGCAGTCGCGGCAGAATAAGGACTGTACGCCGGTGAACGAAAAAAGGACGGCGACGAGCTACAGCTTCGATTTGAGCTGCTCGTCGAGCAAAGCGACGGGGCATGTTGAGATGGATTTCGGGAATGGGTCGACGGGGCACGGGTCGATGCACATGGTGATGAACGCCGGGGGAAAAGAAATGACGATGGATACGAAGTGGGAGAGCAAGTATGTGGGGGCGGACTGTGGATCGGTCGCGCCGGGGACGCCGGAGGTCCTCCAGTAGGGCTGATTATCGGGCAGGGGATGCGTCGCGCGGGGGTTTGGCGGGGTTTCTCGCGGCGTGCCGCCTATGGTAAAGTGAAAGCTGCGCTCGGGTGTTTTGACGAGCGCCGTTTACTGTTAGAACCCAGTTGGGCAGCGATGTCTTGAGAGGGTTTTGGCGTACTGCCCGGAGAGCTTCGAGCTGAGGAATTCAAGCGAAGAGATTCGAAGGGGGCCCGGCTATCGGGCTGGCGTAGCTCAGCTGGTAGAGCACCTGATTTGTAATCAGGCGGTCGGGGGTTCAAATCCCTTCGCCAGCTCCAGACTTCTGGGGCGCAGTAGATGAGAGGAAAGTTGGTTGTACCTGCCAGTTGTTACCCCTTGCAGCGTTCGCCATCGACAACTCCGGCAGAAGATTTCGTGCGGGATCGCGCGAACTTGGATTGCGGAAGCGATGGGTTGCGGGAAAAACGATTGGTGAGGCTTGGGCACAGGTGGCCGAGTGGTTAATGGCAGCAGACTGTAAATCTGCCGCGTTATGCGCTACGAAGGTTCGAATCCTTCCCTGTGCACCATTTTTTTTGAAGCAGTAGAGAGTAAGTAGTGAGTAGTAGAGATTCGGTGCGATGACTATGGGTGAGAGCGAACGATCACTCAATCCGGCGGCAGATAAACGTCGCATGTATATCGCCCTCGGAGTTTTGGTAGTCTTAGGATTGCTGTCGTGGTTCACGATTGATCCGGCAGCGGTAATCCACATGCGTGGGTATTCGTCCAGGTATGTGGGGATTGCGGATCGGGACGTCGAGATTCGATGGCTGCCGATCTTGTTTTTAGGGCTCTTTGCGTTTCGGGTCGTGATCGCCAATATGCGGGCGCGGGGCGATGAGCAAAGAGAAGGCAAGAGCAGGACCGCTGATGAAGCGGAACAGGAACGCTGATGTAGCTCAGTGGTAGAGCACTCCCTTGGTAAGGGAGAGGTCATGGGTTCAAGCCCCATCATCAGCTCCAGAATTTTGATGTGCAGGACCACTAGCGGGAGTAACTCAGTGGTAGAGTCACAGCCTTCCAAGCTGTTGGTCGCGGGTCCGATTCCCGTCTCCCGCTCCAGATTTTGAAGAACCCCGAAGGACGGTAGTACACGATGGCGCAACCCCAGTTTCAGGTAGACCGCACGACCGCTCTGTATGAGCGCCCGGCAATGGACATTGTGGACGCAACTACGTTTGCCGAGGTCAAACAGGCGATTGCTACCGCGTTTGCGCCAGGCAATGTAGAGAAGTTCCTAAAGTCGGTGGAGCGCGCGGGCGTAAGAATTCGCCACTTTGAGACGGTGCTGGCGGGCGGCCTGTTGGGCAAGGAGACGGCGGCGAAGTATGCGGGCCTGTCGAATGGCGACCAAGGTCAGATTCGGGAGTTCTACCTCGCGTCGGTGGAGCAGGTGGAAATTAAGCTTCGTGACAAACATTTCAAGATCTACGCGTATTACTAGGAAGAGCTGAACGCGTACGGTCTGAGCTGATTGCGGAGCCGGCGGTGAGTTGTGCAGTAAGACAGTTTTCGATATCGAGAGGAAAGTGAGCAGTCATGGCGAAGGAAAAATTTGATCGCAGCAAGCCGCACGTAAACATTGGAACGATCGGACACATCGATCATGGCAAGACGACGCTGACGGCGGCGATTACGAAGGTGTTGTCGAAGCATAATCCGAAGAACGCGTTTCGTTCGTTCGACACGATCGATAATGCTCCGGAAGAGCGCGAGCGCGGCATCACGATCTCTACTTCGCACGTGGAGTACGAGACGCCGAACCGTCACTATGCGCACGTCGATTGCCCGGGCCACGCGGATTACATCAAGAACATGATCACGGGCGCGGCGCAGATGGATGGCGCGATTCTCGTGGTTGCGGCCACCGACGGCCCGATGCCCCAGACCAAGGAGCACGTGCTTCTGGCTCGCCAGGTTGGCGTGCCGTTCATCGTCGTGTTTTTGAACAAGTGCGATGCGGTTGAGGACGAAGAGCTGATCGAGCTGGTGGAGATGGAAGTCCGCGAGCTGCTGTCGAAGTATGACTACCCGGGCGACGATACACCGATCATCCGCGGTTCTGCACTCGGCGCGCTGAATGGCGAAGCCCAGTGGGAAGCCAAGATCGACGAGCTGATGGCGGCGGTGGACAAGTTCATTCCGCAGCCGGAGCGCGCTGTGGATCTGCCCTTCCTGATGCCGATCGAGGATATCTTCTCGATCTCTGGTCGTGGGACCGTTGTTACGGGTCGTATCGAGCGCGGCAAGATCAAGGTTGGCGAGGCGGCATCGATCGTTGGGTTCCGCGACACGCAGGCGACGGTTGTTACCGGCGTTGAGATGTTCAAGAAGCAGCTGGATGAAGGCCTGGCGGGCGATAATGCTGGTCTTCTTCTGCGCGGTATCGCGAAGGAAGATGTTGAGCGCGGGATGGTTCTGGCCAAGCCGGGTTCGATTACGCCGCACACCGTATTCAAGGGCGAGGTTTACGTTCTGAGCAAGGAAGAAGGCGGACGTCACACTCCGTTCTTCAACGGCTACCGTCCCCAGTTCTATTTCCGGACCACGGACGTGACCGGATCGGCGAAGCTGCCGGAAGGCACCGAGATGGTGATGCCGGGCGATAACATCTCGCTCGAGATCACGCTGCACACGCCTGTTGCCATGGAGAAGGGTCTGCGCTTCGCGATTCGCGAAGGCGGCCGGACTGTGGGCGCGGGTACGATCTCCGAGATCATCAAATAAGTCCTGCGCGGACGGCGAGGGTTTTCTTGCGGCTTCGCGGAGGAAAAGATCAGGCGGCGGGCTTCGGCTCGCCGCTTTCGTTTGCGCAAGGGACGAGGGACGCCGATTGGCGTCCCTCGTTTTGTTTGGTGAGACGTTGAGGTTAGATTGCGACAGCGCCGCCGTCGACGTAGAGCTCAACGCCGTTGACGAAGCTGGAGTCGCTGGAGGCGAGGAAGAGGGCGGTGGTGGCGATCTCTTCCGGACGTCCCAACTCGCCGAGTGGGATCTGGGATTTGAAACCTTCCTTGGCGCCCGCGGGGAGAGAGTCGAGCGCGGGGGTGTCGATGGGGCCGGGGCTGATGACGTTGACGCGGATCTTGTGGTCCTTGAGGTCGTTGACCCAGGTGCGCGCGAAGGAGCGGACCGCGGCTTTGCTGGCAGCGTAGACACCGAAAGCGGGGAAGCCTTTGATGCTGACGATCGAGCCGTTGAGGATGATGGAGCCGCCGTCGGTGAAGAGGGGAAGGGCTTTCTGGACGGTGAAGAGGGTGCCGCGGACATTGAGGTCGAAGGTATCGTCGAAGTGCTTCTCGGTGATCTGACCGATGGGGGCGAACTCGCCGGTGCCGGCGCTGGCGAAGAGGATGTCGATGTGGCCCTTTTCTTTCTTGACGGTGTCGTAGAGGCGGTCGAGGTCGGCGAGGTTGGCGGCATCACCCTGGACGCCGGTCACATTTTTCCCGATGCTTTTGACGGCTGTGTCGAGCTTGGTTTTGTCGCGGCCGGTGATGAAGACGTAGGCGCCTTCTTCGACGAATAGCTTAGCCGTGGCGAGGGCCATGCCGGAGGTGGCGGCGGTGATGACGGCTACTTTTCCATTGAGCTTACCCATGATGAGACTCCTGTGAAGGCGGCGGTTTTTTGGCGGGGCTCGGGATGAGCAGCGTCGTTCTGCCTTCTGGAGCATCGGATGAGGGGTGGTAGTTCGGCGATTCAATAGTTCAGGAATTATGAACTATGGGTGTCGAAGGTTTAGAGTGGAGATGCGATGCGACCGCTTGTTCATCCTGCAATTGAAGGCGTTACGGTGGAGGCGATTCTGCATGCGCTTTCGGACCCGGTGCGGGTGGCGATTTTTGCGGAGATTGTGGGGCAGGATTGTACGCAGAAGTGCTCGAGCTTTATGCCGATGGGGGGAGAGCCGATTCCGAAGTCGACGCTTTCGCAGCACTTCAGGATTTTGCGGGAGGCGGGGCTGATTCGCGGCGAGCGGCGGGGGGTGGAGATGCATAACGTGTCGCGGTGTACGGAGGTGGATGAACTGTATCCGGGGCTGCTTGCTGCGATTGCGCAGGCGCACACGCTGCAGGTGGCGCGGGCGGCGCGGACCAGCAAGAAGTTGGGGAAGAAGAAGGCGAAGTAAGTCCTGCGCGGACGGCGCGAGTTCTCATTGTCGGGTCGCGGAGAAATTAAGGCGGCGGGCTTCGGCTCGCCGCTTTTTGTTTGCGCAGAGGAGTGCTGGGTGGCGAGCAGCTTCAGATTCTGTTGGTCTACTCCGACACATCAGTCGATGGAGGGTCAAGGCAGCATTCGAGAAGTGCTGTCCAGCGCGGCTGTCCACGTCGCCCCGGTCCAAAGTTCAGGAGCAGGCAGCTTCGAGCCTTATCCCCTGTGTGGGGACTGGATCAGCCCTGTTTTCAACAGGAATTTGGAGCTTTCAGCACGAGTCAGAAGCTGTCAAGGCTTGTCAGGGAAAAGTGATTTACGGCCCAGGTGCGTAAGGACATACTCCTGTTGGAGGATTTCTTAATGTGCAAACAACGCAACTTGATGCAAAGCTTTCGGTCCGTCGCTGTGCTTGGCGGTGTGCTTTTAGTCTCCAACGTTCTGATGGCGCAGGCGCCGGCCACGGGGACGCCCGCACCCACTGAAAGCAAGGCAGTTGAGCAGACAACGGCTCCGGTCACTCAACCTATCGTTCATAATTGGCAGCTTAAAAAGCTCGATGGCAAGATCAACCTGGTGGTCAATCCAGACGGTACCTGGATCTTTTCCGGAAATTTCAAGAACAAGAAGCCGGGGGATGACTTCGACGTAACCTTTGCGTTGAAGAGCAGCACGGGTGCTGTGTATCTCTTTCACTATGAAGGGGATGCCGCTTCGGGAGTTGACTTCAGCAAGCAGGGTATAAGTTCGATTCTCAAAGACGACTTTTCGACCTTTGCGCATCATGCCTGGTCTGGCGTGTACACCTTCCACCTGAGTGCGGAAGGCCGCAAAGCACGGTACGAGGCGGATGAGAAGAAGAAGGAAGAGATTCGGCGAGCTGAAGAGGAAGCCCGGAAGCGGCATGATGAGAAATTGCTTGCTGAGAAGAAGGCTGAAGAGCGGCAAGAGGCTCGCGCAGAAGTGGCCTGGGAGGAGCAGTATGCCAGCCAGCATCCAAGTGGTGGCGGCGGTGGGGGTAGCTCTGTTGCTGGTGTTGCTTCTACGATCAGTTCCGTGGTTGGTTCCGTCGGTTCCGTGGTCGGAGACATTGCCGCATGCTTTTAGGTCCTGCGCGGGTCCTGCGCGGACGGCGAGGGTTTTCTTGCCGGGTTGAGCAACATGCAAAGGCGGCGAGCTTTGGCTCGCCGCCTTTGCTTTTGGTGAGCCGATGAGGGCGGCAGATATGGCAAATCGCGGTTAATTCTTCTTGAACAATAAAGAGCCGGTCAGCAGGCGCTGAAGGATCAGGGAAAAGAGGAACACGCCACAGAAGGTGACGATCGCCGCCGCTATCGGCCCGATAAGGATATCCAGCCCGACCAGCCCGTCGTAGGGGTCTTCGCGGGTGTGCTGGGCAATGAGATGGTGTCTTTCCCCATAAAACGCCGCGACCGCGCTCCCGGTTGAGGTGGCGAGTGAGATGAGGCCGTGGCTCCAGCCTGAGATCAGCCATTTTGGCATAGGGGAATACTTTCACGCGGCCCAGTCGGCACAACTCCGGGTTTCGACTTCCGCTTTGGGGCGTTTTCGTGGATAATAGATGAGGACGAGCGTGTGCCTGACCGCTTGGCTATCCCGTTTCAATTTCAGGAATACAGGTTGCAGGGACCTTAACCCTGCGTCGCGGCGTGTCAGGTGGGCGGAGGCTAAATGCTTCCAACTGCAGGACAAGCTGCTTGCCAGCCGAGGTGGCTGGCCACTCTAGAGAGGAAGTACTTATGCGCGAGATCATTACCCTGCAGTGTCCGGATTGCAAGAACCGGAACTATTCGACTACGAAGAATAAGAAGACGACTACGGGACGGTTGGAGTTCTCCAAGTTTTGCAACACGTGCCGGAAGCATACGGCGCATAAAGAGACGAAGTAGTTTTCTGTTCTCAGTTGTCAGTTGTCAGTAAGGGCGTTTGAACTGAGAACGGACAACTGAGGACCGACAACTTTACAGGGGCGTAAGCTCAACGGTTAAACTGTCGGTCTCCAAAACCGAACTTCTCGGTTCGAATCCGAGCGCCCCTGCCAGACTTTTGAACGTTAGTAACAGAACGCAGCAGCAGTTTCAGGAGTACATCCATGGCGAAGGCCGCCGTAGTTGAGACAAACGAACAGAGCGCATTGCAGCGGGCAACCGCGGGTCCTCAGCGGCTCATTGAGTTTCTGAAGGAAACGCGACAGGAGATGACCAAGGTCCACACGCCGTCGCGGGCCGAGGTGCAGGCGACGACGATCGTGGTGATCGTCACGGTATTTTTGTTTGCCGCGTATTTTGAATTAGTGGATCTGACGCTTGGCAGAGGCGTGGATCACCTGATCGTCTACCTGACCAAGCACTAGGGCGAGACGCAGGGATGCAGGGGTCTCTCCACTGCGCATGACAAGAAGCCGTCGTGCTCCGGTCGAGATGACGGAAGTGGTTGGACGGACAGAGTCATGCTTCGGTCGAGAGGTCGGAGTTGAGTCGGACGGATAGAATTTCATGCTTCGGTCGAGATGACGAGATTGGGTTTGAAGGAAAGTAAAATCATGGCAGATGAGTTGAAGCAGGACGAAGAGCAGGTCGTACCGGTCGGAGCCGATGAGGCGCTGAAGAGCGATGTTGCGGTTGACCCTGAGACCTCGACTGAGGGTGAGGCTGTCGGCGGAGAGGCAGTTGCTGCCGCGGCGCCGGTGAACGAGAACTTCAAATGGTACATCATTCACGCGTACTCGGGGTTTGAGCGCAAGGTGAAGGAATCGTTGCAGAGCCGTGTGGCTGCCTATCATCTCGAGGATAAGGTGGGGCGGATCGAGATTCCTACCGAGCCGACGACCGAGCTGCGCAACGGGAAGAAGTACACGATCGACCGCGTGTTTCTGCCGGGGTATGTGTTCGTGGAGATGGCGCTGGACAATGATATGTGGCACGTGGTGAAGAACACGCCGCGGGTTACGGGATTTCTGCAGACGGGCGATCAACCCAATGCGCTCTCCGAGGCTGAGGTTAATGCGATGTTGAATCGCAGCGACGTGACCAAGGAGAAGCCGAAGCTCAAGCTCAAGTTTACGAAGGGCGAGCAGGTTCGGATTACCGATGGGCCGTTCAATAACTTCAATGGCGCGGTCGATGATGTCAATGAAGACAAGCAGACGCTGAAGGTGATGGTGTCGATTTTTGGTCGGCCAACGCCTACTGAGGTTTCGTTTGCGAATGTGGAGAAGGTCGAAGCATAAGAGCTAAGGCCAACAGATAAGTTTCAGAGTTTTTGGGAGTCACAGCCCGGGCGCTTCACCGGACCTTCTAACTCCTGCAGTAGTACGGGCAGTACAAAAAATCATGCGAGGCGATGTGCAGTTGCACCGTCCGCAACATTGAGAAGGATTACGAATATGGCACCGAAGAAGGTTCAGGGATACGTCAAGCTCCAGATCATCGCCGCGAAGGCAACGCCGGCACCGCCGGTTGGACCAGCGCTTGGACAAGCGCAGGTCAACATCATGGAGTTCTGCAAGCAGTTCAACGAGCGCACCAGCAAGGATCCGTCGATGGCGGGTCTGACGATTCCGGTCGTCATCACGGTGTATGCAGACCGCACGTTTTCGTTTATTACGAAGACGCCACCGGCTCCGGTGCTGCTTTTGAAGGCAGCCGGGATTCCGAAGGGTTCGGGCACGCCCAACAAGGACAAGGTTGGCAAGGTGACCGAGAAGCAGATCCAGGAGATCGCGAAGCAGAAGATGCCAGACATGAATGCAGCGTCGATTGAGTCGGCGGCGAAGAGCATTCGCGGCACGGCGCGGTCGATGGGCATTGAAGTCGTCGCGTAAGCGGAAGTTTAGAAGGACAAAGGGCGCAGAAGGATTATGGAGGGTCTCCCTCACGATCCGGCTGCGCCCTTTTTTTGTGCCGGGTGGGTATTCGGGATGGGTGTGAGGCTCGATTACAGGGCTGGGACTGGCTGCGGAGAGGCGTAGGCGCATCTTACTGTTAGTGAGCAAAGTGTGCGGTGTTGCTCATAGTTAGCGATGCACGCTGTGCGAGGAATCAAATACTCACTCATGAACGTTTTGAATACATTCCAACGAGGTAATCCCGCAAGCAATCTTGGGGTGGAAGGGCCGGCCTCGTTGCTGGAGGCGATTGTTCATTCTTCGGAAGACGCGATCATTGCGAAGAACCTGGATGGAATCGTTACGAGCTGGAATCCGGCGGCTACGAGGATCTTCGGCTATCAGCCGGAGGAGATCATTGGGCAATCGATTCTGAAGTTGATTCCTTCGAACCTGGCGCACCAGGAGCCGTTCATTCTTGGAAAGGTGAGGGCTGGGGAGCAGATTGCGCACTTTGAGACGGAGCGGTTGAGGAAGGACGGGCGGAAGATCTTTGTGTCGCTGACGATCTCTCCGGTACGGGACAGCCACGACAACGTAATTGGGGTGTCGAAGATAGCGCGGGACATAACGGAGCAGCGGCAGATGGAGATTGCCAGGGCTCGGCTGGCGGCGATTGTGGAGTCGGCCGATGATGCGATTCTGAGCAAAGATTTGAATGGCACGATCATGAGCTGGAACCAGGCGGCGGAGCGGACGTTTGGGTACAGCGAGGAGGAGATGGTGGGGGCGTCGATTTTGACGCTGGTGCCGATGGAGTTGCATCCGGAGGAGGCGATGATCCTGCGCAGGATTCGCGCGGGCGAGAGGATTGAGCATTACGAGACGATCCGTTTGACGAAGGATGGGAGACGG
>Ga0302232_10002077_pt1 | contig 13791 bp, 13 predicted proteins | sample II_Palsa_N2_3_FD_193575 | JGI IMG/M metagenome (GOLD analysis project Ga0302232, IMG submission 193575) | Peat permafrost microbial communities from Stordalen Mire near Abisko, Sweden - II_Palsa_N2_3 | ecosystem: Environmental > Terrestrial > Soil > Palsa > Peat permafrost | place: Sweden...
TGAAGGAAACGGCCGTGCTATGCCATGACAGCACCCGAAATAAGTACCTGTACGCGAATCGCACCGCTATATACACATATAACCCGAATATAGGTTAAAACCTAGCTCAGAGCCGACCTTGAAAATCAGGCCAGATCGGCAGGGAGAGAGATCGCCGACTATGTCCCTGTCAGGGGTCGCGTCGGCGGACTGTGCGCCGAGCGCAGAACGTCCAGTTCAGCTCAGGACATCTGTGCGTTGCGCCCGCTGGTCGCGCTGATGGAGCAGCTGAGGCGCCGGATCAAGTCAGAACTCGACGTGACCGCTCGCGAACTCGCACCTGATCTGAGGCCGTCGCACGTCCGCCTGCTCAGCCTCACGCCGGCCGGCGGCAGCCGGCTTGGCGATCTGGCCAGCAAGGCAGGCATGACCGCGCAATCGCTCGGAGAATTCGTCGACACGCTCAGCCAGGCCGGCTATGCCGAGGTCGTCCCCGATCCGGCTGACCGCCGGGCCCGGCTTGTCCGGCCTACCCCTCGCGGCGCCGAGATCGGGCAGGCCATGAACGCCCGCGCCCACGAACTGGAAGACCAGTGGTCCCAGAGCTTCGGCGACCAGCAATGGCGAGCCTTCCGGGAGATGCTGATCTCACTCGTCCGGCCCATGGTCCCTCAGTGAGCCACTACCAGCCCGCCTCATACGCGGTCTTGGGTCATGCTGGTGGCTGTGGCCAGCGCGGTGAGGATCTGGGTCTGAGCGGCTGGGTCGCCCGCGCCTGGAGTGGTGCGGCTTCGCCAGGTGACGTGTCCGTCGGGGCGGACGAGGACGGCGCCCGCGGGCGTGACGCCGTAGCGGTGTGGCCATTCGGTTTCACGGATCACGTGGCTTTCGACGGGCACGCGCAGCATACGGGAGGCGGTCTGGGCGGCAGCCCGCCACGATGCGCCGGGGCCGGCGGTGAGCAGGACGATGTTGCGGTCGAACAGGTCGATCGTGGACCTGCGCCCGTGTGGCGTGGCGATCCACAGGTGCGGTGCGCGGCAGCCGGGAGTGGCGGTCGGCACGTAGCCGGCGCCGGGAGGGTCGGCGTCGGGACTGCCGTCGGCCGTGATGGCCGGGGACCGGTACTGGTAGCCCATGTCGATCTGGGCGAGGCTGCGGCCGGCGAAAGGAGCCCCGTTCGCGTTGTTGATCAGCCGGGACCAGGCGGTGCCGGTCTCGGTGGCGTTGCGCTGCCCGACCGGCTCGCGCTCTGCCGCGTAGCTGTCCAGCAGCGCCTGCCCGGCGCGACCGCCGAGGACGGCGGCGATCTTCCAGGCGAGGTTGTGCGCATCGTGCGTCGCGGCGCTGACGCCGGTGGCGCCGGCCGGGGGGAAGCGGTGCGCAGCGTCGCCTGCCAGGAAGACGGGCCGTCGCGCGTAACGTGCCGCGGTCTGCGCGGCCGCGGTCCAGTGATTCGAGCCGAGGACATCGACCGGCAGGCCGGGGACACCCAGCACGTCCCGGACCGTCGCAGCCAGATCCGAAGCGGCGCCGCCGGGACCGTCAGGAATGCTGAGCACCCACTGGTGTCCTGGGTGGGTCCAGAGCAGTGCCGCCCCGGCGTCGGTGAGGAAGTAGATGCTCCGCGGGTTCTCGCCGGTGTATGCGGTCAGGTCCGCGCGGAAGGCGATCATCTGCTGCCTGCCCAGGTTGTCCGGGCCGTTCATGGCGATACCGAGCTGGCGGCGGATGCCGCTGCGGGCGCCATCGGCCGCGATCATCCAGCGCGCGCGGATCCGGCTGCGCTGCCCGGATCCCTGGGCCAGCAGGGTCGCCTCAACGCCGGTATCGGACACCTCGAGCGATTCCAGCAGGGTCCCCGCCAGCAGCCGGGCGCTGGCGTAACCGCGGGCATGTTCCCGCAGCACGGACTCGAAGACATCCTGCGAGACCGGCAGACTGCCGCACGGGCTGACCTCCGTCCCGGCCGCGGCCGTGGGGACGTCCTCGCGGGCTGGCACGCCGGTCAGCCGGGCCCGCCATTCCGCGCCCGGGGTGACCGGCAGCTCCACCGCACGCAGGTCCGGCTCGACGCCGCACACCCTCAAGATCTCCATCGCCCGGGCATGCACCCCGCGTGCCCGGGGCAGCGGTGACTCGGTCACCCGCTTGTCGACGAGCAGCGACTCGACGCCGTGCCGGGACAGCAGCAGCGAGGCGGTCAACCCGGCCGGGCCGCCACCGACGATGAGCACCGGCACCTCGGCAGCGGCAGTAGTCATTGCTTTACCCTCTTCATCATAGTGACACTATGATTTCTAGAGTGATACTATTCCCAGGTGGTTGTCAAGAGGGAGGGCCTCAGCCACCGGCAGCGTCAGGCGATGGCCACCAAACAGCAGATCGCCAGCGCCGCCCGCGGCCTGTTCGCCGCGAACGGCTACGCCGGGACCACCATCACCGCCATCGCCGCCGCCGCCGGCATCCCCGCGCCGACGATCTACTCCGCCTTCGGCACCAAAGCCAGGATCCTTCAAGCCATCGCCTGGGGCGTGACCTCGACCCTGGACGTCGACCGAAGCCATGACGCGGCCCTCGCGGAGCCCGACCCGGCCCGCGGCCTCCGCCTGGCCGCGAACATCCAGCGCCGCCAGTTCGAGCACATGTACGACGTCATCGCCATCTACGCCGAAGCCGCCCGCACCGATCCGGACATCGCCCAGGACCTGCAAAGGATCATGGCCAACCGGGAACGGGCATTCCGCCGTCACGTCGAGGCCATCGCCGCTCACCTGGCGCCCGGCGTCAGCGTCAGCGACGCCGTCGGCATATACATCACGCTCGTACTGCCCGAGATCTACCGCACCCTCGTCCTCGAACGGGGCTGGACCGCCGGCCAGTACGAAAACTGGCTGGCCGGCACCCTCATCCGCCAGCTGCTGCAGAGCGACAACTAACCATACGAAAACCTCCGGACAGTGAGCCGGACCGCCACCCATCTGCGCAGCCCCAGTCAGCCATGCCGGTCACCGGCGTGACCCGCACAGATCAACCCGTTCGGCGCGGCACCAGCAAACATGCCGAAAGGCTGGGCTGGCGCCAGAACGGCGGATATTTGCGCGGGAACTATCTGGGCCTACGTTACGTCAGGTAACCAAGTACGACAGTTGCGAGCAATGGGCGGCCTCTTGCATGCCACGCATACGATCCGAGTTGCGCAGTACGCGCCGAGGCGAAGCTCTTACTTGCTGACCTGGCCGGACGCTCTTGTCCGCATCGCTGGGCCCGGGTCCGGCCTCCAACATCCAGGCGGACCCCGGCGCGAAATCCGGCGCCGTTGTCACTTGATTGTCACTTCTACTCGAACAAGTACACGAAAAATCGTGGAGCTAAGGGGATTCGAACCCCTGACCTTCTGCATGCCATGCAGACGCGCTACCAGCTGCGCCATAGCCCCTCATGTACACCGCTGGAAAGCCTCTCATGGATGAGGCGGGACCAGCGCCGCAGACGCACAGCTTAGCACCTGCGCCGCTCCGACTTGGCAACGACCTCATGGCGCCTATTTGTCACGCCGGAGCTACTTGCCGAGGCTACCGGACGGCAACCGAAGTCAGGGCGGCCCTGATGGCCTGCTTCTGGAGCTTGCCGGAGGCGGTTCGGGCCAGGGATGCGGTGAGGGTGACGCCGACGGGGCATTTGTAGTGGGCTAGACGGTCTCGGGTCCAGGTGATCAGGTCGGCTTCCGATGGGTGGGAGCCGGGGCGCAGAACTACTACGGCGTAGGGGACTCGCCCCAGGCGGCGGAGGGGACGCCGATGACGGCTACCTCGGCGATGTCGGGGTGAGCGGTCATGACGCTTCCGACTTCGGCGGGTACACGTTCTCGCCGCCGGAGACGATCATGTCTTTGAGCCGGTCGTGCAGGTAGAGGAAGCCGTCGGGGTCGAAGGATCCGCCGTCGCCGGTGCGGAGCCAGCCGCCGGGGAGGATAACCTCGGCGGTCGGCTGGGGTTTGCGCTGCTGCCCGGTGCACGGGTCCGGGCCGGTGCGGCGGGCGGCTTGCCGGCTCAGCCGCCGTAGCCGGGCCAGGGCGTGCTCCAGCGGCCGGGGATTGGGGATCATCGCGCCGGTGGACAGCACCGCCAGGACATGTCCGACCCGCCCGGCACCGGCCTGCGTACCAAGGCCGGGCAGTGCGTGACCGCCGGGGCGGTCATCAACGCGATTCCCGCCGTGGTCGCCGCGCCTCCCGGCGTCTTCGTCCCGCCGGTCTTCGCGCCGTTCGTCCGGTCGCGGGTCTAACCCACGGTGTCGGGGAGCTTGCCCTTGGCTCCGAGTCTGTAAGCGATGATGAGCGCTTGATTATGCGCGGTCAGTGACGGAACGGCTGCTCCGGTAATGACATAGTCACCGTCGATGGCGACGGGAGCGTTGGTCTGGGCAGACAGTGGCGTGTTCAGCAGGATCGCGCCGGTAGTTGCGTTGAACGCGTAAAGGTGACCGTTGTAGGTCGTGGTGAAGACGACATTGTTGGTGATCGTCGCGGCGCCGTACGGCGAGGAGGGGAGATTGTCGTCCCATTCGATCTTTCCGGTGTCCTGGTTGACCGCGATCATCTCGCCTGTTGCCTTGGGGATAGACGCTTCGAATGCCGCGGAGCTCTCGGTCACGCCCTTCACCGAGAGCGGCACCCCCAGGTCGTTGACAGCGGCGAACGTCGTCGAGCCGTTGGTGGCCAGCTGAGATTCGACACCGCCGAACACGCCGGGCTCCAGCTCGAACTTCGCGGGCAGCGCGATGGGCGAGGTGGGCGTGGCATTCTCGGTGATGAGCCCGGCGTTGCTGGGTCCGCTGTGCACGCCGACCGGGAGCTTCCACAGCAGCTTGCCGGTCTGGGCGTTGAGCTCGATCAAGATGCCGGCCTTGCCGCCGTCGATCACCACTTGCTGCCCGTTGGCGGTCGTGAGCACCGGCGAGTTCTGCAGGTCCCAGTCGAACAGGTCGTGCGGAGTGAGCTGGTAATACCACAGCAGCTTGCCCTTCGGGCTCAGCTTGACGACCGAGTCGGTGTACAGGTCCGGGCCCGGTCGGCTTGTCCCCCATGGATAGCCCTTGGGCCACCCGCCCTGGCCGATCGGGCCGGGGTTCGCGATTCCGATGTAGAGGTTTCCCTGGGCATCGAACGACGGCGGATCCCACAGGCCGCCGCCGGAGTTGAGGCCCGGGTTCCCCCACAGGTTCTGCACCTCGTCCCAGGACCATTTCGGCGCGCCGGTGGCGGCGTTCAGCGCCCACAGGGTCGCCTTGGCGCCGCCCAGGTACTCGCCCTTGTTGGGGTTGACGGGCACGGTCGAGACGTACACGGTGCCGTCGTTGTAGCCGGGGGCCATGTCGATGCCCTCGAGGTCGTTGCCGATCAGGGTACGGCTCCACAGCTGCCGGCCGGTGGCCGCCGACAGGGCGACCGCGGCGCTGTCCGTCGCGGCGTACACGGTTCCGCCGACGACATTAACGCCGTCCGGGCCGCCGTTCAGAGAGTTGTAGGTGTGCGTCCACAGGACCCTCCCGGTGTCGAGCTGGATCGCCATCACGTTCGACTCTTGATCCTGGGTGTACACCACGCCGTTGACCACGACCGGCGTCGTCGCGTAGCCGTTCGCCAGGCCAGCGGCTTTGGTGACGCCCGTCGACTCGACCGGCACGCACCACGCCACGCCCAGCGTCGAGACGTTGGAGCTCGTGATCGGGCTGGCGACGTCCCGGGTGTTGGCCAGGTTGCCGCCCGGCAATGTCCAGCCTGGCGTGGCGGCCGGAGCGGCCACGGACTTAGCGGAGCAGGTGGTCACGGTAGTCGAGTTACTGCTGCTGCTGCAACCGACGGCGGCCAGGCTCGCCGCGACCACCAGGGACACGCCCGCAACTGCGGGCCGCTTGACGAAGTGCCTCATGTGACTCACTCTCCTGCCGAGTCGGCTGCGGTGCCTGCCATGCGCGCCGCGGCGTGGCCCCTGCGCGCGCCGCGGCGCGACTCCTATTTAAAAATAGATATCAATATGATAGGCAGGTGCTATCGAGTACGTCAAGTGCGGGAGACGCCTTACGGTGGCGGCTTCTCTTGATCGGCGGCCGCGGTTATCGTCGTGTCCGTAGCCGTCATGACGAGGACCGGGAGAACTATGGCCCGCAGCGGGAGTCTGTCTGAGTTCGAGCTCCGCCTGGCCGCGCAGCGGCGGGAAGACGATCGGCGGGACCGAGAACAGCGCAAGCAGGACAAAGACCAGGAAAAAGCTCGCCAGCAGGCGCACCTGGAGTCCCGGCAGGCCGAAACGGACACCAAGACCGCCGCCGTGCAGGAGCAGGTCACGATCCTGGCGGAGGTGCTGACGAGTGTCCTGCCGCGGCCCGCGCTGACCTTCGAACGGCTCATGGCCGAGCCGGAGGTGGCACCATTCGATCCGGGCGAACTCGGCCAGGGGAGCGCCGCACCCGACTGGAGCGAGTTCGCGCCGGTCCCGCCGCAGGGGCTCAGCCGCTTCCTGCGCGCGCGTTATGACCGCCAGCTGGCGCAGGCGCAAGGTCGTTTCCAGGCGGTCGAGGCCGAACATCGGCAGCAAGAATCGCAACGGCGGCGGGCGCTGGCCGTCGCGAAGGCAAAATACGACACGAAGGTCACCCAGGAGCGTGCCCGAGCGGCGCGGCGGAACGCCTACGTCGCGGATCGCCAGTCGGCGTTCGCGGCCGGCGACCCCGCCGCCGTGGAGTGGTTCGCGAGTTGCGTGCTCAAGGCGTCCCGGTACCCGGACGGCTTTCCCCGCGAACACCAGGTCGGCTACCAGCCGGAGAACCGGAGCCTGGCGGTGGATGCCGAGCTCCCCCCGGTCAGCGTCGTGCCTGCCGTCCGCGCGTACCGCTACGTCCGGGCCCGCGATGTCATCGAGCCGGTGCCGCGTCAGGAGCACGAGATCAGCCAGCGTTACGACCGGCTCGTCTCCTGTGTCGCGCTCCGCACGCTGCACGAGATCTTCGCCGTCACCCCGCCCGAGCTGGTGGCGGCGGTGACCTTCCGCGGCCGTGTCACCACCATCGACCCGGCGACAGGCAAACCGTCCCTTGCTCAGCTGGTCAGCGTGTCGGCCAGCCGAGGCGTGTTCGACGATCTGGTCCTGGCTGAGGTCGATCCGGCCGCCTGCCTGGCCCGCCTGAACGAGCTGGTGGCGGCCGGCTGAACCTGGGAATCACTGCTCGGTGTCGCGTTCGGCGGCGTCGAGCAGGTCCATCATCGCGCGAAGGGCCTCCAGGTAGAGGCGGGATTCGTGGCGTAGCGGCATCCAGTGGTGGGTGCCGAACTGCCGCGCGATGTCGTCTTGCCAGAACGGCACGGCCTTTTCCCAGGCGTCATCGAGCAGCCGGAGCTGCTGATCGCCGTCGCGATCCGGCCGGGCGGGCCCTGGCGAGGTGGGATACACGGAGGACACGGATCAGGAGCCGGGCGGCAGGACGCCGCGGGCGGCGTGCAGGCTCACGATGATGGCGGCCAGCCGCTCTTCGGCACGGGGCAGGTCGGTCTCGAGCAGGTTCTTGAACCGGCTGGCGGCACCGGCGAACTCCATGACCTGCTGGTCGATCCGCTGCTGCCAGTGCCGGATGTGCTCAAGCCGCTCGTCGGCCTCGCCGACAGCCCGGGCGTAGCCCGAGCAGTCCAGCGGGCCGTCCTGGTCGGCCGCCGCCCGGTCCCGGCAGGCCTCAAGCTCGGCCCGGCCCTGCTCCAGCCGGGCTCGCCAGCGGCTGGCCTTGGCCTCCAAGCTGGCGCGGGTCGCCTCGATCGCGTCGCCGCCACGCTCGGCCACCTCCCGCTGCGCGTACCGGAACCGGGTCAGGGCCGCGCGCAACTCCGTCAGCGCGTCGATGTCAGCGTGGATCGCGGTCACGTCGGCTCACCTGGTGGCCCGCGCCCGTCCCGAGACCCGACCCGACGCCACCCAGGCCCCCCGTGCCGGTCTCCAGGTAGCCGCGAAGCTGCTCGATCAGGGCGGCCAGGTGTGCCTCGTGGGCCTGCGTCGCGGACAGGTAATGCGTGATACCCGGTGTGACCTCCTCGAGCGCCTCGCCGAAACGCCCGTACATGTCGTCCCGCCAGACCTCGCCAAGCTCACGCCAATGACCCCGGATGGTCGCGAAGTTTTCCGCCAGGTCATGATTGAACTGCTTAAGGTGAGCCCTGAACTCAGCCAGCGCCTCAATATCGTTGACTACCCCAGCCATGTCCGTTCTCCTAGCATAGTCCTTCGAATTCAGCCGCGATTTCATCGAGGCTGATCGTGACGATATCCGGGTACTTCGCTACTCCCCCGGCCGCGATATGCTCGACCCGGCTGCTGTAAGGTATTTCGATATCCCGCTGCCGCATAATGGCGTGTATCGAGGCGGCCAGCGGAACCAGCAGGCGATTGACCTCCCGGTTCAGGTCGTTAGGGACTTCAAGCAGCACAGCCCGCAGGGCCTTGATAGATTTTTCGATTTCGTCCGGCGGCATTTTATTGCTGATGCCCTTGAGCTGTTCTTGATGCGCTGCCAATACCGCGTCGGCGAGGTCGGCTCGCAGGTCGGCGGCCGCGTTTTCTTCCCCGGCGCCGGCCAGGAATCCGGCCAGCCGGCGGGCGTCCTCGGTGTCCCCCGCCGCAAGCAGCGCGCGGCCCAGCGCCATGGAGCTGCCGACGACCTTGGCCCACGCCATCCCCGCGTCGGCGTAAGCGTCGAGGAACCGCGCCTGCCGGTCGGCGCCGGGCTCGGGTGAGAGCTCTGGCCCGGGCTCAGATGCGAGGATCCGTGCCTGACCGGCGACCTTCAGCAATTCCCGGGTGAGCAGCAGCAGCTCTTCGCATTCGGCGGCTAGCTTTCCCGCCCGTTCGGCGTCCCCGGCCAGCAGCCGGTGGGCGAAGATGGCGGGCCGGACCGCCTGGCGCAGGGAGAGGTACGGCGAGGTGGGGGGCTTGGTCATGCTGTGCTCCGGAAGGCGGCCTGGGCGAAGGCGTGCAGGGAAACGATCGAGTACGGCTTGAACTTCTCGACCTGTTCGGCGGGCCACTCGGTGTCCCGGTACAGAGCCCGGTTGTCGTCCAGGCCGGCCGCCGCCGAGACGCCGAGCAGCGCGTCGCTTTCCGCGGGCGACAGCATGCGCGCGGCGGCGCGCAGGCCGAAGTGGGCCAGGCCCGCGCGGCGCAGCGCGCGCTCGGCGGTGGCGTAGCTGTCGGCCCAGGCCACCACGTGGATGCCGACGTCCGGTCCCGCCTCGGCCAGGCGGACCAGGCGCGCGGAGGTCTCGCTGGGCCGGCCGTAGTCGCCTTCGGTCACGAGCTCATACCAGCGGTGCATCCCGGCGATGAGGAAGAACGCCTCCGGCTGCGCTGATCCATCGGGCCCGTCGGGTTCGGCCATCCGGGTGTCCAGCTCCGCCAGCAGGTCGTCAAGCGCCGCCCCCGCGGTCTTGCGGTCGGCGATCCGCACCTGGTGGGGCAGCCGCTCCGCCGAGGCGAAGAAGCCGTGGAACGACGATGACGGCCGGGTGAAATCCGCGATCGTGAACCGGACATCGGCCGGGGAGCGCTGGACCGCGGCGCTCAGCAAGGTGGCGAGCAGCAGCCCGTGGCCGTGCTCCTCGCCGCCGACGACGAGCAGGTTGGACCGGACGTAGCGTTCGAACGTCGCGGCGGTGGCGGGCTTGATCTCGATCGCTTCGCCCAGCCAGGCCTGCACCGTGCGGCCAGAAGCGGCCATCGGGGCCGGCCGGTCGAAGACCGCAGGCGCGTCGGGGTCGAAGCTGGCGGGCGGCGGGTAGTCCCGGCCGGGCGCCAGCGACCGGATCGCCGCGATTAGCTCCAGCCGTTCCCTGGTGGGCAGCACGGCAATCCGCATCACCGGGTTAGCACCCTCGCCGCGGCGGTCGTTGTAGATCGCGTCCCCGGCCCGGACCAGCCGGGTGGCGGCGTCGTTGCCCTCGCCCAGGATGGCCTGGGACACGCTCGGCTGGGTACAGCCCAGGGCGATCCGCAGCGCCATCTGCTCGTAGACCGGCCGCAGGTACGCGGCGAGCGGCCCGCCTGGGGACTGGGTGGCGAGCAGCAGATGCAGTCCGAACGCCGCGCCGCGCTTGGCGATGTCGGCCAGCAGCCGTCCCGCCTCCCGGGCGAGCCGGTCCTCCTCGCTGAACAGCACCTGGAACTCGTCCATGATCACCAGGGCCCGCGGCAGCACCTGCCCGGTTTCGCCGCGGTAGTCGGGCAGGTCGGTGACCTTCGCCTCGCGGCACAGCCGGGCTCGCCGGTCGATCTCGTCGTGAAAGCGGCGCAGCATGCTCAGGCCGAACTCGCGGTCGGTCCGTGAGGTGATGGCGCGGGCGTGCGGCAGTCGTTCGGTCAGGTAGGCGTCGAACTCGACCTCCTTGAAGTCGAGCAGGTAAAGCTCCAGTTCCTCGGGCGGGTACGTCAGGGCCAGCTGGCTGATCAGGACGTGCAGCAGGTTGGTCTTCCCCATCCGGACATCACCGCCGACCATGCCGTGGTGCACCCCGCGGACGCCCATCACGAAGTGCTGCGGCTCGCCCTTGCTGTCCACCCCGATCTGCACGTCCAGGCCGTCGGTGCTGACACCGGCCCAGCGCCGCGGCGGCGGGATCGCGATCCGGGTGAAGGGAAGATCCCGCGAGGCCGAGCTGGCGGCGGCGCTCACCGCGTCGAGCCAGGGATTGGCCCGGGCGGCCGGCGGCATCTGGTCCGGCTCGATCACGCCCGGCCCGAACTCCGGGTCATCCCAGGACAGATCGCCGTGGGAGTCTAGGCCCACCGTCGTGCCCAGCGCGGCCAGGGCCGCCAGGTCGAAGCCACGGGGCGGCGGGAGCCCCGGATCGACCGTGGCGAGGAGGTACAGGCCGGCCCGCGGCCCGTTCCGGGCGAGCCGGCCGAGCAGGTCCGCGGCCCGGTCGCTAAGGCCGGCCGGCAGGCCGGCCAGGACCAGGACATGATACGGAATCGTGGCCCCCGTGGTGGACGCGTTGTAGGCCTCCACCGAGTCATGCACGTTGGTCAGCCGGGTCTGGGTGACCTCCACGACGTAGCCGGTCAGCGTGGTCAGCAGGTCCTCGATCTCCTCGGGGCTGGCCGCGACCCCGACCCCCGCCCGGCCCCCGTTACCGCTCACCCGCATCGGCGCAGGCAACCGGAGGAACGCGCTCAGGTGCTGACCCTGCCCGACCGGGTCCGCGAGCGCGAACCGCACCGTGCCCGGCCCGGTGGCGGTCGCCAGCCGGAGAGCGAGCGCCTGCAGTAGCGACCGGGCCCCGTGGACGAACCCGCTCTCGGTGATCAGCAGATGACCGTGCCGGGCGAACCGGGCCACGGCGGGCAGCGGTGGACCCGAAGCCCCGTCGCGGCCGGCCAGGCGCAGGACCCCGACGCGGAGCCCCTCCGGGGCCGGGGCGTCCGGGTCGGGCTGGTACGTATTCCAGGCCGCCTCGCCGAAGTCGGCCAGCGCCCACGGATGCGCGGCGGTCAGCGCCGTCACGACCCGGAACGGGTCCTGGCCCGCCGCAGTCGAAGACGCCGGCGCGGAGTTCGGGGCAGCCAGCATCGTGGCCGGCCGCGGGACCTTCGGGGGCGCCGGGCCTGCGGGTCCGTCCAGGTAATGCTCGCGGGCGTAGCGCACCGCCGCGGCCGCGGCGGACAACTGAGCGCAGGCCACCTGAATCTCGCGCTCGATCGACTCGACCGGCATTTCACCCCTATGTCAGCCCGTCCGCTTTTCCTTTATGGTCAGCCCATCGCCGGGGATGGGCAAGCCCGGCGAATCCGGCGAACCCGGCACGCCGCGATCATGCCAGAATCAGGTCAGCCGCCCTTCGGCGGGTGCCGAGATGGCCTGGAGCGGGTCGCCGCCAACCTGGAGCGGGTCGCCGCCGACCCGGGGCGGGTCGCCGCCGACCTGGATCTGCGAACCGTGCAGCTCGCGGCGGCAGACCGAGCAGTGCAGGACGGGGCGAAACGGGCCGCCGCAAGCGGTGTGGGTCAGCAGCGTGGCGGGGCCCTCGGGTGCGCGGAACCACCGGTCACCCCAGTCGAGCATCACCATGACGTGCGGGAAGAAAGCGCGGCCCTTGTCTGTCAGCCGGTACTCGACCCGGCCCGAGCCGGATCTGGCCACCGGTTTCAGCACGCCCATCTGGCAGAACGTGCGCAGCCGGTCCGAGACGATGGTCGGCGGGGCACCCATCATCACCAGCATGTCGGTGAACCGCCGGGCGCCGAGGAACGCGGCCGCCAGGGCTGAGGCCGACCAGCGGTTGCCGATCAGCTCGATCGTCTGCGGTACCAGGCCAGGACCGGGCGACCCGCCCGCGGACCGGCGCCTGGTGGTGGCCCGCGGCACCGACCGGGCAAAGCCGCCGCTCGGACCGAACGTGCCGCGGACGTCGCGGGGGCCGGCCGGCTGTCCGCAGGCCCGGCAGCACATCACCGGGGAGAACTCCTGGCCGCACCCGACGTGGTACATCGGCGGCAGCGGCTCGATATGCTCGGTCACCCACACCGCTTCCCACGACCAGATGGTCAGCAGCACCCGCCACAGCTCGCGACCGCAGTCGGTGAGCACGTACTCGTACCGGCGCGGGCCCTGCGAGTACAGCACCATGGTGAACACGCCTGCCTCGGTCAGCCGGCGCAGCCGCACCGTCAGCACCGAGTTCGCGATGCCCAGCCGGTCGCGGAAGTCCTTGTACCGGCGCACGCCGTCCATGATGGCCAGCTTGACGATGGTCAGGTTCCACTCGTCGCCGAGCAGCCCGAGGACGATGGCGTTGGAGTTCTCAGGCGTTTCAGGCATCTCCGACTCGTGGCCAGGCCGGGCCTTCACCACCCCTTGATGGAATCTCCCGGCGCCCAGCAGCTATGCGTGCCACTCGCGATCCGTTCCGGCAGCCGAGCCCGAGCGATCGGGCCGTGTCCCACGTCGTTGGCCCGGAACACGACACACTCGGACAGGTCACGGTTCATGTCGACCGTGAGCGTCACGAGATACGCGTCGTCCTCCTGCGTGCCGCCGACCCGCGGTGCGACGCCGATCTCACTGCAGAACACGCCCGGCTCGAACTGGTACTGCTCCTCGCGCCCGGTCAAGGTGTCGTGCTTGACCAGCCCGTTGAACAAGAACCAGCCTGGTTCGTTGGTGGCGGCGTAATTATACCGATAAGGCCGGCCGCCGAACCCGCTGTTGATCGTGCCGAACTCGGTGCAGGACTCCGACAGGTCCTGCTCGCTGGTCCGCCCGGTGACCAGGTTCATCCGCCACCGGTGCAGCCGCGTCTGCATGATGTCCTGGGCCAGGAACCGGAACGTCTTGTCCTCCGGGCCGTTGGGCCCGGCGCTGGCCGGCTCCGGGCAGCCCTGGAAGAAACCCTCGACGATGATCTCGTCGCCGGACTCGTACGCGTTGGTCCAGTGCAGCACGTAGGTGGGATCGAACTCGAACCAGCGGATGTCGGCCGACGCGCCGCGGCGCGGGATGACCCCGAGCCGGGACGGGAGGTCCGGGTGGAACCGCGACGCGTACCGGCCGCGGGCCAGCAGCTCGGGCTCCCAGAACAGCGGCATGTCGTTGAGGATCGCGTAGTGCTCGGTGTAGGCCATGTCGTGCGGCAGCCGGGGTCCTGGCAGGTCAATCGGCACGTAGTGCACCAGCCGGTTGCCCGCGTCCACGATGCCGTAGTGCAGGTAAGGAGCGTTCGTTCCGTAATTGAAGAAAAGAAGCTCGCCGGTGGCCTCGTCGACCTTGCTGTGGGCC
>Ga0302232_10002081_pt1 | contig 13777 bp, 12 predicted proteins | sample II_Palsa_N2_3_FD_193575 | JGI IMG/M metagenome (GOLD analysis project Ga0302232, IMG submission 193575) | Peat permafrost microbial communities from Stordalen Mire near Abisko, Sweden - II_Palsa_N2_3 | ecosystem: Environmental > Terrestrial > Soil > Palsa > Peat permafrost | place: Sweden...
CACCTTGCGTCCAACACCACCGAACAATGCAAGCGTGACAACGCCCAGAACAACAACTACGGAAATAAGCACCGGCGTCAGGCGTCGCTGGTTGGCTGCATTCATGAGCCAGCTCCCGGTCCGACGATGGGCGCACTGATCGAATCGTTTACTGGCGAATGCGTGCCGGCATTGCGCGCAGGGCGTACATAACCTGACAACGTGAACTGCACCTCAAGTGGTGCCGCGTGATTTTGCTGCGCAGCGACGGGATTTCGGTAGATGCTGAGATCATCAATGAATACGTAAGGCACTCCCTGTTCGAGCGCATGCAGCACTTCTGCGAGCGACTCAACGTCGCAACTGAGGTTGATGCTCACGGCGGCCTTGCGATAGGGCTCGCCCGGCGTCGCCGGCGGATTCGGGATAGGTATTTTCTGGCTGACGACGCAGCTGCCGCCTTGGGTACTCGTGCTGACAACGTCCACTACGCGCTGCATCAGATCGGCAGCCGCGGTATTGGGATCGTCTTCCGCCAAGAATGCGTTGCTTGCAGCCTGTCCAGCACCGAGTGCAGCGATACGCTGCTGAAGTGCAGGTTTTTCAGCGATCGCGGCGGCAAAGCGACTGTGCGTATCGCGCAAATCAACCATGTCGCGGCGAATCTGCTGCAGGGGCGCCACGAACCACCAGTGCAATAGCGCAAAGTAGGCAATCACCAGGGCAAGTATCAACAGGCCGACGGCCGATATACGGCTGTCGCGGGCATTGAGGTTTAACTTTTTCAAGGCTCGCCTCCGCCATTGGATGACGGCTGCGACGAATTTTTGCCTGCCGGCGCCTTGCGCAACTGCGCGGTCAGATAGAAACGTTCCTTACCCGTAGTAGGGTCAGGCTGGATGCTCCCTTGAAAGCTGGCGTCGGTGATCAAGGTGGAATCCTTCAATGTGTCGAGCAACTTTGCTGCCTGAACACTTTGACCCTGCAGACCGACCTGACCCGAATTATCGACGCTGAAACGCTCCAGCCATGCCGTGTCCGGCAAACGGGTGGTGATCTCCTGCATCAGGCTCAGCATACCGACGGTATTTTTCTTGCGCTGGGCCAAAAAGCCGGCAGCGCCGGCGTTGTCCTGCAACTGCTGGCGCAGAGAGGAAACCTGCTGCGCGTCGCTACGCATACTTTCCACCGAATCCTGCATGCTTGCCAGCGCCACCTGCCGGTTGTGTAACCAGGTCGCCAAGCTCAGCAACAACAGCACAACAGCGCCTGCTGATAGCGCCATATTGAGACGAAGTCGCGGCCGCGCGCGACGCGGCGTCTGCTCCGACGGCAGAAGATTAACGCCGAGGCGATCATTAGCGATGGCCAGATCGACCGCATCAATGGCGATACTCAAATTGCCAAGCTGCGCCAGCAACGGATCAAGCGCACCTCGCGTTACCACGACCAACTCGGCATTGATGCGACCCGTCGCAGCCGGCTGCGGAAGTTCGCGCACCGCGTAATACACCTGAGTCGCGCTGAAAGGCGTCTGCCGATCGATCTCGAACGCCATAACCTGCTGCAAGCTGTCACGTGCGGCCAATGGCAGAGCCAGCGTGCGACGCAACACGGCATCCGTAGGCAAAAGCAGTGCTAGTCGCAGATCGTCACGATCAACATTTTTCAGCACGCTGGCCAAAGCCGACTGCTGGATCAGAACGTCGTCGTTGTCGCTCCAATGCGTCATCAGCAAACGGTTGCCCGCCTGGCGTAACGTCCACTGCGTGCCCTCATGCTGCAATAGGTACCAATCGGCGCCGCCGCTGAAGAAATTCTGCCAGCGAGCTGGCAATAGGGCACGCAGCTCACCTCCCCACCAGCGAAAAAAAACAGGCAACGGCGAACTGCGCCAAGTGCGGCGCAAGCGGTCCACCAATGGCCGCAACGACTGCGTAATCTTGCTCATTCTTCGTCCCCCTCCTGCCAGCGCAACACCAAGTATGGCTGTGTGCCGGATTTACCCTGCTGCAAACGCATCGTCGCGCGCAATACCGCGCGCGTGCCATCGGTTAGCATGGCCTCTGACCGAATACTATTCGTTACTCCGTTGTTGAGAACCATGCTGAGGTCAGTGGCGCCTCTCTGCCTTGAGGCATAAACGACAGCCTCTTGCTGCGGCGTCATGCCAGGAATCGCCGCCAGCGCCAACGGCGGCGCCGTGTTCGGGTCGGGCGAGGCGTTGCCGGACCAGATTGTGATATCCGGCGCAATGACGCGGTACAGCGCCGGCGTCATGCCCAGTACCATCTGCAATTCCTCGATGCTGACAAACGGACCATTGCGCGGGCCGTAGTCGTGTCCGGCTGCCGCGTATACCGCGCGACGCTTGTCGAGATCAGTCGCCATCAGCGGCGCACTGCGCCAGTCCACCACATTGGCCGCCAGCGATTTGGCGTCCGCTGGCGACGTGCCGGCCGCCTGGAACAGCGCCTGCAGGACATCCGGCGTCGCCGCGTTGAGATCCACTTTGCCGTTTTCACCGACCGCTGAAATCTTGATGGTCGCGCCATCGAAGGCGAGCGAATACACGCGCCCATCGTCAACCCAACGGTTCTTGTTGATCGGATCATGCAGGCCGTAGAACGCGCGCATGATGCCGGCCTCGGCCGCGTAATGCGCCTGAGTCTGCGCGAACTGATAGCGCGCCTGCAAGCCCTCGGTGCGCGCCAGCGCGGCATAGCCACCGAGCAGAATCGCCAGCAGCGTGCACGCCCACAGCACCAGCAGTAGCGCCACACCACGCTGACGCGACGCTGGATGAACGAGCAAGACACGTGTCATCGCCCCCCGCTCCCATTCGCTGCATTCACTGGCTGCAGGCCGCTGCGCATCAAACCGCTGGCCATGCCGCTGGCTAGCGGATTGACGCGCAGCGGAACCTCGATCAATGGCCACGCATAATTGCCCTGCGCCAGCAGCTGCACGCGTACCAGCAATGGCAGCAGTCGTCCATCCGACCATGTCCCAGACCACGGCACCGGTTTGCCCTGCGTATCGATACCGCGATAGCTGAACTCGCCGCTCCTGATGTGATCGAGCAACACCTGGGGATCGCCCAGCGCCTTCGGCGGCGATCCGTCTGGCGGCAGCAGCGCCAGCGTCAGCACCAGGCTGGCATCGCCGTGACCGTTCTCGACCAGCTTCAGGCTCTGCAGTTGCGGCCCGAGCTTGCCGAGATAACCGGGCAGCGGCGCGACATAGCGCATTTCGCGCGCGTCGCCCTGAAAATAAATGTTGTCGCCTTGCGCGTTCTTGCTGATCGGCTGGGCCATGCTCTGCGCCAATTCGCGCTGCAGAAACTGCTGGGCCGAACGGATCTGATCGATCCGCGCCACCGCTGCCGTGCCCGATCGCACGCTGTGCGTGGCCGTGCGCAAGCCGGAATACACACCGATCAGCAGCAGCGCCAGCAGCACCAGCGAGGCGAGCACCTCGAGCAGGGTAAAGCCGCCCATCGGCTTGATCGCGCCAGCACTCATGGCGCCGGCCGTGTCATGTTGGCAGCATCCTGTCCGGCCAGGCGCAGGGTGCGGAAGTGAGCCGAGCGCGGGTGTCCGGTCGGCCCCCACAGCACATCCAGATCCAACTGGTACAGATGCAACGGCGCTTCCGGCGGCTGATTGCCGGCCTCGTTCCAAGGCGTCACCACGAGCTGCCAGCGAAAGCGGTTGTTGAATTGACCCGCACTATTGCCGGTCCTGATCGGCTCTCCGACGAAAGCACTGTCGAGCAGACCTCGCGCCCACAACGCCGCCTCGCTATAGCCAGCCGCATTCTGGGTCAGGTTGATCGAGCCGCCAGCTACTTTCATCAACGCAGCAAAGGCGATGGCCAGCAGCATGATGGCGGCGATCATTTCAATCAGGCTGAAGCCGCGCTGCGATTGCCTGCGCTGCATCCATGATGGCGCGCGATTCATTGCATCGCCACCGTAGTCGCTGTATCAAACACCCGCACTTCGCCGGTTAGCCATGACACGTTCACGTGCCACTCGCGCTTGCCGCTGGTCAGCGTGATACGCCCGCCGGTGGAGCTGCCGTCGGGGAAAAATCGGATACGTCCCGTGTGATCGTTTGGCTGATCGTCCTTGGCGCTGGTGATGCTAAGCCGCAAGCCTTTCGGCAGCGCCACTTCCTGCTGCTTGACGTTGCGATAAGTATTGCTATGCGTATCGACGTCGAAATTCTGCTGCGCGCCCTTCACGATGGCCTGCGCCCGCGTGGCGCGCAGAGCACCGGCCAGTTCACTGCTGGCCGCGTTGATGCGCGCACTGGCCAGACCTTGCGCCACTGAAAACGATACCGCCGCAGCCGCGATGCCGATGAGCAGGATGACGGCAAGCATTTCCAGCAGGGTGAAGCCTTGCACGCGTTTGGCGCGCGCGGAGAGCGGGGAATGGGCAACGGGGAACGGCAGAGCGGCGAGGCAACCTCGCGCTTGTTCCTTGCTACCCATTTCCCGCTTCCTGACAGTGCTCATTGCCAGTTACCGACATCCTGGCTGTAGCCATCACCACCGGGCTTGCCGTCCTGACCATAAAAGACCAGATCAAAACTGCCGTGCTGACCTGGATACTGGTAGCCGAATTGATGGCCCCACGGGTCCTTCAACTCGGACTCTTTCGCATACGGACCTTGCCAGTTGGTCGCGTTCGCCGGCTTGGTCATCAGATCATCCAGCTGCTGCGGCGGTGAGCCATTATCGAGCGCGTAGTTTTCGATCTTCTGACTGAGCGTCATCAGCTGCGCCTTGCCCGCGCCGTACTTGCCCTTGTCGACGTTCTTGCCAACCTGGGTCACCACCACCGCGCCAATGATGCCGATCAGCACAATCACCGCGAGCATCTCGAGCAGGGTAAAGCCTTTCGAGCGTGAGGCGCTGAGAGAACCACCCAAGGAGGCCTGACGAGTAACAGGGAATGGGGAGCGTGAGTGTCTCGATACGGCGGCGACGCTTTCCTGGTCCATGGCCCCGACTCTTGGTTTCCGCCGGGCCACCTTGGGTGGTTTCATCAAATAATGCATCGTGTTCTCTCCGTTCAAATCTTCATTGGATATTGCTGGTCAGACTCAGTAGCGGCAGCAGGATCGCGGCCATGATGAACGCCACCATCACCGTCATCACGATGGTCAGTGCCGGCACCAAGGCGGCGAGCAGGCGATCGATCGCGCGCTTGGATTCGAGTTCGAAGGTGTCGGCGACTTTCAGCAGCATGGTGTCGAGCTGACCGGCTTCTTCACCGACCTGCACCATCTGCATGGCGAGTCGCGGAAACAGCTTCGACTGACCCAGTGCCAGGCTCAGACCCGAGCCCCCCTTGACCTGTTCGTGTGCCTGGATCAGCGCGGCATCGAGCGCGCGATTGCTGGTGACCTGGCGCGCGATAGTCAGCGCACTCAGTAGTGGCACGCCGTTTTTCAACAACGTGCCGAGTGTGCGGGCGATGCGTGCAGTTTCCACTTTCAGCAGCAGCGGACCGACCAGCTTCATCGTCAGCATTTTTGTATTCCAGGCCAGTCGTGCCTCAGGGTCGCGCAGGCGCGCGCGCCAGAAAAATACGCCACCGCCGATCAGCAGAAGAATCAGCCACCACCACGACTGCAGCGTATTGCCCAGCACCAGCACCACCTGGGTGATCCATGGAATAGGCACCTGCATGTCGGCGAAAATCGGCACGAACTGCGGTACCACGTACGCCAGCAGCAGCACCAGCGAACCGAGTACGCCAACCATCAGGAACGCCGGATAGATCAGCGCATTGACGATGCTCCCACGCATGGCCTGCGCGCGCTCCAGATAATCAGCCAGACGACGCAATGTTTCTTCCAGCGAGCCGCCCGCTTCGCCCGCACGCACCAGGCTGATGTAGAGCTTGGGAAACACGCCCAGCTCTTCGTCCAGCGATTGCGACAGCGTGGTGCCGCCGCGCACGCGATCGCGCACGCGTTCGACCATCTTCTTGGCGTGCTCGCCCTCGGGCAGATCCAGCAGAATACTCAGCGCACGATCCAGCGGCTGGCCGGCGCCGAGCAAGGTCGCCAGCTGATGGGTGAACTGTGCCAGTTGATCGCCGGTGAACGGGCCGCGCTTGAACAATCCAGCCAGCCCGCTGCCGCCCGCGACACCATCGGCTGGCTGCGCCGCCAGCAGCGTATGGCCTTGATCCTGCAGACGACCGATCACATCCTCGACACTTAGCGCCTCCATCTGGCCCTGCAGCATCTCGCCGGAATCGCTGACCGCTTTGTAGCTGAATTGCGCCACGTCAACCGTCCTGCGTGACGCGCATGACTTCTTCCAGCGTGGTCACGCCTGCCACGGCCTTGGCGATGCCGTCCTCGTACATGGTGCGCATGCCTTCGCTGCGCGCCTGGCGCTCGATTTCGCCGGCGTCGGCGCGCTGCATCACCAATCGGCGCAGCGGATCGCTCATGGTGAGAAATTCCATGATCGCGCGACGTCCGCGGTAGCCGGTTGGATTCGCCGCGCTGGTGCCCGGTTTCCACAAACGGATCGGCCGCTCGTCGGTGTATTTCTCCAGCTCGAACTGTTCAATGACCTCAGGCAACGCTTCATACGAAATCGCCGTTTCCGGATCGAGCCGACGCACCAGTCGCTGCGCCAGGATGCCGTTGATGGTGGAACCGAGCAGGTAATCCTCGACGCCCATATCGAGCAATCGCGTGATGCCGCCGGCCGCACTGTTCGTATGCAATGTCGACAGCACCAGGTGACCGGTGAGCGCGGACTGGATCGCAATGCGGCAGGTTTCCAGATCACGCATTTCGCCGATCATGATCACGTCCGGATCCTGACGCATGATCGAGCGCAGCGCGCCGGAAAAATCCAGCCCGATCTGCGGCTTCACCTGGATCTGGTTGATGCCTTCGAGCTGATACTCGACCGGATCTTCGACCGTGATGATCTTGACGTCGTTGGTATTGATCTGCGACAGCGCGGTATACAGCGTGGTGGTCTTACCCGAACCGGTTGGGCCGGTGACCAGCAGAATGCCGTGCGGACGATTGAGCACGTCGACGAAGCGCTGCTGGAAACTGTCGGTAAAGCCCAGTGAGGCGAAGTCGAACACCACCGATTCGCGATCGAGGATACGCATCACCACCGACTCGCCGAAACTGGTCGGCACGGTCGATACGCGCAAGTCCAGCTCCTTGCCCTGCACGCGCAACTGGATGCGGCCATCCTGCGGCAGGCGGCGCTCGGCGATATTCAGCCTCGCCATGATCTTGACGCGCGAAATCACCGCAGCGGTCGATGACGACGGCGGCGCCTCCACTTCATGCAAGACGCCGTCGATGCGATAGCGCACCTTCAAACGATTCTCGAATGGCTCGATATGCACGTCCGACGCACGCTGCTCGACCGCGCGCTGCAGAATCAGATTCACCAACCGGATGACGGGAGCCTCGGACGCAAGATCTCGCAGATGCTCGACGTCGTCCTCTTCAGCGGCGCTGCCGTCAAGGTTCTCCACGATCGTGCCCATCGCCGAGCGGCCGGTGCCGTAATAACGTTCGATCAACCCATCGATTTCCGAACGCAGGCCCACGCGCAGCGCGACCGGTCGACCGGCGGCCAGCGTGACGGCCTGCAACGGGTAAGGATCGGCCGGGTCGGAGACGATCAGTGCCAGCCCGTCTTTTTCATCCAGCACCGGCACCACGTGCTGCTGCTTGAGAAAGCGCAGGGAGATTTCCAGATCGGCGGGCGGCAGTTCCGGCGCATCGCGTGCTGCCAGCAGAGGCACTTGCAGCAGTTCGGCCCAGGCTTCGGCCAGATCGCGTTCGGAAACCAGACCAAGGCGTGCCATCAGCGTGGTGAGCGTGCCTTCGGCCGACTCTTCGTGCAGACGACGTGCGCGGCCCAGATCGCTGTCCTTCAAACGACCACGCGCCACCAGCCAGGCGCAGACTTCCGCTTCGCGATCGTCTGCAGCCAGGCCAGCCCCGCTTGCCGCCGGCTTAATGACTGCCGACATGATTCCACCCCGCTCAACTCGATGCTTATTGAAAAGCCGTCAACGCTGGTTGTCGCGTACCACCAGCTTCAACGAAATGACCACCATAACTATCACAACTTGATTATGCAGACGTGGCCGCCGGTGAATGTGACCCGTCATCAGCCCAACATCCTGTTGCTCGCGATGATGTTTAAATCACCCATCGATACACATCTCGCGCAAAACACCCGCCATTGTGCCGTCTCCACCCGTTCAGCGGCGCATTCGCCTCTTAGGAAAATTTCCTGCATCCCTCCTCGGGGCACCAGCGTATTTAGATCTGACCCGAGCGTTGGCGGTTAGTTCGAACGGCTCCTCGGGCGACCTTCGGCTGATGCCGGTACGATTGATGGTGTTGGGCTGGGGAATGCTTTGAATCTGGTGCGCCTGGGCTTTGCCCGCATGAAAAGATGGGCAGCTCGATTGGCTGGTCTGACGCTTTTTATGGCCATTTGGGCACATGCACAACCTGTTGATGCCCCAGCCGACTCCCGTGTCGGCGACACTGCTCCGGCCAGCGCGTCCTCGTCGGCTAAAAATCTCTCTCCCGTGCAGGTCGAGGGCCACTATGACAACGGCATCGGCACCTCCAATGCCGCCTCGCAGGGCATCATCCTGGGCTCGCTGCTGCAGGATATTCCGCTGCTGCGTCCAGGCGAGGTGCTGGAGGCCATTCCCGGCATGGTGGTGACCCAGCATTCCGGTGACGGCAAAGCCAACCAGTATTTCTTGCGCGGTTACAACCTCGATCACGGCACTGATTTCGCCACCAGCGTGGACGGCGTGCCAGTGAACATGCCGACCAATGCTCATGGCCAAGGCTACTCCGACCTCAACTTTCTCATTCCGGAGCTGGTCCAGCAGATCGACTACCGCAAGGGTACCTACTACGCCGAGAATGGTGATTTCTCCGCTGCCGGCTCGGCCGACATCCTCTATCGCAAGGACTTGCAGTCGCCGATTCTTAATCTCTCGCTGGGCAGCTTCGACTACCGCCGCGTGCTGCTGGCCGGATCGACACCGGTTTCGTTGCCAGCCTGGACTGGCACCGATAGCGGCAGCGCAAGCGCCGCTGACCCTACCCTGCTGGGTGCAGTCGAGGTCATGAGTGAAAACGGACCATGGCGCCTGCCCGAGGACATGCACAAATTCAATGGTCTGGCCCGGCTGAGCAACGGCGATGACACGCGCGGATGGTCCATCGACCTGAACGCCTATGACGCACACTGGGACTCCACCGACCAGGTGCCGTTGTCGCTGATCCAGTCTGGCGCGCTATGCCGGTTCTGCGCCCTCGATACCAGTGACGGCGGCTACAGCGGCCGTGACATCCTCTCCGGCGAGTGGCACACCCAAGACGCCAATGGCTATACGAGGATCTCGGCCTATGCCGAACACTATCGACTGCAGCTGTTTTCCGACTTCACCTATTTCGAGCTGCGCCCGGATACCGGCGACCAGTTCGAGCAGGCCGAATCGCGCAACCTGGTCGGCACCAAGATCGCGCAAGGCTGGACCGGCAGCCTGTTTGGCCATGATTCGACCACCGAAGCGGGCTTTCAGCTGCGCCACGACCACATCGACGTTGGCCTGTTCAATACCGAAGACCGCATTCCGTTCCAGACCGTCAACGACAATCGCGTCAACGAAACCGAAGCGGCCGTCTATCTGGAAAACACCACGATCTGGAACGATTGGTTCCGCAGCCAGGTCGGCGTGCGCCAGGACAACATCTACCTGGGCCTGACCGAACTGAACATTCCGCAGAACACCGGTATCGGATCGGGCAACCGCACCTCGCCCAAGCTCGCGCTGGTGTTTGGCCCCTGGGCCAAGACCGAGTTTTTCCTCGATGCCGGCAATGGCTTCCACAGTAACGACGCACGCGGCGTGATCTACCGCGTCGACCCCACGACCGGCGGCGCAGCCTCGCCCGTGCCCGCCCTGGTGGGCGCATTCGGCCAGGAGGTTGGCGTGCGCTCCGAAATCATCCCGGGCCTGCAAAGTTCGCTGTCGCTGTGGCGCTTGAACAGCGAATCGGAGCTGGTCTACGACGCGGATTCGGCGGTCGGCAGCACCACCCCAAACGGCGCCAGCAAGCGCTACGGCGTGGAGTGGAGCAATCACGCGGTGCTGACGGATTGGCTGCTGTTCGATGCCGACCTGGCCTACACCCATGCACGCTTTGCCAACAACAACGACAACGGCGAGCTGGGTGACCACATTCCCAACGCGGTGCCCAAGGTCGGCTCCATTGGCCTGACCGTGCATGACGTCGATGACTGGTCAGGCGACATCAAGCTGCGCTATATCGGCAGGTACCCGCTGTCGCAGGACAATACACTGGTCGGCTCGTCGGCCATCGTCACCAACCTGCGCGTGGCGCGCGCGCTCACACCATCCTTGTCGCTATCGCTCGACGTACTGAACCTGTTCGACCGCAGGTATTACGACATCGAATACGAGCAGGACTACCGCGCCTCGCTGACCAGCGCACCGATCCCCAGCGGCATCACCGTGCATCCGGGCGAGCCGCGCGAAGTACGTCTGAGCCTTGATCTCAAACTTTAAGCAAGCGGCCCACACTTTCGAAACGCGAACGCTGCGAAGAGGCGCCGCCGACAGGCTTGTTACACGACCTCATGGCGTAGTGCCAGGAATGGGCCCATCGCTTACCTCGCTCCGATGACAGCGATCGGGCCCGTCAAAAATCACCATGGGAATACCCGTTACCGTTGGCTGCCGCTGCGTATAGCAACGCTTTAAATAGGCGAATATCAAAGGATGCGTATTCGAATAAAGCGACGCTGCATTCCCATCAGCAGGAACGTTCAATACCGCCGCCAGGCCGATACGAGATCTGCGCAGCCTGGCGATTTCAGCTTCCTGGAAATCTTTGGATCGGGGAACCAGGGGATAAATTTCCCAATCAGGCGAACGCTGGTGAAACAAGGTGTAGGCGCCCGGCCAGAGCGGTGCCACCAGGAGCGGACCAGGATCCTTGCGAGTTCGGGACAATGCTTCCAGCAAATCGACGGCGTTGGCCTCTTGCGGCTTCAACATGAGTGCGTCACCGCCAATCCTGACCTCACGCCATGGCTCGGCGCTGCGCCAAGCTTCATAGCGCGGATGCAACCACAACGCGCAAGGCATCGAGAGTAGGATCAAAGATAATGGCAAAAATACGGCGCGCCACGGCGTCACCGGCCTAATTGAAGTTCCCGCCAGCACGCCGATGAGCATAGGCATGACGGCGAGACTAAGGTGACTGATATTGGCTCTCGAAAACGCATAGTGCGTATAGGGGATCGACGCACAAACCGCGGCAACAAATAGAGGCGACAGATCGCGCCTTTGCCTCCCCAGATAGATCATGACCACGATGCCAGCCACATCAAAAATCGGCAGTGCAGCAAATAGACTGCCCATCAATATGCTATCGGGATCAAACCGGCCATTCAGTAATGCCGTCCACGGCCAAATAACTGGTAATGCGATATTGGTGGCCCCGTAATCGAACATGAGCCGCACGCTTTGCAACACAGCGGCCGCAAAACCCGGAATAAATAACGCCGCCATCCACATCGGTGCATAACCGATGCCCACGCCCGCGGCAAAGGCAATCAAGGTTTGTCGACGCTGCTGAAGATGGCCTTGCCACGCTGTCCAGATGCCAGCGACAAGGCTGGCGCACAAGCCATAGACGCCGTGATTGCGCCCAAGTATGGCCAACAGTCCGACAATAATGCCCAGGCAGAAAAAACGGCTGACGCATGGCCGTCCAATCACCCAGGCAATCGAAGCCACCAGGACAATCGAAGCAAGTGCATCGAAGACTTTGTTGCGCGGCACTATCCATAGCGTAAACAGCACTGCCACAAGAACGATGGGCCACCAGCGATCCAAACACCACGCCTTTGCCACCAGAGAGCTTGCCAGCACAGTGGCCAATATAGTCAGCAAGCCGAGAAAGCCCCTCAATGCGAGGATGCCGTCATCACCAGCAAGCCACATCCATGCGCCGCTCAGCAGATAGCGCGCTGGGTCGTATGACATGAAATCGCGCAGCGGCACTTCGCCCTGCACGATGCGCTGCGCCCCGTACCAAAGGTAGCTTTCATCAGCGAGGCCGAAACCCCAGTGACGCTCAACGTAAAACGCAAGTGCCGCGATCAGTGCAGCCAGAGCGCTGAACTTTACGGGCCATGCCCGTATGTCAGGAAATTTCACCGAGCTTCGCGCTTACAAACTGTTGCCATAGCCAAACAGTTTCTCTTCGTCCAGCGACATCGATGAATTCGCATAAAAAATACCATTTGCTGATGCCGATCAGCCTTGCATCAGCCAACGCGAACGATCATTTTGACATGGGTCAGGCAGGCGCGCCATCGAGCGAAGGCAGCATCGAGGTTGCTGCCAACTCTAACGATGATCCGGGCAAGAATATGCGGAAGCTGGTTCCAAGACCGACGGCGCTATCGACTTCGATATGCCCTCCCGCACTTTCGATAAGCCCGTGGACAACCACAAGCCCCAAACCCGTTCCCTGTCCGGAAGGCTTGGTCGTGAAAAAGGGCTCAAAAATGCGAGAACGAGTTTCCTTCGACATGCCGGTTCCCGTGTCAATGATCGAAAGCACGACACCCATGGGACCATCTCGCGCAATGGCGATGGTGCATTTGCCACCGTCGGGCATGGCATCGCGGGCGTTGCCAACAAGATTGAACAACGCCAGTTCAAACTGGCTGCGATCAAAGTGGATTGGCAACGGTGTAACTGGCGTCTCGATCTTTAGTTGAACCGACTCCGGGAGTGACTGGCGCAGCAGTGACTGCAGTTCACGCAACGCGCTGGCCGCATCAAACGTTTCTGAATGTGCGACTTCGAGTCGACTGAAGTTGAGTAGCTTCCGACAGATCGCCGAACCACGCCGGGCAGCCAGCTCAACCCCTTCCAGCGCATCGGCAAGCACGAGGGTGTCCTTGTGATGCTCGCTCGATGATTCGTCGATGCGATCACGTTCGGTGGTGAAGCCCAAGATGATTTCGAGCATGTTGTTCAGATCATGCGCGATGCCACTGGCGAGCCTTCCCACAGCGTCCATTTTCTGCGCGTGCAATAACTGTTCCTGCATGCGTAGACGTTCAGCAGTCTCCTGTTGCAACTGCTCGCGATGCATGTTCGATTCTGCCAGGCCCTGTCGCAGGCTGGTAACGCTCAAGTCCAGAATCACTACTATCTGCACATAGTCCAAGGCCAACGTTGGCAGCTCGCCAAACGGTCCGACTGTGGCATAGACGTCGCGGTTGAAAAAATAGTTGGAAGCCATGCCTACGGCAAATGTAAGGATGATCATGATGTAGCTCATCCATAGCGCCTTGCGCCCAAGCATGAGGCCGGCGAGCGCAAGTACCACCGTCATGATCTCGTCGCTTGACGCGCCAAGCATGAATCCAAAAGAAGCATAGGCAATAAAACCCGAACCAAGCACAACAGCGACATATTGCGAAACGGCAAGACGGAAACGGCACATGCGAATCAGGCAGACACCGAACCAGGCGGCAGCTGTCATCAGCAGATCTGTTCCTAGATCGATCGTCAGCGCAATGTGCGGGGCGACCTTGGCTTTGTCGTAATAGGTGTGTTGGAGGTAGGACCAGTCAAACACCAGCATGTAGATCTTGTTCAAGGGGGTGCGAAAACCCTCAAACAGCAGCAGCCATTGCATGAAAA
>Ga0302232_10002094_pt1 | contig 13728 bp, 10 predicted proteins | sample II_Palsa_N2_3_FD_193575 | JGI IMG/M metagenome (GOLD analysis project Ga0302232, IMG submission 193575) | Peat permafrost microbial communities from Stordalen Mire near Abisko, Sweden - II_Palsa_N2_3 | ecosystem: Environmental > Terrestrial > Soil > Palsa > Peat permafrost | place: Sweden...
GTCCCAGGCGCATCACCGGCCGCGCAAACAGCGCCAGCATCACTGCCGCGGCGACCACAAAACGCACCGCCAGAAAATCCGCCACCGGCATGCGGGCGACCACGTCCTTGATCAGCACGAAGGTCGAGCCCCAGACGGCAGTCATCGCCAGCAGACCGAGGGTAGCCAGCAGCTCGATCCGTCGGGAGCCGGGCTCCGACAAAGTCACTTGCGCCGCAACAGCTGACCGGGAATCTGCAGCAAGTAATGCGACCAGATACCCACCCAGACGACGCCCGCAATCATCGGATTGCGCCCCGCCGGATCGTGCTTGCGGAACCAGCGCCACATGCCGCGATGCTTGTTGCGGCTGACGAATACCGGTCGGTGCACGCTCGATGTGCCCTTGGCATGCGTCACGCGAACATCGCCAGCCAGCAGCACCTGATAGCCCATGTCGCGCACGCGGCGACAGAGGTCGAGGTCTTCGCAATGCAGGAAATAGTCCTCATCGAATCCGCCGAGGCGATTGAAGACGCTGCGCGGCATCAGCATCAGCGCACCGGAAACCGCCTCGGCGTCGATCACTTCTTCGGGGATGTCTTCGTTGATATTGACGCCTTCGCCGGATCGTCCAAACATCGTGTTAAGCGCACGCCGCAGCAGCGGATCGCGACGCCATGAGGCAGGATCGGGATGGCCTTCAGCGTCACAGACCACCGCACCGATCAGGCCCGCCTTCGGATTGCGCGTCAAGACTTCCAGCAAGCGAGACAGGTCAGCTTCCTGCACCAGGCAATCAGGATTGAGCAGCAGCAGCGCCTGGCCGATGGCCTTGGTGGCGCCGATATTCATCGCTGGCCCGAAGCCGAGGTTGGCGCGGTTATAGATCACGGTGAGACGCGGGTCGCCCTCATAGGCGCGACCGATGGCCTGCGGCACGCCGTCGGTGGAGCCGTTGTCGACCAGGATCACTTCTAGCGCCAATGTGGTGTTGAGCAGACGGCGCACGCAATCGCGCATCATTGGACCGCTGTCGGCAGACACAACGATGACGCTGAGTGCGATCGCAAATGGCGAGCGAGGGGAATCTGGGCTATTCACCTGATCAGTATGCTTTAGGTTGAGTGATGGGAGAACCTTGCAACATCGAACAATCGAGCTGAATGTGCGCCAGGTTCATGAATTGCATCATTCCGTCACAAAATCGAGGGAAAGGAACGCGCAGCGGCGTGCAGGCCGAATCGACGGATACGGGAACGGCATCAGTCAACGGCAACATCCTCGCCCAGCACCGCGCGCAAGGCCAGCGGCATGTCGCCATCACGCTTGACGAGCCACGGTTGCTCGCGATACCAGCCGCCCAGTCGCCAACCACGCAAACGGTGCACCCTGCCCTGCTCACGATCGCGCAACACGATACCGCGATCGTTCTCCATCCGCGCCGCAAACCAGCGACCCGAAGGACTGAATCCAGCGTGCGGGCTGACACGCTCGACTTGCGTGCCGTCGTCGAAACGAAAAGCGCCATCGCGATAGATAACGCGGCCACCGTTCGGATCTTCCATGCCGTCGACGTCGGCATGCCAGACCGGCAGCTGCAGCTCGATGATTTCTGCCGGCGGTCCGATCGGCGCCAGTGCCAGTCGCGGCCATTCCATCGACTTGTCCACAGCCGGCTCGCTTGCGCCGATAGCTTCTACCGCTCTCGCGCGACGCAGATCGCGATCGAGCCAAGCCTCCAAACCTGCGAGCAGAGTGTAGCCAGTCAGCACACCCAGCAGCGCGATTACCCAAGCGAAGACATTGCCGCCAATCGCGCGCTGCAGCGCGAACAATGCGCCGGGCAGGCCCCAACTCAGGCCGTGCCTCAGCAGCCGGCAGTGCTCGGGGGCAAGCCAATGTTCAAGCAAAAGCAAAGCCGCGACCATCGCCAGCAACAGTGGAAAACCGATCCACCACGGCGACAACGCCAGCACGACGGCCCATGCAATCCTCGACAGCCAGACTGCCGGTGAAAACGTAAAGCGCCGGGCCATGGCTCAGCGCAGCCTTGCATCAGCAAACAGGATCAGCCGCACCACACACGGGCGTTGCGGAACATGCGCATCCATGGCGAATCCTCGCCCCAGCTCTCCGGATGCCAGCTCATCTGCACGCTGCGGAATACGCGCTCGGGGTGCGGCATCAGAATCGTCACACGGCCATCGGCTGCCGTGAACCCCGCCAGCCCGCCCGGCGAGCCATTCGGATTGAGCGGATAGTTTTCGGTCGGCTTGCCACGGTTGTCGACGAATCGAACCGCCGCATGCGCCTTCGCCGGGCTGCACGAACTCGGGAAACTCACCCGACCCTCGCCGTGCGCCACTGCCACGGGAATGCGCGAACCGGCCATGCCCTTGAAGAACAGGCTGGGCGAATCGAGGATCTCCAGCGTGGCCACGCGCGCCTCGTACTGCTCCGACGCGTTGCGCAGAAACTTCGGCCAATGCTGTGCGCCGGGGATGATCTCCTTCAGCTGCGCCATCATCTGGCAGCCGTTGCACACGCCCAACGCGAACTTGGTTTCATCGGCGAAGAATGCGGTGAACTGCGCACGCAACATCTCGTTGAACAGGATCGACGTAGCCCAACCGCGGCCAGCGCCAAGCACGTCGCCGTAGGAAAAGCCGCCGCAGGCCGCAAGACCACGGAAGTCGGCCAGCTTGATCCGGCCGCTGGCCAGATCGGACATGTGCACGTCCACTGCATCGAAACCGGCGCGAGTGAATGCGGCCGACATTTCCACCTGGCCGTTGACACCCTGCTCGCGCAGCACCGCGATGCGTGGCCGCTCGCCGCTACCTTTGGACGCGGCGATAAACGGCGCGGCGACATTCTCAGTCGTACTGAAGCCGAGCTTCGGCGTGATGCCGGGATCGGCATCGTCGCGCCGCCAGTGCTGCTCGGCATCGGCGCTGGCCGGATTGTCGCGCAGGCGCTGCATCGCGTAACTGGTTTCATTCCACGCCTCGAACAGCGTGCTCCAGTTCCACTTGAACAAGGTGTCACCACCGAGGAACAGCTTGATGCCGAGCTTTTCCTTTGGCCGTCCAATCCGGTGACTGATGGCAGCCAGGCCGTGCTTGACCAGCAGCGCCTCGAACGGTTCGCGGTTGGCTTCGGCCACCTGCAGGATCGCGCCCAGTTCCTCGTTGAACAGGCCGCGCAGGGTCGCTTCGGCCCAGCCGTCCAGATGAATTTCCAAACCACAGTGGCCGGCAAAGGCCATCTCCAGCAGGGTAACGATGGCGCCGCCGTCCGAGCGATCGTGATAGGCCAGCAGCAGACCGCCGGCGTTTGCTTCCTGCACCAGATCGAACAACGCTTTCAGCCGCTTCGCATCGTCCAGATCCGGTGGCACGCCGCCGCCACGGTTGAATACCTGGGTCAGCGCCGAGGCGCCGAGACGATCGCGCCCCGCGCCGAGATCGATCAGCCACAGGTCGGAGTGGCCGTGATCCAGTCGCAATTGTGGCGTCAGCGTGCGGCGTGCGTCGCTGACGCGGGCAAAACCGGTAATCACCAGCGATACCGGCGATACCGTGCGCTGCGATGTGCCGTTGTGTTGCCACTGCGTCTGCATAGACAGCGAGTCTTTGCCGACCGGGATCGAAATCTCCAGCGCCGGACACAGCTCCATGCCGACTGCTTTCACCGCATCGAACAGGGCGGCATCTTCGCCGGGATGATTCACCGCAGCCATCCAGTTGGCCGACAGGCGGATCTCGCCGAGGCTGGCAATTGGCGCAGCGGCCATATTGGTGATCGCCTCACCGACCGCCAGACGCGCGGCCTGAGCGCTGTTGAGTACGGCCACCGGCGCGCGTTCGGCCATCGCCATCGCTTCGCCGACGTAGCCATCGAAGTCGGCCAGCGTCACCGCGCAATCGGCCACCGGTATCTGCCACGGCCCGACCATCGGGTCCCGATGATTGAGCCCGCCGACCGTGCGGTCGCCAATGGTGATCAGAAAGCTCTTGCTGCCCACGACCGGCAGCCGCAGCACGCGCAGCAACGCCTCGTTCATGCCGATACCAGTGAGATCGGGCAGCACGTCGATGCGCGGCTTGATGTGCTTGGCGTTGCGATGCATGCGCGGCGGCTTGCCGAACAACACGTCCATCGGCAGGTCGATCACTACCAGGTCGCGGCGCGGATCGGTTACCCGCAAACGACGCTCCTGCGTCGCATCGCCGACCACCGCGTAGGGACAGCGCTCGCGTAGACACATCGCCTCGAACTCGGCCAGATTCTCCGGACCAATCGCCAGCACGTAGCGCTCCTGCGACTCGTTGCTCCACACCTGCATCGGCGAAAGCTGCGGATCGTCGCAGGGGATTTTCGACAGGTCGATCTCGCCGCCGACGCCAGCATCGTTGAGCAGCTCAGGGATCGCGTTGGACAGGCCACCGGCACCCACGTCGTGCACGCTGACGATCGGGTTGTCATCGCCGCGACGGCAGCAGGCGTCGATGACTTCCTGGCAGCGCCGCTCCATTTCGGCGTTGTCGCGCTGTACCGAGGCGAAATCCAGCTCCGCGCTGGAACTGCCCGACGCGACCGACGATGCCGCACCGCCACCGAGGCCGATCAGCATTGCCGGGCCGCCCAGCACGATCACCTTGTTACCCGGCTGCACGGCATGCTTCAGCACATGACCGGGGCGCAGGTTGGCCAGGCCGCCGGCCAGCATGATGGGCTTGTCGTAGCCACGACGCAGGCCGGCTTCGCCGGTTTCGTGTTCGTACGTGCGGAAATAGCCGCCCAGACACGGACGACCAAACTCGTTGTTGAACGCCGCCGCACCCAGCGGGCCGTCGCGCATGATTTCGAATGCGCTGGCCATCCGCGGTGGCAACGGACGCTCCACTTCCCACGGTTGTGGATGGCCAGGAATACGCAGATCGGACACCGAAAAGCCGGTGAGGCCGGCTTTCGGCTTGCCGCCGCGACCGGTAGCGCCTTCATCGCGAATTTCGCCACCGGCACCGGTGGCCGCACCGGGCCACGGCGCAATCGCGGTGGGATGGTTATGCGTCTCCACCTTGATCGCGAAGTCGATGCGCTCTTCGTGTGCGCGCCAGATGCCATCTTTGGCATCTGGGAAGAAACGCTTGCCGACACTGCCCTCGATCACCGCGGCGTTGTCCGAATACGCTGACAAGGTATGCGCCGGCGACTGCTCGTGCGTATGCTTGATCATGCCGAACAGGCTTTTCTCCTGATCCACACCATCCAGCGTCCAGCTGGCGTTGAATACCTTGTGCCGGCAGTGCTCGGAATTGGCCTGCGCGAACATGAAAAGTTCGGCGTCAGTCGGGTCGCGGCCGAGCTCGGCGTAGCGATCCGCCAGATATTCGATCTCGTCATCGGCCAGTGCCAGGCCCAATCGGCTATTCGCCTCGTCCAGCGCGCCCTTCGGCTCACCACTGAGCGCGATGTGCACCAGATCACCGGGCTGGCCCGCCAGGAACAAACCCTGCGCCTCGTCGATATGGGTCAGCACCGACTGCGTCATCGCGTCGTACAGTTCCGCCATGATCGCCGCATGGTTCGGCGCGCTAGCCGGCGGCAGCCCGGCAATCTGCCAGGCCATGCCACGTTCGACGCGGCGAATGTCCGAGTCCGTCCCACCAAAACCCGCGCCGTGCAGAATGTCAGTCGCCTTGCTCGACCAGGGCGAGATGGTGCCCAGTCGTGGCACTACCCATAGCGTGGCCGGCTCGGGCTTGGCATCTTTCGCTTCGAGCACGGCCAGCAGGTGTTGTCGCAGCGTTCCCTGCGGCGCCGTATCGGTGTCGACAAAATAGACAAACCACGAGGCCTGCACGCGCACGCCGTGATGCAGGGCATCCAGGCGGGCGTTGAGGCGTTCAAGGCGGAACGGCGAGAGGGCGCTCTGCCCGTCGAGTGCGATCATGCGGGGAACGGCGCTTTGCAATGGAAACGCCAATTCTAACCGATGCAGCCTGACCGATGCTGCAGTACGGCATCGCTGTCCGACGAAACCTGCGACAAAAGAGCAGCTTGCGCGCTATTCGCCGGTGCCCGGATCTTCGCCCTGGTCGCTGCCGTCCCCGTCGCTGCCATCGGCAATCGCCTTGAGCAACTGATCGGGGGTGACGTAACCGCCCAGCGTGCGGCCGTCAGGGCCGAAAATGGTCGGCGTGCCGTCGATACCCAGTTTCAGGCCCAGCTCGAACTGATCCTTGACCGGGTTGGTGCAGGTGGCCGCCTTCGGCGCACGGCCGGCGGTGGCGTCACTGAACGCCGCGTTGCGATTACTGGCGCACCATACCGACACCATCTCCGTATACGTCGGCGTAGGACGACCCGCAGTGGTGACCACGCCCTCGCGCGGCCACGCCAGGTACTCCACCGCGATGCCTGCCTTGTTGAACTCGGCGATGTGCTCGTGCAACGCCCGGCAAAAAGCGCAGTTGACGTCGGTAAATACGGTGATGGTGACCTTGGGATGCGCTGGTGCGAACACGATGCGCTGCGCGGCAGGCACCTTGGCCAGTTCGGCCTTGCGGAATGTCGCCCAGGCAACCTTGCTGACATTCTGCTTGCTGCCCAGATCAAGCATGTCACCGTTGAGCAGATATTTGCCGTCGGCGCTGACGTAGAGCATCTGGCCCGAGGCAATCACCTGATAGAAACCTGGCATCGGCGCCAGCTCGATCGAATCGATTTCGGCCTTGGTAGACAACACGGCGATCGACTGGCGCACGATCTTCTCGGCCGCGGGAGTGACGCCCTTGCCGCTGACCGAGCCGGCGGCGCCATCGGTGGCATACGCGCCGGACGCATACGCGACCACGCAGACAGCCAGTAACCATTTCTTCAACATCTAAAAAAGCCTCATGGCATGTCACGCCGGTGCCTGACCATGGCGTCGAAAGGCCATTCTCGCATAACCGCCTGAACCGACTTTCACATAACGCGTCTTCGCGCGCGGCCTCAGCCGCGCGGGTGATGCTGCGCATGCAGACGCTTCAATCCTTCCTTCGCCACCAGGGTGTAGATCTGGGTGGTACTGAGCGAGCTGTGGCCGAGCAGCATCTGCAGCGCGCGCAGGTCGGCACCGTGATTGAGCAGGTGTGTGGCGAACGAATGCCGCAACACGTGCGGCGAAATGCGTTTGGCGTTGATACCGACCTTCAACGCATAGCGTTTCACCAGGGTCCAGAACATCTGCCGGGTCATGCCCTCACCGCGACGACTGAGAAACAGCGCGACGGGCTGACGACCTTTCGCCAGCTCGGGTCGGGCGCCAGCAAGGTAGGTATTGATGTATTCCAGTGCCACTTCGCCGACTGGCACCAGCCGATCCTTGCCGCCCTTGCCCGTCACCCGTAGCACGCCCTGCCGCGTATTGAGCGACGCCAGCGGCAACTCGACCAGCTCGGACACGCGCAGGCCGGAGGCGTACATCAGCTCCAGCATCGCGCGATCACGCAAGCCCAATGTGGTGGCGGTATCGGGCGCGTTGAGCAGACCGACGATCTCGCGCTCGGCCAGCGCCTTCGGCAGGCTGCGCGGCATGCGCGGCCGCTCGATCAACAGGGTCGGATCGGCAAAGCCTGGCTCGTTCCGCGCCAGAAACGCGTAGTAACGGCGAAACGCCGACTGCCGCCGCGCGATCGAACGTATCGCGACCGGCTGCATGCCATTCGACGCGCGGCCGTGATACGCGGAAATGTCCTCGCGTTGTGCCGTGGGCAGCGTGCGGCCACGGCCAGCCAACCAGCCAGCCAACGCTTCCAGATCGCGCCGGTAAGCCTCCAGCGTGCGATCGGCGAGTCCGTCCTCCGACCACACGCGCTCCAGAAACGCAGCGATACTGTGCCGATCGGCTTCGGCGATACTGGTGCGACTTTCTTCCTTTTTCATGCGCACGATGCTGGCCATTGCGCGCGCACTACGCAAGCGATAAGCCGCCGATGCCGACCACGCTGCAAACAACTCCGCTCCATACCAGCTCGATCCCCTGTCCGCTGTGGCGGCGACTACTCGCCCTGGTCTACGACCTGCTGATCGTGGTGGCGATCGTGATGGTGGTAGGTCTGCTGTGCCAGCTGGCTACCGGCGGCAAGTTGATCAGCACTGGCGCAACGACTTCGGTGCCGGTCTGGTATCAGGCGCTGCAGGGCTTGGTCGTCGCCGCGTATTTCATCAGTGCATGGCGCCGTGGCGGACAGACGGTGGGCATGCGGCCCTGGCGCATCCGCGTCACCTCCACGGCCGGCGCGACACCATCGATACAGCAATGCCTGGTCCGATTACTCGTCGCTGCCGCACCCTTGCTGTTGCTTCTGCTGGAACCCGTGCTGGGACTTCGCGCCACGCTCTGGACGGTGCTAGTCATATGGTTCACATGGTTTGCGGTAGCGTTGCTCAATAGCCGTCGGCGGACCCTGCATGACCTGGCCGCCAATACCGAGATTCGCCTGCTCGGTAAATCCTGATAATCCGCTCAGTCTCTGGATTCCACCCGACAGATGTCCAGCCAGCCAGCCCAAACTCGCAATGATTCCGAACTGATCCGCGCCAATCGCGGCTTTTACGAATCGTTGTGGGCCGAGTCGCAGCTGATCGATCCCGATCGCTTCAACACCTGGCCACTGCTCAGCGAACTGGCCGCCAACGCACCGCATCGGCTGGAAGTGGCACCCGGCCTGCGCCCGCGCATGCCGCTCGATGGCACCTGTTTTATTGACCTCAGCCACGCCGCGCTGCACCGCTTGCACCAGCGTGGTGCCGACGCCGTACATGGCATGATCGGCGCGCTACCCTGCGCCAATGCGCGTTTCGATCTGATCTGCGCGCTGGATATTCTCGAACACGTCGACGACGACAACGCCGCGCTGGCCGAACTGGCAAGGGTTGCCACACCGGGTGCGACTCTGCTGCTGTCCGTGCCGCTGCATCCCGAGGCCTGGACCGCCTTCGACGATTTCGTCGGCCACTGCCGCCGCTACGAACCGACGCAGATCGCCACCCGACTGGCCCAGCACGGTTTCACCATCGAACACAGCGCCGTGTACGGCATGCAGCCAAAATCCTCGCGCCTGCTCGATGTCGGCCTGTGGTTCCTCACCCACCAGCGCAAGCGCGCCATGTGGTGGTACAACCGGGTTTTCATGCCGCTGGGCGTGCGTTTCCAGAAACCTCTGGCGTGGCGCACCGGCATGGGTGACACGCGCGGCGTGGACGAGCTGCTGCTGCGCTGTCGCTACCAGTAACTTTCCAAGTTCGTCCGCAACTACGGTCACCGCCAAGTGACTGATTGGAAAAGTTTCTGAACCATTCCCGCAGGGAATTGCGGCATCGCAACAAGCCAGAGCAAACCGCGCTAAGATGGGAGAATTCCTTTTCCCGGCCAGCCTTTCCGATGCTTTATCAACTCCACGAATGGCAGCGCGCATTTCTCGGCCCCTTGAGCTACTTCGCGCAAGCCAACGCGCGCATGCTCAACGACAACAGCAGCCCGCTCGGCAAGCTCTCCGGCGCGCAGCGTCTGGCTGCGGGCTATGAGCTGATGCATCGGCTGGGCAAGGAATACGAAAAACCCGAGTTCGGCATCACCAGCGCCATGGCGCACGATCATGAGATCGCGGTGATCGAACGCGTTGCGCTGGACAAACCGTTTTGCCAGCTGAAGCGCTTCAAGCGCTTCAGCGACGACCCGGCCACCATCGAAAAGATGAAGCACGATCCGATCGTGCTGGTGGTCGCGCCACTGTCCGGCCACCACGCCACCTTACTGCGCGACACTGTGCGCACCCTGCTGCACGACCACAAGGTCTACATTACCGACTGGGTCGATGCGCGGATGGTGCCGAACGAATTCGGCCCGTTCAACCTCGATGACTACGTCGCCTATATCGAGGAATTCATCCGCCATATCGGCGCAGCAAACGTCCACGTGATTTCAGTGTGTCAGCCCACCGTGCCGGTGCTGGCCGCCGTCTCCCTGATGGCAGCGCGCGGCGAAGCCACGCCACGCAGCATGACCATGATGGGTGGCCCGATCGATCCACGCTGCAGCCCCACCAGCGTCAACAACCTGGCTACCACCCAGCCGCTATCGTGGTTCCAGGGCAACGTGATCCACACCGTGCCGGCGAACTATCCCGGCCACGGCCGCGAGGTATATCCAGGTTTCCTGCAGCACGCAGGCTTCATCGCGATGAACCCGAATCGCCATCTAAATTCGCACTGGGATTTCTATCAGGATCTGCTGCGCGGCGACCTGGAAGACGCCGAGTCACATCGCAAGTTCTACGACGAATACAACGCCGTACTCGACATGCCAGCCGAGTTCTATCTCGACACCATCGAAAAGGTGTTCCAGGAATTTCTGCTACCGCGTGGGCTGTGGGATGTCGCTGGCGAACGCGTCACGCCCAGCGCGATCAAGACCAGCGCGCTGCTGACGATCGAAGGTGAGTTGGATGATATTTCCGGCCTGGGCCAGACGCAGGCGGCGCACGACCTGTGCAGCGGCATCCCGACGAAGCGCCGGGCGCACAAGGTGATCGATGGCGCCGGGCACTATGGGATTTTCAGTGGACGGCGGTGGCGCGAGACTGTTTATCCGCAGGTGCGGGATTTTATTCGGAAGTTTGACAAGGTGGCGGTGGCGGGGAAGAAGGCGCCTGCGGCGGGCTGATTTGGCGCACCTGCGATATGGCTTGGCACGATGCACGCCAAGTTACCGCCGGGAATAAACGCATGCCGCACATCTCGCAACTTCGTTCACCCTGAACGTAGCGAAGCGGATTCGAAGGACTCCGCACTAGTAACGATTTTTGCCTTCTCGCTCAACGGCTCAATGGGTAAAGCCAAAAAGACTTTAGAGCTTTCGTCCTCCTTCGGAGGGCGAGTCACTTTTCTCTGCGTGGCCAGAGAAAAGTAACCAAAAGAGAGGCCACCCCACTTGGCGCTTGGCGGGCTGCGCCCGCCAAGTCCGTGAGCCGTGGCCGGGCTTTTCGACAGGACTCCTGTCCTGACGAAAAGGAATCGACATCCCTGTCGATTCCCCTGCGGGCCTATCGACCACGCCTCACCGCCGCACAGGGGTTTGGAAAAGCAAAGCAGCTTCCCGCAATTTCGTTAGGCCGTATAACGCCTAAACTAAGCGGCACCGGCCGCCACGTCAGGAGCACCGTAACATCCAGTCCGGCGTCCGCTTGAGGGCATAGTGAGCCCTCACCTCGTGCTATGCATGAAGGACCGCTCTCCCCACATGGCAATGTAGAGCGACCGGAGGTTGCATGGAATGAGCTGCCAACCATCGCTCTTGGCCTTATTGTCTTTTATGTCCCACAAAAGCGACTCAACGTATGCAGTGTCGATGCAACGAGTAGTTGGTTCGTCTGCATCAGCCAGCAAGGCAGATAGCAGTTTGAAATGTTCGGAGGCCTTGGACTGTTGGCCTTCTTTGATTGCATTTGTAGTGAGCTGAGAGAAGCGCTCCAGCCAGATATGAGGCGATTCTTCGACGTCATAACAGCCATCTCGAAGACCCGCCTCAATCAAGCGCGCCTCGCGTGGGAAGGCGCTCCTTACCGACGCAACGACTCTCTGAGCTGCAATTATTTCGGCTATGGGCATGAATGCTAACGCTGGAATTAAGCGGCAGCAGAGCCGTCCGCTTTAATGAATGGTTAGGCCGCACTTGGGCCCCGCGAGTTCGGGCTCTTTGAAAGATTAGAAGTTGCATCCGACACCGGTACAGTGACCCTTCTTGTCGTACACATCAACAATACCCAGCGCAACAGCGACGCCAACAGCACACTGCTTGGCGCCTTTGGAACACTCGGCCGCAGCATAGGAAATACGTCCAGCGAAAAGAAACCAAGCAATTACGGAAAAAACTAGGAGAGTCACCGATGTTCCGACGATGGCGCGTGCCTTACCGGTCTCCTTTTCCCTGTTGACCGACTTTGTACCGGGTTCATTGCACATATCCGCTCCTTGCAAGACAGTGTGCGGCCTAACGCCTGATAGACCTCGGATTGAGGCATATGCAATGGATGTTGCAATGGATGTTGCAATGGATGTTGCAATGGATGTTCGGACTCGCCGTGCCTTGCGTCAATCGAGTAGAAATTCCGCGAGATGAGGGCTTTCTACGACGCATTAGATCGGGCGATCAGGTCGTTGCATACAAGAGATACTCGCAAGCGCGCAGGATGCGCGTTGCTCTTAAACGGGGCCCCTGTGCGGCGGTGAGGTGGGGTCGACAGGCCCGCAGGGTGATCGGCAGGAAGCCGATCACTTTTCGCCGGTGCAGGGATGCGCCGTCGAAAAGCCCGGCCGCACCTCACGGACTTGCCGGGCAGGGACGCCCGGCAAGCGCCAAGCGGGGTGGCCTTCTCTTTTGGTTACTTTTCTCTTGGCCACGCAAGAGAAAAGTGACTCGGCCGCCGGTGGCGGACGAAAGCCCGCGGCAGGCGAGCCAGATCACACGGACGATCGGTTGTCGCCAAATCCGACTATATCAGCCACGTGCGAAGAATGAGCGGAACGCTTCCACCACCCTCTCAACCCCCTCATCATCCACATCCAGATGAGTAACCAACCGCAACGTCGGCAAATACCCAATACTGATACGAACCCCCGCCGCCCGCATATGGACGTCCAAATCCTTCAACCGACCGGCGGGCACGTCAACATAAACCATATTGGTAAATTGCCCCAGCAGGTTGACGCCAGCGATCTCGCGAAGACAGCCAGCCAGATAAGCCGCGCGCCGATGATCATCGGCCAGACGCGCCACGTGATGATCGAGCGCATAGATACCTGCCGCAGCGAGCAGGCCGGCCTGACGCCAGCCGCCGCCGGTAACCTTGCGCCAGCGCCGCGCCTTGTCGATCAACGCATGCGAACCGACCAGTACAGAGCCAACCGGCGCACCCAGGCCCTTCGACAGACATACCGACACGCTGTCGAAATGCCGGGCGATTTCGCGCGCCGGCACATCACAGGCCACGGCGGCGTTGAACAGACGCGCACCATCGAGATGCAGACCAAGTCCACGCTCACGGCTGAAGTCGTGCGCGGCCTTTAGATAATCCAGTGGCAACACCCGTCCCCACCAGGTGTTCTCCAGCGCCAGCACTTTGGTGCGTGCGAAATGCGGGTCGACCGGCTTGATCGCTGCGGCGACCTTGTCCAGCGGCAACGTGCCGTCGGCATCCTGCGGAATCGGCTGTGGCTGGATGGAACCGAGCACGGCAGCACCACCACCTTCCCAGCGAAAGGTATGTGCATCGGCACCGACCAGATACTCGTCGCCGCGCTCGCAGTGCGCCATCAACGCCAGCAGGTTCGACTGCGTGCCGGTCGGCACGAACAGCCCAGCCTCGAAACCGAGGTCGTCGGCGAGACGCTGCTGCAGTAAGTTGACCGTCGGGTCTTCGCCGTAGACATCGTCGCCAACGTCGGCCAGTAGCATCGTTTCACGCATGGCCTGCGTGGGCTGCGTGACCGTATCGCTGCGTAAATCGACAACTCGCATGGCGGCGTCTCACTGGTTGAATTGGATTGGGAAGATATCGCCGGCGGACCGATGGCAGGCTGTTGCCAGGATCAGCCGCTGCGGCGGAAATACAGCCAGCCAGCTACCGCCAGTATCACGATCGGCAGCAGGTTGGCGAGCAGCGGCGGCATACCGTAAACCGTACCGAAGTTGAC
>Ga0302232_10002116_pt1 | contig 13671 bp, 9 predicted proteins | sample II_Palsa_N2_3_FD_193575 | JGI IMG/M metagenome (GOLD analysis project Ga0302232, IMG submission 193575) | Peat permafrost microbial communities from Stordalen Mire near Abisko, Sweden - II_Palsa_N2_3 | ecosystem: Environmental > Terrestrial > Soil > Palsa > Peat permafrost | place: Sweden...
TAGGTGAAGAGCCTCGGCGCCTGAAACCCTGGACTCCTGCTTTCGCAAGAGCACGGAAGGCGCTTACAGACATTTCGCGGATGAGCGCGCACCCCGCCCCCTTGAAAAGCGAAGCAAACCGCTCGTATCTCGCTGCATGACCAATACGACGCGACGTGACCTCATCGCCGCGCTGGGCGCGGTGGCCGCCCTGCCCTCCGGCCGCCTGATGGCCGCCGTCACCCGGGGCGACGCGCAACCCTTCTCGTGGGACAGGCTCAAGGCCTATGCGGGCACGCTTGCCCGCCAGCCGTTCAGGGCGCCGCCCCCACCCGCGCCCGGTGTCGACAAGATCGATTACGACGCGCTCAACGCGATCCAGTACAAGCCGTCGGCGACGCAGTTGAAGAGCGCGAGCGGCGGCGTGCGCTTCTTCCCGGTCACCCATTTCCAGCCGACGACCGTGCAGATCTTCCTCGTCGACGGCGATGTCGCACGCCCGTTCCACTATGACGCGGCGCTGTTCGACATGCCCGCGACCAGCCCCCTCGCCGCACTCGGCGCCAATGGCGGCCTGTCGGGCTTCCGCGCCATGAACGCGGCGGGCAGCAGCGACTGGCTGGCGTTTGCTGGCGCCTCCTATTTCCGCTCGTCGGGCGCGCTCGATCAATACGGCCTGTCCGCGCGAGGCCTCGCGATCGACACCGGCGGTCCGGGCGCGGAGGAGTTTCCCGCCTTCACGCGCTTCTGGCTGGGCCGCGGCGCGGACGGCGCGCTGCTCGTCGACGCGCTGCTCGAGGGGCCGAGCGTGGTCGGCGCCTATCGCTTCACCAACCGCAAGAGCGACGCGGGCGTCACACAGGACGTCGAGATCTCGCTGCACCTGCGCAAGGACATCGCGCGGCTCGGCATCGCGCCGCTGACCAGCATGTTCTGGTACGACCAGGCCGATCGCACGCACGCGACCGACTGGCGCCCCGAGATCCACGATTCGGACGGGCTGCTGATGCTCAATGGCAAGGGCGAGCGGCTGTGGCGCCCGCTCTCCAACCCGTCCGGCGCGACCGCCAACAGCTTTGCCGACAAGAGCCCGAAAGGCTTCGGCCTGCTCCAGCGCGACCGCAACCACGATCATTATCAGGATGATGGCGTCTTCTACGAAAAGCGCCCCTCGCTATGGGTGGAGCCCAAGGGCGATTGGGGCGCGGGCGCGGTGACGCTGGTCGAGTTGCCGACCACCGACGAGACCAACGACAATATCGTCGCGATGTGGGTGCCCGCGGCGCCCGCCCGTGCGGGAATGCATTATGATCTCGCCTACCGTCTGCGCTGGATCGCGGGTGAGCCGCTGCCGGCCGGCCCCGCGCGCGTCGTCGATCTGTGGCGCGGCGTTGGCGGGCGCCCGGGCCAGCCCGTCAATCCCAAGGCGACCAAGCTGGTGATCGATTTCGCGGGCCCCGCGCTGGCCGGGCTCGGCCGATCGAGCGGCGTCACGCCCGATCTCAGCGTCAACCGCGGCACCGTCGACAATGTCGCCGCCTATCCCGTCGTCGGCCAGGCGGATCGCTGGCGTGTCATGGCCGATATCACGCCCGCAGGACACGATCCGGTCGACATCCGTTGCGGGCTGCGCAAGGGCGCGGCGCCGATCACCGAGGTCTGCCTCGCGCAGATCGCGGGCAAATGATCATCGCGCGTTCATCGGGCTACGGAACCGCCCCGCCGATGCGCTGTTGTGGCAGCAGCACGGCCGGCGCAGAGCGGTATGCAAGGGGAGCGATGGTAACGGGCGTTGCTTACCCGCTGTTTATCGCGAGGGTTTGAGATTGACCGAAGACCGCCGCGGATCTTTGGGCGCGGCGACCACGTCGGGGCCCTGGGAACCGACCTACGCTACGAGCGACATGCCCGCTGCCACGCCGGCATCGATGCCGGTACAGGCGCTCGACCATGCGCCCGACGCGCCACCGCCGCCCCGCACCTCGCCGCACGGGATGACCGAGCGCCGGCTGCTGCTGGTGCTCGGCACGCTGGTGATCGGCACCTTCGGCGCGGGCGAGATCACGCGCAGCCTGTCGAGCGACGGCATCTCGGCGACCGACGTCGTGCTGATGCTGCTGTTCTTCGCGCTGTTCGCCTGGGTGGCGTTCGGCTTCCTCAACGCGCTGGCGGGCTTCCTGCTGCTCGTCTCGGGACGCTCGGTGCCGACCCCGGCGGCCTCGCCCTCGACCTTGCCCACCGGCCGCACCGCGATGCTGATGCCGGTCCACAACGAGGAGGTCGAGCCCGTCTTCGCGCGGCTACGCGCGATGACGCGCTCGATCGCGGCGGCGGGCGGCGCGCAGCTGTTTGAAGTGTTCATCCTCAGCGACAGCCGCCCCGAACGCGAGGCGGCCGAGCATCGCGCCTTCCGCCGGCTGCGCGGCCTGAGCCCGCTGCCGATCTGGTATCGCCGCCGCACGGTCAACGAGGGCCGCAAGCCCGGCAACATCGCCGATTGGGTGCGCAATCATGGCGGCGGCTACGACTATATGCTCGTGCTTGACGCCGACAGCCTGATGAGCGGCGCCGCGGTGATGCGGCTGGCGGCGGCGATGGACCGCCATCCGCAGGTGGCGCTGCTCCAGACGATACCGATGGTGATCGGCGGCGAGACGCTGTTTGCACGCTGGCAGCAGTTCGCGGCAAGGCTCTACGGGCCGGTCTTCTCGGCTGGCTTGCTCTGGTGGTCGGGCGCCGAGGCGAGCTTTTGGGGGCATAACGCGATCCTGCGCGTCGCCGCCTTCGCCGAATCCTGCGGCCTGCCCAAGCTCTCCGGCCCCGAGCCGTTTGGCGGCCACGTGATGAGCCACGACATGTACGAGGCCGCGCTGCTGCGGCGGCGCGGCTGGGCGTGCCACATGGTCGCGATGCAGGACGGCACCTACGAGGAATATCCGCCCACCTTCGTCGAACATGCCGCGCGCGACCGGCGCTGGTGCCAGGGCAATCTCCAGCATCTCCGCCTGCTCGATACCGCCGGGCTGCACTGGGTCAGCCGGCTGCAGCTGCTGATGGGCGCATCCGCCTATCTCACCTCGCCGCTCTGGCTGATGCTGCTCGGCGTCAGCGCGATCGTCGCGGCGCATTCGGAGGGCGAGATCCAGATCATCGCGCCATCGGGCTGGCTGCTCGGGCTGACGCTCGTCCTGCTGTTCGCGCCCAAGTTCATGGCGCTGGGCTGGATGCTCGCTGATCCCTCGCGGCGCGGCGGCTTCGGCGGCAGCTGGGCGCTGGTGAAGAGCGTGCTGCTCGACATTCCGCTCGGCATATTGGTCGCGCCGATGATGATGATGACGCAGACGCTCGCGGTGATCGACATCCTGCGCGGCCACCCGAGCGGCTGGGCGGCGCAGAACCGCGTGTCGGACGGCATCGCGCTGTCCGACGCCGCCCGCCACTATCGCTGGCACCTCGCTGTCGGCGGCATGATGGCGCTGGCGGCGATCCTCGGGCTACAGGCGGCGATCTGGATGGCGCCGATCTTCGCCGGGCTGCTCGCCGCGCCGCTGATGGTGGCCTGGACATCGCGCGCTTCGCTCGGCCAGGCGACGGCGCGGCGCGGCATCTTCCTGATCCCCGAGGAACGCCGCCCCAACCCGCTGATCCGCGACGCGCAGCCCGGCGCCGAGGATCGCAGCGAGCCGACGCTTCCGCCGGATGGCGCGCGGTGGCCCGCGCTCGGATCGCTCGTTCCGCGCCAGCAGCCGAGCTGACGCATTGATCATCCTCCCCTTACAGGGGAGGATTTTGTGAGGCGCCTGCCTCGCCATAAGCGATCGGGCCATGTAACGCTCGTCCTTCAAGCGAGCGGGGGCACGATGCAGCGGACGACCACAGAGAACGAGCTGACGATCGGTGCGCTGGTGCTGGGCGTGCTGCTCACGCTGGTGTTCACCGCCGCCAACGTGTTCCTGGGGCTGCGTGTCGGCCTCACCTTCGCGACCTCAATTCCCGCCGCGGTGATCTCGATGGCGGTGCTGAAAGCGCTCGGCCGATCGGGCATCCTGCAGAACAATATCGTCCAGACCGTCGCGTCGGCCGCCGGCACGCTGGGCTCGATCATCTTCGTGCTGCCGGGGCTGGTGATGGTCGGCTGGTGGGTCGATTTTCCCTTCTGGCAGAGCTTTCTCATCTGCGCGACGGGCGGGCTGCTCGGCGTGATGTTCTCGATCCCGCTGCGCCGCGCGCTGGTGACGGGATCGGACCTGCCCTTCCCCGAGGGCTGCGCGGCGGCCGAGGTGCTCAAGATCGGCAGCGACGATGGCGACGAGGCCGGTGTCGAGGAAAGCAAGGCCGGGATCGGCGCACTGCTGTACGGTACTGCGGTCTCGACGCTGTTCGCACTGCTCACCGCGATGCGGCTGACCGCGGCGGAGGCGGTCGGCTGGTTCCGCATCGGAACGGCGGCGACGGGCGTCGATTTCGGGCTGTCTTTTGCGCTGATGGGCGTCGGTCATCTCGTCGGGCTGTCGGTGGGTGCCGCTATGCTGCTCGGTCTGCTGATCGGCTTCGGCGTCGCGACGCCGTTCCTGACCTGGCTGCACGGCACCGCAGGGCCCGCCGCAGATGCCGCGCAATCGGTGTGGGCGCACGAGGTTCGCTTCATCGGCGCGGGCGTGATCGGCGTCGCGGCCTTGTGGACGCTGGCGCGGCTGGTGATGCCGATCCTGCGCGGACTCGCCGAGGCCGCCGCCTCGTCCAGGACGCGCAGGACAGACGGTGGTGCCGCACTTCCCGTCGAGGAGCGCGACATGCCCGTGCCGATCGTCGGCGCGATCTCGGCGGCGCTGCTGGTGCCCACGATCGGGCTGCTCGCGCATTTCGCCGGCGCCGGCCCGCTTGCCGCGATCGCTTGGCCGCTCGCGCTCGGCGGCACGCTCTACGTCTATATCGCGACCATCATCGTCGCGTCGGTATGCGGCTATATGGCCGGACTGATCGGCGCGTCGAACAGCCCCTTGTCGGGCGTCGGCATCCTCGCGATCCTAGGCGCCGCGCTGCTGCTCGCGATCGGTGTCGCGCCGTTCATGCCCGCCTCCGCCGCGCCGCAGATGGTCGCCTTCGCGCTGTTTGCGACATCGATCATCTTCTCGGCGGCGACGATCGCCAATGACAATCTCCAGGATCTCAAGACCGGGCAATTGGTCGGCGCGACACCGTGGAAGCAGCAGGTCGCGCTGATGGTCGGCGTCGTCGCGGGCGCGCTGACGATACCGCTGGTGCTCAACCTGCTCGCCAAGGCTTACGGCTTCGGCGACGCGACGCCGCTGCATCCGCAGCCGCTGCCAGCACCGCAGGCGGTACTGATCAGCGCGCTCGCCAAGGGCGTGCTGGCGCATGATCTCGACTGGAGCCTGATCGCGATCGGCGGCGCGATCGGGCTGGTGCTGATCGCACTCGACGGCTGGCTGGGCCGCGCGGGCAAGCTACGGATGCCGCCGCTCGGCGTCGGGATCGGCATCTACCTGCCGATGTCGGCGACGCTGCCAGTGATCGTCGGCGCGTTCCTCGGCCATTGGTGGGAGGGGCGCAATCCCTCGCCCTCGGCGCGCCGCATCGGCGTGTTGATGGCCTCCGGCCTGATCGTCGGCGAGAGCCTGTTCGGCGTCGCGCTCGCGATCCCGATCTCGATCACGCTCAACCCGATGCCGATCGCGGTCGTCGGCGACGCCTTCCAGACGATCGCGATGGTCGGCGGCGCATTGCTGTTCGTCGTGCTGCTGACGCTCGCCTATCGCCGCGCGACGATGCTCGGTCGAAAGATAGATCGCCGCTGAGCGCTCAGGTCGCGCGGAACGGATAGGGCGCGATCGGACGCTGATACTGGTTGAGATCGAGCGCCCGCATCACCGGCGGCAACGCGCGCTCGGGGCAGTCGCGGCGCTCGCACAGATGGCAGGCGGGGCCGATCGGGATCGGCGTGGCACCGAGATCGTCGGCAGCGCGGATCGCCGCGCCGTGCTTCGCCTCGCAGCCCAGCACGATCGTCACCAGCCCCGGCGCGGCGGTACGCGGCAGCGCGCGCGCAAAGGTGACGTAGCGCTGCGTGTCGGGCGCCTCGACCAGCGCCGCGATCGTCTCGCCAGGCAGGCGGAAGGCGCGCTGGATGCCCCAGCGCGGGCAACCGCCACCGAAGCGCGCGATCGGCATCGCCTCGCCGGCATAGCGTTTCGAGACATTGCCCGCGGCATCGAGCTTGAGCAGGAAGAAGGGGATTCCGCGCGCACCTTGCCGGCCCAGCGTCGTCAGCCGATGCGCGACCTGCTCGTAGGAGACGCCGAAGCGCGCCGCGAGCCGATCGACGTCATGGCGCATCGCGGTCGCGGCCTCGGCGAAGCGCGCATAGGGCATCAGCAGCGCCGCCGCCGCATAATTGGCGAAGGCGATCTTCGCCAGCACCGCCGCCTCGGCGTCGGGCGGCCCGGCTCGCTCGACCGCCGCCGCGATCGTCTTGCCCATCGCCTGCATCGCGAGCTGGTAGGCGATCGCGAACAGCCGGCTCTCGGTGGGCAAGCGTTCGGACAGCATCAGCCGCCGGCGGTGGAAGTCGTAGTGGCGCAGGCTACCCGGCAGCACGTCCTCGGGCATCACGCGCACCGCGATGCCGTAGCGCTCGCCGAGCCGCGCGAGCATCGCCTCGCGCAACGCGTCGGGGCCGGTGCCCAGTTCCAGCGACAGGGCTTCCGCCTCGGCGTCGATCTCGGGCAGGTGATTGCGCTTCTGGTCGAGATGGTCGCGCAGCCAGTCGAGCGGCGACGCCGCAGTCGAGGCCGCGCCGAGTTGCTCGATCCGATCGGGCATCCGCCGCAGGTCGGTCAGCGCGCGATACAGCCGCGCCACCGCCTCGGCGACGCTCGGATAGTTTTCGGCGACCTCCATCACCTCGTGGCGCGGGATGCCGATGTCGCGGACCAGACCGTCGGCGAAGATCTCGTGCAGGTCGCTCGCCGCCGCCTCGTTCGCGCCAGCGACGAAATCGCGCATGTCGATGTCGTAGGTGTTGGCGAGGCGGAGCAACATCTGCGCGGTGAGCGGCCGCTGGTTGCGCTCGAGATGGTTGAGGTAGCTGGGCGACACGCCGAGCTCCTCGGCCATCCGCGTCTGGTTGAGCCCGAGCTCGCGACGCAGCACGCGCAACCGCGGCCCGAGATACAGCTTGCGGTCGGCGGGCGTTGTCATAGCTATCGGGTGTCACAGCGTGACAGAGAACACAAGCCGCGACGCTGTTCCCCTTGCCGCCTGCCCCGGCTAAGCCATGCCGAAATCGTTCGAGGAAGTGGAAATGTCGAACCCCGGCACGCCGACCTACGACCAGCTTCGCATCTTCCTCGCGGTGGTCGAGACGGGCAGCTTCGCCGCGGCAGGTCGCCAGCTCAACCGCGCCACCTCGGTGATCAGCTACGGCGTCGCCAATCTCGAGGCGCAGCTCGGGCTGCTGCTGTTCGACCGCGAGGGCACCCGCAAGCCGATCCTGACCGCCGCCGGCCGATCGGTGCTCGCCGAGGCGCATGCTATCGCGCACGGCATGGACGGGCTTCGCGCCAAGGTGACGGGGCTGCTGCAGGGGCTCGAGCCCGAAGTGAGCGTCGCGGTCGACGTGATGTGGCCAAGTGCGTGGCTGGGCCAGACGCTGACCGCGTTCAGCCGCGAATTCCCGACCGTGACGCTCCGCCTCCACGTCGAGGCGCTGGGCGCGGTCGCCGGACTGGTGTTCGACAGGCGCGCCTCGATCGGCATCTCGGGGCCGCAGGTCGCCGATCTCGAGGGGCTCGAGCATATCGCGCTGGGATCGGTGCCGATGATCCCGGTCGCCGCGCCCGACCATCCGCTCGCGCGTGGACGCCTGCTGCCGGGTGCGGGACGCGAGCATATCCAGCTCGTCCTCACCGACCGATCGCCGCTGACCGCGGGGCGCGATTTTTCGGTGGTGAGCGATCGCACCTGGCGGCTCGCCGATCTCGGCGCCAAGCACCAGTTGCTGCGCGAAGGGATCGGCTGGGGGCACATGCCGCTGCCGCTGATTGCGCCCGATCTGGCCGCCGGCACGCTCGTCCGGCTCGACATGCCCGATCATGGCGGGATCATCTATCCGTTCGATGGCATCTACCGCAGCGACACGCCGCCGGGGCCTGCCGCGGCATGGCTGCTCGAGCGATTTCGCGAGGCCGGCGAGGTGCCGACGGGATGAGCCGATCCCGCTACCTTCGTCCGGCCCGCCATGATTTCACGGCAGCGGCCGGGCGACGATGGTCTCGATACGGTCGTTGAGCTTGCCCATCAGCCGCACGATCTCGCCGCATTCGGCAGCGCTGAGCGCGCCGAACACCGCATCGATATAGGCGAGCTTCGATGCCTCGGCGCCCTTGATCGCCAAGCGCCCGGCATCGGTGATCGAGATGTTCTTGGCGCGGCGATCGCTCGGATCGGCGGTCCGCCGGACGAGGCCGTCGCGCTCGAGCCCGTCGATCGCCTCTGTCACCGTCCGCGGCGCATGGCCGAACGAGCTGGCGATCTCGACCGATCGCACCGGCCCTTCGCGCGCGATGTGCATCAGCAGTCGCGCCCGCGCGAAGGACGCGCCCTCGCCGGCCATGATCCGATCGATCGCACGGTGCGAGCGCAGATAGAAATCGCGCAGCATATCGGCAGCGCGTTCACGCATATATTTATCTTGAGGGTCCACAATAAGTGGGCTTGCCATATCTTGGCTTAGCTGGCAACGGCTATGCTTACCCACTTTCATCGCGATCCCGAGGGCCCCTGTCGCATGGCTTCAGATGTCGATCGACCGTCACCCGAGCCCGCAGCGCCCAAGCGCACGCGGATAAGCCGGAGGACGCTGACCATCCTGCTGATCGCCGCTATTGCAGTGGTGATCGGCGGGCTGCTGTGGTTCATCCACTACGAGACACGCGGCCGCTATTACGCCAACACCAACGACGCCTATCTGCGCGCCGACGCGGTGACCGTCAGCCCGCGCATCTCGGGCTATGTCGAGCAGGTGTTCGTCGCCGACAACCAGGATGTGAAGGCGGGCCAGCCGCTCGTGCGCATCGATTCGCGCGACTATAATGCGCAGGCGGCGCAGTACCGTGCGCAGGTCGACGTCGCACAGGCCAACGCCGCCAACGTCCGCGCGGGCATCCGCGAGCAGCTGTCCGCGATCGCGCAGGGCCGCGCGCAGCTCGCCTCGAGCCGCGCCGACGCCGCCTTCGCCGCGGGCGAGGTCGCGCGCTACGCGCCGCTTGCCGAAAGCGGCGCCGAGACGCGCGAGAAACTGAGCTCGCTGCGCAACCAGGCAACGCAGGCGGCCAGGACGGTCGAGGCACAGACCGCGGCGGTGACGCAGGCCGAGCGTCGCATCGCCTCGCTCGAGGCGCAGGTTCGCCAGGCGCAGGCGCAGGGCGAGGCTGCTCAGGCGCAGGTCGCCGCCGCCAACGTCAATCTCGGCTCGGCGATCGTGCGCGCATCGGTGACCGGGCGGATCGGCGACAAGAGCGTGCGCGTCGGCCAATATGTCCAGTCCGGGCTCAGGATGATGTCGGTGGTGCCGCTGCAGGCGATCTACATCAGCGCCAATTTCAAGGAGACGCAGGTCGGGTTGATGCGCCCGGGCCAGCCCGCCGAGATTGCGGTCGACGCGCTGCCGGGCGTCACGCTGCGCGGTCATGTCGAGAGCATCTCGCCGGGCACGGGCGCGCAATTCTCGCTGCTGCCGCCGCAGAATGCGACGGGCAATTTCACCAAGATCGTCCAGCGCATCCCCGTCCGCATCGCGATCGACGCAGGCCCCGACGCGCGCCGCGTGCTGGTGCCCGGCATGTCGCTGTCGGTGACGGTCGACACCTATGCGGCCAAGTCGGACCTCGATCGGATCAGGCACCAGGAAGACGCGCACGGCCAGGCCGACCGATGAACGCGACCGCCGCGGTCCAGCCCGGAAAGGTGGCCGAGAAAGCCCCCGAGAATGCCGATGCCGCGGCGTGGCTGGCGGTGGCGGCGGGGACGCTCGGCGCGCTGATGGCGATGCTCGACGTCTCGATCGTCAATTCGTCGCTGCCCAACATCCAGGGCGAGATCGGCGCGAGCGGCACCGAGGGCACCTGGATATCGACCGCCTATCTGGTCGCCGAGATCATCATCATCCCGCTTTCGGGCTGGCTAGAGCGACTGCTCGGGCTGCGCACGCTGCTGCTGATCGCGGCGACCTGCTTCGTCGGCTTCTCGATGCTGTGCGGTTTCTCCGAGACGCTGCCGATGATGATCGTCGGCCGCGTCGGCCAGGGTTTCACCGGCGGCGCACTGATCCCGACCGCGATGACGATCATCGCGACGCGCCTGCCGCGCCACCAGCAGCCGATCGGCAGCGTGATGTTCGGCGCGACCGCGATCCTGGGCCCGATCTTCGGCCCGGTGCTGGGCGGCTGGCTGACCGAGAACGTCAGCTGGCATTATGCCTTCTTCATCAACCTGCCGGTCGGCATCACGCTGATCACGCTGCTCGCGGTCGCGATGCCGCACAAGCGGCCCGATTTCGATCTCTTCCGCCAGGCCGATTGGCTCGGCATCGTCGGTCTGATCATGGGGCTGGGCGGGCTCACCGTCGTGCTCGAGGAGGGCGAGCGCGAGCAATGGTTCGCCTCGTCGGACATCCGCACGATGGCGGCCGTCTCGGCGGTGGGCTTCCTTCTGCTGACGATCGGCCAGCTGACCGCCAACCGCCCCGTCATCCGCCTCAGCCTGCTGCGAGACCGGCATTTCGGCGCGGTGGTCGCGATGACGACGGTGATCGGGATGGTGATCTACGGCACCTCCTACGTGATCCCGCAATTCCTCTCGCAGATCGCCGACTACAACTCGCTCCAGTCGGGCGAGATCGTGCTGCTGTCGGGCCTGCCGATGATGGCGATGGTGCCCTTCCTGCCCCGGCTGATGCGGCTCATCGACCTTCGGGTCGCGGTGATCTTCGGCATGATGCTGCTCGCGATCAGCGCGTATATGGAGACCGATCTGACGATCCTCTCGACCGGCAGCGCCTTCGCGACGTCGCAGATCATGCGCGGCTTCGGCACGGTATTCTCGGCGATGTTCATGAACCAGGCATCGATCCGCTCGGTCCGGCCCGACCAGGCGAGCGACGCGTCGGGACTCTACAACACCGCGCGCAACCTCGGCGGCAGCTTGGCGCTCGCCGGGGTCGCGGTGATCCAGGACCAGCGCGTCTGGCTGCACAGCCGGCGGATCGAGGAGACGATGTCCGCCAATTCGGTCGACGTGCAGAGCTACATGGCGGGCCAGGCCGGGATGCTGGGCAGCATGGACACCGCCTACCAGTCGCTCGGCGCCTCGATCCAGGCGCAGGCGCTGACGATGACCTATGCCGACCTGTTCTTCATCCTGTCGGTCGGCATCGTCTGCGTGACGCCGCTGGCGCTACTGCTCCGCCCGATCCCCAAGAATGCCAAGCCGGTGATGGCGCATTGATATGATGAAATACGCATCCCTCCCCCTGACGTTCGCCGTGCTGCTCTCGGGCTGCACCGTCGGGCCCAATTATTCGGGTCCGCCGGTCGCACCCGGTGCCGCCACGCCGGCCGGCTTCGTCCGCGCCGGCGACGTGCCGGTCGCGCCGCAACCGCCGGTGGCCCGCTGGTGGGACGCGCTGGGCGACGCGACGCTGTCGGCGCTCGAAGCCCGCGCGCTCGCCGCCAATCCCGATCTCGCCGCGGCGCAGGCGCGCATCCGCCAGGCGCGCGCGGGGTTGCGCGAACAGAAGGCCGATCTGCTGCCCAACGGCAGCGCGAACGCCCTTTACGCGCATGCCCGCATCCCGGGGCTCGATCTCGGCCAGCTCGATACGAACGGGGGCGACAATGACCAGAGCCAGAGCGGTGGCCATTCGGGCTCCAGCCTCGACCTCTACAATGTCGGCTTCGACGCGACCTGGGAGGTCGATCTGTTCGGCGGCCAGCGCCGTGCGGTCGAGGCGGCACGCGCGACCGTCGGGGGTGCCGAGGCCGATCTCGCCGATGCGCAGGTCAGCCTCACCGCCGAGGTGGCACAGGCCTATGTCAATCTTCGCGATCGCCAACGGCGGATCGCGCTCAACCAGCGCTCGACCGAGATGCAGGCGCAGATGCTGGCGCTGACGCGGCAACGCTTCGATCGCGGCACTGCCTCGCGGCTCGACGTCGCGCGGCTGACGCAGCAGCTCGACACCACGCGCGCCAACGACACGCCGCTGCGCGCCGAGCGCGACGCCTATCTCGACGAGATCGCCACGCTCGTCGGGGAGGCGCCCGGCGCGCTTGATCCGACGCTGGCGGCGGAGCAGCCGATGCCGCTGCCGCCCGCGCAGGTCGCGATCGGCGATCCCGCCGCGCTGCTGCAGCGCCGGCCCGACATCCGCTCCGCCGAACGCATGCTCGCCGCCGACACCGCCAAGATCGGCCAGGCCGATGCCGACCGTTTTCCCAAGGTCAGCCTGATGGGGATCATCGGCATCGGCGGCGCGCGGCCCGGCGATCTCACGCATCTCGACGACTTCACCGCGCTGTTCGCGCCGCAGATCTCGTGGAGCTTCCTCGATTTCGGCCGCAACGCCGCGCGCGTCCACCAGGCCGAGGCGGTGCGCGACGAGGCCGAGGCCAAATATCGCTCCGCGGTGCTCGCCGCGTTGCGCGATGCGGAGGACTCGCTCTCGCGCTTCCGCTACCGCCGCGTGACCGTCGCGAGCCTGGCGCGCGCGGCGGCATCGGCCGACGAAGCCGTCGAACTCGCCCACCAGCGCTATGCGGGCGGGACGATCACGCTGATCGACCTGCTCGACGCCCAGCGCCAGCAGATCGCCGCCGACGAGAACCTTTCCGTCGGCAAGGCCGAGCTGACCGGCGATTTCGTCTCGATCCAGAAGGCACTCGGGCTGGGGTGGAGCGCGCCGGGCTGAGGCCGACGAGACCGTGCTCCTGCGTAGGCAGGAGCCCGGTGAGGAGCCACCGCGCCTGAAACCCTGGGCTCCCGCCTTCGCGGGAGAACGAATGATGTTTAAAACGCCGGCGCGAGCGCGAGCAGCGCGAAGCTGGCGAGCCAATGTTCACCCATATAATCGTCGCCCAGATGCGGCAGCGACGCCGCGAGATGAGCAGTCGCGGCGGCCTCGGCGACGGTCGCGATCGACGGCTGCGCGATCGCCAGCGCGCGCCAGCACCATGCGCGGCTGAGGTTGAGCCCGTCGAGATGCGCGATCTTGCCGTCGGCGCGGTCCGACACGCTGGCGGGGGCGAACAGCGTCGCGGGGCGGCGCTGCGCGGAGTCGGGCAGAAAACCGTCGAACCAGCGCGCGAATGCGTCGGTGGGCAGCACGCGGCTCATCAGCAGCGCCTCGCACAACGCGGACGAGAGAAATTCGTCACCACCCGGCTCCCACGCCTGGCAGCCGCGATCGCCCAAGAACCAATGTTTCGCGCGATCGTCGATCAGCGCGGCGAGCGACGGATCATGGTGGACCGCCCAGTCGCGCGCGAGGACGAGCGCGAAGGCGGTGTTGAAATGCGTACCGACGCGGATCGGATAGGTCAGCTTGGGCAGATGCGTCCGGAAGCGCGCGGCGAACACAGCGGCGAGCGGCGCCAGCGCCTCTCCCCAGCCGGC
>Ga0302232_10002142_pt1 | contig 13608 bp, 17 predicted proteins | sample II_Palsa_N2_3_FD_193575 | JGI IMG/M metagenome (GOLD analysis project Ga0302232, IMG submission 193575) | Peat permafrost microbial communities from Stordalen Mire near Abisko, Sweden - II_Palsa_N2_3 | ecosystem: Environmental > Terrestrial > Soil > Palsa > Peat permafrost | place: Sweden...
CCTCGGCGGCCCGACGCTGCGCTGCGGCGAGCGCGTCGGGGCTCGGGTCTACGACAGTGACGTTGTGCCCCAGGGCGGCGAACGGGACCGCCAGCCCGCCGGTTCCCCCGCCGACGTCGACAATGTCCAGCGCCTGCCTGCCGGTTTCCGCCATCCGGGCGGACACGACGTCGCGCAGAACATCCCAGACCGTTCCCGCCACGCCAGCCTCCTTGTCCGAGTCCAATGTAGTGCCGACCGCCGACATTCCGCCGGCCTGCTCGCGGTTACTTTAAGTATTAATACAGTGACCGATTGAACTGACGCGACCGGACCTGCGTTATACAGGCCATGCGGAACTCACAGATTCTTCTTTATGACACCTCTCGCCATTTCCAGCGCGGCTGCAGCGAGCCACCGTATGCTCTTCGCCATGGCTGAGCACCTGGAGTTCCCGCGCCCGTGGCGGCTGATGCTGACCGCGGGTTGGAACCTGGCTGAGTCACTCGGCCTCCCGGTGGCTGGATACTTCATCGGTGCCCTGTTCGGCGGGCGGAACCCTGGCATGGTGGCCGCGACCGTGGTCGTCTGGCTCACCGTCATCGGCCGCAAGGTCCTGACCCGCAGCGTGCCCGGTCTGCTCACGATCTCGGCCCTCGTGCTCACCCTGCAGACGGGCGTGGTGATCGCTACCGGCAGCATGCTGTTCTTCCTGCTCCAGTTCCCGCTGGCCAACCTGGGTCTGTGCGTGCTGTTCGCAAGGACCGCGCCCACCCGCAAGCCGCTGGTGGCCCAGCTAGCCGCCGAGGTGGTGGCGCTGCGTCAGCCATCCGCCCATCACGCCGGACTGCACCGGTTCTTCCAGGGAGCGACCTGGCTCTGGGCCGGGATCTTCGCGGTGTCGACCGTGGGTCTGGGGGCCCTGATGGCCTTCGAGTCGGTCAAGGTCTTCCTGCTACTCACGACCGCCGTCACCATAGGCGGCACGGTGGCGGGCACCGTGGCGTCCGCGTTCTGGTTCTTCCGGGTCCTGCACCGCTTCGGCCTTCGAGTCCGGTTCGCCCAGCCGCAGGCCTAGCGCTCAGACCGGGCGCTCAGACTGGGCGGTCAGAGCTGAAGGGACGGCTTGAGCCCGGCGATACGGGCGAGGAGCCCATTCACGAACGTGGGCGAGGCGTCGGTGGACAGGTCGCGGGCGAGCAGGACCGCCTCGCTGATCGCGACGCCGTCCGGCACGTCCGGTGCCCAGAGCAGCTCGTAGACGCCGATCCGCAGCACGTTCCGGTCCACGGCGGGCATCCGGTCCATGGTCCAGCCCTCGGCATACTCCGAGATCAGTTCGTCGATCCGGGCCGAATGCACGGTCACGCCGCGGACGAGGTCCGCGGCGTAAGCAGGTACCGGCGGATTGCCCATCGTGATGCGCTCGGCCAGCAGCTCAAGAACAGGCGAGCCGCGCAGCTCGGCCTCGAAAAGCACGTCGAGGGCCCGCTTGCGCGCCTTGCTGCGCGCCGACGGCATAAACGAGCCGAACGGAGGCGAGAGGCAAACACGAACACCTTCATCAGGCGCGGCCGAGGTACTGGCCGGTCCTCGTGTCGACCTTGATCTTCTCCCCGGTCGAGATGAACAGCGGCACCTGGATCGTGGCCCCGGTCTCCAGGGTGGCCGGCTTGGTCCCGCCGGTGGAGCGATCGCCCTGGACACCGGGGTCGGTCTGGCTGATGGTGAGCTCGACCGCCGCGGGCAGGTCCACGTACAGTGGCGTGCCGTCGTTGAACGCCACGGTGACCATCTGCTCCTCGAGGAGGTAGTTCGAGGCGTCTCCGACCACGGAAGCGGGAATGTGAGGCTGGTCGTAGTCCTGGGTATCCATGAAGACAAAATCCGGGCCCTCGCGGTACAGGTACTGCATTTCCCGCCGGTCGACGTTGGCCACGTCCACCTTGACGCCTGCGTTGAAGGTCCGGTCGACCACCTTGCCCGACATGACGTTCTTCAGCTTGGTGCGCACAAAGGCGGGCCCCTTGCCCGGCTTGACGTGCTGGAACTCGACAACAGTCCACAGGTTGCCGTCAAGGTTCAGCGTGATGCCGTTCTTCAGGTCGTTCGTGGTGGCCACGTTTGCGTCTCCAAGTACACGTTAAAGGACGAGAAGTTCTCTCGTAGTAGTCGTGAGGAGGCCCGTCCCGCCGGACCCGCCAACTCCCACGACAAGAACGTCCTCGATCCGGACACCGCCCCTGCCGGGCAGGTAAACACCAGGCTCGACGGTGACTGGGACCCGGCTGGCAAGCTTACCCGTTCTGGAGTACCCGATCATCGGGGCCTCGTGCACCTCGAGCCCGACACCGTGCCCGAGGCCGTGGCCGAAGTGGTCGCCGTGCCCGGCGTCGCGGATCAGGTCGCGCGCCGCGGCGTCCACGTCCCCGACGTCGGCGTCCGGCCGGGCGGCGTCGAGACCGGATCGCTGCGCGGCCGCGACCAGCTCGTAGATCTCCCGCTGCCACCCGGCGGGCTCGCCGAGCGCGACCGTCCTGGTCATGTCCGCGTGGTAGCCGCCGTAGCGGGCGCCGAAGTCCATCGTGATCAGGTCACCGCGGCGCATCGGCCGGTCGGCCGGAACGTGATGCGGGATGGCACCGTTCGGCCCGCTGGCCACGATGGTCTGGAAAGCCGGCCCTTCCGCGCCGAGCTCGGTCATCCGCCGGTCCAGCGCCGCGGCCAGCTGGCGTTCGGTCAGGCCCGGCCTGATCAGAGCGAACACGTCGGCGATGGCCTGGCAGCTGATCCGGCACGCGGTCGCGAGCAGCTCGAGCTCGGACGGGTCCTTGACCGTCCGAAGCTCTTCAATTTTTCTCCCGAACGGAACCGCCTGCACGCCGTCCGCCTTGGCAATGAGCTCAGCGTGGCGCTCGACCGTCATCTCATGGGCCTCGAAGGCCACTGTGTGCAGACCCCGGCCGGTCATCTCTTCGGCCAGCCTCGGCTCGACGAACCGTTCGACGATCAGCTCAAGGTCGGGGCAGTCCCGCCGGGCAGCCAGCGCGTACCTGGAGTCGGTGGCCAGTATTCCCGCGCCTCCGGCCGGCAGCAGCAGCGCGGCGTTGGAGCTGGCCAGGCCGGTGAGGTACCGAACGTTCGGGCCGGAGGTGATCAGCGCCGCATCCGCGCCGACGGCGGCGATTTTCTCCTGAGCGCGCCCCCGGCGGGCGGCGTGAACCGCTGTCATGGGCCTGGTCCTAATCTGCGAGGGCCCGGACCCGCTCGATCAGGGCGATCCGGGCCTGGTGGGTGGGCGCGAGCGGCGTGACGTTCAGGGTGGTCACGCCGGCGTCGCGGTAGGCGGCCAGCCGCTCACGCACGTAGGACTCCGGGCCGATCAGCGAAATCTTCTCCACCAGCTCGGCGGGCACCAGCGCCTCGGCCTCGTCCTTGCGGCCCTCCAGGTAGGCGTCCTGGATCGCCTTGGCCTCCGCCTCGTACCCGAACCGGCGGGCCAGGTCGTTGTAGAAATTGCGGCCCCGCGCGCCCATCCCGCCGATGTACAGAGCCAGCTCGGGCCGGCTGCGGTCCCGCAGGTGCGCCAAGTCCTCCCCGATCGCCAGCGGCGCGGCGGCGATCACGTCCAGCGGGCCGAGCACGGGATCACGCCGGGCCTGGCCCTCGGCCACCGCCTCACCCCACACCTCGGCCGACTTCTCCGGCAGGTAGAAGATCGGCTGCCAGGCCTCGGCCAGCTCCGCCGCCAGCGCGACGTTCTTGGGGCCGATGGCAGCCAGCGCGATCGGGATCCGCTCCCGGACCGGGTGGTTGATCAGCTTCAGCGGCTTGCCCAGCCCGGTGCCCCCCTCCAGCGGCAGCTGGTAATACCGGCCGCGGTACACCAGCCGCTCGCGGCGCCAGACCATCCGGCAGATCTCGATCACCTCGCGGGCCCGGCCCACCGGCGCGTCGTACGGCACCCCATGCCAGCCCTCGATCACCTGCGGGCCCGACGCCCCCAGGCCAAGCGTGAACCGCCCGCCGGACACGAAGTCCAGCCCAGCCGCGGTCATCGCCGTCAGCGCGGGCGTCCGGGAATACAGCTGGAAAATCCCCGAAGCGATCTGCAGCCGCTCGGTCTTCGCCGCGATGAAGCCGAGCTGACTCACCGCATCGAAGCTGTACGCCTCGGGCACGAACACGATGTCGAGCCCGGCCCGCTCGTAGTCGGCCAGCTCCACCACGGTCTCGGCGAAACCGCCCGCATAGCTCAGGTGCATTCCTATCCGCATCCGATCAGCCTAGCCATTCCTGCCGGTTACCTGACGGCCGGTAACGACATACCTAACATTCAGCTTCCCTGGAGGCCGACTGCAACGCGCTCGGACTAGCACAGTCCATGCTGGTGAGCATGACCAAAGCCGCGCCGGGGGGACTAGGCATGTCCCAATAGCGCAGGTGGCCGAGCGCCGGCGAGACCGGCATCGGCGGGGTGGCCTTCTACCTGGCGTACCGGCGCTCCAGCTGGTGGGGCCTGATGCTGCCGGCGTGGCCGGCCTGATCGCCGTGCTCGCGGGACCGGCCGCTTACTCCGCGACTCCGGCGCCGACCCTGGCCCAGTTCGAGCAGTACGTCAAGCAGGGCAAGGTGCAGTACGTGCTGACCGGCGCCCGCGGCGGCCTGGGCGGGGGCGCGGCTCAGGCGCTCTATCGCTGCGGTTAGGCCTCTTCTTCGATATCCCGGCATGTTCTTCCATATCCCCGGCATGGCCGACAATTCGCGCATGCGCTGTGAACGCGTCATCATTCGCTTCGCACCGCGACACTTACGCTCCGAGCGGCCGCATGATAACGTTCCGGCGAGTTCTTGACGCGCTGGAGGTCGCCATCAAGAAGCCAGGATACAGAGATTTTTGGGTAATTTTAAAGCAGCCTTCCGACTGCGGTTTAATGGCCTGGATCGTGCGTCGCGGAGCCGGTTATAGGAGTTTTTCGCATACGGGGGTATGCCTACATACGGGGGTATGACCACATGCACCATAAGCTAGCACGAACTACGGCAAGGACGGCTGTTATCGGTGCCGTGATAGTCCTCGGCGCCGCGGCCGCGGCCCAGGGGGCGATGGCCAAGCCGGTGCCCGGCGGCATCGTGTCCGTGCCGTGCCACACACCGGCGCTGATATCGGCCATCTCCGGCGCCATCAGTGGCGAGAAGCTGCATCTCGCGTTCGGCTGCACCTACCAGCTGACCGCGCGGCTGCCTGACATCGACACCAACCTCACCATCGTGGGCTTCGGCGACACCCTCGAGCGCAGCGAGGCCGACGGCACCCCGGACTTCACGATCCTCACGGTAGACGCAGGACACGTCAACCTCGTCGCGGTGAACTTCCGCAATGGCGGCGGCGACGACGCCGATAATGCCGGCGCGATCGACAATGAAGGCGGGAATATCACCGTGCTCGGCGGTACCTTCGCGGATAACAATGAGGGCGACGGCGCGATCTACAACAAGTCCGGGACCCTGACGGTGACCAGCGTCCACTTCACAAAGAATGCCGCGGAAGCCGGCGGCGCGATCTCCAACAACGCTACCATGACACTGCGCAGCTCCCACTTCTTCGAAAACAGCGCAAATATCGGCGGCGCGATTTACAACGCAGGGACCGCAGCGGTTATCGGCACTACCTTCACCGAGAACGCCGCCTTCGAAGGCGGGGCCCTGTCCAATACCGGCAAGGCGGCACTGAGTTCCGTCACCATCAAGGACAACTCCGCCGAGGTCGCGGTGGGCGGCGGTATCTACAACGGCGGCACGCTGACCGCGGCTTCCAGCAATATCGTCGACAACGACGCCCAGCACGGGGGCGGCGGTATCTACAACGGCGGCAGCGTGGCGCTGAGCCGGACCAAGGTTTCCGGCAACGCGCCCGACAACTGCGAGCCGGTCGGCACGATCGCGGGCTGCTCGGGCTGACCGCCGCGCGGTTCCCGCCTCACCGCACCCGCGCGAGCTGGGTGAGGAGATCGGCGCTTACGGCCTCGGGACGGCGGCCGTCGGTGGCCACCGTCAGCGTGGCCACGGTCTGGTAAACCGACAGCCTGTGCTGATAGAGGTCCGCAATGTCCGGTCGGCCGAGCATCGGCCGGTACTGATCACCGGCAACCCGCAGCATCGCCTCCTCGTAGGTGACATGGAGGTAGATGACCTGGGCGGACTTGAGCCGCGTGACGGTATCCGGATGGCCCGCCGCACCGCCGCCGAGGGCGAGCACGGCCTCAGGTCCGTCGATGAGCTCGCAGACGACCTGGCTCTCCAGCTCACGGAACGCGGGCTCACCGTTCTCGGCGAAGAACTGCCTGACCGAGTATCCGGTCCGCTGCTCGATGACCAGGTCGCTGTCGACGAACGGCAGCCCGAGGCGCTCGGACAGCAGGTGCCCCACGGTGGTCTTGCCCGCCCCCATGAAGCCGACGAGAACGATCACGGGACGGTGCCCCCTGGCTCGGGTTCCAGCTCGGGCCCTGGCGAGCGCGCGGGCTCGGCTTCGGCCGCCAGCTCGGCGATCGCCTGCAGCGCCAGCTGGTAGGAGACCAGGCCGAACCCGGCCACCGTCCCGTCCGCCACCCCGGCCACCACCGAGGTATGCCGGAACGCCTCGCGGGCCGCCGGGTTGGAAAGGTGGACCTCCACCAGCGGGGCGGTCCGCATGGCCAGGGCGTCCCTGAGCGCGTAGGAGTAGTGCGTGAACGCGGCGGGGTTGAGCACCACCGGCATCCGGGCATCGGCGGCTTCGTGCACCCAGCTGATCATCTCGCGCTCGTCGTCGGTCTGCCGGACCTCCACGCTCAGGCCGAGCTTGCGGCCGGTCGAGCGGCACAGCTCGGCCAGCTCGTCGAACGTCGCCGAGCCGTAGACCTCCGGCTCCCTGATGCCGAGCCTGCCGAGGTTCGGGCCGTTGAGCACCAGCACCTGTGTTATCACTTGGACACCTCCCGGTATGCCTGCCACAGGAGTTCCTCAGACGGGTCGTCGAGAATCGAGGGACACGCCAGGCCGTCGAGCACGACCAGCCGCAGCCGGGCGCCGCGTGACTTCTTGTCCACGCCCATGGCTTCCCGCAGCGCCGGCCACGCTCCGGCCGGGTACGCGGTCGGCAGGCCGACGCTGGCCAGTACGGAACGGTGCCGCCCGCACGTCTGGTCGTCCAGCCGCCCGGCCAGCCGGGCTAGCTCGGCGGCGTACACCATGCCGATCGCGACCGCGTCTCCGTGCCGGAACCGGTACCCCTCGACCCGCTCGATGGCGTGCCCGAGTGTGTGCCCGTAGTTCAGGATTTCCCTGGGGCCCGCCTCGGTCAGATCCCTGGATACCACGCCGGCCTTGACGGCAATCGCGCGTTCGATCAGCTCACGGGCGTGGGTGCCGTGCGGGACGGTGGAGCCGTCGGGGTCGGCCCGGACCAGGTCCAGGATGACCGGGTCGGCGATGAACCCGGCCTTGATGACCTCGGCCAGGCCGCTCACGTAATCGGCCCGCGGCAGGGTCTCCAGCGTGACCAGGTCAGCGAGCACGCCCGCGGGCGAATGGAACGCACCGACCAGGTTCTTGCCCTCGGGGATGTCGATGGCGGTCTTCCCGCCGACCGCGGCGTCGGCCATGGCCAGCAGCGTGGTCGGGACGAGGACCACGCGCACCCCGCGCAGCCAGCTCGCGGCCACAAACCCGGCCAGGTCGGTGGTCGCTCCCCCGCCGATCCCGACGATGCAATCCGACCGGGTCACGCCGCCTTTCGCGAGCTGGGACCACAGCCGGGCGGCGACATCTGCGGTCTTGGCGGCCTCGCCGTCGGGCACCGGCTGGGCCTGGACGCGGAAGCCCGCCGCGGTCAGCGCGCCGCACGCGGGCCTGGCGATCTCCCCGAGGCTCTCGGCGTGGATCACCACCACGGTCCGGGCATCCTTGGGCACCAGGCCGGGCAGCTCGCTCAGCACGCCGACGCCGACGACCACCTGGTAAGGCGGCCCGCCGTCCGAGGGAGTGACCTCGATCCTGGTCGCGGTCACTGCGGATCTCCACCCTGGGTGATGCCCTCGGCTATCCGGGCCGTGATCTCGTCCGCGAGTTCGGTGGGGTCCAGATCATCGGTTTCCACCGTGACCGCGGCGAGGCGCTGGTAGAGCCGAGCACGCTCGGCCAGCATCGCCCGCAGGCGGCCGCGCGGGTTGCCAGGCACCACGACGCGGGGCCGGTCAAGCCCGACCCGCCGGGCGACCGTGCCGAAGTCGGCGGCCAGGTAGACCACGGGCAGGCCCTCGAGCAGGTGCTGAACCCCATCGTCGAGCACCGCACCGCTGCCGAGTGCGAGGACCCCGCCGCGGGTGCGAAGCGTGCTGCCCTCGCCAAGTGCGCTCGCCGCCGCCGCGCGCTCAAGATCGCGGAAGTACTCCTCGCCGTCCTCGACGAAGATGTCGCCGACCGGCTTGCCCGCGATGGTCCCGACGTCCGCGTCGGTGTCACGGAACTCCACCCCGAGACGGGCCGCGACCAGCGGTCCCACGACCGACTTGCCCGCCCCGGGCGGGCCGATCAGCACCACCAGGGGTCCCGTCGTGGTCACGGGATCACCAGGTTCTTCAGGTAGCTCTCGGAGTTGCGGTGCATCTCCTCTACCGAATCGCCGCCGAATTTCTCGATCGCGGCCTCGGCCAGGACCAGGGCCACCATCGCTTCGGCGACCACGCCGGCCGCCGGAACCGCGGTCGCGTCGCTGCGCTGGTTGATCGCCTTGGCCGGCTGGCCGGTGCTGGTGTCGATGGTGTCCAGCGCCCGCGGCACCGTCGAGATGGGCTTCATCGCGGCGCGCAGCCGGATGACCTCACCCGTGCTCATCCCGCCTTCGATGCCGCCCGCGCGGTTGGTGCGCCGCGCGACCCCGTTACCGGTGACCTCGATCTCGTCGTGGGCGACCGACCCGCGCCGGCCCGCTGTGGTGAAGCCGTCCCCGACCTCTACCCCCTTGATGGCCTGGATGGACATCAGCGCGCCGGCCAGCCTGCCGTCCAGCCGCCGGTCCCAGTGGGTGAAGCTGCCGAGGCCAGGCGGCAGGCCGAAGGCAAGCACCTCCACCACGCCGCCCAGGGTGTCGCCGTCCTTGCGCACCGCGTCGATCTCGGCCACCATCGCGGCGCTGGTCGCGGCGTCGAAGCACCGTACCGGATCAGCGTCGACGGCGGCGGCGGCGTCCGGGCCCGGCATCACCTCGTCCGGAATCCGGACTTGGCCGAGCGCCACCACGTGAGACAAGATCTCGATGCCGAGCACCTGGCTGAGCACCCGCCGCGCCACCTCGCCGAGCGCCACCCGCGCGGCCGTCTCTCGCGCGCTGGCCCGCTCGAGGACGGGACGAGCGTCATCGAAACTGTACTTCTGCATCCCCGCAAGGTCCGCGTGCCCCGGCCGGGGCCGGGTCAGCGGGGCGTTCCTGGCCAGGCCCTCCAGCTCGCCGGGGGCCACCGGATCGGCCGACATCACCGTCTCCCACTTGGGCCATTCGGTGTTAGCGATCCTGATCGCCAGCGGGCCGCCGAGCGTGCGGCCGTGCCGGACGCCGCCGGTGAGTTCCACCTCGTCCTGCTCGAACGTCATCCGCGCCCCGCGACCGTAACCGGCCCGCCTTCTGGCCAGCGCCGCGGCAATGTCCTCGGTGCTGACACGCACTCCAGCAGGCACGCCCTCGCAGATCGCGACCAGCGCACGCCCGTGCGATTCACCTGCGGTCAGCCAGCGAAACATGGTCTTGATCCTATGGGGTCGGCGAGGGTCACGCTCGGGCGGCGGCGACGCTGAACTCGATGCCGCGGCGCAGCCGCCCGGCCAGGCGGGCCGCTATGCTGCTCGCGATCCGGTCCACCACCGGTTCCCAGTCACGGACGGCGAGGGACAGCCTGATCGCCAGATCGGTCCCGTCCGCGCTGCTTGCGGCCAGGCTGAACCCGGCGATCGCTGGTTCGGCCGCCACCGCCGCCTCAACTTCCGCGCGCACATCGGGATCCTCGTGCGGGGGCGGCACGGGCTGGCCAGCCGCGAGTGCCTCAAGCCGCGCGCCTTCGACGGCGAGCGGCACGGGCCCGGCTACGTCGATGACGACCGCGCATCCGTCCGCGACGGCCGCGCGCCACACCCGGTCCGCCTCTGCGGGCACCGGGCGCGCGTTGCTTCGCCACCGGGCCAGCGTCTCGAGGCAGGTGAAGGCGAGCACCGCAGGCCTTCCGTCCCGGCCGATCAGTGTGGGCAGGACCATCTCGCTGTTCTTGTCCCCCTGGGCGGGCGCCGAGCCGTCGGACAGGACCGCGACCAACGGGACGAGGAGCCGCGCGGCCGACAGCGCGGTCAGAGCCGCCTGCTCGCTGCCCTCACCCGCGACGTACGCGGCGAGGGCCTGCGCCACGCGCGGCTCTACCGCGCCGTTATCATCGCGGAACTGCTGCCCGCCAGGGTTCAGGTACCCGGACACGTCCACGACCCTATGCCACGCCTCGCTCTGTCCGGGCCCGGCCCGGTGAAAATGGCGACCCTAGGTGCCTCTGTTGCTACTTAAAGTAATGAATTCCGTGAATGCTCAGCTTTACGGCTAACGGCTGTCGTTAACTTGGGACAATCAGTTGAGTGGGGGATGCGGCGAGCGGAAGGGAACATGGTTGACCCAGCCCGAGCGACTGCCCGCGATCGCGCCGGGCACGCCGATGTGGAAGGCCGTCCCGCCGCGTCTGGTCGGCCCCTACCTGACCGGGCAGCGCTCCGTCTTGGCCGGGTACGTGTACCGCGCCACGGACGTCCGGTTCCACAACCCGGCCGAGGCCTACCTCGCGCTGAGCCTGGGCTGGGAGGACTCGGAGTTCACGCCGACCATGAGCGAGCTCTACCTCCTCTGCTGGCTCGCCCGGCCGGTCGACGGCTATGCCGAAGCCGCGGGCCACGGCGTCCCCGAGTTCTACCTGGAGCCCATCCCGATTCCAGTCGGAGCCGGGATGTGCCGGCTGGGCGCCGAGGGAGACCGGCTCGTGGCCCGGTTTGACGGCCTGGCCTGGCAGCAGACGGAGCCGTAAGGCATGCGATACCGGCTGATGGCCACCTATCTCGGCGTCCCCTACCACGCTGGCCTGGGTCCCGATGGGACCGATGTGACGCTATTTTCCCCGGGGCCGCCGCCGGAGGATCTCGGCTTCACGGCCGCGGCCGGGCATTGGCGCAAGCAAGTCAGCGTCCCCGATCTGTCGGCGCTCTGGCAGTCCCGGCTGGTCGGTGAGTACCGGGGCGAGCCCTGCCTGGTACTTGACGACCTCGGCGAGCGGCTGCACATCGTCTACCTGGGCCGGGACGCGGTGCGGGCCAGGCAGCTCGGTTACTGGGAAATCGACCGCGAGGTCTTCGAGGTCGTGGTGGCCCGGGACGAGGTCGCCGACCTGGCCGAGGAACGAGTCGAGTTCGGTCTGGCCTCAGCCACGTTCCCGCCGTCAAGTCCGGGCCTGCCAGCCGGAGACCCGCTGCCCGGTACAGAGCCGCTATCCGGTACCGGACCGCTGCCCAGGGCGTTCCGGCCCGCCGCCGCGTTCCCGCCACCGGGACCTGAGCCCGAACCCGATACCTTCATCCAAGGACGCCTGGACTCTCGTGGACGGCTCGCTGGCCCTGATCGCGGATCCCGCACCACGGACCGCGCGGCCGCCTGGCACGGCTCGCCCGCGTCCGAACCCTGGCCAGCGCCACGGCCCGCGCCGGAACCTCGTCCCGAGCCGCATCCCGAGCCGCGTCCCGAGCCGCGTCCCGAGCCCCCGCGCCAGGTCCGGCCCGAGCCGGAGCAGGCCCCCCCGCCGGGACGGCGCACCACGCGCCGGGACCGGGTCTCGCCTCAGTCGGTATTTGCCGAGCTACTCAGCCTGGCCGGCATTCCGCAGTCCGCTTACGCGGTCGATGAGGAGGTTCCTGGCGCCATGTGCCTGGTCAAGGCAGACGGGGGTTTCGAGGTGTTCAGCTGCACCCAGGACGCCCGGCTCGAGGTGCATTTCTTCGAGGACGAAGAAGCGGCCTACTTCTACCTGTTCGGCGTGCTGGCGGCCGAAGCCATCCACAACAGGCGACTGGGACCTAGCAGGTCAAACGAGGCCGTCAACGGCTCGCGCGAGCCCGGGGACGGTACGGCGCCCGTGGTCGCCAGGGAAGACGTTTCGAAGTACTTACGAAGCGAAAACTTACCCACGTCGCCATCTCACCCGGCTATGGTGAATTAGCCGGCGGGGCTGACGGTCCCCCGCTCCCCAAGCAGCCCCGTCGGCCTCCTGAATCACATGTGGGTGAATGGGATTCGGCCTATCGAAAAGAATCTCCTTTAGCATTACTGGACAATCTTCATCGGTTTCACGTAAGACCCGATACTTTCGTCACGTTGAGCGGTAGGCAATTACTGTGGTCTACGTGACTGGTCCACCTGGCCCGCGGCCTGCGGCCGATGCGCCTGTAGCCGGGTCGGCGGCGACCGCCGGGGTGGCCAGCCTGGCGGTCCGCGGCCTGCTGCGCGGCGCGCGCCGGCCAGGCAAGGTCCTAGCGGCTCTGCCGCAGGCCCTCTACCTGGAATTTGCCGATACCGTTCCCGAGCCGCGGGTGATCGCCATTTCCCCGCCGGACGCCATCAGGCTGCCGAACGCGATTATCACCGGTCCCTGGGACGTCCCTCCAGCCGCCCATTCCGAGCAGTGCTGGGCGGGCGGAGACCGGGTAATGGCCTGCGGGCTTGACATCCGGATCGTCCGCTGGTGGGACCCATCCCCGGTGTTCGGGCCGCTGTCCCGGGCCAGGCTCGATCATGGCTACGGCGTCCTGGCCAGGCTTTGCGCGGCCGCCGCGCAGGCGCCTGGCCTGGCGGGCCAGGACGGCCCGGCCCAGCTGGCGGCCTGCTGCGCTTGCGGTGACCTGGCCGGCGCCGTCGAGGCGGCCGAACGCCTGGTGGGCCTGGGTCCGGGCCTGATCCCGAGCGGCGACAGCATGGTCAGCGGCGTGCTGCTCGCACTCAGGCTTCTGGGCGGCGCCATCTCGGGCGGAACGCGGGCGGTGTGGCTCGCGAACTGGCTCAGCGCGTCGGCGACCTGCTATGCGGGGCAGCGGACGACGACGCTAGGAGCGTCGTTGCTGCACTGCGCCGCCAACGGCCAGGCCGCGGCCGAGGTGTCCGCCGTGCTGCTGGGGATGGCAGGCCAGGAGCCGCTGGAGCCCCCGGCCGCCAAGCTCCTCGCGGCGGTTCCGGGGGCCGATCTCGCCTGGGGCCTGGTGGCCGGCTGCCGCGCCGCACTGCTGCTGTCCGTATCCTTAGGCCGTGATCGTTCCGCTTACCGGGCTGCAGTATGAAATAGAAGCCGGCCATTACCACGCCACGGTGACCCAGCTGGGCGCAGGGCTGCGCGAGCTGTCCTTCCGCGGTCAGCCGGTGATCGCAGGCTACGAACCAGACGAACTGCCGCCCGCGGGTGCGGGCCAGCTGCTCACACCGTGGCCGAACCGGATCGACGGCGGACGCTACGTCTTCGGCGGCACCGAGTATCACCTTGCCCTCACCGAGCCCGCCCGCGGCACCGCGATTCACGGCCTGAC
>Ga0302232_10002160_pt1 | contig 13545 bp, 11 predicted proteins | sample II_Palsa_N2_3_FD_193575 | JGI IMG/M metagenome (GOLD analysis project Ga0302232, IMG submission 193575) | Peat permafrost microbial communities from Stordalen Mire near Abisko, Sweden - II_Palsa_N2_3 | ecosystem: Environmental > Terrestrial > Soil > Palsa > Peat permafrost | place: Sweden...
CCGCGCCTCGGTATCGGCCGGCAGCTGCTGGTCCCGGGTGTAAGCCACCAGGATCAGGCCCCACGGCCGCCCCTCCACGCTGATCGGCACGCCCACCGAGGAGCGGAAACCCCAGCCCTGAGCGCCCGTGTCCCCGATGCGGCCCGTGACATCGACGTAGGCGTCCAGCCGGGCGGCCCGGCCCGTCCGCAGCGTCAGCGTGCTCACGTTCCGGCCGCCGACCTCGAACCGGCTGCCGGCCGGGCTCGGCAAAGGCACGCCGGCGGCACTCCACCCGCCGACCACCGTGATCATGTCCTGCGGATCGGACCGGATCAGGACTGTGTAGTCGACCTCCAGCAGCCGCCCGACCTCCCCGGCGACCGCCGCGAACACCTGCTGCGGCGGAGTCGCCCGGGCCACCAGCACCGCTACCCGCCGCAGCGCCGCCTGCTCCTCGGCCAGCCGGGCCCGGGCGGCGCGGCTCTCGGTGTTCGCGATCGCCGTCGCCACCAGCTCGGTGAACGAAGCCAGGCGTGCCTCGGTGTCCGGCGGCAGGGGCTGCTCCAGGGTCGAACCGGCGAAGATCACCCCCCACAGACGTCCCTCGACGATGACCGGCGTCCCGACCGCCGAGCGGATGCCCCCCTCTCGGGGCCGGCACTGAACGGGCCCGAGGAACTATCGCCATAGCGGTCGATCCGGGCCGGGCGGCCGGTCTCGAACACTAGCGTGTTGATGTTGTGGCCCCCAAGGGGCCACCGGATGCCATCGGAGAGATTTTCGCCTGCCGGGCCCCAGATCGTAACGGGGGTCGCCATACGGCCCGGCTCGTAACGGAGCAGAGTCGCCAGCTCGACGCGGAACAGCCGCCCGACCTCCTTGACGACCGCGGCGAACACCTCCTCCGGCGGAGTCGCCTGCGCCACCAGCGTAGCCACCCGCCGCAGCGCAGCCTGCTCCTCGGCCAGCTGACCCAGCCGCGCCCGATCGGGTGGATTGCGGCCCGCCTCCCCGTCAGGGGCACCGGCGCCTAGGGCGTTCACAAGGTGACAGTAATCCGGTGCCTGGCAGGCAGCAACGTCAGCAGCCCTGCTCCGCGCCTAAGACCGCGGACACGGGTTCGGTGTCGGCTGGTCCAGGCTGGGACCGGGTCGAGACGGGCCAGTGCCCGATGGCGGCCGCCACGACGCATGCGGCCGCGCCCAGGGCCAGGGCCCAGCGGGGACTGGTGAGCTGGGACACGGCGCCGATGACCGGCGATCCGATCGGGGTACTGCCGACCAGGGCCAGGGACCACAAGGCAGTGACGCGGCCGCGGTAGGCGGGATCGGAGGTGAGCTGGATGGTGGAGTTGCCGGTGGTCAGGAACACGACGCTGGCCACGCCGGTGATCGCGCACGCGGCGACCGCGGCCGGCAGCGTGGGCGCGGCCGCGAGCAGGGCGACCGCGACCGCGTAGGCGGCTGCGGCCCGGGTCAGGCGGCGCAGTCCGGTCCGCTGGGAGCGGGCCGCGTACAGCCCGCCGAGGACCGCGCCGGCACCGAGCGCGCCGATGAGCCAGCTGTAGGTGGTGTCGGTGCCGCCGAAGGTATCGCGGGCCAGCAGCGGGAGGCTGACCTCGAATTCGAAGGTGAAGGTCCCGATCGCGGCCATCATGAGCAGCGGCCGGGCAATGGCCGGGACGCCGGCCGCGTACCGCAGCCCGGCGCGGAGCTGCCCGGCGGCGCGCCTGACGGGCCGGGCCGGGTGCAGCTGGCGGCCATCCAGCAGCAGCAGCGAGGCGATGACGAAGCAGAAGCTGACGGCGTTGGCGATGAAGCACCAGCCCAGCCCCACCGTGGTGACCAGCGCGGCGGCGACCGCGGGCCCGATGACGCGGGCGACGTTGACTGCGGTGCTGTTCAAGGTGACGGCGTCGCGTATCAGGTCACGGCCGACGACCTCGGCGACGAAGGCCTGCCGCGCCGGATTGTCCACGGCGCTGAAGGTCCCGAACAGCAGCGCCAGGACGACGACCTGCCCCAACCCCACGTGACCCTTCAGCACCAGGATCCCCAGCGCGAGAGAGACCAGGCCGAGCCCGCTCTGGGTGATCAGCAGCACGCGTCGCTTGGGGAACCGGTCGACTAGCAGGCCGGCGTACGGCGACAGCAGCAGTACCGGCGCGAACCGGGCCGCGGTGGTGAGTCCGAGGATGACGCCGGAATGGGTCAGGTGCAGCACCAGCAGCGCCTGAGCCACGGTCTCGACCCAGGTGCCGATCAGGCTCAGCGACTGCCCGCCGATGTAGCGGCGGAAGTTGCGGACCGACAGGGCCGCGAAGGTGCCCCGCGCCCGGCCGGCTGAGCTCCCGTCATCTCCGCCGGTGCGGTCGGGTCCGGCAGCGGCAGGATCGGGCACCTCAGCTGAGGTGTGCACGGGAGTTCTCCTGCCTCGATCGGGCGTGGTGGTGGGCTAACTGGCCGGGCTTGGGCTGGCCAGGGCCAGGCGGGCGGCGCTGATGTCCTGGCGGCCGTGCCCGGCGGCCACGGCGGCGTGCCACTGTTCAGACAGCGCGGCCAGCAGCGGCGGCGCCTGGCCGCCCGCGGCGCTGATGGCGAGGTCCACGTCCTTCAGCGCCCACTCCAGCGGGAACTCCGCGGCATAATCACCCCGGTCCATCTTGTGCAGCTTGGCGTCGGCGATCGGCGCGTCCAGCGGGCCGCCCGCGATGACCTCGGCGAGCTCGGCGTGACCGATGCCGAACCGGTCAGCGAGCTCCATCGTCTCCGCCACGCCCTCGATCAGGATCGACATGTAGGCGTTGACGACCAGCTTGACCACGCTGCCCTGGCCGGCCTCGCCCAGCCACACGGTCTTGCGGCCGAGGATGTCGAACACCGGGCGCACGGTGCCCGCCGCCGCGGCGGGTCCCGACGCCAGGATCAGCAGCTGGCCCTGCTCGGCCGGTCCCTTGCTGCCCGACACCGGGGCGTCCACGAACAGGACCCCGGGCCGCTGCCCGGCCAGCCGGGCCGCGATCCGGCGGGTCGCCTCGACGCCGATCGTGCCCATCTGCGCCCACACCGATCCGCGGGCGAACGCGCCTGCCACGCCGCCGTCGAAGATCACCGACTCCACCGCGTCGGCGGTGGGCAGCATCGTGATCACCACGTCCGCGTCCCGCACCGCCTCTGCCGCCGACGCCGCGACGACCGCGCCCGCATCAGCCAGCGGAGCGGTAGCCGATGGCGACCTGTCCCACACCCGCGTGCTCACCCCCGCGGCCGCCAGGTTGCGGGCCATCGCCGACCCCATGATGCCGGCTCCGATCACCGCCACCGTAGGGCGGGCATCGCTGCCATTCTCCTGTGTCATAACTACTCCTTTTCTTATGCTTTCGTTCCGGGGCCCGGCCGCCTGACTCGTTGGCGCGGCCCCGCAGGACCGCGCCGTGGGTTGGTGTCCGTCATCTCGCCACCTCCTCGGTGAACGCCTCGCTCTCCTTGACGATCTCGCGGGCGGCGGCCTGGTCACATCACTGCCAGCGGTCATGTGCATACCCCCGCTAACCGAACCGGCCAGATACCTGCTAGCTGGTAGCGGGACGGCCGCAGGTCCGCCGGCGGCAGTGATGCATGATCCTGAGAAGGTACTTCCGACTTCACAGCGGCCTACCTGGCGCACGCGACAAGAAGGACAGGCGATGAGCGCAGCTTTCCTCACGGATATCCGCGAGACGATCATCCCGGATCGCGACAGCAGGCACGGCCCGCTGCCGCCGCTACTGCTCAGCATGACACTGGTTACGGGTCTCGTCGACGCCTTCAGCTACCTGATTCTGGGGCACGTCTTCGTAGCCAACATGACGGGAAATGTCGTGTTCCTGGGTTTCGCCCTGGCCGGCGTCCCGGGATTCTCGGTGCTCGCGTCCCTGGCCGCCGTGGCCGCGTTTGCCCTCGGAGCCCTCATCGGCGGCAAACTCGGCTCGCTGTACCGCGACCACCGGGGCCGCCTGCACAGCTCCGCGGCCGCGATTCAGGCCTTCTTCCTGGCTGCCTCGGTCGTCCTCGCGGCGGCCGGCAGCCCGGTGACGGCCGGATACCGCTACGCCCTGATCGCGGTGCTCGGCATCTCCATGGGTATCCAGAACGCCTCCGCCCGCAAGATCGCGGTACCCGACCTGACCACCACCGTGCTTACCCTCACCATCACCGGGATCGCCGCCGACAGCACCCTGGCGGGCGGCAGCGGGTCCAAAGCGGGCCGCCGGCTGCTCGCGATAGCCACCATGCTCGCGGGCGCTTGCCTCGGTGCCGCGCTGATCCGCCACACCCAGGCCTACTACCCGCTCCTCATCGCCCTGGTCGTGATCAGCCTCGGCGCCGCGGCGGCCTACCAGCTAGGAAAGGCCGACCCGGCCTGGGTCCGCGCGCAGGGTTAGCATCCCGTCCAGATCGGAGGCAAAAGATGCGGACGAATAAAATCAGGACGAGCGGGCCGCGTTGCTCACCCGGCTGGTCGCCGCGCTCGCCATCACCGCACAGACGCCGAACAGCCCAGACTTACTAGGAGCAGCACGGTGAAGGTACAGATCAATCCCGGGCTCTGCCAAGGGCACGGCCGCTGCTACGACCTCGCCCCCGGCCTGTTCCGAGATGACGACGAGGGCTACGGGCAGGTCCTGTCCGACGGCGCCGTGCCGCCGGAGGCGGAGCGCGACGCCCGCCTGGCCGCTCTCAACTGCCCCGAACGCGCCGTCGAGCTGCTCGAGGAGAGGTGACATGGCCGTCGACGACCGCTTCGCCTTCCAGGCTCAGGAGACAGGCGAAGACGAGGTACCCGGCACCCGCAGCGAGATCATCACCGGGCCGGTCACCGACTGGGCGACCGACTTCTCCCACCTCGAGCCGGAGTGGTCCGCCGATCCCTACCCGATCCAGGACGACCTGCGCCAGCGCTGCCCGATCGCCCGCACCGAGCGGTTCGGCGGTGCCTGGCTGCCGACACGCTACGAAGACGTGGCGGCGATCGCGTACGACACCGAGCACTTCTCGTCGCGGTCGATCATCCTGAGTAACTTCCGGCCACCCCGCGAGCTCGCGCCGATCGGCGGCTCGCCGCCTATCTCCTCGGACCCGCCGTTTCACCACGAGGCCCGCAAGCTGCTGCTGCCCGCGTTCACCAAGAAGACCGTCGCCAGGTGCGAACCGGCGACGAGGGCGTTCTGCCACTCGCTCATCGACTCGCTGGCGGGGCGCGATGTGGTCGACGCGGCCCATGATTACGCGCAGCACATCCCGGTCCGGGTCATCGCCGACATGCTCGGCTTCCCGCCGGAGGACGGGCCGCAGTTCCGTGAGTTCGTCGAGGATTTGCTCGAAGGCATCAACCTGCCGCCGGATGACCGCATCGAGCGGGTCTCGCGGCTGTTCGACTACCTGCTCGCGCAGGTCCACGACCACCTGGACCGACCGCGTGACGACCTCACGACCTACCTGATCAACGCCGAGCTCTACGGCCGCAAGCTCGACCCGTCGGTGGTCACCGGCGCGATGGCGCTGCTGCTCATCGCCGGTATCGACACGAGCTGGAGTGCCATCGGCGCGTCCTTGTGGCACCTGGCGAAGACTCCCGGTGACCGCGAGCGCCTGGTCGCCGAACCGGGGCTGCTGCCGACCGCGATGGAGGAGTTCCTCCGGGTTTACGCGCCGGTCACGATGGCGCGGCTGGTCAAGCAGGACCTGCACTGGCACGGCGTGGACATGAAGGCCGAGGACTGGATCCTGCTGTCATTCCCGGCGGCGAACCGTGACCCGGCGCAGTTCGACCAGGCCGGCGAGGTCGTCATCGACCGCGAGGTCAACCGGCACGCCGCCTTCGGCCTCGGCATCCATCGCTGCGTTGGTTCGCACCTGGCGCGGATGGAGCTCCGGGTCGCCCTCGAGGTCTGGCTCGAGCGGATCCCGGCGTTCGCCCTCGACGACCCCGGCGGGGTGACCTGGTCCGCGGGTCAGATCCGCGGACCGCGCACGCTTCCGCTCCGGATCGGCTGACCGCTGCCGCGAAGACGATCCATGGTGCCGCCACGATCAAGTCAATCCCGGTCATCAGCTGCACCCCCTAAAAGCTTCCAAGCCGCCAGTGCTGTCACCACGAGTCCACCCGGTGGGCATGCGGGACCGGTGAAGCTGGCATGGTGACGGTGTGGAGGCGGCCGGCCGCCGGGCTGGCGGAGACGGAGAGGGGGACAGCGGGGATGGCGTCGACGGTGCTGGTCGTTGAGGATGAGCGCAAACTGCGTGACCTGGTGCGGTCTTACCTGGAGCGGGCCGGGTTCACCGTGTTGTCGACCGGCTCGGGTGCCGAGGCCATCACCATGGCGGCCACCGCGTCGCCGGACCTGGTGGTGCTCGATCTCGGGTTGCCTGACGTGCCCGGTGAGACCGTGGCCCGTGAGCTCCGGAGCACGTCGGCCACGCCGATCCTGATGCTGACGGCCAAGAGCTCCGAGGAGGACCGGATCCGCGGACTCGAGCTTGGCGCCGATGACTACGTGACCAAGCCGTTCAGTCCGCGGGAGCTGGTCCTGCGGGTGCAGGCGATCCTGCGCCGGGGCCGGTCGGCTACCGTCCAGGGCATCACCAGCTACGGCGGGGGCGAGCTGGTTATCGACGAGCCGCAGCGTCTGGCCATGGTGCGCGGCGCAGCGGTCGCCCTGACGCCGACCGAATGGGGCGTGCTCTTCGCGCTGGCCAGCGTCCCGGGCCGGGTGTACTCGCGGTTCGAGCTGATCAACCGGGTGCGCGGGTATGAATTCGAAGGGTATGAGCGCACCGTGGACTCCCACGTGAAGAACCTGCGCCGTAAGGTCGAGGACGATCCGGGCCAGCCCACGATCGTGCAGACCGTCCTGGGCGGCGGTTACCGGCTCGGCCTGGCCCGCGATGACTGACGATCCTGGCGCGTCTGGCGGGGCGGCTCGCGGCGGCACGCTCGGGTTGCGGCTCACCCTGGCCTTCCTGATGGTGGCGCTGGCCGCGGTCGCGCTGCTCGCCGGGCTCACCGCGGCGTTCGCGGCCGCGGACGTCTCCACCCTGGCCAACCAGCAGCGCACCGAACTGACCGGCGGGTTCGCGGTCGCCGCCGGGGCCGTATGGGGCCAGGACAACACCTGGAACTCCAGTGACCTCTCCTCGGTCCTGGACAACGCCGCGCGCACCGGCGCGGCCGTCCAGATACGCGATCAGGCCGGGCACATCGTCGCGTCCTCGGCTGATTTCACCGCTGCGAAAGGGCCGCAGTCGAGCCTTCCGATCAAGGTGCGGGGCCGGCCGGTGGGCACGGCCGTGGCCCGGTTCACTGGTTCCGGGCTCAACGCCGCGGACCGCAGCCTGCAGACCGCGCTGTTGCGGGCCATCGCCGGGGCCGCGGGGCTGGCGGCGCTGCTCGCGTTGTTCACCGGGCTCGCGGTGGCGCGCCGGATCACCCGCCCGATCACCCGGCTGATCACGGTGACCAGGGCGATGGCGGCCGGCGACCGCACCGCGCGGGCGGGCGAGATCCGCGCGGCCGGCGAGCTACGCGAGCTGGCGACCGCCTTCGACCAGATGGCCGGCGCCCTGGACCGGCAGGAGCAGATCCGCCGTAACCTCGTGGCCGACGTCGCCCACGAGCTGCGCACTCCCATCGCTGTCCTGCAGGCTGGCCACGAGGCCCTGCTCGACGGCGTGGCTGAACCTACCCCGGCCGAGCTTGGCTCGCTGCGGGACGAGGTTTTCCGGCTGGCCCGCATGGTCGGCGACCTGCAGACGCTGGCCGCCGCCGATGCCGCCGCGCTGAACCTGTCCCGGCGGACCTGTGACCTGGCCGACCTCGCGGCCACGGCGGCCGACAGCCTGGCCCGCCGGTTCGAGGCGACCGGGATCAGCCTGGACCGGCAGCTTGCCCCGATCCCGGTTTCCGCCGATCCGCACTGGCTGCACCAGGTGATCACCAACCTGCTCACCAACGCGCTGAAGTTCACCCCGGCGGGCGGCCACGTCACCATCAGCACCGGTCACGTCGGCGCTGAGGCGGTGCTGCGCGTCACCGACACCGGCGCCGGCATCCCGGCCGGCGACCTGCCCCATATCTTCGACCGGTTCTGGCGCGGTCAGCGTGCGGCCCAGATCTCCGGCAGCGGCATCGGCCTGGCGATCGCCGCCGAGCTGGCCCAGGCGCACGGAGGCCGGCTGACCGCGAGCAGCCGGCCGGGACACGGCACGCAGATGACGCTCACAATGCCCCGGGCCTGACCGCAGGCCCCCTGGTAGCCAACGCCGCCTAAACGAGGAACTATCTAGCTATGTCGATCGCCATAACCGAAGAGCACCGGGCCCTCGCGCAGACCGTTGCCGGCTTGCTGACCAAGTATCAGTCCCGCGCGGCGGCCCGCAGCCTGCTGACGGCCGCCGCGGACCCGCGGCCGGCCTTCTGGGGCGAGCTGAGCGGCCTGGGCCTGCTCGGGCTGCACCTACCTGAAGAATACGGCGGCTCGGGTTTCGGGCTGCCCGAGACGCTGATCGTGGCCGAACAGATGGGCCGCTACCTCGCACCGGGGCCGTTCGTCCCGACCGTGGTGACCAGCGCTGTGCTGGCTGCTGCCGGGCCCGGTGAGCTGCGCAAGCGGCTGCTGCCCGGGCTGGCTGACGGCAGCGTGATCGGCGCGACCGCGCTGGGCGGCGAGGTGCGGCTCGCCCGCGGTGCCGCGACCGGGAAGGCCGGCGTCGTGATCAGCGGTCACCTGGCGGACGTGCTGCTGGTCCCGGCCGGTGAGGACGTGCTGGTGATCGAGAAGTCAGCCGGCGGAGTTCAGGCTGAGGTGCCCGCCAACCTGGACCCGAGCCGGCCCGCGGCCAGGGTCAGGCTGGACGCGGCGCCAGCGACGGTGCTGCCGGGTGCTCGCAGGCTGCTGACCGACATCGCCAGGGCCATGTTCGCCGCGGAGGCAGCCGGCCTCGCCGCCGAGACTACCGAACAGGCGGCCGGGTACGCGAAGGTGCGCCAGCAGTTCGGCCGGCCTATCGCCACCTTTCAGGCGGTCAAGCACCACTGCGCGAACATGCTGGTGGCGGCCGAGCTGGCGACGGCGGCCGTCTGGGACACGGGCCGGGCCGGGATCGGCGGCGGTGACCAGCTCAGCTATACCGCGGCGATCGCCGCGGCGCTGGCCGTGCCCGCCGCGGTCGGCAACGCCAGCCTCAGCATCCAGGTGCACGGCGGCATCGGCTTCACCTGGGAGCACGACGCGCACCTGTACCTGCGCCGCGCCGCGGCCATCGCGGCCGTGGTGGACACCGAGCAGGCGGCGATCGAGATCACCGACCTGATCCGCAGCGGCGTGCGCCGGGCGGCCGCGATTGAGCTGCCCGCGGAGGCGGAGCCGATCCGGGTGGCGATCGGGCCCGACGTGGCCCGGCTGCGCGACCTGACCGGCGCCGCGAGGAAGCAGGCGCTGATCGAGACCGGCTACGCGGTACCGCACTGGCCGGCGCCGTGGGGCCGGGGCGCGGGCGCCCTCGAGCAGCTGGTGATCGAGCAGGAGTTCGCCGCGGCCGGAATCAAGCGGCCCAGCTACGGCATCACCAGCTGGATCATCTTGACCCTGATCCAGCACGCCCGTGCGGACCAGGTTGAGCGCTGGGTCCGCCCGGCCCTCAACCAGGACGTGATCTGGTGCCAGCTGTTCAGCGAGCCAGGCGCGGGGTCCGACGCGGCCGGCATCAGGACCAGGGCGACCAGGGTGAAGGGGGATGGCTCAGGGGGAACGGAGGGCGGGAGCCCCCCGGGCCCGGAAAAGGTAGCTGGGGGCTGGCGGATCAACGGCCAGAAGGTCTGGACCAGCGGCGCGCACCTAGCCGATTTCGGCCTCGCCACCGTCCGGACGAACCCGGACGCGCCCAAGCACCAGGGCATCACCATGATGGTGATCGATATGCACGCGCCCGGTGTCACCGTCCGGCCGCTGAAAATGCCGACCGGCAACTCCGACTTCAACGAAGTCTTCCTTGACGACGTGTTCGTGCCCGACACCGACGTGGTCGGACCGGTGGATGCTGGCTGGACCGTAGCGCGCGCGACGCTGGGCAACGAGAGCGTCAGCATCGGCGGCGGCGACGGACCCATGGTCATGCCGGCCGACGCGTTCATCGCCCCGCTCGACGCGCACCCGGAGCGGCTGGCCGGCGGGGCCGGCCGGGTCGGCAGGCAGATCTCCCGAACGCACGCGATGGGCGTGCTCAACCAGCGAAGCGCCTACCGGGCGGTGGCAGCTGGCGGCGGCCCGGGACCGGAGGGCAACATCACGAAGCTGCTGCTGTCCGAGATCGGCCATGAGACCGCGGCGATCATGGCCGAGCTCGCCGGGCCGGACGCTGCGTTCCTGGACGGCCCCGGCGCCATGGCCGCGACCCTGGTGCTGATGAGCCGGGCCATGTCGATCGCGGGCGGCACATCGGAGATCAAGCGCAATCAGATCGCCGAGCGGATCCTCGGCCTCCCCCGGGACCCGCTCATCAAGTAGCCATCACCCTGGAGGCCCGCGGTTGCTGAAGTACCCGGCCACCTGACGCCAGCGACCCTGGTTGTCAGGCGTAGGCGGTTGTCAGGCGCAGACGGTTGTCATGCGTAGACGCGGAATACGGGTTCCGCGACGCAGACGGGCTTAGCGCCGCCTTCGAGCTCGATGACGGCCCTGATCGTGAGCTGCAGGCCGCCCTTGACTTCGGCTATGTCGGTGAGGGTCGCGGTCAGCCGGATCTTGCCGCCGACGGGTACGGGGGAAGGGAAGCGGACCTTGTTCAGGCCGTAGTTGATGACCGTCGTCGCGTCGGAGACGGTGAGCACCTGCGCCCACAGGGGGATGAGCAGCGAGAGGGTGAGGTAGCCGTGCGCGATCGGCCCTCCGAACGGGCTTTCCTTCTTGGCCCGCTCCACGTCGACGTGGATCCACTGGTGGTCGTCGGTGGCGTCGGCGAAGGTGTTCACCCGCTCCTGGGTGACCTCGATCCACGGGCTGGCCTCCAGCTCCTGGCCTTGGAGCGAGGGCAGTTCGGCGATGGTTGTGGTGGTGGTCATGCGGGTGCCTCCGTCGTCTGTGGTGGGGCAGGCTATTCACTTTACGGTCTGCCCATTTTTTAACTGAACGGCACCGCCATTCGCACAAACAACAGGAATCTCGCTGCGGCCGGGGTCGGCTCGCCCGGCGGCGGACCCGCCAGTGCATGGAAGTGGCAACCTGCACAATAGCGTGTTTAGACTGCCACAACCATACATTTCGTCCCGGCTGGCGTCAGGCCGATATGAGTGCAATGTCCAGGTATAGGGGGCGCCTGGGCAGACTTACGATTTCGATAGACACGCAACAGGCTGGTGATAAGCGCAGCGGCGAGATTGGCTGCATGACGATCACTCTCAACCGACCCGCGCCCTACCCGGCCGGCGAAGCGGCGTCTGGCCCGCCCGTCCTCGACGTGGTCATACCCGTCTACAACGAGCAGGACGACCTGGAACCGTGCGTGCGGCAGCTGCACGCCCACCTGACCGGCACGTTCCCCTACCGGTTCCGCATCACCATCGCCGATAACGCCAGCACCGACGACACCCTCGCCCTGGCCGAAACGCTCCAGGCGGCCCTGGCGGAAGTCCGCGCCGTCCATCTCCCCGAGAAGGGGCGGGGCCGGGCGCTGCGCGCGGTCTGGCTGGCCTCCGACGCACCGGTGCTCGCCTACATGGACGTCGACCTGTCCACCGACCTGACGGCCCTGCTGCCGCTGGTCGCGCCGCTGCTGTCGGGCCACTCCGACCTGGCCATCGGGACCCGGCTGGCCCGCACCGCCCGGGTCGTGCGCGGACCCAAACGCGAGTTCATCTCGCGTAGCTACAACGTCCTGCTGCACCGCACCTTGCACACCCGGTTCTCCGACGCGCAGTGCGGATTCAAGGCCATCCGCCGCGAGGTGGCCCAGCAGTTGCTGCCGCTGGTGGAGGACAGCGGCTGGTTCTTCGACACCGAGCTGCTCGTTCTCGCCGAGCGGGCCGGGCTGCGGATCGCCGAGGTGCCGGTCGACTGGATCGACGACCCCGACAGCCGGGTCGACATCGTCGCCACGGCCCTGGCCGACCTGCGCGGCGTCGCCCGGCTCGGCCGGGCGCTGGCCACCGGCCGGCTACCGGTCGCGGCGGTGCGCGCGCAACTAGGCCGTGCGCCGCTGGCGTCAACCTCGCTGGCGTCAACCTCGCTGGCCGGCGACCCGCCCAGCCTGGCCGGCGACCCGTCCAGCCAGGCCGGCCAGACCGTCCGCTCCGCCGCGTGACATCCCATCGACGACTTGACGAGGACTTCGCCATGACCACGAAGCTGCTGCCGGCCCGGCACGCCGCTCACCGCCCCGACGCCGCCGGCGCCGGGCGCCCCATCCCGCCGGATGACCGCCGCCGCGTGGAGCGGATCTGGCGCGGTCCGGCGGACCAGCCGCGCTGGGCGCGCCCGGCGCTGCTCGGCCTGCTCGCCCTGACCGCGGTGCTGTACCTATGGGACCTGTCCGCTTCCGGCTACGCCAACAGCTTCTACGCCGCCGCGGTGCAGGCGGGCACCAAGAGCTGGAAGGCGTTCTTCTTCGGCTCGCTGGACGCGGGCAACTCGATCACCGTCGACAAGCCGCCGGCATCGCTGTGGGTGATGGAGCTTTCCGGCCGGATCTTCGGGTTCAACTCCTGGTCCCTGCTGGTCCCGCAGGCCCTGGAGGGGGTCGCCGCCGTCGGGTTGCTTTACAGCACCGTGCGCCGCGTGGCCAGCTCTACCGCGGGCCTGGCCGCCGGGGCCGCGCTCGCGCTCACCCCAGCCGCGGTGCTGATGTTCCGCTTCGACAATCCCGACGCGCTGCTCGTCCTGTGCATGGTCACCGGGGCCTACGCGGTGACCCGGGCCCTGGACGACGGGCGGACCCGCTGGCTGGTCCTGGCCGGGTCGGTGATCGGCCTGGCGTTCCTGACCAAGATGCTGCAGGGTTTCCTGGTGCTGCCCGCCTTCGCGCTCACCTACCTGCTCGCCGGGCCCGTCCCGCTGCGGCGCCGGATCGGCCAGGTGCTCGCCGGGGCCGCGGCCGTGGTGGTGGCGGCCGGCTGGTGGGTGCTGGCCGTCACGCTGTGGCCGGCCTCCGACCGGCCCTACATCGGCGGCTCGACCAACAACTCGATCCTTGAGCTGGTCTTCGGGTACAACGGCCTGGGCCGGATCTTCGGGGGCAGCGGCAACGGCGGCGGCGGTGCGGGCGGCGCCAGCGGTTCGAGCTTCGGCGGGGCCACCGGATTGTCCCGGCTGTTCAGCAGCGAGATGGGTAACGAGATCTCCTGGCTGCTTCCGGCCGCGCTGGTCGGGTTCGTCGCCCTGCTGTGGTTCACCCGGCGGGCTCCGCGCACCGACCGGCTGCGCGCGGCCGCGCTGCTGTGGGGCGGCTGGCTGCTGGTCACCGGCCTGGTGTTCAGCTACATGCAGGGCACCATCCACCCGTACTACACGGTGGCTCTCGCCCCGGCGATCGC
>Ga0302232_10002184_pt1 | contig 13487 bp, 17 predicted proteins | sample II_Palsa_N2_3_FD_193575 | JGI IMG/M metagenome (GOLD analysis project Ga0302232, IMG submission 193575) | Peat permafrost microbial communities from Stordalen Mire near Abisko, Sweden - II_Palsa_N2_3 | ecosystem: Environmental > Terrestrial > Soil > Palsa > Peat permafrost | place: Sweden...
CTGTAATCCCATCCGCCCGCCTCGAGTGCCCGCACTGTGGCCGTGGCTTGCTCGAGGCTGGCTGGCTGGCGCAGCAGCCGGCCGTGCACCACGCCGATGGCGTAGGGGTTAAACGAGGACTCGGTGCGCACGATCGCCGCCATTGTTGCCGGCGAAACCTGGGGGGCACACTGCTGCGCGAGCGTCATGAAGTCGAGCGCCATCATCAGCGGCCTCCTGCCTCATCGTCCTCACCACCCTCTTCGCGTTGCATGCGCTCTAGAAACAGGCGCGCCGACTGCATCGGGTCGTAGGGTGCGTCGGAACTTCCTGCACCATAGAATTCCGTGATCGTGCGGTCCTCGCCATCCGCGTCCCACCAGACCCGCGTATAGAGCTCGCCGTCGATGTCAACGTTGATGGCGCCGCGCGCACCACAGAGCAGCTCGCTCTTCTCCGGCCCACCCCAGTAAAGAAGATCTCCACGGCAATACGCAGCACTGGCGAAGGTGCTTGACGCGGATGTACCCTGCGAGCCACCTGCACCGAAGTCGCACGTCGGGAACGGATCGCCATGCCGCAACGCGCGCCAGAGTTTCTCGATCGGCGGCACGCATTCGGCGTACCGTTCCGGGCCGCCAGGGTTGGAGAGGCAGAGGATCACCTGGCAGCCCCAGTCGTCGGCATGGGCGAGGCTGGGCGTGATCACGGAGGTGCCGATAAAGCAGGCAAGTCCCAGAAACAGGCAGCGCATGAGGTGTGACGCCCATGAACGAATCGACACGTTACACATGGGCCATCTCCGTTGGACCGGGGTTAGCAGCGGATTCACCCTCCGTGCCGGTGCCCAGCCCGCACGCTGCGACGCAGTCCAGCCGAAGCGCGATCTCATCAAAGCAGTGGCGCACCGCGCGCCACGCGGGGCGTGCTGCCGCGTCGCTCCAGGCGATATCGAGCACCGACACTCCTGCGGCCTGTGCCTGCGCAATCGCTTCCAGGCGGGGCATCCGAAGAAAGCCATCGGGGTCGCGCGGATCCGGTATCAGCCACGCACCCATTTGCGCCTGAAGCACCCGCGCCTGTGCCCGCTGAAGCGGCGTATCTTCCACCATGTTCGGCAACAGTCCGAAGAAACGCAGCGCAGGGTTGAGCCTGGCACGAACATTCCGCACGCCGTGCGGACCGTTGATCAGATCGTGTGTACTGTCGAATGCTTCCCTTGACAGCACGATCAGACTCAGCATCGCATCCGCGTTTGCCTCGGCACACACGGCGCGCGGGTCGGGCAGTGGTGGACAGTCGATCACGCAGACGTCCACGAAAGGCGCCACCACGCGCAGCAGGTGTCGCATGTTCGCGTAGTAGCGTGCGCTGCTCTCGCCCGCCTGTGACGGGAGTCCGTGGACTGCGCGCGCCGACAGTACCTGGATGCGAGGTGCGCGCGCTCTGCCTGTCTGCGTGTGCGGCTTTACGGGCACACGCTCGCCGCCAGGCATCACCGCCTGGGCGATGCGTGTGAGCGACGCCGTGCTGCAGGCGGGCTCCGCCAGATCGAGCACCAGTACCCTGGCTCCACGCACCCGGCGCAGATAATGCGCGAGCTGGCACAGCAGTGCGCTCTTGCCGGTACCGCCTTTTCCCGCTGCAATCAGAAGTGTCTTCATGGTCCGTCATTCCCATCGACAGGCCGAGCGAAACACCAGAAAGTCACGGGCGATGGAAAAAAGAACCCGCGGCGCCTGGGAGGCTGACCGCGAGCTCAACGGGGAATCGTTCCATCTGGGCCGGAAAACAGAAAAGCCTGCGGACGCAGGCTTTGGCTTGTCTTGCGGCACACCACGTCGTCGCAGTGACTTCGGTACTTCGGGGCCGCTAACGCGTACTCGGTCGTGCTTCGCACGTTGACCGGATCAGATTGTTGGCTTCACTCTAGGCGAGCGCGCGGTGCAATGCAAGAGCCCTCAGACGCCTCGCTGTCGTTCCATTTACCCACGTGTTCCCAGGCATTCCTACGTGTTCCCAAAAGAAATTTCACGCGCGGGGGCTTCGACATCCACGTTGGCATCGGCCGACAACACCAACCACCGAAACGCCGGCTGGTGAGCCGAGCCGCCATCATCCACAAGGAGGGTCGCACGCCTCATTTTTCGCCGGCTGGAGGTCGACCAATGGTGCCGAGTTCCCGGCTATTGCCGGCAAGGGCCTGCGCCAATAACAGGCACGCCGCCGCGAGTTCCAGTTCGAAGCGTTGCGCCGGTCGTCGGGGTATGCGCAGTCGCCGGCAGACAACCTCGCGACGGGCATGCCAGAGATAGACCATCCTCAGCATCTCCCGATGCCTCGGATGCAACGTCTGCCAGGCTTTCGTCACCCGCGCCGCATCGAGCGGATCGTAGGCGCCGCGCGACATGTTCCCCCAGTTCTCGAGGCGACGGGCAAGGGGCGCAGCAGCAAAGTCGCGACTCATGACCTCGGCTCCGCATTGTCCGGACATTGCGGCGCCGGAGCCCTATAGCGGGCAGGATTCGCGACGAACCGTTCGATGTCGGCGGCACGCCATCCGACCATCCGCACACCCAATTGTATCGGCAGTGGAAACGTGCCGGCGCGCATGCGCCGGTAGATGGTTGAGCGTGACAGCCCCGTGTTCGCCTCGACCTGCCACCGACGCAGGATGACGAGCGGTTCGTTTTGTTTGCTGGACATGGCTTGCCCTCAGAAGGCGCCGGCTCAAGACGGCCGGAGCACGAGGGCATTCAAGCAGCGATTTCGCCCGTCAGCCAAACCCGTCTTATCGACGGGTTCTCCCGACGGGCCGGTGGGGCAGGCGTCGCGAGAGGTAGCCCGCTGACCACGCAACTTGATATGTGCTATCGAAAAGTCCAGCATCGAGCCTGGTGAAGGGAGAATCGCGATGATCAGTGCCCGACCCGGGGCAACTGATCTGGTCCCCGAAAAGTGGACGCCATGAGGTTGGATAATGAGCCTTGTGGAGAAAGCGATGAAATCAGGACCGAATCGGAGGTACACGGAGCAGTTTCGCACGGCGGCGGTTGAGCAGGTGATAGTGGGCCGGCGTGGACTGCCGGAGGTTGCGCGGAGTCTGGAAATATCGGACAAGACGCTGGCCAACTGGGTCAGCTAAGGCAAGCAACTCAGTACCCGCAGGTGCCTCGACAGTGGTTAACACGATGGATTCGACCCGCGATATCGAGCAACTCGACTTGCTCTAGTCGCCAATCGGAATTGCGCATCGCGATAGCGTTAGGCCTCAGCCCTATGCGAATCGGTATAAGCCTCGCGCTAATCCCATACAGATGACAGATACTGATGCCGACGCCTATGAGTCACCAACCAAGCCCCGCTATCGCTTGTGGGCAGAACGCGAAGCGGTACCGGGTGCGACACGAGACGCTGAGCGTGATGCGCTCGCCCAGCGCATTCAAGCGTCCCGCGCCAGTCAGAACAGACATGAGCGCGAAGGCTCTCAACGCAGGCAACTCTCCGACATCCAGGTATTCCGCGCCCTGATGTTGGACGTCCTCGAACACCCACTCGCCAAAACGAAATCGCCTCGATCAGGCTCATTTGCTTCGTTCAAAAGCGTCTGGTCGCTGATCAAGCAACGTAGCGGCGAGGATCCAAGTTTTCTGCCGCCGGGCCTGAGTCAAAGCCAGCCGTTTTTTTACAAAATGGTATCGACACCCGCCGCTTGGATCGCGATCGTGGACGGCTCGCCGACCATACAAGGGCCGGCCTCACGCGGAAAATGACGGCGCTCGGACCCTTCACGGGATTGAGAGTCAGTATCCGTTCGATACTGGTGAATACGGGCATCCACAACGTCATTCAGCTACGTGCCGCAATCACCGCACGCTCGATCGTGCTCGATCACGACATTTCGAGCAACGGATTAACCCGTCGGCGCTGGACCGAATTGCTCGAATGGATCGACCGGCAAGCCTAGACCACGCAGCGAGCAGCGATGCTGCCAAGGAACGGGCGAATCCGTACGCCAGACGTCCGGGCCCTACCGGGCGTGAGGCGTAGTGGAACGGGAAACAAGGCAGAATGAGGCCGTGCCGAGCTGCTGGGCGGACTCGGGATTAATTTTGCCGAAACCCGCCGGCTAAAGGTCGGCTTCTCGTTCAGGGGATACCCCGGCTGGGTTGCTCTGATGTCCTATTCTGTTTCCGGCGCATACCCCAGCTCTCGCTGGTGGCGAATGGACAGCAACAACACACGCGTGTCCGAGTGCGCGTACAAAATCAGATGGGAGCGCATGATGTATTCCCGCAGTTCAGGCAGGTTTGCTTCACTGGCCAGCCGCAGCACGCGTTCCAACCGGCTCTGACCCTCGACCGAATTCGCGGCAAGTACGCCTGCTGGACGGCCAATTTTCGGATGGATCGCCACGAGTTCGCCGAACCGGTAGATCTCGCTCATCAGGTCCTCCATCCTGCCTGCTGCTGAACTCAAGTCTTGCACCAACAAGAACTCTTGAATCGTCTCCAGCCGTTCTTCCAGGGTCTCCGCAAAATCAACACGCATCATTTCTTGGACGAAGCACGACGCCGCATTGTGTCGCGCAGTTGAGCCAGAGGTTTGGTCCGGCCAGCAAGTGCATCCCGGAGACCCTTCTCGGCGTCATCCAGCATGACCAGTCGGCCGTGTTCTGCTTCGAGGGCGTGGTAATAATCCAGCTTCCTTGCGTCGACAATCGCCACGTACGCTGAGCCGTTCTTCGTCAGAACCTTCTCGGCGCCTGCGACCACATCCTCCGCCAGTTCCGTCAGGCGTGACCGGGCCTCACTAATTGGTACCACATCATGGGTTCGGAATGACATAGTTGAATCCTGTACAAAATTCGTTAACATAAATGTACAAACATTCGGGAAAACAGTCAAGCCAAACCGTCCGCGCGCTGCTCCATCAGGTCTCTGGTTCATTCGTCGTCGAAGTTGAAGTTGAGCCTCTTCGGCGCGAGCCATGCCACCAAGTCAACCGGCTCCTGAGAGATGATCCCGGCCGTGATGGTCGACAATATTCAAACGCCGCTCCCACTCGGTTTTTCTTTTGCGGAGCCATGATCGACCCCCGTTTCGCATGCGAAATAACGCTGTTCTCGCCAGCTCACGCATCAGCGCCGAAGTGCACCGCTACAAATCCGACCTGGGGTGCCGTCAGGAAACGGACGAAAACGTACGTTATGCACCGGGTGTCACCGGCGTACGCCTTTGATAGAGCGAATTGAACAAACTCGGGTCGGCGACAAAGGCACTGGCCGAGAAAAGCACGCTGCTGATTCGCGTTCTGGCAGAATGCGCGGCGGAAAATTTGTTGCAGGCCAAACCCAGTGCCGCCAGTACATCCTGAGAACGCGGCACGGTTTTCTATCTGAACGGAACGCTATGCGCTCACTAAGACCTGCCTCTACAGCAAGGCGGTTGGCAGGATGTTACCGCAGCCGAGATGATCGATTGGATGGAGCGTGGAGCGCGTTGAGAGGCTCAGCCAAACGAAAACGACCGGGGTAGTTTTCGACAGACTGGAAACGAAGTACCCGTCACTCACGGAGCGGCCGAAGCGATTGTTCTGACCAGGGAAGCAGAGCATGACCTTGAGCAGATCAGCGGCGACATCTGACTGGACAGAGCAGCGCATTGGCGCGCGCCACGCGATCATGGCGCGCAACTTCGCCGCGATCCTGTTCCGGAAACGGCCCATTGCCTCATCACGCTCCCGGCTGCCCGGACCACATCGGGAAGTGGTCACGGCCGCGAGTGCTAGAACTTCATCCTGATACCAGCGCCCACGCTGTTGCCTGACGACACGCTGGTCATCGTGTCGTAACGCCATGCCGCGTACACGTCCGTGCGCTTCGACAGCGGGTAGTCGTAGCCAAGCGCCACCGTCGACCAGCGGATGTCACCGCCTTGCACCGGCCACCGGCGCGTGCCTGCCCAAGACACCAGTACGCTGCCTGTGCCGACCTGGGCACTCGCGCCGACCTGCACGGTATCGTCGGTCACCTCGTTGTTGTTATCCACCCGTTCGTACTGGAAATAGAGCTTGAGCGCGTCAAGCCGGTACGCGCCACCGACGAGCCATGCCGTCTGCTCGGTCGCGCCATTGAGAAACAGCGACGCCGTGTGCAGGCTCTGGACTGCCGCCGTTGCGGAGAAAGGCCCGGCAAAGTACAGCACGTTCGCGCTGTAGTTGGCTTGTCCCGCATGGCCCGCGATGCCAGCGTTACTGTAGAGCAGACTTCCCGAGAGGCCGCCCACTTCCGGCGTGCGGTACACGATCGAGTCGTCGATTGCTGTATCACTCTGTACCGACGCCGCCCCCATGGCGGACCCCAGAAAGCTGTGAACCACCATGGGCGAGAAGACGAACGAATTGCCAAACGGGTTGAACAGCAATGTGGAGACGAACAGCAGGGAATCATTGCGTCCGAGCGTCAGTTCCCCAAATCGCCCACTGAGTCCGACGAATGCCCTGCGTCCGAAGAACGACTGCCCGTCGAAGGAACCCGTCTGGCCACCATTGATGCGGTAAAAGCTTTCGAGCGTGAAGACCGTCTTCAGCCCGTCGCCCAGATCCTCCGAGCCTGACATGCCCCAGTACGACGTTGTCATCCCGCCAGAGCCCACCTGCCAGGTATTGCCAGATGCCCCTGGCGTGCGTACTACGCCCGCGAACGCATCGGCAAGCCCGTAAAGCGAAACAGACGACTGTGCGTGCACTGCCCCGGCCAATGCGCATAGCGCGAGTGCTGCGATACATTTACCCCATCTTCCCCGACAATCCGTGTGCATGTGTTCTCCTTCGTCTTTTTGGGTGATCTGTCCTGCGGTTTCGCCTTTTGCCGGGCAAGCGCCCTGACCGGGTCTCAGCCCGGCCTCACGCGCGCAAGCGGTCTGCCACGCTCGGCCAGTGCGATCGCAATCAGTACCTCGTCCGGCTCCGGTGAGTCCGGCACCGACAGAGACACCGTGTCGAAATGGTCGAAGCTCCACATATCGGCAATGCCGTGCGTGGGTATATCGAGACAGGCGCCCGCTGCGCCGCGTTTCGTCACCGACGGCATGATCGTGGTCGCACCGGGCAGGCATTCACGCACCGCCTTGCCCAGCCGCGGATGAATCAGCGCCGCGCCATACTCCAGCGGCACGCCCGTACCCACCAGCGCCCCCTTCCCGTAGCCCTGGATGTCGGCTGGCTTGCAACCCAGGGCCTGCAGTGCGCGCCCGGTGAGGAGCGCTCCGAGATCGGCACCCGTCGCGTAAAGCGTGTCCAGTGCGCCATCAGTGCCCTCATCTGCCATCCTCAGAACGGCAGCCGCGACAGCCTGGCGGTGCGGCGGCACGACCGGCACACCGAGTTCTGCACATCGCTCGACCAGGTGTACGATCACCCTCGTAACCTGTACGTTCATGGTTGCGCCTCCATCCCGTCTGCCGGACGCTCAAGCGTTGCGCCGGGTGCTGGGAAAGCGCCCCTCGCTGACTCGTACGCCCGCGCTGCGCGCAGGACCAGGGCATCGCCGCCCCGTCGGCCGATGATCTGCACACCGGTTGGCAATCCTCCGGCAAAGCCACACGGCACACTCGCTGCGGGAAGCCCGGTCTGGTTACACCACGCGGTCAGCGCAGGTGCCGTACGCAGACCGGCGCGCAGGCCCGGTACGGGCTGCGGACTGCAGTGGAACGTCGGCGTGAGCAGCAGGTCGTAGCGCTGAAAGTAAACCTCCATCGCCGCAGTGAGTGCATGACGCGCAAGCAGTGCGTCAGCGAACGTTGCGGTGTCCACCTGTTCACCTGCTTCGGCAAGCGCCTTCAGGTCGGGATCGAGCAATGTCCGGTGCGCCGCCTCCATATGCCGGGCCCGCTGCGCGAAGTACACCGACCACTGGACCGAATGCATGCAGCCATCGCCGTAATAGTCCGCAAGCGGCGTCACATCGCTTTCGACAACATGCGCGCCAAGCGCCTCAAGGGCTCTGGCCGCCTGCCTGACACACGCTTCGATGGCCGGCTCGATGCGCACGCCGGCGGGAGCCGCGCAGTACGCGATGCGAAGGCCCGCGACGCCATCGTCGAGCCCCGCGCAGTAATCCGCCCAATAATCCGAACTGCCGGCAATGCCTGAATGCCGGTCGATGCCCTCGTTCGTCATCACACTGAGCATGAGCGCGGCATCGCGCACGTTGCGCGCGATCGGTCCCAGCGTGGACAGCGCGGTCCATGACGCCGCTTTACCGGCCGGTACGAGTGAGAACGTGGGCTTGAACCCGACCACACCGCTCCAGCACGCAGGAATCCGGAGTGACCCGCCCCCGTCGGTCGCGAGCGACAGCGGCCCCATGCCCAGCGCAACCGCCACCGCGGATCCACCACTGCTGCCCCCAGGTGAGAGCCGCGTATCCCACGGATTGCGAGTAACCCCCGTCAGCGGACAATCGGTGACGATCTTGTTGCCAAACTCCGAGGTCGTAGTCTTGCCAAACGGTATGGCGCCCGCGCGCCGCAGCCTCGCCATGGCCGGCGCGTCCTCGCCTTCGCGTTGCGGCGATGAGGTCCATGAGCCGTGCCGCGTGGGAAAACCCGCTACCGCGACGAGATCCTTGACCGAGAGCGGCACGCCATCAAGCGGACCGCACGGCTCGCCCCGCACCCACCTGCGCTCGGCGTCGCTGGCCGCCGACATTGCCCTTTGCTCGTCGACAGCACAGAACGCATTGACGACGAAATCGAGCCTTGTGACCTGGTCCAGCACTGCGCGCATGACCTCCACCGGCGAGAGTGTCCGCTGCATGAAGCCGGCAACCAGCTGACTGGCACCGAGCATGACAATGTCGTCCATTATGTAGTCCTAATTTTTTGATGCATAAACCCCCTCACGCAGGAGGACCACTTCTATCCTTCGCAGACCGGCGTGACCGGGCCGGTGGAATCGAGGATCGAAAAACTGTTGTCGGCGAGTGCCTGACCGATTCGTGTCTGGCAGAGTACGTGGCCACCATCGTGGCTCGCCCCGGTCCTGCCTCGCGGCAATGCGACGGAGACCGCAGGCAGCGCGGCCTTGACGCGGTCGGCGTCGACACTCCCCGTCGACCTGACGGCCTCGGCAAAGAGACGAATCCCCGCATAGGTGTTCTCACCGTGCGGAAGCACGACGGCATAACGTCCCAACCGGGGATCGCGTGCATCGGCGTAACGGGCCGTATAGCGCGTGAGGAACGCCTGGTTTTCCGGATTATCGATGCTCATGAAGTAAGACGACACGCCGATCGTGCCGGTCGAGGCGCCCGTGGTCGCAATCGAGAGGGATTCGTGCGCAATGTCGGTCACGAGCTGCGGTTTCATCGCGAACGACCGGTACTGCTTCACGAACGTCACGGGGTCATCCCCGATGCTGTGCCACACAATCTGCGCGTTCAGACTCGCGACGCGCTGCAGGACCGCACCATAGTCGCGCGTGCCGAAGGGTAGCCAGTAGATGTCAAGGAATTTCCCGCCGTGACGTGCGACCGCCGCCTGCAACTGCGGGATCAGCACCTTCCGGTTGCTGCCGATGTCCGAGACGACCGCACAGACGGAACGTCCTCCGTCACGCATGAGCCAAGCAACCAGTGGCTCAATCCGCTGGCTCGCGGCGAGGCCCGTTGTGAGCAGTTGCGGGTCGCACCGTCCTTCGTCGAAGTTCGGATAGACGACCAGCTTTCGCGCAGCCCGGGCCGCCTGGAGAGCGGCTTCGCGCTCCGACGGAAGCACCATGCCCGTGATCATCGCGACGTCGTCACGCATGAAGAGCTGCCGCGCCTTCTCGAGTGTGACCGCCGTGGACATCTGCGTGTCCTCGACGCTCAGTTGTAAGGGTCGCCCGAGCAGTCCACCCGCCGCGTTGATCTCGTCCACCGCAAGCGCGGCGCAGTTACGGTTGGTCTGCCCCACGCGCGTCAGGGGTCCGCTGAGCGGTGCAAGCAGGCCTATCTTCAATGGCTCCGCCCCTCGTGCGAATGAAGAGACAATCGGTGCGGCGAGGGAGGCGGCCGCACCAAGCAGCACGGTTTGGGAAAAGTCACGACGGTTCATACTTTTTCTCACTGGATTTCACTGGATGTTTTCATGATGAAATTCCGGCGCGTTGACCGCCGCCGGGGAAAGATAGCGTGCGAGTGGATGTTCACCCGTGTCGCCGGATTGCGGTTCAACGATGCCGGCATGCACGAGCCGACCGTTGCTCAGCACGATGCAACGCCGGGCACTCTGCAGGACAAGGTCGAGGTTCTGCTCGACGAGGAGCACGGCGAGATTTGAGCGGCGGCAGAGTTCGGGAATCACCTCGCCGATACGCTCGACCAGATTGGGCTGCACACCGTCGGATGGCTCGTCCAGCAGGAGAAGTTTCGGGCGGCCACACAGCGCGCGCGCGATGGCGAGAACCTGCTGCTCGCCACCCGAGAGCGTCCCGCCCTGCTGTGACAGGCGCGTCTTGAGCACCGGGAAGTAATCAAACACCTCCTCGAGGATGCCCGGACCACCGGCGGCCTGCGTGCCCATAAGGAGGTTCTCGCGCACGGTCAGTTTCGGAAAGATCCAGCGTCCCTGCGGCACAAGTCCGATGCCCCGGCGTGCAATCTCGTGCGTGCGTAGGCGCGTGACCGGCTGCCCAAGGAAAGAGACCTCCCCGCTCACGCGCGGCAGCAACCCCATGATCGCCTTCACCAGTGTGGTCTTGCCGGCACCGTTGCAGCCGAGCACACCGACCACCTCGTTCTGCAGCACGTCCAGCGTGAGGTTGTGAACCACATCTACGTCGCCGTATCCGGCGCACAGGTTTTCAATGCGCAGCATGTGTCGCCCCCCGCCCCAGATAGATGCGGCGGATCTCCTCGTCGTCCGCGATCTGCGCATACGATCCCCGTCGAACGACCTCTCCCCGGTGCATGACCCACGTCTCACATGCGAGAGACTGCACGAAACCAAGGTCGTGTTCGATGGCGAGTACCGCACATCGCTCGCGCAACCGGTGAATAAGGCCCACCAGCCGCTGCGCGTCCTTCGCGGACAGACCGGCTGCAGGTTCGTCGAGCAGCAGCAAGGCGGGCTGGCACATGATGGCCATGCCTATTTCGAGCCACTGCCGCTCGCCGTGTGGCAGATGCGAGGCGAGCTCGCGTGCCTGCCCGGACAGACCCACCTCCTCCAGCACCGCATCGGGATCGGGCATCGGCGAAGCCCGGAAAGCCGCAACCCCGAGACCGGCCACCACCAGGTTGTCGCGCACTGTCATCGTGAGGAAGGTGTTGGTGCCCTGGAACTTGCGCACCACGCCGCGCCTGCAGAACGCGTGCATCGGGCGGCCTGTCATCCGCTCGCCGTCGAGATACAGTTCGCCCGCACCTGAAGCAATCGCGCCTGAGAGCAGACCAACGAGCGTGCTCTTGCCGGCCCCGTTCGGACCGATCACACACAGCAGGTCGCGCGGCCCGATTGCAATGTCTACGCCCGCCACGGCGTTGATTCCACCGAACGCGCGCGACAGGCCGGTGCCTTGGAGAAAGTGGGCGTCCATTACCGTTCCTCCTGTGCGTGGCTCGTGCGGTGAAGCAGCGGCCTGTTCAATTTCGCTCTTAGGATGCGGCGTATGGCCGCCGCGAGACCACTGACACGCAGGCCGTTCGGCATAAAGAGCACACAGACGAGAAACAAGCCACCGAGGATCAGTGGCCAACCGTCCGTGCTGTAGCTAGCGATGGTCTGCTTAAGGAGCGTCAGAACGACTGCGGCGATGACAGGGCCACCCGTTCTGCCCCGCCCGCCGATGGCCACCCAGAGAATGACCTCAGTCGCCAGCAGCGGCGAGAAGACGTCGGGCGCCACCACGCCCGAGCAGGACGCCATCAGGCCCCCGGCGATAGCCGCCAGCACTGCTGACACGACGAAAACAGACAGCAGATGAAACGAGGTGTGATACCCGCATGCCTTCGCCCGCCATTCATTGGTTGCGATCGCATCGAGCACTTTGCCGTAGTGGCTGCGGCACACGAACCACGTTAGGGCTATCGCTCCGAGGAGCACCACGGCCACGGCGTACCAGGACGCGCGAGCACCACCCAGATCAAATGCGTGACCGCCCGCGCCCACCGACAGTCCGGGGATGCCGAGGATTCCCGTGTCTCCTCCCGTGACCGACTGCCAGCTGACGGCGAGCTGCTGCGCGACGATCAGCACGGCCAAGCTGATGATCGCAAAGAAGTGAAGCCTTACGCCCGCAAAGAGCAGGAAATAACCCACCACTGCGGCGACAGCCGCAGCGCAGAGCACCCCCGCAGCGAGCCCTGTCACGGGTGCCTGTCCAAACTGTACGGTCGCCACGGCAAATCCATACGCGCCGAGACCGAGAAACGTGGTGTGCCCGAGCGTAAGCACCCCTGCGCGGCCCCAGAGCAGGTCATAACTCAACGCGAGAATCCCCATGACCAGCGCATCACGCACGGTCGAGAGCAGCCAGGGGCCGACGAACAACGGCAGGATTGCCGCCGCTATCACTGCCGCACCCCACATCAGCAGGGGCGGAGCATCCTTGGGACCGAGAGCCGGCTGTGCGAGCCACAGACGCGGGCCGGCTGCGTGTTTTTCAGACATACGTTTTATCCTTTACCGAGAAGCTGATGGGCCGCGCTGAATCCCGGAATCAGACCCTGCGGCCTGAACCGGATCACCACGATGGAGAGGACCAGCACCACCGCCGATGCGAGCGAAGGATCGACGCGATAACCCAGCAGCGTCTCGACCGTGCCGATGACTGCACTGCCCAGGATGCTGCCCGCAATCGAGCCGATGCCGCCCAGCACAATGACGAAGAAAGCCTTGGCGAGATACGAGACGCCCAGATGCGATTCCACCGAAACCATGGGCGCAACGAGCACACCAGCGAGTGAGGCAAGCGCCGCGCCGCCACAGAACGCAATGCGATTCAGGCGTCGGGTGTCGATGCCAATGGCCTCGGCCATCGCCGGGTGCTGGATCACGGCACGCAACTGCATACCAAAGCGCGTACGGGCGAAAAGCAGCCAGCACCCTGCTGTTACGATGAGTGCGACAGCGATCACGAAGATCCGGTAGGCTGGATAGCTTCCCCCGGGGACCGGAACCGCTCCGTCGAACGGCGCGTACACCAGCATCGGCTGCGTGCCGAAGATGAGTTCCAGTGCCTTTTGCAGGATCAGGCTGACCGCGTAAGTCGCGAGAAGGGTATCCAGTGGCCGGTCGTAGAGAAACCGGATGATGAAACGCTCAAGGCACCATCCGAGGAGTGCCCCGGTTAAGGGTGCCGCCAACAATGCGACCCAAAACGCCTCCTTCCCAGCCACCGCCTGCACGACAGCCAGTGTGTAAGCGCCGATCGTTACCCACTCGGCATGTGCAAGGTTCACGATGTCCATCATGCCGAACACGATGGCAAGCCCAAGCGCGATCATCGCGAGGATAGAGAAG
>Ga0302232_10002189_pt1 | contig 13472 bp, 10 predicted proteins | sample II_Palsa_N2_3_FD_193575 | JGI IMG/M metagenome (GOLD analysis project Ga0302232, IMG submission 193575) | Peat permafrost microbial communities from Stordalen Mire near Abisko, Sweden - II_Palsa_N2_3 | ecosystem: Environmental > Terrestrial > Soil > Palsa > Peat permafrost | place: Sweden...
GTTCGGCGGTTCGACGATCCGCGCGCTGACTATGGAAGGCCGCATGACCGTCTGCAACATGGCGATCGAAGGCGGCGCACGTGCAGGCATGGTCGCCGTTGACGACACCACTGTCGAATATCTGAAGGGCCGTCCGTTCTCGCCGGAAGGTGTCGAATGGGATCACGCGGTCGAATACTGGAAGCAGTTCAAGTCAGATGACGGTGCGACGTTCGATCGCGTCGTCGAACTGAATGCAGCGGAAATCGTGCCGCAAGTCACATGGGGCACGTCGCCGGAAATGGTGACGGCAATCGACGGCCGCGTGCCGGATCCGGAACGCGAGAAAGATCCGGTCAAGCGCGATGCCATGGAACGCGCGTTGAAGTACATGGCGCTCGAACCGAACCTGCCGATCGAATCGATCAAGCCGGACAAGATCTTCATCGGCTCGTGCACCAACGCGCGTATCGAAGACTTGCGCGCCGCAGCGTATGTCGTGCGCAAACTGGGCCGCCGCGTCGCGCCGAGCATCCGTCTCGCGATGGTCGTGCCGGGCTCGGGTCTGGTGAAGGCGCAAGCCGAACGTGAAGGGCTGGACAAGGTGTTCACGGACGCAGGTTTCGAGTGGCGCGAGCCGGGCTGTTCGATGTGTCTCGCCATGAACGCGGACCGGCTGGATCCGGGCGAGCGTTGCGCGTCCACTTCGAATCGCAACTTCGAAGGCCGTCAGGGCGCGGGTGGGCGTACCCACCTCGTGAGCCCGGCCATGGCTGCTGCTGCTGCCATCGAAGGTCACTTCGTCGATATTCGCAAGCTCGGTTAAGCCGGCGCGATTCGGTTTCGATTCCACCGGCGGCGCGTTTAGTGTCGCAGCCGCCGGTCTCTACTTTGATGGGTGATGGGCCATGGATAAATTCATCGTACATACCGGCGTCGTGGCGCCGTTGGATCGCGAGAACGTCGACACGGACGCGATCATTCCGAAGCAGTTCCTGAAGTCGATCAAGCGCACGGGCTTCGGTCCGAACGCGTTCGACGAATGGCGTTACCTCGATCACGGCGAGCCGGGTCAGGACAACTCGACGCGTCCGTTGAATCCCGATTTCGTGCTGAACCAGCCACGCTATCAAGGCGCGTCGATCCTGGTGGCGCGCAAGAACTTCGGCTGCGGCAGCTCGCGTGAGCACGCACCGTGGGCGCTGCAGCAATACGGCTTTCGCGCGATCATCGCGCCGAGCTTCGCGGACATCTTCTACAACAACTGCTTCAAGAACGGCTTGCTGCCGATCGCACTGACCGAGCAGCAGGTCGATCACCTGTTCAGCGAAACCTACGCGTTCAACGGCTTCGAGCTGACCATCGACCTCGAAGCTCAGACCGTGCGCATCAGCGACGGCACTGAGTACCCGTTCGAAGTTGCCGGGTTTCGCAAGTACTGCCTGCTGAACGGTTTCGATGACATTGGCCTCACGCTACGTCACGCGGACAAGATTCGTCAGTTCGAAGCAGAGCGTCTGACGAAGCAACCGTGGCTTGGCCACCGTATCGTCGGCTAAGCGCGTGCCTGAGTTCGAGACGTCATCGCTTTGGCGTGCCCAGGTTTAAAAGAGAACAATCAAGGAAATTCGCATGAAGATCGCAGTGTTGCCCGGTGATGGCATTGGTCCGGAAATCGTCAAGGAAGCCGTCAAGGTTCTGAACGTACTCGGCGAAAAGTTCGAGCTTGAAGAAGCGCCGGTTGGCGGCGCGGGTTACGAAGCCAAGGGCCACCCGCTGCCCGATTCGACGCTCGCGCTCGCGAAGGAAGCCGATGCGATCCTGTTCGGCGCCGTAGGCGACTGGAAGTACGACAAGCTTGAACGCGCGCTGCGTCCGGAGCAGGCCATCCTGGGTCTGCGCAAGCATCTGCAACTGTTCGCGAACTTCCGTCCGGCGATCTGCTATCCGCAACTGACGGGGGCGTCGTCGCTGAAGGAAGAGATCGTTTCGGGCCTCGACATCCTGATCGTGCGCGAACTGAATGGCGACATTTACTTCGGTGCGCCGCGCGGCGTACGTGAAGCACCGGACGGTCCGTTCGCCGGCGCGAAGGAAGGCTTCGACACCATGCGTTATTCGGAGCCGGAAGTGCGCCGCATTGCGCACGTTGCCTTCCAGGCGGCGCAAAAGCGCGGCAAGAAACTGACTTCGGTCGACAAGGCCAACGTGCTCGAAACGTCGCAATTCTGGAGGGACATCATGATCGATGTCTCGAAGGAATACGCAGATGTCGAACTGTCGCACATGTACGTCGACAACGCGGCCATGCAATTGGTGAAGGCGCCGAAGTCGTTCGACGTGATCGTCACGGGCAACATGTTTGGCGACATCCTCTCCGATGAAGCCGCGATGTTGACGGGTTCGATCGGCATGCTGCCGTCGGCCTCGCTCGACAAGAACAACAAGGGTTTGTACGAGCCGTCGCACGGTTCAGCGCCGGATATCGCCGGCAAGGGCGTGGCGAATCCGCTGGCCACGATCCTGTCCGCTGCGATGATGCTGCGTTACTCGTTGAACAAGGCCGAGCAGGCTGACCGCATCGAAGCTGCCGTGAAGAAGGTGCTGGAGCAGGGCTTGCGCACGGGCGATATCCTGACGCCGGGTTGCCAGCAGGTCGGCACCGCGGCGATGGGCGATGCCGTCGTCGCCGCGCTTTGAGCGCGGTTGTTTGAGTTGTGTTTAAACCGGGCCGCGAACGTTTCGTCGCCTGTAAAGGCGTAGTGACGATGTCGTAAGTCCGACACGCACTCACGCGCGAATGGGCCGAAATCCGGCCCATTCGCGCGCAAAAGCGGCGAATCAGACCGCTCAAATCCGGTTTTCGTGTAGACTGTAGAAATGGCTAAGGCTCTCCAAATCACCTCGATTTCTAACCACCACGGCAAAACGGCCCGTGTGGTTGAGCTCGCCATTAGCGTCAAAACGCTGATTAAAGCAATTACCCCGAAAACGATCACGATTCGCTGATCGTCCGTCGTGCCCGCCCATCTTCCCCGCGCGGTCACTGCGGGCAAAGATGCGGGGAAGCCTCCACTCGAAGGGTAAGTGTCATGAACGTAGGTCTCGTAGGTTGGCGCGGCATGGTCGGCAGCGTCCTGATGCAGCGTATGCAGCAGGAAGGCGATTTCGATCTGATCGAACCGGTGTTTTTCAGCACCAGCAACGCGGGCGGCAACGCGCCGTCGTTCGCTAAAAACGAGACCAAGCTCAAAGATGCCTCGAGCATCGACGACCTGAAGAAGTGCGACGCCATCATCTCCTGCCAGGGCGGCGACTATACCAACGACGTGTTCCCGAAACTGCGCGCAGCCGGTTGGAACGGTTACTGGATCGACGCGGCTTCATCGCTGCGCATGAAGGACGACGCGGTCATCATTCTCGATCCGGTCAACCTCGACGTGATCAAGAACGCGCTGGTGAAGGGCCAGAAGAATTTTATCGGTGGCAACTGCACGGTCAGCCTGATGCTGATGGCGCTGGGCGGCCTGTTCCGCGAAAACCTCATCGACTGGATGACGGCCATGACGTATCAGGCCGCATCGGGCGCGGGCGCCCAGAACATGCGCGAATTGCTGCAGCAGATGGGCACACTGTATGGCTCGGCCAAGGAAGACCTGGCGGATCCGTCGTCGGCGATTCTGGACATCGATCGCCGCGTGCTGGCCGCGATGAATAGCGACCGCATGCCGACTGAACATTTCGGCGTGCCGCTCGCCGGTTCGCTGATCCCGTGGATCGACAAGGACCTCGGAAACGGCATGTCCAAGGAAGAGTGGAAGGGCGGCGCGGAAACCAACAAGATCCTCGGCAAGCCGGCTATGGGTACGCCGGGTTCGATCCCGGTGGACGGTTTGTGCGTGCGCATCGGCGCCATGCGCTGCCACTCGCAGGCTTTGACGATCAAGCTGAAGAAGGACGTGCCGCTCGACGAGGTCAGCAGCATCCTCGCCTCGGCTAACGACTGGGTTAAGGTTGTGCCGAACGAGCGCGAAGCGTCGATCCGCGATCTGTCGCCAGCGGTGGTCACGGGCACGCTGACTGTGCCGGTCGGGCGTCTGCGCAAGCTGGCGATGGGCGGCGAATATCTGTCGGCTTTCACGGTTGGCGACCAGCTCTTGTGGGGTGCCGCAGAGCCGCTGCGCAGGATGCTGCGCATTCTGCTCGACAAGTAAAGTAAACTACGCGGCTACGACGCGTAAAAACTCAAAAAGCGTCGCGCTCGCGCGGCGCTTTTTTCATTGGTGTGCTCCCAAAATCTTGTCTCAATCCAACCGCAAACAAGGGCAGAGCGCTGACGCGCCCGTGGTCCAGATGACCGTCCGACACGCTTCCCTTCGCGCTATCGCGTGCAGCCGTGTGTGCCAGTTCGCCGCCGCGGCCACCTTGGCCTTCGGGCCGGGCGGCTTGGCTGGGGGTGTCACCGACGCTCAGGCAGCGACTGCCGATGCGGCAAGCGCGCCAGCCGTCCCTGCCGCGCCGCTCGCCGCCGGCAGCCAGTACGCGATTCACCCGGGGCAATCGCTCAATGATGTGGCTGTGGCGGCTACACAGTCGCACGACCGAGCGACCTTGGCGCGCGCCTCGAAGGCCTTGTTCGACGCGAATCCGAACGCGTTTATGTCGCACGACCCGAGCCGGCTGCGACTGGGGTCCGTTTTGACGATTCCAGCGCTGGATGCGACGGGCGCGGCGATCGTGGCTTCGGATGCTGCCGGTACGTCGGCACCGTCGGGGGCGGTTGCAAGTTCCGCTGTTGCGGTGAGCTCGCCGTTGGCGGCGCCTTCAGCCGCTACAGCGGCGACGGCAATTGGGGCAAGTACTGCGCTTGGCGCTGCGTCGCAGCCTGCCAGCGCGCAGGCGAACGCCGCGAGTGCTGCCGTGCAGGCTGCTCCGGCCGTCGCTGGACCCGCAAGTGCGCCGGTTCAGGCGAGTTCGGTAACCACCGGTGCCGGCACTAGCGCGCCGTCGGCCGGCAGTGAGGCCGCTATGGCCGCCTCCGGGGCGATGTCCGGCGCCGCTTCGGCACCTGCTGGCGTTTCGTCGGCAGCCGCCGCGCCGTCTGCCTCGCAAGCGGTCGGTGCGCATGTCTGGACGGGCGCGATCCAGCCGGCGACCGGTGCGTCGGTCGCCTCCGCGGCGTCTGCGACGCTGCCGGTTACGCCTTCCTCCGCCGCGCAGGCCCTGCAGGCGACGACGCAGGTTTCCAGTCTGCAGCAGTTGCTCGCGCTAAAAAGCCGGGTGCTGATGGAGTTGCAAAAGCATGGCATCGGCGGCAAGCCAGCGCAGCCTGCTCAGGCGAACGGTCCGGCCACGGTTGCGAGCGGTCCGGCGGTTGCTGCCAGCGAGACGCATGGGCAGAGTACCGGCGCTGTGGGTAGTTCGCACACCCAGAGTGGCAACTTCGATTTGTCTCCGGTGAACCTCGGGTTTGCCGCTGCAATTGGCGCTGCGGCGGTCGCTCTGCTGGCCGCGCTTGGGATGCGTCGGCGTAAGAGTGGCGTGACGGCGGCGGAGGCTGCTGGCGTGCCTGAAACTGAAACCGTGGCGGGGCCGGAGACTCTGCTGGCGCGGGATAACTTCGCGCCGCGTGATGAGATTGGTACGTCTGACCCAGCGGTTGCCGGCGAGTACGCGGTACGCGAAGAAGCAACTCACGAGGCCGCGGCGCCCGAAGAAGCGGCTGCACGTGAAGAAGCGGCAGCACGTGAATTGGCGGAGAGGGAGGCAGCAGCCCAGCAGGCCGCAGAGCGCGAAGCAGCGGCTCATGACGCGGCACCCCATGAAGGAGCGGTCGCGCGCGAAGTGGAAGAGCACGAGGCCGCAGCACAGAACGCAGCAGAGAGCGAAACAGCGGCGTACGAACCGGCCGGGCATGACGCCTCAGCCGCCGACACCCCGCCGCCCGCCACGAGCGAACTCCCTTCCGAGGCGCCTGGACAATCGCCGTGGTCGGAAAGCGAGCACGCTTCCGCGCCTACCCCCTTCGAAGATACAACCCCCCCGGCGGATCACGCCCCGGCCGCAGAACCCGGGACCGACGCATTGCGTCCGGACCAGTTCCACCCGGCGGTCGAGCATCCGAATCATCCTGCACCGGCCGACCCGCATCAATGGACCGAGCCCGCGGAGCATCCCGCTGACGAAAGCTCTGTCGCAGAGCCGCCTGAACGCCACGAACCGCCGCATCCGCAGATCGATTTCGGTGCACCGGCGCCGCTTGGCGAGCCGCAAGCGGGGTCGCCGTTCGGCCAACATCCCGCCGAGCCGTCGCTCGATCACACTGGAACCCCACAGCCGCTTTCCGCGCCGCCGCAGCTTGAGTCGCAGTGGGGCGAACCACTGACGGCCGAGGTATCCGAACCGGCACCGCACGAAGAGCCGCTGGCGCCCGAGGCATTCCAACCGGCACCGCACGAAGAGCCGCTGGCACCCGGGGCATTCCAACCGGCGCCGTACGAAGAACCATCCGCGCCCGAGGCATTCGAACAGGCATCGCACGAGACAACGCCTACCCATCAGCAACCGGACGCGCCGCACTTCGAGGAAAACGCATCCCCAGAGCATCCCCTCAACGACACCGCGGCTGAGCCGGTCGCCGCCAGCAGCTTCCCCCGCGACGCAGTCGATGCATTCGGCAGCCTCGACATGGGTTTGCCGCCGCGGGTCGAGCCTGCCACACCGGTGACGCCACCTGCTTCGCTGTCGACGCAACCGGTAGTCGAGCCCGAAATCACCGCGCAGCACGCCTTAATGCACGGCTCTGCAGGCTCGCTCCCTGCCGCCGAAGAAATCGCCGCTGGCACGGCGGGCCCAGCAGCCGTCGCCGGGCTAGGCGCTGCCGGCTTCGGCGCACTGAATCTGGACTTCGATCTGGAATTGCCGCCGAGTCCCGCGCAGCCGCTGCCGTCGTTCACGCCGCATGACCTGATCCGGATTGCCCGCAACAAGCTCGATTTGGCCTCCGAATACATCGAACTGGGCGATCTGGCCGGCGCGCGAGCGCTGATCCAGGAAGTGATCGATACGAACGACGCTGCCACGCGTACCGAAGCGCGAGCGTTGCTGTCGACGCTGCGGCCATTGTCGTAAGGCCTGCCGTGACGCGGATTGCACTAGGAATCCAGTACGACGGCTCGGCCTTTTGCGGCTGGCAGTCGCAGCCGCACGGCAAGACGGTTCAGGACACGCTCGAACGGGCGCTCCTGGAATTTGCGCAGACGCCCCTGCAGACGGTGGTTGCCGGCCGTACCGATACCGGCGTGCATGGCCTCGGACAGGTCGTGCATTTCGACACCGAACTGGACCGCACGGACTTCTCGTGGGTGCGTGGCACCAACGCGTTTCTGCCCAAAACGGTTGCAGTGCAGTGGGCGAAACCGATGCCGGACACGTTCCACGCGCGTTTTTCGGCCTTCGAGCGCACCTATTACTACGCGCTATACGTCCATCCGGTGCGCTCGCCGATGCAGACCGATCGCGCCGGCTGGGTGCACACACCGCTCGACGTCGAGGCGATGCGCGCCGCCGCTGCTTGCCTGATTGGCCAGCACGATTTCTCGGCGTTCCGCTCATCGGAATGTCAGGCGAAAACACCGGTCAAGCACCTGCACCAGATCGACGTGCGGCAGCAGGGCGACTTCATCCACTTCCGCTTCCGTGCCAACGCATTCCTCCATCACATGGTGCGTAACCTGATGGGCTGTCTCGTGGCAGTCGGACGCGGGCGTCATCCTGCCGCGTGGATGGCCGATGTGTTGGCGAGCCGTGATCGCAATCAGGCCGCGCCCACTTTCATGCCTGACGGCCTGTATCTCGCGCAAGTGGGCTATCCTCAGGAATTCGCGGTGCCCGCTGCGCAGGCGGCCAGTGTGCCGTGGAGCACCGTCTGGACCGACTCATTGCAATCATGAATTCAACCACCCTGAACCAGCCGGCCGCGGCCGGCGCACCCCAGCACCAAGGTGCGACGCAAGCCGCGGCGCCCCATCGGACTCGCATCAAGCTGTGCGGGCTGTCGAAGCCCGAGGACGTGGCTCACGCCATCGACCTCGGCGCGGACGCGATCGGCCTGGTGTTCTATCCGCCCAGTTCGCGCTCGATCAACGTGGCCCAGGCACTCGAACTCGTACGGGACGTGCCGCCGTTCGTGTCGGTAGTGGGTCTGTTCGTGAACGCGTCGCCCGAGTGGATACGCGAAGTGGTAAGCAACGTTCCGCTCACCCTGCTACAGTTCCACGGCGACGAGACGCCTCGGCAATGCGAGGCGCTCGCCAGCGTTGCGGGTTTGCCTTGGTTGCGCGCTTTGCGGGTTGAGGCCGATACTCAGCAAGCCGATTTGGTAAAATCGGCGCTTAACTATGCAGCAGCCAGCGCTCTTCTGTTCGACACCCATGTCGAAGGCTATGGCGGCGGCGGGAAGGTTTTCGATTGGTCACTTATTCCAGCAGAGCTCGCGCGTCGGGCCGTTTTGAGTGGTGGGTTGAACGCGCAAAACGTCAGTGATGCGATTCATCGCGTGCGCCCGTACGCGGTCGATGTCTCGAGCGGCATCGAAGTAGCGGGCGCCAAGGGCGTGAAAGATCACGCCCGGATGGCGGCGTTCGTACGCGCGGTGCGCGCAGCGGACGCAGAGTGATTCCGCCGGAGCTGGCCTCGCATGAAGCGGGTCGCCCGGCACACTGAGAAGAGTGACAACATGTATAACTTGCCCGATGAACGAGGCCATTTCGGCCAATTTGGCGGCGTATTCGTTGCTGAAACGTTGGTTCACGCACTCAACGAGCTGCGTGAAGCCTACGAAAAATTCCAGAAAGACCCCGAGTTCGTTGCTGAATACGAACGCGAACTGAAGCACTTCGTTGGCCGTCCTTCCCCCATTTATCACGCCCAGCGCTGGAGCGAACTGCTCGGCGGCGCGCAGGTCTTCCTCAAGCGTGAGGACCTGAATCACACCGGCGCGCACAAGATCAACAACGTGATCGGCCAGGCCCTGCTCGCCAAACGCATGGGCAAGAAGCGCGTGATCGCGGAAACCGGCGCGGGGCAGCACGGTGTCGCCACGGCGACGATTGCGGCCCGCTTCGGCATGGAGTGCGTGGTCTACATGGGCTCGGAAGACGTACGCCGGCAGGCCGCCAACGTGTATCGCATGAAGTTGCTTGGCGCTACCGTCGTGCCGGTCGAATCGGGATCCAAAACGCTGAAAGACTCGCTCAACGAAGCGATGCGTGACTGGGTCACGAACGTCGAAAGCACCTTCTATATCATCGGCACGGTCGCGGGTCCGCATCCGTATCCGATGATGGTGCGCGATTTCCAGCGTGTGATCGGCGATGAGTGCAAGGTACAGATGCCGGAAATGGTCGGCCGTCAGCCAGATGCGATAATTGCCTGTGTGGGCGGCGGATCGAACGCAATGGGCATCTTTTACCCGTATATCGACGACAAAGACGTCCAGTTGATCGGCGTTGAAGCCGCCGGCGACGGTCTCGATACGGGGCGTCATGCGGCATCGTTGATCGGCGGCAGCCCAGGCGTCTTGCACGGCAACCGCACCTACCTGCTGCAGGACGAAAACGGCCAGATCATCGAGACGCATTCGGTGTCCGCGGGTCTGGACTATCCGGGTGTCGGCCCGGAACACGCCTGGCTGCACGAAACTGGCCGTGCGCAATACGTTGGCATCACCGACGAAGAAGCGCTCAAGGCGTTCCACGATTGCTGCCGGATCGAAGGCATTATTCCGGCGCTCGAATCGAGCCACGCGCTGGCCTATGCGGCCAAACTCGCGCCGACCTTGCCGAAAGACAAGTACCTTCTGGTGAACCTGTCGGGCCGCGGCGACAAGGACATGCACACGGTCGCTGAGCGATCGGGTATCACGTTCTGAGCGCCGCGACGATGCGCGACGAGTTCGACGAGCCGCAACCGGCAATCGACGGCCCCCAGGCTGGAGCGGCCGAGGCTGCGATGGCTGGGGGCGCGTTAGCCGAAGCCGACACGCCCCAGGTCGAAGCAACCGAGACGCCGGCACCGGCGTCCCCGGCTGCTTTGCCTGTGGTGCCGGCCGGTATTCAGCTCTTGAACCGCGATTTTCTGACCGATGTGGCGAACCTGCCGGATGCTTCAATCGACCTGATCCTGGCCGACCCTCCGTATGGGCTCGGCAAGGACTACGGCAACGACTCCGATATGCGCTCGGGCGACGACTTTATCGCCTGGACGCGTAGCTGGCTTGAGCTGGCGATCCCCAAGCTCAAGCCGTCCGGTTCGCTGTATATCTTTTGCACGTGGCAGTACGCGCCGGAAATCTTCTCCTTTCTGAAGACGCGTCTCACGATGGTCAACGAGATCATCTGGGACCGGCGCGTGCCGAGCATGGGCGGCACCACCCGCCGCTTCACGTCCGTGCATGACAACATCGGCTTTTTCGCGGTGGCGAAGGACTACTACTTCGATCTCGATCCCGTCCGTATCCCGTACGATGCCGTCACGAAGAAGGCGCGTTCGCGCAAGTTGTTCGAGGGCAGCAAGTGGCTGGAGCAAGGCTATAACCCGAAGGACGTCTGGTCTGTGTCGCGCCTGCATCGGCAGCACGCCGAGCGGGTCGATCATCCGACCCAGAAACCTCTGGAAATCGTCGAGCGCATGGTGCTCGCGAGCTGCCCGCCGGGCGGCCGCGTGCTTGACCCGTTCATGGGTAGCGGCACCACCGCAGTCGCTTGCGCACGGCAGAAGCGCGAATTCGTCGGCTATGAAATCAATGAAAGTTACTGCGCGATAGCGCGTGAACGCGTCAGCGCGGCCGCGCCGGTTGCGCTGACCGAACCCATCGCGCCCGTTGCATCCGTGGATGCTGAGACCTGAATTGGCACCCCGGGTGCGATTGCAGTGCCGAACGGGGTCGAAAAATCAGGAAACAAGCTCCAAAAGCGACGAACGCGCAGCTAACTATTTTCGAGAAAATTTCCATGTCCCGTATCAAGAGCACATTTGCAGCATTGACTGCACAAGGCAAGAAAGGATTGATCCCGTTCATGACGGCTGGCGATCCAGACCCGGCTCGCACTGTCGAATTCATGCACGCGCTCGCCGCCGGCGGTGCGGATGTGATCGAATTAGGCGTGCCGTTCTCCGACCCGATGGCTGACGGCCCGGTCATCCAGGCATCCTCGGAGCGCGCACTGGCGCATGGCGTCTCGCTGCGTCACGTGCTGGCCGACGTGAAGCGGTTCCGCGAGCGCGACGACAAGACGCCGGTGGTGCTGATGGGCTATGCCAATCCGATTGAACGGATGGGCATCGAAGCATTCGCTGCGGCGGCGCAGGATGCCGGCGTAGATGGCGTGCTGGTAGTCGACTATCCACCGGAAGAATCGGTGATCTTCGCCGAAAAGATGCGGTCTTCGGGCATCGATCCGATTTTCCTGTTGGCCCCCACGTCGACCGACGACCGCATCGCCGAAGTCGGCAAAATCGCCAGTGGCTACGTCTACTACGTGTCGCTGAAAGGGGTCACCGGAGCGGCAAATCTGGACGTTTCCAGCATCGCGAGTAAAATCCCGGCCATCAAGTCGCGCGTCCCCCTGCCGGTGGGCGTCGGTTTCGGCATCCGGGACGCCCAGACGGCGCGCTCGGTAGCCGAAGTCTCCGATGCCGTCGTGATCGGCAGTCGTATCGTGCAATTGCTCGAAAAAGCCGCACCGGAGACAGCCGCAGAGACGCTGACGCGTTTCATTGCAGATATCCGCGAGGCGCTCGACAGCATTGGCGCGACCGCCCGATAACCGTAATTTTTTGTCTGCTGTAGGCTTGCGGCGGGGTTTTATCCCCGCCGTCATTGCGTACCGAAGACTTGGAAGGAATCACCATGAGCTGGCTCGACAAGCTGCTGCCGCCCAAAATCAAGCAAACCGATCCGAAGAACCGTAAGGGGATTCCGGAAGGCCTGTGGATCAAGTGCCCGTCGTGCGAAGCGGTGTTGTACCGCAACGACGTCGAGGCCAATCTGCACGTGTGCCCGAAGTGCGACCACCACATGCGCATCGGCGCACGTGAGCGGCTCGACGGCCTGCTCGATCCGGAAGGCCGCTACGAAATCGGCCAGGAGATCCTGCCGGTCGACGCGCTCAAGTTCAAGGACAGCCGCAAGTATCCGGACCGCCTGAAAGAGGCGATGGAAGAAACCGACGAAACCGACGCCATGGTCGTCGTGGGCGGTGCGATTCACACACTGCCGTGCGTAGTGGCCTGCTTCGAGTTCTCGTTCATGGGCGGCTCGATGGGCTCGGTGGTCGGCGAGCGCTTCGCGCGCGGCGCGCAGAACGCGCTCGAGCAGAATGTGCCGTTTATCTGCTTCACCGCTTCGGGCGGCGCGCGGATGCAGGAAAGCCTGTTGTCGCTGATGCAGATGGCCAAGACCACGGCGATGCTGACCAAGCTGTCCGACGCCAAGCTGCCGTTCATCTCGGTGCTGACCGACCCGACCATGGGTGGCGTGTCGGCGAGTTTCGCGTTCCTCGGCGACGTGGTGATCGCTGAGCCGAAAGCGCTGATCGGTTTTGCCGGCCCACGCGTGATCGAACAGACTGTGCGCGAAAAGCTGCCGGAAGGCTTCCAGCGTGCCGAATTCCTGATGACGAAGGGTGCAATCGACATGATCGTCGACCGTCGCAAGCTGCGTGAGGAAATCGCGCGCCTGATGGCGCTGCTGTCCCGCCAGCCGGCTGACGCGGTAGCCTAAGCGAACGCAACGAAATCAACGAACGCAACCGCCACACAAGCCTTCGATGCCGTGCCACACAGCACGGCAGAGCAAAAAACAGCGCGCCGCGAGAGGTCATCAAGCGGCGCGCAGTCATTTCCGGGATAATCGCGGTCTCGCGCAAGTTCGCAACACCGCCTAACCGACGCATCCGATGACCACCACATTCCCCACCCTCGACGCCTGGCTCAAGCACCTCGAATCTGCGCATCCGGTTGGTATCGACATGGGGCTGACGCGGATCAGCAAAGTGCGCGACGCGCTGCAACTGTCGTTCGACTGCCCGGTGATCACTGTGGGCGGCACCAACGGCAAAGGCTCGACGTGCGCGATCCTCGAAACGATCCTGCTGCGCGCGGGTTACCGCGTGGGTTGCCACACGTCCCCCCATCTCCTCACGTTCAACGAACGGGCGAGGGTGAACGGCGAAGTTGCGAGCGACGCCGACCTGCTGTCGCATTTCGAAGCGGTCGAAGCGGCGCGCCTGAGCCTCGCGGAACCGGTATCGTTGACGTACTTCGAATTCACGACGCTGGCCATCATGCATCTGTTCGCCTCGCGGGGGCTGGATGCGGTGATTCTGGAAGTGGGCCTCGGTGGACGCCTCGACGCGGTCAATATCCTCGATGCCGATTGCGCGATCGTCACGAGCATCGACATCGATCACACCGAATATCTTGGCGATACG
>Ga0302232_10002197_pt1 | contig 13447 bp, 16 predicted proteins | sample II_Palsa_N2_3_FD_193575 | JGI IMG/M metagenome (GOLD analysis project Ga0302232, IMG submission 193575) | Peat permafrost microbial communities from Stordalen Mire near Abisko, Sweden - II_Palsa_N2_3 | ecosystem: Environmental > Terrestrial > Soil > Palsa > Peat permafrost | place: Sweden...
CGGTGCGGGCGGGCCCGGAGGCCCGGGGCGCCCGGGCGGGCCGGGCGGGCCCGGTGGCCCCATGGGCCCCGACGCGGCCAACCCGGCCTACGCCGACGCTCAGCAGGCGATGGAGCGCGGCGATATGGACGCTGCGGCCGACGCCTTCCGCAAGGTCCTGGCCAGCTCACCCGCTGACCCGGTGGCCAAGGTCGGGCTGGCCCGCGTCGAGCTGTTCCAGCGTCTGGACTCCTACGACGAGAAGGCTGTGCGGCGTGCTGCCGCCGAGCACCCGGACGACGTGGAGGCCCAGGCCCGGGTGGCCGACATGGATGTGGCCGCGGGCAAGATCGAGGACGCCTTCGACCGGCTGCTCGGGGTGGTCCGGCGGACGTCCGGTGAGCAGCGGGACCAGGCCCGGGCGCGCCTCGTCGGCCTGTTCGAGATCTTCCCGCCGCGCGACCCGCGGGTCAGTAAGGCCCGGGCCGCCCTGTCCAGCCTCTTGTTCTGAGCCGGACTGCGGCCGCTGAGCCGGACTGCGGCCGGGCGGGACTTAGCGCGAGCGTGGCTCACGGAGGTCAACCTCCGTGAGCTGCTCGAGCGCCGGCAGCGCCTGGGCCAGCGCCTCGATCTGCTCCGGCCGGAGCAGGGCCAGGATGTCGGCCAGCATGGCTGTGCTTTCGTGCCGGATTCGCTCCAGCACTTCGTGGCCGCGCGGCGTGATGGCCAGCGTGCTGGCCCGGGCGTCCGCCGGTACCGCGCAGCGCTTGACGTAGCCGCACTCTTCGAGCGCGGTCACGATCCGGGTCAGGGTGGAGGGGGCAATGCCTTCGGCGGCGGCGACATCGCCAAGCCGCAGTGGGCCAGCCTGCTCGACGGTGGCCAGCGCCGACAGCTGGGTGGGGGTCAGCCCGGCGAGCTCATGATGCCGGAGCCGCCGGGACAGCCGGGCGACGGCGACCCGCAGCCGGGTCGCATCGATCTGCGCGGAACCGCCGCTCACCGGGCTTCCTTCCCCGCCCTCGGCCGGGGCTGAGACTGTGACCTTGTCCGGTCCGGCCAGAAGGTGACCGGCGTGTGCAGGCGGTGGCTGCTTCATCGCCGCGCTCACCGCAGTTTCCCGCGCCATTCTTGCAGGGTACGCGCTGGCGCTGAGCGGTTGGCGCCGGTTCCGGGTCGCCATCGGTCCCCGGCCACCGTCGTACTCTTGATGACAGGCGTTGCGATCAACCACGCAGCGTGCGAAGGCGCAGCTAGGGTCTGTTCAGGCAGAAGCAGAATCAGATTCAGCCTCGACAGAAGCAGCGAGCGGATGCGGGTCATGCGGCCCGCAGCCCGGCCAGCGGCAGTAGTTGCCCGCCGGGGCCAGGGAAGGCGGAGCATAATGGCCATGGCGCCGAGCGTCTCGTATTCCATGACGGTGCGGCTGGAAGTCGGCTCCCGCGGACGCGCTGTCAGCGAGATCACCCGGGCTGTGGAGCACGCCGGGGGCATCGTGACCGCGCTCGACGTCAACGGCGCGGGCCACGAGCGCCTGCGCGTCGACGTGACCTGCGCCGCCCGCGACACCGCGCACGCCGAAGCGATCGTCGCCGCGCTGTCGTCGCTGTCCGACGTGGCCGTGCACAAGGTCAGCGACCGGACCTTTCTGCTGCACCTTGGGGGCAAGATTGAGATGCGCTCCAAGGTGCCCCTGCGGACCCGGGACGAGCTGTCCATGGCGTATACGCCGGGGGTGGCGCGGGTGTCGCTGGCCATCGCGGCCAACCCCGATGACGTCCGCCGCCTCACGATCAAGCGGAACAGCGTCGCCGTCGTCACCGACGGGTCGGCGGTGCTCGGCCTGGGCAATATCGGCCCCTACGCCGCGCTGCCCGTGATGGAGGGCAAGGCCGCGCTGTTCAAGCGGTTCGCCGGCATCGACGCCTGGCCGATCTGCCTCGACACCCAGGACACCGACGAGATCGTCCGCACCGTTCAGGCCATCGCGCCGGGCTTTGGCGGCATCAACCTGGAGGACATCAGCGCCCCGCGCTGCTTCGAGGTGGAGCGCAGACTGCGCGGCCTGCTGGACATCCCGGTCTTCCACGATGACCAGCACGGCACGGCCATCGTGGTCATGGCCGCACTGACCAACGCGCTGCGCGTGGTGGGCAAGGAACTCGGCGCGGTCCGCGTCGCGATGGCCGGCGCGGGCGCGGCCGGGACCGCCGTGCTGAGGCTGCTGCTCGCGACCGGGGCCAAGGATGTCTGCGTCTGCGACGACCAGGGCGCGGTGCACCGCGGCCGGGCCGATCTGGCGGCGAACGAGAGCCTCCGCTGGATCGCGGACAATACGAATTCCCTCTGTTACGCGGGTGACCTGGCGGGCGCGATCGTCGACGCCGACGTGTTTATCGGTGTCTCCGCGCCGAACATCCTGCGTGGCACCGACATCGCGGCCATGAGGGAGGATGCCATCGTGTTCGCGCTGGCCAATCCCGAGCCCGAGGTCGACCCCGATGAGGCCCGGGAGCATGCGGCCGTGATCGCGACGGGGCGCAGCGACTACCCGAACCAGATCAACAACGTGCTGGCCTTCCCCGGTGTCTTCCGCGGCCTGCTGGACGCGCAGAGCCGGACGATCACTGACGGCATGCTGGTCGCCGCCGCCCGCGCGCTCGCCGACGTGGTGACCCCCGATGAGATCGGGCCGAACTACATCATCCCCTCGGTCTTCCACCCGGACGTGGCGTCGGCGGTGGCCGCGGCGGTCCGCGAGGCCGCGTCCGGGCCGCACCCGGCGGCTGCGCATTCGCTCGGCCCCGGCTCGTCTGCGCTAGGCCAAAAGTGTTAAGCGGGGACCATGATGGGCACATGGACGAGATGGCCACCGACAGCCTGACCGGCTGCCTGCTCGTCGCGACCCCGATGCTCGCTGACCCGAACTTCCGCCGCACCGTGGTCCTCATCGTCGAGGACGAGCCGAGCGAGGGCACCCTGGGCGTCGTTCTCAACCGGCCGACCGATGTCCCCGTGGGCCAGGTCCTCGAACCGTGGTCGGATCTGGTGACGGGCCCTTCGGTGGTTTTCAAAGGCGGCCCCGTAGCCCCGAACAGCGCGCTTGCGATCGCCTTCGTGCCGGGCGACGCGGAACCGCTCGGCTGGCACTCGTTGGAGGGCGCCGCGGCCATGTCCCGGCTCGGGCTGGTTGATCTGGACGCGCCCCCTGACCTCCTCGCCCCCGCCATCGACCGGCTCCGGGTCTACGCGGGCTACGCCGGCTGGGCCTCCGGCCAGCTGAAAGCCGAGATCAACGAGGGTGCCTGGTACGTGATTTCCGCTGAGCCGTCTGATGTGTTCGCCGGCGAGCCCGAGGGGCTGTGGTCGACGGTGCTGCGCCGCCAGGGCGGTGAGATAGCGTTCAAGGCTACCTTTCCCGATGACCCGGGCCTGAACTAGGGCCGTCCGGGCCCGGTCGGCCCTAAACTCGGATACATGAGCACCGAGGTTCTTCCTGACAGCGGCACCCGCTCCGAGACCGATGTCCGGCCGGATCTTTCCCACGGCGACGGAGACCACGAGCGGTTCGCCCACTATGTCGACAAGAGCAAGATCGTCGAGAGCGCGGTCACAGGGGACCCGGTCGTCGCGCTGTGCGGCAAAGTCTGGGTGCCGAGCCGGGACCCCAAGCGTTTCCCGGTCTGCCCGGAGTGCAAGGAGATCTACGAGTCACTCCCCGAGGGCGGCGAGTGAGCCGCTGCCCGCGCGGTAAGGACGGTCTTCCCGCACAACGCCGAATTCTGCTTTAGACACGGTGAGTGACCACGAATGTACGCTGCCGTCGGGTGGCGGGGGACACGACGCCTTCCTCCGGCAGGATCTGCTGGGTTCGCTGCGGGCCTGGCAGCGGGAAGCGTTCGCGGAGTACTTCCGCATCCCACGGCGCGATTTCCTGCTCAACGCTACGCCCGGCGCCGGGAAGACCGCCTACGCCCTGACCATCGCAGCCGAGCTGCTCGCCCGCCGGGAGGTTGCGGCCATCACGGTGGTCACGCCCACCGAGCATCTCAAGCACCAGTGGGCGGCCTCAGCGCTGCGCTTCGGCGTTGCGCTGGACTCGTCCTACCGGAACTCCCAGGGCCGGGCATCCGCCGATTTCGTCGGCGTGGCCGTCACGTACGCCCAGGTGGCCGCCCATCCGGCGCTGCACCGGCAGCGCACCGAAGGCCGCCGCACCCTGGTCGTCTTCGACGAGGTCCACCACGCCGGGGACGCTATGTCCTGGGGCGACGCGGTCCGGGAGGCGTTCGACCCGGCCCGGCGGCGGATCGCGCTGACCGGCACGCCGTTCCGCAGCGACACCAACCCGATCCCGTTCGTCAGCTATGACGAGCAGCTGGACGGGTCCCGGCGCAGCTCCTCCGATTACGTCTACGGTTACGCGAACGCGCTGGAGGACGGGGTCGTCCGGCCGGTGATCTTCCTGGCCTACTCCGGCGAAATGAGCTGGCGCACCCGGGCCGGCGACGAGATCACCGCGACCCTGGGCACCCCGATGACCAAGGAGCAGATCGCGCAGGCCTGGCGGACCGCGCTCGACCCATCCGGCGAGTGGGTCGGCCAGGTGCTGGAGGCGGCCGACAAACGGCTTACCGAGGTGCGCCGGGGCATGGCCGACGCGGCAGGGCTGGTCATCGCGGGCGACCACGAGGACGCCCGCGCCTACGCCGCGCAGCTGCGCCGCCTCACTGGCCATCGCCCCGTGCTGGTACTGTCCGACGATCCGGCGGCCAGCCGCAAGATCGCCGCGTTCGCGGCTTCCGGTGACCGCTGGATGGTCGCGGTCCGGATGGTGTCCGAGGGCGTGGACATCCCCCGCCTCGCGGTCGGTGTCTACGCGACCAGCGTCAGCACCGCGCTCTTCTTCGCCCAGGCTGTCGGCCGGTTCGTCCGCGCCCGCCGCCGCGGCGAGACCGCATCGGTGTTCGTGCCCTCGGTACCGGTCCTGCTTGCCTTTGCGGCCGAACTTGAAGCTGAACGGGACCATGTGCTCCGTGCTCCCGCTGCGGCGCCCGAGGACGCGGAGCTGGCCGAAGCCCAGCGCCAGCGGGACACCCCCGACGATCTCCTCACCCCGCCCATCGAGGTGCTGCATGCGTCGGCTCACTTTGACCGCGTGCTGTACGACGGCGGCGAGTTCGGCACGGCCACGGCGCCGGGTTCGCCGGAAGAAGAGGACTATCTCGGGCTGCCCGGGCTGCTCGAACCGGAGCAGGTGGCGCAACTGCTGCGCAGCCGCCAGGCGGACCAGCTCAGGACGCGCTCCCAGGGTGGCGCGGCCACCAGCGGCCTGCCCGGAGTCTCAGGCCCTGGAGTCCCGGGTTCCGGCGCTGCTGGCGTGGCCGGTGCAACGGGTGCGCTGGGCGCCCGCATCGCGGTCGGCCCCGGCGGCCCGGAGACGCCGGGTTTCACCGCCGGAGCCTCCGGAGACTCCGGCCCCAGATCAGGCACCGCGGCAGGCCCTGCGGCCGCGGCGCCCGTCAGCCGCGAGGTGCTGGCCGCTCTGCGCAAGGAGTTGAACAGCCTGGTCGGCGCCTGGAACCACCGGACCGGCCAGCCGCATGGGGTCATCCACAATGACCTCCGCCGGGCGTGCGGCGGGCCGCCGCTGCCCCAGGCGACCGCGGACCAGATCCGCGCGCGCATCGACATGATCCGCCAGTGGGCCACCGCTCGCCGCTGAGCGCCCCGGACCACGCCACCCTCCGGTCAGCGGGCATCGCCCGGCGCGCCCCGGACGGCGCCACGGGATCGGCTAAGCCGCGCGGCCCGCCCAATGATGAGGGCCCCGGCCATGCAGGCGGTTCCGGCCGTGACGAGGAGCGGGGCCGGTAGAACGGCTCCGTCGGTGGCGCCGGGTTGCGCTGCTTCGGCCGCCTGTCCCGCGCCACCGGCTCCTCCGGCCACGGCCACGACGGCGGCTCGGGGCCGTCCGGCGGCCGGGACCGCGGCGGCTGCTTCGCCCACGATGCCGAGTCGGGCCCGGACGGTGACACGGTGCGCGACTTCGGCCTCGGCGGAGCCACCGGCTCGGGCGCCGGTACCGGCTTGTGCGGCGCGGCCCGCCAGGCTATCAGCCAGCGGACGATGGTCACCACCACCGCCACTGCGGTCGCGGCGGCCATCGCGACGAATCCCCCCGCGATCCACTCGGCCGCGCTGATCTTGAGCCCGGACTGGGAGGGGCCGGTGTTGTGCTGATAGATGAGGCCCGCAGCCACTGCTCCAGCCAGGTAGGCTGGGGCCGGAACCGGGATGAGCAGGTAAACGGCACGGGACCTGACGGCCAGGGCCGCGACGAGCGTGCCGACGACGATGAACCCGCCGAGCAGGTGGCCAGGATTCCGGTGCATGGCCACCGTAGCCACCGTGCCGATCACAGCGGCGGCAAAGACGATCAACGTCCCGTACCAGCCGGACAGCCGGCCCCAACGCCACGACGACCTGGGCGCCGATTGCGCGGCCTCCCGTTGCCGCCGCGCGGCGAGCCGGCCGCCGTCGGCCGGGATCGCCGTCGCGGGCCGCTCATCCAGGTCCGGTGCAACGAGCCGTAGGTCGTCCCGGGTCGCCTCAGCGGGGCGTGGCCCTACCGGGCCCTGTTCGCGCCGACCCGCCTCCACCTGGTCCTGCTCATGGCGCCCCGCCCCCGGCTGGCCGAACTCGCGCGGTTCCGGTCGTGGCTGGTCCTGCTCACGGCGGCCCGCTCCGGGCCCGCCTGGTTCCGGCGGTCCCCAGTCAGGTCTGCCTGGCTGGCGCGGTCCCGTGTCGCGTCCGCCTGGTTCCGGCGGTCCCCAGTCAGGTCTGCCTGGCTGGCGCGGTCCCGTGTCGCGTCCGCCTGGTTCCGGCGCGCCGGGATCCCGGCCGCCGGGCGCCAGCGCACTTGGCCCGGGCCACCCCTGCTCCCGGCCGCCGATCGCACGCCGGCCCGAACCACGCCGGCCGGTCTCAGGGCGGCCCTGATCACGGCGCGGCCGGGGACTCGTCCCGTTCGGCTGGAACGCAGGGCCGTCGTCCGGCTGGTACGGCTCCGGCTGGTACGGCTCCGGCCGGTACGGGCCGGGCTGGTACGGGCCGGGCTGGTAGAGCCCGGGATCGGGCTGGGCGAAGCCGCGGTCGCGGCGCGGCTGGCGCCCGTCCTGCCCGAAGGATCCGGGGGCCGAACTCGGCGGCGGCGACCAGGCATCCCGGCGCTGGGGCCCGCTATCGTGGGCGCGTCGGGCCGACCGACGATCAGACCCGGGCACGCCGCCGTACGGCGGGCGCGGATCGACGTCGTGCCATTGTGGCTGCTCGGTCATCTGGATTCAGATGTTAGCCGTTGCAGATCAACAACAAGAGCGGCCGGGTGGTCTTCGCGACATGGATGCTGCGCCCGGCCTGGCGGGGAACCGGTGGCTAGAGCGCACCCGAGGGCGTCGGCCCGCGGTGTCGCGCGGACCACGGCGTACATGCTGACCTGCGTTTTTGTCCGTAATAATCCAGGTTGTCAGCGGTTTTCCTACTTGGCGGTGCGGGATGTGAGCGACATCGGCCCTCGCACGGCGGGGTGCCGGGGGTCCTTCCATCGGCAAATAGAACATTTTGCTGACGGGGCTGGAGAGCCGCCGGGACTGGACCGGCAACGTGCTGCCGGCGAGCACCCGGTTAGTGGACCAGGGGTTGCGGCCCATTCCGGCGTAGGCGTTGAGGAGGCCGGCGGGCTCGATCACGGGGCGCCAGTGCGGCACGGACACCAGGCCGGGATCGACGAGGTCCAGGCCGTCGAAGTAGCCGGCGATCTCCTCGCGTGAGCGCATGGTCAGCTGAGTGGACCCCATGCGCGCGTTGAGGCGCTGCGTGACGGCGGCGCCCCGATCGGCGTGAATGTCCCAAGATTGTCCCGGTGTCGCGGGCGTCCGCACCCCGCCGAATACTATTAGGAGGAATCATGAATTCGAAGTACACCGACGATACGCACCTGTCGCTGCTCTCAGCGCGGACGTATGCCAGGCGGGATTACCCGAAGGGTGACCCCAGGCGCCTGGTCGCCGAGCGGGCGGCTAAAGCCAGTAGCGTGAGCACCGGCTGATGGAAAACTCTGGTGGCCAGCGCGACATGGAAGCGCCAGTATGGCTGCCCCCGGTGAATTAAACTCCGGAAAGGAGATACCGCGATGTTCGCACACGCTTTTATCGACATCGACCCTGACGGCAAAACTATTATCCGCGCGAATACGGAGACGCACTCCGGTCATACGCTGGTGCCCGCTGTAGTCAGCCTGCGGACGGTGATCAGGCTGGCTGACCAGCTGGGGCTCATCATCCTCGACCCCGAATTAATACAGGAGGGGGATCGCGGCAAAGATCACCGCCCTCGGCTACACCGTCATCTAGTGGGATCAGCCATGGCACGGAAGTGTTCAGCGTGGGAGAGGACCTGGCGCGGCCTGTAGAGGCCCACTGTCCCGGTCTGCATGCGGCCGATTCTACTGCTGGGCCGATGCCACTGCCCCGGTCAGCGGGTCGGGCAGGCCTACCACGGGCCAGGCGGCTGCGGCGCGGCCAGAAGGACCTGGATGTCGCTCACTGACGCCACTTCGAGACATTCTGGGTGGAAGGTGCCGACCTATGCCTGAGCCGAACGTCCCGTTGAACGAGGCTTCGGTGTGGGCGTCGGACATCGCGTTAGTCATGTTTGGCGGCGTGAGGCCGAACGGCCGCTTAACCAAGACAGCGCTGTGCCTTCTTCAAGGCGCACCCGGAGCTGCGCAGTCCCGGCTAACCGACGTCCATCAGCCCGCCAGCGTAACCAGCTCGGCCGCAGGCCCGGCTCCCAGCAAGAGGGAGTTGGGCCTTTTGCATGCACCTCCGCCTCGTGCCGCCTGGGTAGTCCTGGAGCGCGCCCAGACGGTCGCTGCGGCCCCCAGCCGACCCGGCCGGTAGCTTTTCCGCATACCCCCAGCTCAGGGGCGCCATGGGGGCCCGTCCTGGAGCCTCTGTGTGCAGCATCACACCGGCCGTCACCAGGGAGGTGGCTGGGCCCCCGGTGCCCCCGCCCGCTGCCCTGTCCAGGCCGACCGGCCCCCCGCTGCCGCGCGCTGCATCGCCTGCCAGCAGGGGCACGCGGGCCATGTCATAGCAGAGAGTTCATAGCGAAACTTTCATGGCCAGAATTTCGTGGCTGGTCGACACCATCACCGGCAGCGGCGCGCCTGGCGTTCAGGGCCCCTGATGGCTGCAACCGGCCTGCAATCAAAAACAAACCGGGAGGCACAGGTGCAGGCCCTTCAATCAAAAAGTCACCACCGAAGCAAGCGCCTGGACCCGGCGCAACGCAGCAGCCACATTCTTCACGGGAAGAAAACAAAATGAAGCTCACACTCGCAAACAAGGTGAAGCCCGTGGCAATACCAGCTATCGCGTTGGCAGCCGGAATCGGTTTGACAGCGTGTGGCTCTGTAAAGGCCCCTGCCGCTGCACCGGTCGTCACCCACACGGTGACCGCACCGGCCGCCGCCCCGAAGCCCAGCACGCCCGCAGCTACCACGCCCGCACCGGCCCCAGCCAAGACCGTCTACGTGCAGGCTCCCGCCGCACCAGCGCCAGCACCCGAGCCCGCGTACTTCACCAACAGCACGGCTGTCGTGCAGCAGTTCTACCAGGACATCAACAACGGGGACTATTCGGACGCATGGACGCTCGGCGGCGACAACATCGGCGGCAGCGATTACGCCGGATGGGTGGCCGGCTACGACACCACTGAGAGCGTCTCGCTCGGCACCTTCAGTGCATTCGGCTCAGATCAGGTCCAGGCCAGCCTCTCAGCAGTGCAGAGTGACGGCATCACGAATACCTACGAGGGCACCTACACCGTTTCGGGCGGCGTTATCGTCGCCGCGAACATCGTCCAGACTGGTTGATGAATTATCATGACCGCCGACGACCCCACCACCATTCCGCAGCCCGGGCAGCACCGAAGACATCTGGCAGATCTGCTGGAGCAACCTCACCACCAAATACGCCCGGTTCTCGGGCACCGCGACACGCCGTGAATTCTGGACCTTCTCCTTTACGCTGCTGGTTATCTATTTCGCCGCGTTCACCCTCTCGTTCATCCCGGTCCCCGGCGTCCTCATCGTCATCTGCAACTTTCTGTTCTGGCTCTATACGATCGTGCCGTCGTTGGCGATTGGTGCCCGGCGGTTGCACGACATGGGGCACTCGGGCTGGTGGCAGCTCCTGCTAATCATCCCCATCTTCGGCTTGATTGCCCTGATCGTGATGTGGTGCCAGCCCACCAATGACCACTACGTGGCTCCGCCCGTCAAGCAGTCAAGCCCGTTGAGTCCGTCATCAGGCCCTATCCAGCACTGATCGTTGACCGTGGTGCCCCTCGGGGCGCTGCGGTGAGTCAAAAGGGGGACATCATGATCATCTGCGACCACGAGAACTGCCCGGCCAGCGCCACCCACCTTATCTTCACCCCGGCAGGCGAGATCGTTCTCTGCTCTCACCACTTCAACGAGGTGATCGCGGACGTTCTCATCCTCGGCTACGAGGTGCACGCCCGCGTGCTGGAAGGGGTCTGAACATCATCGGGACCGCAGTCAGCTTCATCGTCAACGCCATGATCTCACTGACCACCGTATTCGTCCCCGCCACGCATAGCGTGCAGGTCAGTCACCAGGGCCAGGCCATCGTCACCGTCGTGCAGACTCCGCACGAGATCGTCGTTTCGGCTCTCTGATGTGCACCTGCACCACAGCGGTGTGCGCGTGCTGGTGCGCTTAGTGCGATACCGAGTATCCGGCGCCGGGCTGTCGGGCATCGGGTTGCCGCTGAAGATGCCGCGTTCGTTCACACAGGCCCTCCCTGGACCGGTCACCACACACCCAGCAGCCACCGCTCAGCCCCCCAAGGCACCACCCCAGCCCAGCTAGATCCCCGGTGACGGGTGACGGTCACACCGGGATCGGAGGCAGCCCACAGATTCCCCCGGGCCACCCGGCACTCGGGGCAGAATTGGTTACATAGTGTCCTGTACACGTCACTTTAAGTGACGTTCACCTCTAACTTTCTTAGTCATTTCTCCTCTAGATGCCAACATGTACGATTCGTAGGCTCCCGTTAACAAAGAGTGACATGAGGCGTTCTGCACTAGGGGAGGCAAGACAATGAAACTCAGCAAGGTAATCGCAATTCCGGCCGTCGCACTCACAGCCGGTCTCAGCCTCGCAGCATGCGCCTCGCAGGGCCATGCAGCTCCAGCACCGACTAAGACGGTCGTAGAGCAGCAGACCCGGACGGTTACCAAAACCATCACCCAGTGGAAGACGCGCACGGTGCCCGGCCCAACGGTCACGGTGACGGCCGCCCCGGCCGCCTCAGCCGCCGAGACCATCACGTGCTTTCCCTACAACGGGGTGGCATATCTGGCACAACCTGGTGCCGGCGTTGCACCTGTAAGCGGCTGCACCCTCTCGATTGTGCCTGTTCTCCCGATGTCATCAGGAGAAGTGCAGATCACCGTCACTGCGCCTGACGGATCAGTCGCAAGCATCACTGCTCCAGAGGGCTGATCATCATGAAGAAGCTCATCGCAATCCCGGCCATCGCATTGGCCGCAGGCCTCAGCCTCGCCGCGTGTGGCACCACGGTTATCCAGCCCGCACCGGTCAAGCCAGCGGCCACTACACCAGCCACCACTCCAGCCGCAGCAGCATCGGCACCTCAGGTCATCATCAACAACAATCCAGCACCCGCACCAGCCCCAACTGTTTACGTGCCCGTGCAGGCTCCCGCTGTGCAGTCTGACCCCTGGAGTGTCGTGGTCGCGTACACCAATGACGTCAACACTCCAGGCGGCAACTCGGCTGCGTGGAATCTCCTTGGCCCGTCCGTGCAAGCGGGCTGGAATAGCGACTACAACACCTTTGTCACCTGGGCGGACCCGACATCGTTCCAGAACGTCAACGAGGTAAGTGAGTCCGGTGACACTGTGACTTTCACATTCGACCTGAAGAACGGTACCTACGGCACGGATGTGCCATACACCGGCACTTTCACGGTGGACAACGGGATTATCAACTCGTCCATCTCATCGCCCAGTTCCTGATCGCTGACCGCGATAGGGCATTGCGGAGAGCGATTCAGACTGAGCACAAATATATCTCGGGGGAGAAAATGACGACCATCCCGTATATGACATACCGCCCATACACGCCCAAACGTTATACATCCGCCATATTTGATCACCCTCATGAAGTCCCTGCGTATGACCCTGCCCAGAGTGGCTGTTAGACAGGAAAGTTAGACGTGGAGCGCCGCCAGCAGCTCGGGCACCCCGCTGACCAGGTAAGATGCGGTTAACGACATCATCCGCCCAGCCAGTAATCATAGACACGGGCGGGGTGCGCGACGGTGGTATCGAACGCCACCCGCTTACCAGCCCGCTCCGGGATGTCGCCACCTGGCCCGCCTGCTGCGGCGTCCTGGGTGCTCACTGGCTCGTCGCCCTCTCTCGCTAGGCCGCGCCCGGTCGCCAGATCCTACGACAGGAGGATCGGCGTGCCGTCCAGCTCAACGCCGGCGTCGCGCAGCTCACTCAGCGCGTGGGCGGTGCTTTCCGGCGCGACGCCGGCGGTGAGGCCCAGCAGTACCCGGGTGGCGAAGCCATCGCGGGCGCCGTCCGCCGCCGTCGCGCGCACACAGTGATCGGTCGCGATCCCGACCACATCGAGTTCGGTGACGCCCCGTTCGCGCAGCCAGTCGTGCAGCGAGGTGTCCTCCTCGTTTGTGCCCTCGGCCCCGCTGTAGGCCGCGGCGTACGCGCCCTTGCGGAAGACCGCCTCGACCCGTGAGGTGTCCAGCTCAGGGTGGAACTCCGCGCCCGGCGTGCCCGTCACGCAGTGTGGCGGCCAGGAGTAGGCGTAATCCGGGTGGTCCGAGAAGTGGTCGCCCGGGTCCATGTGGTGGTCCTGCGTGGCGACGATGTGCCCGTACTCGCCGCCGTTGGCGGCGAGTAGCTCGCTGATCGAGCGGGCCACGAAGGCCCCGCCCCGGACCGCGAGCGAACCGCCCTCACAGAAGTCGTTCTGGACGTCGACGACGATGAGCGCACGCACCCGGCCACGGTATCGTGCCGGGAGCGTGGCCGGAGAGGTCAGGGAGGTCCTCCGCCCGGCCGGCGCGGATGAGGGAACTATGGCGGACTACTGGAACCACAATGTGCACTATCAGCCGCTCATCCTCGGCGCGCTACCGCCAAGCTGCGGCAGCGCGCTCGATGTGGGCTGCGGCGACGGACTGCTGGCCTGCCGCATGGCAGCGCTCTGCCGGGACGTGACCGGGGTGGACCGGGACAGCCGCATGATCAGCCTCGCCCGTGAGCGCGGCCGGGATCTGCGCAACGTGGCCTTCATCGACGCCGAGTTCCCCGCCTTCCCGTT
>Ga0302232_10002219_pt1 | contig 13369 bp, 16 predicted proteins | sample II_Palsa_N2_3_FD_193575 | JGI IMG/M metagenome (GOLD analysis project Ga0302232, IMG submission 193575) | Peat permafrost microbial communities from Stordalen Mire near Abisko, Sweden - II_Palsa_N2_3 | ecosystem: Environmental > Terrestrial > Soil > Palsa > Peat permafrost | place: Sweden...
CCCTCCACCTTCACCTTGCGCCATTCCCGCCGCAGCACGCCTTTGGCGTCGATGAGGAAGGTGCTGCGCTCGATGCCGAGTACCTTGCGGCCGTACATGTTCTTTTCCCGGATCACATCGAACAGCTTGCAGACCCGCTCATCCTCGTCCGACAACAGCGCGAACGGGTAGCCCATCTTGTCGCGGAATTTCTCGTGCGAGGCGAGGCTGTCGCGCGAGACTCCGAACACGGTGACGCCGGCCTTTTTGAAGCGGGCGTTCAGTGCCGCGAATTGCTGGCCCTCGAGCGTGCAGCCCGGCGTGTTGTCGCGAGGATAGAAATACAGTACCAGTGCGCCGCCCAGCAGATCCTTCAGCCGCAACTTATCCCCGCCGGTCGAGGCCAGGGTGAAGTCGGGAACCTTGCCGCCGACCGTGACGCTCATGATTTGACCGGCTCGAGAATCGCATCGAGATTGAGGGAGTCGCAAAAATCCATGAATTCCTCCCGCAACTGCGCCACCTGTAGTTTGCTTGGAACGTTGATGATCATCTGCACGGCGAACATCGGCGCGCCGGTGTGCGCCGCCGGATAGCCGCGCGTGGAAACCTCGATGATGTCGATGCTGCGGCTGGCGAAGAACCCCGAGAGCCCGGCGACGATGCCGGACTGGTCGAGGCTCACGATATCCACCGAGTAGGGCAGCATGTCCACGCGCGCCGCCTTCGGCTCGGTGCGCTTGAGATGCACACTCAGCGCCTCGCTCTCGGCCATGCGCGCGAGCTCGGACTCGATGCGCGCCAGCGCGTGCCAGTTACCGCTCACCAGCAGCAGCATGGCGAACTCCGAGCCCAGCGCCGCCATGCGGCTCTCGGCGATGCTGCCGCCGCACTCGTTGATGACGCGGGTCAGGTCATGGACCATGCCGGTGCGGTCGCTGCCGATGGCCGAAACGGCGAGGTGTTGCTTCATTGCGTCCGTAGTCACGGTGGATTCGGGCAGTGTACCGGGACTGGCGCGGCTTGCGAACGGCTGACTTGCCTGCGGTGCGCTCGCGCCCGTAACATCGCGCGCCCGCACTTTGGTTTGAAGCAGTTGAATTTACACGATACTTCCCGGGACTCAGCTCGCCATGTTTTCAGGTAGCCTGGTCGCGATCGTCACGCCGATGCACCCGGACGGCGCCATTGATTGGGCCGCCTGGGAGCGTCTGCTGGCACTGCATCTGGCCGCCGGCACCAGCGGCATCGTGGTGGGCGGTACCACCGGTGAATCGGCGACCCTGACGGATGAGGAGCTGCTGGCGCTGCTCGAGCGGGCGCGGCCGCGGCTGGCCGGACGCGCGGCGCTGATCGTCGGGGCCGGCAGCAGCAGTACCGCCGCCAGTGTCGAGCGCGCGCGGCGCCTGTCGGCAGCCGGGGTCGATGGCCTGCTGGTGGTGACGCCGGCCTACAACCGGCCGACGCAGGAGGGGCTGTTTCGGCATTTCGAGGCCGTTGCGGCGGCCTCGAGTGCACCGCTGGTGCTCTATAACGTGCCGTCGCGGACTGCTGTCGACATGCTGCCGTCCACGGTCTCGCGACTTGCGAAACTGCCCGGCATCGTCGCGGTCAAAGAGGCGGTGGCGTCGATGGAGCGGGTGCGGGACCTGGTCGCGCAGACGCCGAAGGATTTCGTGGTGCTGTCGGGCGATGATGCCACGGCGGCGTCCGCCATCGCCCATGGCGCGCGAGGAGTGATATCGGTGACAGCGAATGTGGTCCCACAGGCCATGGCCGGAATGATCGCAACTGCCCTGCGCGGGGATCGTGAGGGCGCAGCGCGGCTGGATGCGCCGCTGCGGGCGCTGCACGAGGCGCTGTTCGTCGAAGGCAATCCGATTCCGCTGAAATGGGCAATGGCGGAGCGCGGCCTGATCGGCGGTGCGCTGCGTTTGCCGTTGACCGAATTGTCCGAAGGGCTGCGCCCGCGCGTGCGCGCCGCACTCGAAGCCGCCGAAGGCACTGAGCCGTTGAATCAGGCGAAGTCCGCGTGAGGGGCACCGCCGTGTGCCTGCGCGGGTATCTGCTCCCGCTGCTGCTGTGTTGCTGCGTGCTGCCAATGCTGTCGGCCTGCTCGCTCTACAATCGCCTGTTTCATCGCTCGCACGACCATGGCTGTACCGAGAAGCCCTTCCAGGGCAACAGCGTGGAGTTGCCCGGACTGAACGTCCCGGAGGGCATGACACCGCCTGACAAGCGCAACCAGGTGAAGATTCCGACCTTGACCGAGTCCGGACGGGTGCGGGCCAAGACGGAGCCGTGCCTGTCGCAGCCGCCGAGCTACAAGACGGGTCAGTCGATCGCCCTGCCGACGCGCTCGGGGTTGCCCGTGGGAGCGCCGGCACCGACGCCCGTGCCGGTCTCACCGGTCACGCCGGTGGATCCGCTGCCACCGCCGAGTCCGCTGCCGGCACCGAATCCGATGCCAGCGCCGGTGCCTGCGCCCTCACCGCCATCGGCACCGGCATCGGCGCCGGCGCCCGAGACATCGACGACTCAATAGGCGGCCTTGAGAGCGATTGCTAGAATGCACTTCGAGAGCTTTTAAGTACTTTAGATTGTCCCGGTATCTTATTGAATTTTATCAAATGGAGAGGTGGCCGAGCGGTCGAAGGCGCTGGACTGGAATTCCAGTAACATCTTCACGGGTGTTCGTGGGTTCGAATCCCACCCTCTCCGCCACAGGTCTACGGTGATCCGCGCCGGTTCCTTCGCGACGACTAACCGCGAATCCCGTGAGGCCCGGAAGGGAGCAGCGGTAACGGCTCGGTCGGGTGCCGAAGATAAGGCTGGTGCGGATCACCTCCCGTCCGTCTTTAATAGCGCATGAGCTTCTACACCGCACTGGCACGCAAATGGCGGCCGCACAGCTTTACCGAAATGACCGGGCAGGAGCATGTGCTGCGCGCGCTCATCAATGCGCTCTCCAACGACCGCGTGCATCACGCCTATCTGTTCACGGGTACGCGCGGGGTGGGCAAGACCACGGTCGCGCGCATCCTCGCCAAGTGTCTGAACTGCGAGCGCGGTGTCAGCGCGACGCCCTGCGGTGAATGCGCCAGCTGCCGCGAGACCGATGCGGGCCGCAACGTCGATCTGATCGAAGTGGACGCCGCCTCGCGTACCCGCGTGGACGACACGCGGGATCTGCTGGAGAACGTGCAGTACGCGCCCACGCGCAGCCGCTACAAGATCTACCTCATCGATGAAGTGCACATGCTTTCGGCGCATTCCTTCAATGCGCTGCTCAAGACGCTCGAGGAACCGCCGCCGCACGTGAAATTCCTGCTCGCCACCACCGAGCCGCAGAAGCTGCCGGTGACGGTGCTGTCACGCTGCCTGCAGTTCAATCTCAAGCGCCTGTCCGTGGCGCTGATCGCCGCGCGGCTGCAGTTCATCCTCAAGGCCGAGAATCTGGAATTCGATTCCGCGGCGCTGCAGCTGCTGGCGCAGGCCGGCGATGGCAGCCTGCGCGATGCGCTCTCGCTGCTCGATCAGCTGCTGGCCTATGGCAATGGCAAGGCGCTCGAGTCCGACGCCCGGGCCATGCTCGGCAGCGTCGGACGCGATCAGGTCATGCAGCTCGCTCGCCTGCTCGCGGCGGGTGAGCCCCGCGCGCTGCTGGAGTTCGCCCAGGCGCTCGATGAGCGCTCCAGCGACTACGCGCAATTGCTCGATCAGCTGTCATCGCTGCTCGAGCGCGTCGCGCTCAAGCAACTCGTGGCCGATTACGATGGCGATGAACTGCATCCTCCCGAGCAGCTCGCGGAGCTCGCCGGCGCGATCAGCGCCGAGGATGTCCAGCTCTATTACCAGACCTCGATTCTCGGGCGGCGCGACCTGTCGCTGGCCCCCGATGCGAAGACCGGGTTCCGCATGACCCTGATCCGCATGCTGGCCTTTCGGCCCGCGGCGGCCGGAGCGGGGGGCAGCACGGGTGCGACGCCGGCTCGTGCGTCCACGGGTGCTGTAGCCGCGGCGAAGGCGCCGCCGGCGCTGGCTCCCGCACCGGCGCCCGCGCCCAAGCCCATTGCGTCCGCGCCGAGCGGGCCGGACGATTGGCCGGGTATCCTCGCTGCGATAGACCTGTCCGGGATGCCACGGCAGCTGGCCGACAACTGCGTGCTGCTGGGGCGAGACGGTGCGACCCTGCGGCTGGCGCTCGATCCGCGCCGGACCGCGTTGCAGACGCGCGCGATCGAGGACAAGCTCGCACAGGCGCTGTCACGCCACTTCGGCAACCCGGTGCGGCTGGAGATCGAGGTGCGCGGCACCGAGGCGGAGACGCCTGCCCGTGCGATCGAGCGCCAGCAGGCCGAGCGTCGTGCGCAGGCCCGCGCTGCGTTCGAGGCCGATGCTACCGTCGATGCGTTCAGGCAGCGCTTTGGTGCCAGCGTGGTGGCCGATTCCGTGCGGCCGTCCGACCCCGAGAGCTGAGAGTATCAAGCGAGGTGTAACCAATGGCGAACATGAACAACTTCGTCAAACAGGCCCAGGCGCTGCAGGCCAACATGCAGAAGGCCCAGGCCGAAATTGCCAATCTCGAGGTCACCGGGGAGTCCGGCGGCGGGATGGTCAAGGTGCTCATGACCGGGCGACACGAGGTCAGGCGGGTGCAGATCGAACCCTCGATCGCCGCCGAGGACCGCGAAATGCTCGAGGACCTGATTGCCGCGGCGGTCAACGATGCCGTGCATCGCCTTGAAGCCGCCACACAGGCGAAGATGTCTGCGGCCATGGGAGGACTGTCGTTGCCGCCCGGAGTCAAGCTGCCGTTCTGAGGCGACGCGTCCATCCATGAAGCACTCTCCCGCGCTGGCCGTCCTGATCGAGTCGCTGCGCACGCTGCCGGGCGTGGGTCCCAAGAGCGCGCAGCGCATGGCCTTTCACCTGCTGCAGAGCGGCCGCCAGGGCGCCAGGGCGCTGAGCGTGGCGCTCGATGGGGCGCTCGAGCGCGTCGGCCGCTGTCGCCGCTGCCGCATGCTCACCGAGGGCGCGCTGTGCGTGGTGTGCAGCAATCCCCAGCGCGACGCCTCCCAGATCTGCGTGGTGGAATCGCCCGCCGACGTGGTGGCCATCGAGGAGTCGGGAGGCTATCGCGGCCGCTACTTCGTGCTGATGGGCCGGCTCTCGCCGCTCGATGGTGTCGGTCCGGATGAGCTCGGGGCGCGGGAGTTCGAGGCGCTGCTGGAGTCAGAATCGGTGCGCGAAGTGATCCTGGCGACCAACCCGACTGTTGAGGGCGAGGCCACCGCGCATTTCTTTTCCGAACTCGTGCGCTCGCGCGGCATCGCGGCCAGCCGCATCGCCCACGGGGTGCCGGTCGGCGGGGAACTCGAGTACGTCGATGGCGGCACGCTGGCGCACGCCATGGCGGGCCGTCATTCCCTGAGCTGACCGCGCTGCCCGGGAGGCGCGCGCAGCCGCTCGCTCAGACGTCGCAGCCGGCGGTAGCTCTCGTAGCGGCGCTCGCTGATCTGCCCGCCGAGGGCCTCGCGCACCGCGCAATTGGGCTCGCGCAGGTGACGGCAATCGCCAAAGCGGCAACCCGGACTCAAGGCCTCGATCTCGCTGAAACCCAGTGCGGCATCGTGCAGGCGGTCGAGCGCGGGCGCGAAATCGCGCACCCCCGGGGAATCCAGGATCGCGCCACCGCCGGGCAGCGAGTAGAAGTAGGTGGCGGTGGTGGTATGCCGGCCTTCATCATCACGAATCAAGGCACCGACGCTGGCCGCGCTATCGGGCACCAGCGCGCGCAGCAGCGATGACTTACCGACGCCGGACTGTCCGACCAGCGCCGCGGTCTGTCCGTGCAGCAGCGCCATGAGCTCCGTCAGACCCTGGCCTGTCAGTGCCGATAGCCGCAGCACCGTCAGTCCCAGGCGTTCGTAATTGTGCAGCTCGGCCTCGATAGCATCGTCGGTGGCCAGTTCTGATTTATTGAGCAGCACGCAGGCGGCGATGCCGGCGCACTGTGCGGCGGCCAGGTAGCGGTCGACGATGAAAAAGTCCGGTACCGGCAGCGGCGCGACCACGATCGCAAGTAACGACAGGTTGGCAGCGACCGGTTCGCTCTTGCCGCGCGCATTGCTGCGGTACAGTGCGCTCGAGCGCGGGGCCAGCGCCACGACGCGCAGCTCCTGGTGGAGCGCATCGTATTCGCAGTCCACTTCATCACCGCAGACCGCCTGGCCGGCGCGAGCCGAGGAGCGAACCATCAGCTGCTCGCCCTCGGCGGTCTGGACGCGCAGCTGCCGCCCATGAGCGGCGATGACGCGCGCCCGGCGGCGACTCGGCTGGCCTTGCGGAAAGCTGGCGGACATTCCTTGCTATGATGCCTGACTTCCGCGGCTGCGAGGTTTTACGGTGAATCACTCGGTGAATCACGAGTATCTGATCTGGATCGATCTGGAGATGACCGGGCTCTTGCCGGACAGCGATCAGATCATCGAGATGGCCACCGTCGTCACCGATAAGGATCTCAACGTCATTGCCGAGGGTCCCGAGCTTGCCATTCACCAGTCCGAGGAAGTGCTGGCAAGAATGGATGCGTGGAACCAGCGACAGCACGGCGGATCGGGCCTGATCTCGCGCGTGCGCATGAGCCGCATGACCACGGCGGAGGCGGAACGGCAGACGCTGTTGTTCCTGACGACGCATGTACCGCCGGGCGCATCGCCGATGTGCGGTAATGGTATCTGCCAGGACCGGCGCTTTCTGGCACGATTGATGCCGGAGCTCGAGCGCTTCTTTCACTATCGCAATCTCGACGTCAGTACGCTCAAGGAGTTGGCGCGTCGCTGGATGCCGGGACTGTCCACGGGCTTCTCGAAGCAGTCCGCACACCTGGCGCGCGCGGATATTCACGAGTCGATCAAAGAACTGCGCTTCTACCGCGAACGCATGTTCGTGCAGCCCTGAGCCGCTGAATCGCGCACCGACTCCGTCCTGCACCAGCTGAGAACTGCGACACTAATTCGCGTGCCGGCGTAGCTATCGGCGCAGGACTGCATGCTATAGTCGATGCATGTTTTGCGAGACCGACATCAAAGTGTCATGGCGCGCCCGACCGCGCGGATTCGTCGCGTTGATGAGTCTCTACGAAAGCAACTACCTGCGCTTTCTGCAGCTGGCGGGCGATCCGAAGCAGCTGCGCGGCATGCTGGTCTCGAAGGTCGATGGCGACTGTGAACTGCAGCTCGCGGTGCTCGAGCACATGCCCTATACGAGCACCCTCACACTCAGCTACTTGTTCGGCGGCCCAGGCGACACCGAGCGACTACCGGACCTGCGCCTGCGCGCCTATCACGATGCTCGGCTGCTGGAAGCCGAGGAGTTCCAGGCGGCGCACAAAACGCGCGGGCAGGGCGTCCGCCCGGGGGAACGTGAACTGCATCAGCGCTGGACGCGCAACATAATGCTAAATAAATGGCTGGAGTACTGCGCGGAACGCGGCCACCGGTTCGCACTGCACCAGCCGGCTTGAGTGACGGTGGCAGCAGGCGTTCGGCCCGAGGGCCGTGCACATCATGCCGCCACTCATGAAATTGATTCGACAACTGGGATTTCTGCATCTGGGCTGGCCCGCGGACAAGCGCGAGGTCGATGACGAGAAACTGCTGCACCTGTTCCGCAATCGCGCGGAGCTGAAGAAAGCCTATAGCGGCGTGCAGGATGAACTGCAGCGCCTCAGGGATCGCATCAAGCAGCAGGAAGGCGCCACCGCGCGCGTGCAGGAAATGCTGCAGGGCCTGGAGGCGCGCCTGAGCGCACCCGAGACGGCCTATCCGACCCTGGTCTTCTACCAGCTGCGCGAGCTCTGGGCACTGGGTCGCACCGTGCTCACGCAGTTTACGGCCGAACTCGCCGAGCAACAGGAAGAGCGCGAGCGGCGAGCGTTCCTGGCCGATTACAACCGCCGTCAGTTCGATCGCCGCCAGGGCATCGATGCCAACCTGCGCCAGGCGGAGGGCCGCGCCTCCGATGCACGCAATGCGGTCACCGAAGTTGAACAACGCATGCAGAGCCTGCGTGCCTTCTGGCACTACTTCAAACGCCGCGCGCTGCGACAGAAGTTGCAGGAAGCCAATCTGCAGGCGCTGCTGTGCGCGCAGGACCTGGACGGCGCGCGCACGGCACGTGCGCAACTCGATGCGGAAGCAGCGCCGGAATTCGGCGGACTATCGATCGAAGCGCGGCGCGCGATCAATCTGGCGGCGGTCGGCTACGCACAGATCCTGTGCGACCGGCTGGTGCCCACGGCCCTGCTGGAGCCGGCGCGCGTGGCGGCGGGACGGCGCGAGCCACCGCGTGATGATTACGGCGATCGGGTGCGTTGCGAGGCCATGATGGCCGAGATTGCGCGCGCGCGCGGACTACTGCAGCAGCGTGCGAACCTGTCGCAGGAGATCAAGCAGCGCTCGGATCAGCTGCAGGGTCTGGCCAAATACCGCAACGAAGGCGACACCGTGCCGGTGGCGGACAGCCTGTCGGCGACCGTCGATGGTTCCAAGGTACTCAGCGACGACATGTGGGAAATCTATCGCGTGCTGCTGCGCTAATTGGATTTGGCGGTGCCCAGCGTCGAAGCCTGCTGCGCCATCTCGGGCACATTGCGGGCGGCCTTGGCAGCGACTCCATCGGCCATGATGTCGGCCGCCTGCGCCAGGATCACATCCGGTTCATCGCTGACGACGATATCCTCCACCGTCTTGACCGGTGCCAGCCCATCGGCCTGGCGCCGCGCGTTCTCCTGGTTCAGGCGCGCCTGATCCTGCGCCGTGCGCTCGGCCTGCCGCTTCTTGAGATTCAGCGACAGGGTTTTCTCCTGCCGCGCAGCATCCAGGCTTGTGAGGCTGGCCAGTAGCCACTGGTAGTCGGCATTGTGCGTGGCGCGATCGCTCTGCTCGGTGGCCAGCGTCTGTACCAGCGAGCCTTCCGCCGGCAGCGCGCGGAATGGCACCGTGGCGATGCGGTCCCAGGGCAGGGCGTGCTCGAGTACCCCTTCGCCAACGTCCGTGACACTGACAGCGGACGGCAGCAGCAGGTCCGGCGTGACGCCGCGCAGCTGGGTACTTTCGCCGGTGACGCGATAGAACTTGCCGATGGTGACCGTGAGCTGCCCCTCGGTGGGCTTGGAGGACCAGCGGTCGAGCGGAATGACGCTCTGCACCGTGCCTTTGCCGAAACTGGTCTGCCCGATGATCAGGCCGCGGTGATAGTCCTGGATGGCGCCGGCGAAGATCTCGGAAGCCGAGGCGCTGGTGCGATCGATGAGCACGGCGAGCGGGCCCGCATACACCTGCCCCGGGTCGGGCTCATCGAGTACTTCGAGCTGGCCGGTGGTGTCCTTGAGCTGTACCGATGGCCCGTGATTGACGAACAGATGCGTCAGTCCGATCGCCTCGGGCAGGTAGCCGCCGCCGTCGCCGCGCAGGTCGAGCACCAGGCCGTCCACGCCGCCCGCGGCGGTGAACTGCTGCAGCAGGCGCCGCACGTCGTGGGTGGTGCTGCGGTTCTCGCCGGCACCCGAGCCGTTGTCTTCCATGTCGTTATAGAAGCTCGGCACCGTGATGATGCCGATCTTGTAGGTGCGCCCATCGCGCTGCAGGGTGCGCACCTCTTTCTTGGCGGCCTGCGCCTCGAGCGTCACCTTGTTGCGAGTGAGTTGCAGCACGCGCTCGGTGCTGCCCGGCGTCGCGCCGGAGGGCAGCAGCTGCAGGCGCACGACGGTGTTGACCTTGCCGCGAATCAGCTGCACCACATCGTCGAGGCGCCAGCCGATGACATCCGTCATGGCGCCATCCGCGCCCTGACCGACCGCGGTGATGCGATCGTTGGGCTTGAGCGTGCCATCAGCCTGCGCCGGGCCGCCGGGCAGCACATTGGTGACGGTGACGTAATCGTCGTTGAGCTGCAGCGAGGCGCCGATGCCCTCATAGCTGAGGCTCATCTGAATGCGATATTCCTCGGAGCTGCGCGGGGAAAAGTAATTCGAGTGCGGATCGTAGGTCGAGGCATAGGCGTTCATCAGCGCCTCGAACACATCCTCAGGGGAGATCTTGTCGATCCGCGACAGAACGCGCTTGTAGCGCTTGCGCAGCGTGTCGGCGGTGTCGTTCCAGTTCTTGCCCGTCAGCAGCAGCGAGATCGCATCGTTCTTGACGCGCAGCCGCCAGAGCTCGTTGAGCTCGTTCTGGTCGGCCGGCCAGCTGGCGTGTTCGCGATCAAATTCGAAATTCTCATCGCGCGTGAAGTCAGGTTCGGTGTCCAGCTGCTTGAGCGCATATTCCATGCGCTCGCGGTTGCGCGTCTGGAAGACGTAGAACATCAGATAGGCGGGATCGATCTCGCCGGTGTGGATCATGTCGCCGAACTTCAGCCGCCAGCGATCGAATCCCGTGATGTCGCTGGCGAGGAAGTAGCTGTGCTGGGGATCGAGCGCGGTCAGGAAGCGTTCGAGCACCTGCGGCGAGAGCCGCTCGTCGATCGGGATGTGGCGGTAGTGATTCTGCTCCAGGATGCCGGCGACGCGCGGGGCCAGCGAGCGCTGGGCCGAGGTGGGCGCGACCGCCTGTTCGGGCAGCAACCCGGTGGCCGCCGGGGCGCCGCTCGAGCCGGCACCCGCCGCGACCAGGACCACCAGGGCGCTGATGGCCAGCGGTGCGAATACCTTGCGGGCTTTACCGTGCGTGTGCAACATGCGGCAGCTGTGCCTTCATAGCGAATCTCCAGCGCAGTCTATCATTCAGTCGAGGTAGCGTTCGTATGCGTCCCATGGCAGTCCTGGTGGGGATCATCATGGGGTCCGCCCTGGCTTTGACGGTTTCGCTCACCATGAGTGCCATTGTTTTTCTGCTGCTGCCGGAATATTCGGCGCGGCTGGCCAGCGAACGCATGCCGCTGCTGCGGGCGCTGCTGTGGGGCTACGGCCTGACGGCCGTGTCGGCGGCAAGTTTTATCGGCGAACTGCGGGGGTTACGCTGGCGCTACGGCACCGAGCCGCTGCTGGCGGCGATGCTCGCCGCGCTGGTCTGGATCTACTGGCCCTGACCCCAGGGCCCACATCAGGGCCTGCCTCAGGCGCGCTTCCGTATCCCCCAGACGTCGCGGCTGGGGCGGCCAAGCTGGCTATCGTAGGGGTTTGAGCCCCAGCGAGCCTCGTGGCCGCTGATCAGCTGCGCCTTGACCTGCTTGACCACGTCACCCAGGCGATTCGGCAGCGGGGCCGGGGCGGCCGTGGCTACCGGGGTGGCTGTGTTTTCGGTGACTGTAGCTGTCGATTCGGTGTCCATGTGCTGGTCCTCAGTTTCCCCTGTGAGCAGCATCTCACGGCGCAGAGGCCCGTGCGGCCGAGGATGCCGAAGTGTGACCGGGGTCACTAGGGACCACGCTTATGTCTCGGCGGGCTTATGTCCCAGCAGTTGGCGCCCGGCGCGCAGCAGCCAGAGCAGCAGGTAGGGACCCAGGGCAATGAACCAGGCAGCGCGCGAGCCGGCCAGCAGCTGCTGCAGGTAATCGTGCCAGAGCGCAAACAGGTTGCCGTGACCGTAGGGCCCCAGTACCAGCCGTCCGGCGATGAAAATCAGGCAGGGCATCGCGATGATGCCGATGATCAGGCAGATGCCAATGGCCAGCAGTTCGCGCGACAGTCCGCGCGCGCTGCGATAATAAAGGGCCACATCGTGCAGTCGTTCGCCGAGGCTCATCGCGGCATAATAGCCGCCGCATGAAAAAAATCAGAGCCGCCGTCATCGGCGTGGGCTATCTGGGGCGGTTCCACGCGCAGAAGTACGCTTCCTTGAGCGACTGCGAACTGATCGCGGTGGTCGATGCCGACGCCGGGGTCGCCAAGCGGGTGGCCGCGGAGGTCGGAAGCCGCGCGATCAGCGACTATCGGCAGCTCTTCGGCGAGGTCGATGCCGTCAGCGTCGTCACCCCCACGCCAAGCCACGCTGAAATCGCTGCCGGTTTGCTGCGCTCGGGCGCCCACGTGCTGGTGGAGAAGCCGATTGCGGAAACCGCCGAACAGGCGCAGCAGCTCATCGATCTGGCGCGCCAGCAGCGCCGCGTGCTGCAGGTGGGGCACCTGGAACGCTTCAATCCGGCCATCCTGGCGGCCGAACCGGTACTGAAATCGCCGCGTTTCATCGAGTGTCAGCGCCTGGCGCCATTCCGGGAACGCGGCACCGAAGTCAACGTGGTGCTCGATCTGATGATCCACGACATCGACCTGGTGCAGATGATCGTCGGCAGCCCCGTGGCCTCGTTCGATGCCATCGGTACGCCGGTGTTTTCCGCGGAAATCGACATCGCCAACGCGCGCCTGCGGTTCGAGAATGGCTGTGTCGCCAATGTGACGGCGAGCCGCGTGAGCCTGAAGACCGAGCGCAAGCTGCGCGTCTTCTGCGATGACGCCTATATGTCGCTCGACCTGCAGCAAAAGATACTGACCGTGATCCGCAAGCGCGTGCCTCCCGCGGCTGCCGGCGAACTGCCGGTGCAGATCTAGGAGCAATCCTTCGCCCAGGGTGACGCGCTGCTGGCGGAAATCCAGGCCTTCATCAAGGCTATCCGCGACGAGGGGCCCGTCATGGTGACGGGGGAGGACGGACAACGGGCGCTGCGCACGGCAATTGCCATCAGCGAGCGCGTCAGTGCCAATTCCCGGGAGAGCACGCATGCCTGAGTCCTCCGCCCGCCAGGTGACCGTGGCGGCCACGCAATTCGCCTGCAGCTGGGATCTGCCGGCGAATCTCGATCGCGCCGAGCAGCTGGTGCGCCAGGCCCATGCGCGCGGCGCGCAGGTGATCCTGCTGCAGGAGCTGTTTGCGACGCCTTATTTCTGCATCGAACAGGACCCCGCTTATCTGCAGCTTGCGCAGACGGTGGCCGAGAGCCCGATCCTGCGGCGCTTCGGCCTGCTGGCGCAGGAGCTCGGCGTGGTGCTGCCGATCAGCTTCTTCGAGCGCGCCGGTAATGCCTATTTCAACTCCCTCGCCATGTTCGACGCCGATGGCCGGCGGCTGGGCATCTATCGCAAGTCGCACATTCCGAACGGCCCCGGCTACCAGGAGAAGTACTACTTCAGTCCCGGGGATACCGGCTTTCGCGTCTGGCAGACGCGTTATGGCCGCATCGGGGTGGGCATCTGCTGGGACCAGTGGTTTCCCGAGAGCGCGCGCGCCATGGCGCTGCTGGGTGCGGAACTGCTGCTGTATCCGACCGCCATCGGCAGCGAGCCACCACCGGCGCCACCGATCGACTCGCGGCTGCACTGGCAGCGAACCCAGCAGGGACATGCGGCCGCAAACCTCATGCCGCTGATCGCCAGCAACCGCATCGGCAC
>Ga0302232_10002225_pt1 | contig 13349 bp, 8 predicted proteins | sample II_Palsa_N2_3_FD_193575 | JGI IMG/M metagenome (GOLD analysis project Ga0302232, IMG submission 193575) | Peat permafrost microbial communities from Stordalen Mire near Abisko, Sweden - II_Palsa_N2_3 | ecosystem: Environmental > Terrestrial > Soil > Palsa > Peat permafrost | place: Sweden...
GACCTGCCCGCGGACCGGGTGCCCGAGTTCTTCCTCGAAGCCCAGCGCCTCGAGCGGGCGGTGGAGACCGGCCTGGGCGCCGACGGGTCGATGATCCTCATCAACAACGTCGTCAGCCAATCCGTGCCGCACCTGCACCTGCACGTCATCCCGCGCAGCCGCAAGGACGGCCTGCGCTTCTGGCTCGGCCCCCGGCATCCTTACGATGCCAGTCACCCTGCCGAGGCCTACGCCGAGCAGATCAGGGCCGCGCTGCCCGCCCGCTGAGCCCGCTGAACTGGGTCAACTCTCCGCTGTGACCTGCGTCAACCTGATGCATGAACGCCCCGTGGCCGGGCACACGGCATGCATGAGCGTTGACACGGACGGGGCAGTCGAGCACGGTACGGCGCCAGGCAGCCACCTGCCCGGCGAGCGGCCGGTCGGCGGGCACGAGCATCTGCACGGCAGGCCGGTCTCCTGGGTGCTGGTCGGCGTCCTCATCGTCGCCTTCATCGCGGGCGGCCTGGCCATCGTGAACCATCTGTGGTGGCTGTTCTGGGTCTGCCTGGGTGTGACGGTCCTCTCGGTACCAGCGGGCAAGGTCATCGGCATCATGAACGACACCGTGATCAACGGTGACCCGGCCCAGCAGAAGGGCCAGGGCGGGACCGTCGCCGAGGACGCCGGATCGGCCGCCGATCCGGGCGTCGGCCTCGGGCCACGGCCCGCGGCCGCGCCGGGGCAGCGGCAGCCCGCGGTCGGCGCGTAGCGCACCCGCGGGCCACAGCGGCCCGGCTGGCCACAGCGGCCCGGCAGGTCACAGCCGGCCCGGCTGGCCCGTAGTGCGTGAAATGCCGGGCCGCCCTATGCTGCCCTCTGTACCGGCCGCCTGGGCGGCCTGACCGTCGAGGAGTTCCCATGCCGCCGTGGCCCGGCACGTCTTATCCCCTCGGAGCCGTCTACGATGGCGCGGGCACCAACTTCGCGTTGTTCTCCGAGATCGCAGACTTCGTGGAAGTGTGCCTGTTCGACAGGGCCGGGGCGGAAGAGCGGATCAAGCTGAACGAGGTGGACGGCTTCGTCCACCACTGCTACCTGCCCGGCATCGGGCCGGGCCAGCAGTACGGCTACCGCGTGCACGGCCCCTACGATCCCGCCCAGGGCCAGCGCTGCAACCCGAACAAGCTGCTGCTCGACCCGTACGCCAAGGCGGTCACCGGCGAGGTCGACTGGGATGAGTCGCTGTTCGGCTACCGCTTCGGCGAGCCGGCCGAGCGGAACGACGACGATTCGGCCCCCCACATGTGCAAGGGCGTCGTGGTCAACCCGTTCTTCGACTGGGCTAACGACCGGCCGCCGCGCATCCCCTACAACGAGACCGTCATCTACGAGGCCCACGTAAAAGGGCTGACCCACCGCCATCCCAGGGTACCGAAGGATCTGCGCGGTACCTACGCGGGCATCGCTCACCCGGCGATCATCGAGCACCTCAGCCGGCTGGGGGTGAACGCCGTGGAGCTGATGCCGGTCCACCAGTTCCTCACCGACAAGGTGCTGGAAGAGCGGGGCCTGCGCAATTACTGGGGCTACAACACCATCGGCTTCTTCGCTCCGCACGCCGCCTACGCCGCCGCCGGTGATGGGAACCAGGTGCAGGAGTTCAAGGCCATGGTGCGCGCGCTGCACGAGGCGAACATCGAGGTCATCCAGGATGTGGTCTACAACCACACCGCCGAGGGCAACCACCTCGGGCCGACGCTGTCCCTGCGCGGGATCGACAACGCCGCGTACTACCGGCTGGTGGACGACGACCCGCAGTACTACATGGACTACACCGGCACCGGTAACTCGCTGAACGTCCGTCACCCGCACTCCCTGCAGCTCATCATGGACTCGCTGCGCTACTGGGCGACCGAGATGCGGGTCGACGGTTTCCGGTTCGACCTCGCCGCCACCCTGGCCCGGGAGTTCTACGACGTCGACCGGCTGGCGGCGTTCTTCGACGTGGTCCAGCAGGATCCGGTCATCAGCCAGGCCAAGCTGATCGCCGAGCCCTGGGATGTCGGCCCCGGCGGCTACCAGGTCGGTCAGTTCCCGCCGTTGTGGACCGAGTGGAACGGGAAGTACCGCGACACGGTGCGCGACTTCTGGCGCGGTGAGCCCGCCACCCTCGGCGAGTTCGCGTCCCGCATCACCGGTTCCTCCGACCTGTACCAGCACGACGGACGGCGGCCCTACGCGTCGATCAACTTTGTCACCGCGCACGACGGCTTCACCCTGCGCGACCTGGTCTCCTACCACCAAAAGCACAACGAGGCCAACGGCGAGGGGAACCGCGACGGCGCGGACGACAACCGGTCCTGGAACTGCGGTGCAGAGGGCGACACCGACGACCCCTCCGTGCTCGAACTGCGCCGCCGGCAGGAGCGCAACCTGCTGGGCACCCTGCTGCTGTCCCAGGGCGTCCCGATGATCCTGCACGGCGACGAGATCGGCCGCACCCAGGACGGCAACAACAACGCCTACTGCCAGGACAAGAAGATCTCCTGGGTGGATTGGTCGCTCGCCGAGTCGTACGCCGACCTGGCCGCGTTTACCTCGGCGCTGTCCGATTTCCGCCGGGCGCACCCGGTGTTCCGGCGCCGCCGGTTCTTTGCCGGACGGCCGGGGCGGCGCGACGACGAACTCGGTGACATCGCCTGGTTCAGCGTTAGCGGCACCGAGATGGCCGATGCCGACTGGGACGCCGACATCGCCCGCTGCATGATGGTCTTCCTCAACGGGCAGGCCATCCCCGACGTGGATGCGCGCGGTGAGCGGGTCACCGACCAGTCGTTCCTGATGTGCTTCAACGCCGCGCCCGAAGACGTCGACATGGTGCTGCCCAGCAGCGAATACGGGCAGAAATGGGCGGTCGTGCTGGATACCGCCACCGGCGAGGTGCCGGGCAGCGTGGGTGGTCTCGGCGGCCTCACCTCCCAGATCGGCGTGATCACGGCCGGCGGGGGATTCGATGTCTCGGAAGGGGCCCGGACGGTGGAGGCCAAGGCCGCGCTGAAGGTGATCGGCCGGTCTCTCGTCGTGCTCCAGCGCAGCGAGCCGGCCGAGTGACCGCCCCGGCCTCCACCTACCGGATCCAGCTCGGGCCGGGCCGGACCTTCTCCGGCGCCGCGGAGCTCATCCCCTACCTGCGTGACCTCGGGGTCGGCGCCGTGTACACCTCGCCGGTCCTGGCTGCCGTGCCCGGCTCCACACACGGTTACGACGTCGTTGACCCCACCCGGATGAACCCCGGGCTGGGCGGGGACCGCGCGTTCGCGGACCTGGCGCTCCGGCTCCGGGGAGCGGGCCTCGGCCTGGTCGTCGACATCGTGCCCAACCACATGGGCATTGAGGATCCCGCGGCCAACCCGACGTGGTGGGACGTGCTGAGGCTGGGCCGGGCGTCGCCGTTCGCCCGGTTCTACGACATCGACTGGGACCGTGCCCCGATCATGGTCCCGGTCCTGGCCGACGCCGCCGCGGTCGCCGACCTGGCTATTATCGATGGTCAGCTCGCCTACCACGACCTGCGGTTCCCGCTGGCTCCCGGCACCGAAGGCGGCACGCCGCAGCAGGTGCACGAGCGGCAGCACTACCGGCTCACCGACTGGCGCCGGGCCAACAGCGAGCTGAATTACCGCCGGTTCTTCGACGTCGCCATGCTCGCGGCGGTCCGGGTCGAGGATCCGGTGGTCTTCCGGACGACGCACGAGATGGTGCTCCGCTGTGTGGCGGATGGGCTGGTCACGGGGCTGCGCGTGGACCATCCCGACGGCCTGGCCGACCCAGGGGCCTACGTGCGGCGGCTGGCCGCGGCCGCGCCGTCGGCCTGGCTGGTGGTGGAGAAGATCCTCGGCGCGGATGAGACGCTGCCCGCCCTCTGGCCGGTGGCCGGCACGACCGGCTATGACGCGCTCCGCCTGGCCAGCGGCCTGTTCGTGGACACCGGCGGCGAGCCGGCCGTCACCACGTTCGCCGCGGAGGAATGCGGGCCCCAGGATCTGCGGCAGATGGAGCACGACGCCAAGCAGTGGGTGGCCGAGCACATCCTGCTCGCGGAGGTCCGCCGGATCGCGCGGGCCGCCCGCCGCCGCCTGCCTGCCGAGCAGAGTGAGCCCGGGCAGATTGAGCCCGCGGTCGCTGAGCTGCTGGCCAGCTTTTCCGTCTACCGCTCCTACCTGGCTGACGACGATGCGGATGCGCTGCAGGCGGCCGCCGCCGAGGCGTCCCGCCGCGCGCCGGGACTCGCCGCCATGATCGGGGCGCTGGCCCGCCAGATGACCGCCGACCCCGATGGTGAGCTGGCTGAGCGGGTCGAGCAGACCGCGGCCATGGTGATGGCCAAGGGCGTGGAGGACACGGTCTTTTATCGGTACAACCGGTTCATCGCGTTGAACGAGGTCGGCGGGGACCCTGGCCGCTTCGGCGTGACGCCGGAGGAGTTTCACTGGCGGATCGGGAATGTTGCGGTCGGCGACCATCCACGGTCGATGACCGCGCTGTCCACGCACGACACCAAGCGGTCCGAGGACGTGCGGGCCCGGCTGGCCGTGCTGTCCGAGCTGCCCGATGAGTTCGCCGCGGCGGTGCGCCGGTGGTCGGCGCGGGCCCCGCTGCCTGAGCCGACGCTGAACCTGCTCGCCTGGCAGTCTCTGGTCGGCGCCTGGCCGATCAGCCAGGAACGGCTGGTGAGGTACCTGGAGAAGGCTTCCCGGGAAGCGGAGATCGCCACCAGCTGGACCGAGCCGAACGCGGAGTTCGACGCGGCCGTGGCCGCCTGGCCCAAGACCGTGCTCACCGACGGGGAGCTGGCGGCGGACGTCGAAGCGTTCGTGACGCAGGTGCGGGACGCGGGCTGGTCCAACGCGCTGGGCCAGAAGCTGGTCCAGCTGGCCATGCCCGGCGTGCCTGACCTTTACCAGGGCAGCGAGCTGTGGGACCTGTCCCTGGTCGACCCGGACAACCGGCGGCCGGTCGACTTCGATCGCCGCCGGGATCTGCTGGCCCGCATCGACGGCGGCTGGCTGCCCGAACTGGACGACTCCGGCGCCGCCAAGTTGCTGATCGTGACGCGGGCGCTGCGGCTGCGCCGGGACCGGCCCGAACTGTTCGGCGGGTCCTACGAGTCACTGCCGGCCCAGGGACCGGCCGCTGATCACCTGTTCGCGTTCGCCCGTGGCGGCGGCCACCTGGTGGCCGTCGCGACCCGCCTGCCGGTCACCCTGCAGCGTGCGGGCGGCTGGCGCGGAACGACCCTACCCATGGGCCCGGGCCCGTGGACCAACGTGCTCACCGGCCAGCCCGTGCCGTCCAGCTGGGTCGCGGCGGAGGACCTGCTGCAGCGTTATCCTGTGGCCCTGCTTGTGCGAGGTGACCAGTGAAACCCGGTTCCGTCTGGGCCCCCAAGGCGCACCGGGTCCGCATCCGTATAGCGGACCAGACCGTCGGCATGTCCCGGGACGCGAACGACTGGTGGCACACCCCCGAGCCGCTGATGCCGGGCACCGACTATGCGTACCTGCTCGACGACGACGACACAGCGCTGGCGGATCCGCGTTCACAGTGGCAGCCGGATGGGGTGTTCGGCCCCTCACGCTGCTACGACCACACCGCGTTCCGCTGGACCGACGAGGCCTGGACGGGCCGCGCCCTGCCCGGTTCGGTCCTGTACGAGCTGCACGTCGGGACGTTCACTCCGGCGGGCACGTTCGACGCGGCGATCGAACGGCTCGACTACCTGGCGGACCTGGGCATCGACCTGGTCGAGGTGATGCCGGTCAACGCGTTCGACGGCACGGCCGGCTGGGGCTACGACGGGGCGCTGTGGGGGGCCGTGCACGGGCCCTACGGCGGCCCGGACGGCTTCAAGCGGTTCGTGGACGCCTGCCACGCTCGGGACATGGGCGTGGTGCTGGACGTCGTGTACAACCACATCGGGCCGTCCGGCGCTTACCTGGATCGCTTCGGCTCATACTTCGCGGGCCAGAACCAGTGGGGTGCCGCCCTCAACACGGACGGCCCCGGTTCCGATGAGGTCCGGCGCTACGTGATCGACAACGCGACCGGCTGGCTGCGCGACTTCCACGTGGACGGGCTCCGGCTGGACGCGGTGCACGCGATCGTGGACCACCGAGCGCTGACGTTGCTGGAGGAGCTGTCCGCCGAGGTCGACGCGCTGGCCGCCGGGCTGCGCCGGCCGCTCAGCCTGATCGCCGAGTCGGACCTGAACGACCCGAGGCTGATCACTTCGCGCGAGGCCAACGGCTACGGGCTGACCGCGCAATGGTCCGACGACATCCACCACGCCGTGCACGTCACGCTGACCGGTGAGACCCAGGGCTACTACAAGGACTTCGCCGCCCCGGAGGCACTCGCGACCACGCTGCGTTCGGCCTATTTCCACGCTGGCACCTGGTCCTCGTTTCGTGGCCGGACCCACGGGCGGCCGGTGGACACCCACCGGATCCCGGGCAGCCGGTTCGTGTGCTACCTGCAGGACCACGACCAGATCGGCAACCGTGCCCAGGGCGACCGGCTGTCCGCCTCCGTGCGGCCCGGCCTGCTGGCCTGCGGCGCGGCCATCGTGCTCTGCTCGCCGTACACGCCGATGATCTTCATGGGTGAGGAGTGGGCCGCGAGCACCCCGTGGCAGTTCTTCGCGTCCTTCCCCGACCCCGGCCTGGCCGACGCCGTGCGCAACGGGCGCCGGTCGGAGTTCGCGGCGCACGGCTGGGCAGAGGAGGAGATCCCCGACCCCATGTCGCCGGCCACGGTCGAGCGGAGCCGGCTGGACTGGAAGGAGCTGTCGGTCCCCGAGCACCGCTCCATGCTCGAGCTCTACCGCGCGCTGATCGCGCTGCGGCACCAGCATCCGGAGCTGGCCGACCCACGGCTGGACGAGTTCACGGTGGAAACCGGGCCGGGCGGACGCTGGCTGATGCTGCACCGGGGGACCCTGCGGGTGGCATGCCACTTGGGCGGCGAGGTCGACAACATCCGCCTGGACCGGCCGGTCGGGAAGGTCCTGCTGGCCTCGGCCGAGGTGACCCACGCCGGGCATGTCCTGGAGATGCCGCCCGAGTCGTTCGCCGTCGTTACGACCACGGACGTGGAACGGAAGCCGTCCGCCGACGAGCTGGCCCGCATCGAGTAGCCGATCTAGCTGCTGGCCCCGGCGAGGATCGCGGCGCCCAGATACGGCCGGGGGATGGCGAACGCGTCGACCAGGGCCTGCGCGTGCGGGCGCAGCAGCTCGCAGAGGGCGTTGACGGCGCCGGTCACGGACTTGGCCCGGACCGCGGTCAGTCGGCCGTGGGCCAGGAACCAGGCGAGATCCCCCTCGATGCTGGCCAGCACGTACAGGTCGCAGACCCGGCTGAGCAGGACGCGGGTCGCCGGGCTGGGGCAGCGTTCCACGGCCGCGACGAATGCCTCCAGCACGACCCGGTCGATGTGTACCCGGGCGGTGCGCAGCAGGTGGTCCTGGGCGTCGTTGAAGATGGCGAAGGCGTCGCTCTCGCCGCGGTCGCCGGCGTTGCCGACGGCGCGCCGTAGCCGCCGGGCCAGGCCGTCCAGCATGTGCTTCTCCCGGTCCTCGAAGGCCCGGATCTGCCAGGCCCGGTCGAACAGCACCGTCTCGTCGTCCCGGCCCGGGCCCGCAGCCAGCAGGCGCTCGATCACGCTCCGCGCGGCGGTCCGCTCGATGAACGCGCCGGCGAACTGCTCGGCGATGAACCGCGCGGTGGCCAGCGTACCCAGGTCCCCGACCTGGCTCTGGTAGTTGGTCAGCAGCCCCTTGGCCACCAACTGGAGCAGGACGGTGTTGTCGCCCTCGAACGTGGTGAACACGTCCGTGTCGGCCTTGAGCGTGGTCAACAGGTTTTCCGCCAGGTAGCCGGCGCCGCCGCAGGCCTCCCGGCACGCCTGGATGGTGGCGGTCGCGTGCCATGTGGCCACCGCCTTGATCCCGGCGGCCCGGGACTCCAGCTCGCGCTGCTTCCGTTCGTCCGGCCGGCCCTCGCCGCTCAGATCGCCGAGCCCGCCGACCAGCTCATGCTGAGCGAAGCTGAGCGCGTAGCTGGTCGCCAGGGCCGGAAGAAGTTTGCGCTGGTGCGCCTGGTAGTCGAGCAGCACCACTTCGCCCTGGCCGCCCGGGCGCTCGAACTGCCGGCGGGTGTTCGCGTAACCGACCGCGATGGCCAGCGCCCGCTTGGTCGCGCTGCCCGCGGTGCCGGCCACGCTGATCCGGCCGCGGATCAGCGTGCCGATCATCGTGAAGAACCGGCGCCCGTCGCTTTCGATCGGGCTGCTGTAGCTGCCGTCCTCGCCGACGTCACCGAACCGGTTGAGCAGAGCGTCCCGCGGCACCCGGACGTCACGGAAGCTGAGCCGGCCGTTGTCGACGCCGTTGAGGCCGCCCTTTCGCCCGCAGTCCTCGATGCTCACCCCGGGCATCGGGTTCCCGTCGCCGTCCCGGATCGGTACCAGCAGGGCATGCACCCCGCGACTCCGGCCGTCGACGATGAGCTGGGCAAAGACCACCGCCATCCGGCCGTCGCGGGCCGCGTTACCGATGTAATCCTTGCGTGCGGCCGGATCCGGCGTGCCGATCACGAACTCGGCCGTGGCCGGGTCGTAGGCGGCCGTCGTCCGCAGGTGCTGTACGTCCGAACCGTGGCCCGTCTCGGTCATCGCGAAGCAGCCCGTGAGCTGCAAGTCCATGATGTCGCGCAGGTACCGCTCGTGGTGCCGCCTCGTGCCGAGCAGCTGCACGGCCCCGCCGAACAGTCCCCACTGCACGCCCGCCTTGACCATCAGCGACAGATCGCCGAAGCCGAGCATCTCGTGGGCCACCACCGACGCGGCCGGATCACCCATCCCGCCGTACTCGGGGTCGAAGCCGAGCCGGCCGGGACCCGTCTTGGCCAGCAGGTGCAGGTCATCGAAGACCTGCCGGCGATACTGCTCGGTGGTCAGATCGGAGTTGTCCCCCACCACGGTGGCGGCCATCTGGGCCCGCAACCCCCGGCGCAGCTCACCCCATCGCCCGTCCAGCGCCGTGGTCAGCGCGTCCACGTCCACCGGCTCGTCGAGCCGGAAAGAGGCAGGCAGGTCCACGATTCCTCCAGCCGTCGCGCGCAGCACCGTTGCTACTCATCAGTAGGTTTCTACGCCACAGTAGCAACGGTGCCCGCGAAAGCCGGAACGGCGGTCTGGCTGGCCAGCCGTGATCTAGCTGGCCAGCTCGTCCTGGATGTCGTCCAGCGGCAGGTCCTCGTCGCGCTCGCTGGTCAGCTCCTTGAGCGGCAGCGCCTCCGGTCCGGGCATGAGCTCGCCAGCCAGGTCCTGCAGCCCGTAGCGCTCGACGTGCTCAGGATCCGCGAGGCTGATGGTGCGCAGTCCCTGGGCGACGAGCCGGTCATTGATCTCGTCGAAGTGGTCGCGTACGAGCTGCTTTTCCAGGTCGGTGGTCTTGCCCTTGTGCGGCTCACCGGCGTGCTCGAGCGTCGCGTAGTTGACCCGCCCGCCGCTGCCGCTGCCGCTGCTGCTGCTGGTGCTGCTCGCGGCGCCCGACGTTGTCTTGGTGGCTCGCCGCGCCGGGCGAGCCGGGCGGGCGGTAATGAGCAGCTCGTTCATCGGCGTGTCGGTGGCCAGCGCGTCGAAGGTTGCGGCGTCGAGCACGACCCTGCGGGGCTCGTCCTCGCCGGGGACGTGCAGCTCCACGATGGCGACGCGCAGGGCCGCCTTCTCGATGACCTTGGCCTCGTCGGTGAGCGCCTCGAATTCAACCGGGCTGTCCCCGAGCTCGGGATGGTCGTGCACGACGATGCGCGCCAGCGCGTCGTCCTCGGTGATGAGCTGTCCGCTCAGGTCGCTGAATCGGACGGTCTTCTGGCCCACGATCGGCTCCTCCCGGTCTGGCAAACGTTCGATGACGTGATCATAACCCTGTCGGATTTAGACGTACGTGTCAAACATCTGTTCGACCTCGGCGTGGCCCTGAAACCGAGACAAAAGCGTTCCGGCCTCCCAGCCGTCCGGCCCCGCCCGCGGGTCAGCCCCACCCCCGGCCTCAACCCGAGCGCAGTGAGCTGACCGTCTTGGCGATGCGCCGCTGCCGGGTCTCTGGTGTCTTAGCGTCCTCGATGACGGTCACGTAGCGGACCGGTGGCTGTAGGGCATGCGGTCGAACGCCTGCCTGGCGTCCGGCTCGTGATCCAGCGCGGCGGCCAGGTCGGCGGGCACATTGACCTCCCGCTGCTCCGTGTCGAGTTCGATGTCGGCGTCCACCTCATCTCCGGCGGCGATGGCGGCGCCCTCCCGGACCCGGGCGCTGACAGGCAGGAGAAGCTGGCCGCTCATCGAGCCCACGCTGGTCCGGTAGGCATAGCCGTTGATGGTAATCCGCACCTTCGGCCGCTTACCGCCGCCGAGGCTGATGACGACCTCCTCGGGGACCGATATCCCGGTCGCCGTCTTCCGGTGCAACTCAACGATTCCGCGGAACTTCATCCCGCTACCCCACAGCGCCAACTTCATCCGGAGCGAATGGTCTTAGCCGTCTGTATATCGTGTCCCGCGTGCAACAACAGCTGCTTCGATAACGGCGGGTCAAGCGGCATAAGTGGCGGGACCGGTCAGGTATGTCCAACCCGACGGGGTAACCCAGGCCAGCACGCCCGGCTCGGGTTGTTCGAGCCGCCATCCCTGAAGCTGTTTGATCCGATGATGATGCCGGCAGAGCGGTGCGAGATTGCATTCACAGGTCCGGCCGCCCTTTTCGTACGGAAGGGTATGGTCGTTGTCGCATTTGGCGGCGGGCATCCGGCACCCGGCATGGGTGCATCGCTGATTGCGGATCTGTATCAGATGCCACAGCGATGGAGGCGGCCGGTAATTGGGGCTTTCCCGTTCATGGTCGCATTCGGCTGCCGCCAGCGCGCGAAGCTTGACGTTAAATGCCCAGCTCCCGGATTCGGTGACGGCAGCTCCCGCCCGCCGCCTGCGGCGGACGGGCCGGGCACAGCCATGACCGATCGGCGTGCCGTCGTCGCCGGTTACCGTCACACACCACCGGATTGTCTGGGCGCCCACGGCCGCGGCAGCGATCTCTCGGGCGGTATGCGCGGTCACCGGCCCGAACGCGCCCAGCTCGCCCGGCGCGTCGGTGATGCCCAGCAGCGTGGCGAGCGGCATCGTCAGGTTCACGGTCCCCGTCAGTCGCGTCGGCCCGCCCAGACCGGTGAGCCGCTCCACTCCACCGAGACCAGCCAGCCGCCCCGGCCCACCCAGACCGGGCGGTATCGCCGGTGCCGCGCCGTCCCCATCCCCGCCCGAGCTCGTTCCGTTGGCCCCGCCGGCGCCATTGACGGCGCTGGCCCGGTCCTCGACTGCGGGCCCGGCAGACGTGGACCCCGGCTCACCAACCGCTGAGGCGGCACCATCCACCGTTGCGGCGGACGTGGAGCCGAGTTCACCGTCTGCCGACAAGCCGACGTCCCCCGAGGCGCTGCCGTCCACCGGCGCGGCGGCCGTAGAACCCGGCTCGCTATGGGCCGATACGTCGGCGTCTACTGATGTGCCGGCGTGCCCCGATGCTCCGCCGTCCACCGGGGCGGCGGCCGTAGAACCCGGCTCGCTGTCCGCCGATGCGCTGGCGTCTACTGATGTGCCGGCGTCTCTTGATGCCTGCGCGTCTTTTGATGTGCGAGCGTTTCCTGAGGCGGCGCCGCCCGCGACGTTCAGCGCCTGGCCGGTCAGCAACGCGAGATAGACCTGGACGCGCAGCTCATCGAGGTGCCCGTCCGCGCCGGCCGATTTGAGCTGGCGGGCCAGTTCACTGATCCGGTTCCAGGCCGCCACCGAGGCCGTTACCGGCAGGTAGCGGCCGGTCAGCGCGGCGGTAAGGCCGCCAGGCTCCGGCGTCTGCTCTACGCGTGCGAACTTCTCTTCCCGCTGGCGGCGGCGTTCCGCGGCGGCGGGGTCGGCGGCCAGCAAGGCTCGGTTCAGCGATGCGCGCAGCTGCCCGGTGGTCTGTGCGGCGGCCCGGTCGATGACCTCAGCCTCGATCGTGCGGGCCAGCTCCGGCTCTTGCCCGGCCAGCCCCGTCAGCAGCACCAGGGCTTTGGGCATGTCGATCTGGCCGTCCGCCAGCGCGGCAAACGTCAGAGGCAGGCCGGTTATCTCGGTAGCCCGGCCGGTCAGCAACTGCGCGGCCCGGCCGGTCAGCGTCAGCGCCGCGGCGATCTCGTCCGTCGCCGCATCGGCCGCCAGACCGTCCCGGACCCCGTCTGCCAGCGCTTCGTTGCGGCGCCGTGCAGCCAGCTCCGCCACCGCGGCCAGCTCCCCAGCCTGAGCCCAGGAAGCCTGCTTACGGTAGCCGCGGATCACACCGGTCAGTTCGTCGTCGCTGAGCTGTCCCAGCCGTGACTCCAGGTCATCGGCTGTCTGGCCTGGACCGGGCGGGGGAGCGGGGGCAAGCGCGGGAGCGGCGCCGGGCGCCGGCCCCGGACGGCACGTAGGCGTTGAGCTAGACATCGGCGTTGAGCTGGGCATCGGTGCTGAGCTAGATGTCGGTGCTGAGCTAGATGTCGCCGTTGAGCTGGACGTAGGCGTTGAGCTGGACGCGGGCCTCCGGCCGGGAACGGGCACGCCCGTCCCGGCGACGCCTCCGGCCGCCTCCGCAGTGAACGTGGCCAGCACCGGCCCTGGCGGTAGCTGGTCCAGCACGCCGCCCTGCCCGAAGCCCGCCGCGCCCGGCCTGCCGCCAGTGGCAGCGGCCGACAGCAGGCCCGGCGGGAGCGGTGCGCTCGCGGTCAGCCATAGGCCCTGCGCCAGACCTTCACCGCCCTCATCGCTCCACGGGCCAGGATCGTCGAGCGCGTCCGTGCCATCACCGAATTCACTGTCGTCCCCGCCTGGGGGAAAACCATCAGGTCGCAAGGACCGCATCGCGCTCACCTCCTCAGCCCACTCGCCTACCTTTCGAACATAATATCGCAAGTGGATCGGAATGAACAGTGCGAGTAGATACTAATTCTTAGTCTTTCCGTGGCGGCTGGTGAGCACCGAAAAGCCCGAGCCAATGCCCACGACGTTTCAGCACCGGCCAGCGCAGTCCCGGGATCCTGTCGGGCAAATCCCCGGCGCCGCCAACCGCCAACGCGGCACTAACCGCCGGCTAACGGCGGGCCCTTGCCGGCGCCACTCCCCGGCTAACGGCGCATCCTTGCCGGCACTAACCCCCGGCTAACGGCGCATCTGACGTGGCGCGGGCTGGCGAGCGGACGTCGCCGCGGCCCGCAACGCCGGCGTCGCCGGCCCGC
>Ga0302232_10002228_pt1 | contig 13345 bp, 11 predicted proteins | sample II_Palsa_N2_3_FD_193575 | JGI IMG/M metagenome (GOLD analysis project Ga0302232, IMG submission 193575) | Peat permafrost microbial communities from Stordalen Mire near Abisko, Sweden - II_Palsa_N2_3 | ecosystem: Environmental > Terrestrial > Soil > Palsa > Peat permafrost | place: Sweden...
TCGGATGCCCTGGTACTACCTGCCCGGAGGTGCCGTCGCGCTGTGGCTGCTCGGACAGGTCGCCGTACTGGGCCCCGCCCTGCGCGCGGCAAACGTGCCGCCGGTGGTGGCGACGCGGTCGGTGTGAAGGTTTGTAGTTCCCTCTTCACGGTGATCTGGGAAAAGTCTGCACGCGATGCAAAGGATCAACCATGTTCGCTTACTACCTTGATTTGGCGCTGCGCAGCCTCAGGCGCAACAAAGTGCTCACGGCCTTGATGATCGTCGCATTGGGGCTGGGCATCGGTGCGTGCATCACCACGCTGACCGTGCTTCGCCTGCTGTCTGGCGATCCGTTGCCGCAGAAGAGTGCGCGATTGTTCTATGCGCAGGTCGACCCCTATACGAAGGACGGCTATGTGGCAGGGAAAACCAAGCCGCAGCGTCTGATGGCCTATGCCGACGCCATGAACCTGTTGCACGCTCACCAGGCCGAACGACAGGTAGCGATAGCATTGACGAATGCCAAGGTCGCGCCGCTGCGCGCCGGTGAGCACCCATTCTTCAGCGACGGTGTGATGACCACGGCGGATTTCTTCACGATGTTCGATGCGCCGTTCCAGTACGGCGGCGGCTGGTCCGCGGCGGACGATGAGAGTCGTGCGCAGGTCGTGGTGATCTCGGATTTCCTCAACGACCAGCTGTTTGGCGGGGCCAGCAGCGTGGGGCGGATCATTCGCGTCAATGACCACGATCTACGCATCATCGGCGTGCTGAAGCACTGGGCGCCACAACCGCGCTTCTACACGCAAGAGTTGGGTGGACGCAGCTATGGCGACGGTGATGCGGTGTTCCTGCCTTTGCAGACCGCGCGTGCCGCCAACATGGATCCGACGAACGACGACTGCTGGGCGGTTGCGGACACCAGCAAGCTGGAGACGGCGCCCTGCATATGGCTGGGCTTCTGGGTGGAGCTATCCAGCGATGCCGAGGCCGCTGCGTACCGGCAGTTCCTGTCGAACTATGCACAGCAGCAGATCGCACTGGGCCGCTTCTATCGCCCCGAGGTGGCGTTGTCGGATCTGATGCAGTGGCTGCGCAACGAGAAGGTGGTGCCTGACGATGTGCGCCTGCAGGCCGGTCTCGCCTTTGGCTTTTTGCTGATCTGTGTGGTGAACACGGTGGGCCTGTTGCTGGCCAAGTGCCTGCGACGTTCGCAGGAGATCGGTGTGCGCCGCGCCCTGGGCGCCATGCGGCGTGAGATCTTCACGCAGTTCATGGTCGAGGCCGGCATGGTCGGGGTGGCAGGCGGTTTGCTGGGTCTGGCCTTTGCGGAGTTTGGCCTGTGGTGCATCCGCCACCAGCCGGCCGAATACGGCGGACTTGCTCATCTGGATATCCATATGTTCCTGCTCACGTTCCTGGTGGCGCTCGTTTCCAGCCTGGTCGCCGGCTTGTTGCCGGCATGGCGGGCCAGCCGGCTTGCGCCCGGTTCGCAACTGAAGGCCGCCTGAGGTGCTTATGGAAATCAGACCGATACTCGCCAGCCTGCGCAGACACCGGATTCCGGCCATCCTGATCGTGCTGGAGATCGCGCTGGCCTGTGCTGTGCTGTGCAATGCGGTATTCATGATCGGCCAGCGCGTGGTCGATATCCACCGCTCCAATGCTATCGACGAAGCGGGCATCGGGGTGATTACCGTGGACGGCAGCGATCCGAAGATGGCTTCCAGTGACATCCCGCGCAACCTTGCTCGTTTGCATGGCATCGCCGGCGTACAAGCGGTGGCGGTGAGCAATACGGTGCCGTTGAGCAACAACAACTGGGGCTGGGCGTTTGGTACTTCACCGGACACCACATTCGATGCAGCCGTGAATGTCTCGGCGTACTTCCTCGGCGAGGGTGGCGACAAGGCGCTTGGCCTGCATTTGCTGCAGGGACGTTTCTTCAACGCGGACGAATACGCCGACAGCAAGCGGGGATCGATGCCGCTGGTGGATACCCATGTCATCATCGTCACGCAAAGCTTGGCCGAGCGGATGTGGCCCGGGCAGTCGGCACTGGGCAAGGTGCTCTATTCCAAGCCGTTGGCGTATACGGTGGTCGGCGTGGTGGCTGATGTGCTGCGTCCGTTCGTGAACAGCCAGAAGGCCTGGTACAGCACCTTCTTTCCGCTCAGCCCCGACAGTGCCCTGAGCTACTACGTCGTGCGCAGTGCGCCGCAGGATCGCGACCGAGTGGTTCGAGAGGCCCAACAGGCTTTGAGCGAGCTCGACCCGATTGCGGTCGTCAAGGGCCGCAGCTACATCGATATCCGCGAAAAGTATTTCGCGAACATGAGCAGCATGGCCTGGATGCTGGTGCTGGTGTGCGTGGTGATGCTGGCGGTGACCGCGTTCGGCATCGTCGGCCTGACCAGCTTCTGGGTGCAGCAGCGGCGGCGGCAGATCGGCATACGCCGCGCCGTGGGGGCCACGCGCGGACATATCCTCAGCTATTTCCGCACTGAGAACTTCCTGCTCAGTACGGCAGGTGTCCTGATCGGCGTGATGCTTGCCTTCGGCATCAACCTGTACCTGATGCAGCACTACGAGATGAATCGCCTGCCATGGTATTACCTTCCTGGCAGCGCGGCCGCCTTATGGCTGCTGGGCCAGCTCGCGGTGCTTGGCCCTGCGCTGCGTGCCGCGGCGGTGCCGCCGGTAGTGGCGACGCGGTCGGTTTGAGAACCATGCTATCTGGCACGGGATGACTGAACCCGTGGCAGGCACAATCGTGCTTCACAACTCGGGAGGGTTTGTTTGATGAAAACGTTGCCATTGCTTATCTGTGCGAGCCTGCTTGGCTCAGTGACCGTTGTCTCATCCGTGCACGCGGCGCCGGCCGCACAAGCCGCGCAGGCGGATGTGGCATCCCGGGTGAAGGCACTCAATGCATTGCTGGCTGAGCAGTGGCAACACACGCTGCAGAGCCAGCCGGAGTTCGCGACGACGATCGGCGATCTGCGTTACAACGATCGCTGGAGCAATGCTTCGCTGGCTCATGTGGCGGCTGAGCACAAGGTGGCCGAGGATTTCCTCAAACGCTTCGAGGCGATTGACACCAGTGGCTTTTCCGACAATGACAAACTCAACCAGCAGCTGATGGTGCGCCAGTTGAAGGAAGGCCTGCGCTCCGATGACCTCAAGCTTTACGAGATGCCGCTGGATCAGATGAGCGGCGTGCATCTGGCGCTGGCCGGATTTGTCAGTTCGATTCCGTTCGACAACACCAAGGAATACGAAGACTATCTAGCCCGCCTCAAGGCGGTGCCGAAGCTGTTCGATCAGGTGACCGCAGTGGCTCAGCAGGGCATGCAAGACAAGATGATGCCGCCGAAGTATCTGCTGGAGAAGGTGGTCACGCAGATCGACAACATCGACAAGTCAGCCGGCATGGACAGCGTGTTCGCCGAGCCGCTGAAGCATTTCCCGAAGTCGGTGTCGGCTGCCGACCAGAAGCGACTGCATGATTCGATCCTTGCGGCGATTGACGATGACGTGCGCCCGGCCTACCGCAAGCTGGGCGAGTTCGTGGCAAAGGATTACGTACCGCACGGGCGCGCCGAACCGGGTATCTGGAATCTGCCGAACGGCGATGAGATCTACCGTTTCGACATCAAGCTGATGACGACCACCGACGAGACACCGGATGAAATCCATGCGTTGGGTCTGTCCGAGGTCAAGCGGATCGAGGGCCTGATGACGCAGATCGCCAAGTCGCAGGGCTTTGCCGATCTGGCCAGCTTCCGCGCTTCGCTGAAAAGCAATCCGAAGACGCACGCCACCTCGCGCGAGGACATCCTCAACCGCTATCGCGGCTATCTCGCGCAGATGCAGCCGGAGCTGCCGAAGTTCTTTGGCCTGCTGCCGAAGACCAACGTGGTGGTGGTGCCCGTCGAGGCGTTCCGCGAGAAGGAAGCGCCGGCGGCCGAATACCACCAGGGCACGCCGGACGGTTCACGGCCTGGGCAGATCTTCGTCAATACCGGTGATTTCGCCAACCGAAGCGTGCTGACCATCGAGACGACGGCCTACCACGAAGGCATTCCGGGCCATCACCTGCAGATTTCGATCGCGCAGACGCTGCCGGCGTTGCCGCCGTTCCGCCAGCAGGGCGGCTACACCGCCTACATCGAGGGCTGGGCACTGTACGCCGAACAGTTGGGCAAGGAGCTCGGCTTCTACAAGGATCCGCTGTCCTACTATGGTCACCTCAGTGATGAGCTGCTGCGTGCGGACCGCCTGGTGCTCGACACCGGCGTGCACGACAAGCACTGGACGCGCCAGCAGATGGTGGATTTCTTCCACGCCCATTCCAGCGAGGACGAGCCGGATGTGCAGGCCGAGACGGACCGCTACATCACCTGGCCGGGCCAGGCGCTGGCTTACAAGACGGGTGAGCTGAAGATTCTCGAACTGCGTGCGCGGGCGAAGAAGGAACTGGGCGATCAGTTCGACATTCGCGCATTCCACGACGAGATCCTCAATGGCGGCGCGTTGCCGCTGGACGTACTGGAAAGCCGTGTCAACGACTGGATCGCCGCGGTAAAGGCCGGCAAGGCGCCGGCACACCCGGTAGCGGAGTAAACCAGGCGCGCTCTCCGGGTTCGTCCCGGAGAGCGCGTCCGCAAGATGCGATGATGCCGTCGACGGGTTTGGTTGCAATCAGCCGTTGAATATCCCGATAGTCATGGCAACCTTTGTGACCGGAGCTGCATCTATGCACGCATGTGTAGAAGAAAAATGCGAACAGTCCTGATCATTGACGACAACCCTGCCGTGGGTGAGGCGCTGTCGCTGGCGTTGTCCCTGCACGAAATCCGTCCCCTCACCGCGCTGACGCAGAATGAGGGCCTCGCCCTGCTGGAGCGCGAAGCGGTCGACGTGGTGATCCAGGACATGAACTTCACCGCCGACACCACCTCGGGCGAGGAAGGCGTGGCGCTGTTCCGCGCGATCCGTGAACGCCATCCGGACTTGCCCGTCATCCTGCTGACGGCATGGACGCATCTGGAAACTGCGGTGGAGCTGGTCAAGGCCGGCGCGTCTGATTACCTGGCCAAGCCGTGGGATGACAACAAGCTGCTGACCACGGTGGAGAACCTGCTGGAGCTGTCCGAGTCGACCCGCGAGATGACCCGCAGCCGGCGCGAACGCCGCCAGCGACGCGAACAGCTGCAAAACAAGTATGACCTGGACGGTCTGGTGTTCGCCTCCGAAGCGATGGCGCGCACGCTGGACCTGGCCTGCCAGATCGCCCGCTCGGACGTACCGGTGCTGATCACCGGCCCCAACGGTACCGGCAAGGAGCGCATCGCGGCGATCGTGCACGCGAACTCGGCGGTGAAGCGTGGTGCATTCATCGCGGTGAACTGCGGTGCGTTGCCCGGCGAGCTGATCGAGGCCGAGCTGTTCGGCGCCGATGCCGGCGCGTACACCGGTGCGAACAAGGCGCGCGAGGGTCGTTTCGAGCTGGCCGATGGCGGAACACTGTTCCTGGACGAGATCGGCAACCTGCCGCTGCCCGGCCAGATGAAGCTGCTGCGCGTGCTGGAAACCGGCCAGTTCGAGCGCCTCGGTTCCGGTCGCACGCGCCAGGTCAAGGTGCGTGTGCTGTCGGCGACCAATGCCGACCTAAAGGCGATGATCCGCGCCGGCACGTTCCGCGAGGATCTGTACTACCGGCTCAACGTGATCGAAGTGAACCTGCCGCCGCTGTCCGAGCGCAACGACGACATCCTGCCGTTGGCCGAATTCTTCCTGGATGGTCGTGCCGAACTCGGCGATGCCGCGCGCGAGGCGTTGCTGGGCTATCCGTGGCCAGGCAACGTGCGTGAATTGAAAAACGCGATCGAACGCGCCGCGTTGCTGACCGGCAGCAATCCGATCACGCCCGAGCTGCTCAACCTGCCGCAGCATGTGGCAGGGGTGCAGCGTAACCTCGACGAACCCAGCCGCGAGGCGGTGGAAGCGGCCCTGCACAAGACCGATGGCGTGGTCAGTCGTGCCGCGCAAAATCTCGGGCTGTCGCGACAGGCGTTGTATCGGCGGATGGAGCGCTACGGTCTGGTGGCGTCTGCTTGAGCCGGATCGGGTTGCGATGCTTGCCCTTGCCCCGCCGGCGTAGAAAGATGGTCGCATCCATAGACACCAAGGGACATCAGGTGCCATTGAGGCGAGTTCCCCCCAGCGTGGAGTGCGGCCGATGTGGCGTCGTATGAATTCCCTGCAGGGGCGGTTGACCGTGTTGCTGACCGTCGCCGCCCTGGCCGGCGCGCTGGTCTATGCCGGCATCACCCAGTGGCCACTGCCGCAATTGCTGGTGTGGATGCACACGGATCTCGCGCTGGCGATACGCGCGCCGATGCAGCTAGGCATCTACGGTGGCCTGCTGGCCAGCGTGATCGTGCTGCTGCCGCTGGCATTCTGGCTGGCTGGTCTGGTGATGGCGCCGGTAAGCCGCCTGCTGCGCGCGCTGGAAGGTGCGGTGGCCAGTTATCGCGACGGTGATTTCAGTTTCTCTATCGCGATCAACCGGCGGGACGAACTGGGTGAATTGATCCGCATGCACAACGCGCTTGGCCAGACCCTGCGCGAGCAGCGCCAGCACCTGGTGCAGCGCGAGCTGCTGTTGGACACGGTGGTGCAGAACACACCAGTGGCGTTGGTGCTGACTGACGCGAATGGCCGGGTGGCGTACGCCAACATTGCCTCGCGGCATCTGTTCAACGAGGGGCGCAGTTTGCATGGACTGGATTTCGCCGCGCTGCTGGCTGACGCGCCGGAGGCGCTGCGCCGTGCGGTGGAAAGTGGCGAGGATGCCTTGCTCAGCGTGGAGATGGATGGCAGCGAGGAAACCTTCCACCTGTCGCAGCGTGCGTTCCGACTGCAGGGCAAGCCGCACCGGCTGCAGTTGTTCCGGCGCATGACGCGCGAGCTGTCACGGCAGGAAGTGGCGACCTGGAAGCGGGTGATCCGGGTGATCAGCCACGAGCTCAACAATTCGTTGGCGCCGATTTCCTCGCTGGCGCATTCCGGCGCGGAGCTGGCCCGGCGCGGCAGCATCGAGCGGCTGCCCGGCGTGTTCGCCACCATCGGCGAACGTGCGCTGCACCTGCACAGTTTCATCGCCGGTTACGCCAGCTTCGCCAAGCTGCCCACGCCACAGCTGGTGGCGGTGCCATGGGCGCCGTTCCTGGATGGGCTGGCGCTGCATTGCCGTTATCAGCTGACGACACCGGTGCCGACCCATGCCGGTCATTTCGATGCGGCGCAGATCGAGCAGGTGCTGATCAACCTGATCAAGAACGCGCACGAGTCCGGTGGTGCGGATGACGAAGTCTCACTGTCCATCCTGGAAACCGGCCGCGAGCTGCGCATCGAGGTGGCCGACCGTGGCCCCGGCATGAGCGAGACCGTGCTTGCGCAGGCGCTGCTGCCGTTCTATTCGACCAAGCGTTCAGGCACCGGGCTGGGCCTGGCGCTGGCGCGCGAGATCACCGAGGCACATGGTGGCCGGATCCTGCTGGCCAATCGCGAGGGTGGCGGCCTGCGGGTGAGCCTGCTGTTGCCGCAGACAACGCCGAGATAACTGCCAGCTCGCCTATACTTCTGGCTTCTTCAGGGATTTGGAGTGAGTCATGGGACAGCTTGTTGCGTTGGTCATCGTATTCCTCGTGGTCGTTGTGCTGGTGAAGCTGGTACGCATCGTGCCGCAGGGTTTCGAGTGGACGGTGGAGACGTTCGGCAAGTACACCCGCACGCTCAGTCCCGGGCTGCATTTCCTGATTCCGATGTATCAGGCGGTCGGGCGCAAGATCAACATGATGGAGCAGGTGCTCGACGTACCTTCGCAGGACGTGATCACCAAGGACAACGCGGTGGTGCGTGTCGACGGCGTGGTGTTCTACCAGGTGCTTGATGCATCGAAGGCCGCCTACGAGGTATCCAACCTCGAACAGGCCTCGCTGGCGCTGATCATGACCAATATCCGTACCGTGCTTGGCTCGATGGATCTGGACGAATCGCTGAGCCAGCGCGATGCGATCAACGCCAAGCTGTTGCGTGTGGTGGATGAGGCGACCCATCCGTGGGGTGTCAAGGTCAACCGCATCGAGATCAAGGACATTGCGCCGCCGCGCGACCTGATCGACGCGATGGCGCGGCAGATGAAGGCCGAGCGCGAGAAGCGCGCCAACATCCTCGATGCCGAGGGCTTCCGCCAGGCAGCGATCCTCAAGGCCGAGGGCGAGAAGCAGTCGGTGATCCTGGCTGCCGAAGGCGAGAAGGAAGCCGCATTCCGCGCCGCCGAGGCGCGCGAGCGTTCCGCTGAAGCCGAGGCCAAGGCGACCACGATGGTCTCCAACGCGATCGCCGGTGGCAACGTCAATGCGCTGAATTACTTTGTCGCCAATAATTACGTCGAGGCGCTGAAGGAAATGGCCAAGTCGCCTAACCAGAAGATGCTGCTGCTGCCAATCGAGGCCACCGGTATCCTGGGTTCGCTGGCCGGTATTGCCGAGTTGGCCAAGGAGTCGTTGAGCCAGCAGCAGAAGGCGGTGGCGATCCAGCCGCCGCTGCGCTGAGGTGGCCACCATGTGGGAGCTTTCCGCGCACTATCTGTGGTGGATCCTCGCCTTGCTGCTGATTGCCGGCGAAGTCCTGTTGCCGGGTTATTTCATGCTGTGGGTCGGCGTGGCCGCCGCGGCGATGGGTGTGCTGCTGTGGCTGGTGCCGTCGCTGGGGCTGCTGACGCAAGCCGTCCTGTTTGCACTGCTGGCCTTCGGTGCCTGCGCGTTCTATGCCCGCCTGCTGCGGCCAAAGCTGGAACGGCGTGATCCGGGCAGCGAACAGTTGAACCGCCGTGGTGAGCAGATGATCGGCCAGCGCTATGAGTTGATCGAGCCGATCGTCAACGGTCGCGGCAAGGCCCGCGTGGGCGACGGCCAGTGGCTGGTCAGCGGGCCGGATCTGCCGTTGGGCAGCACGGTGGAAGTGGTTGCCGTCGACGGCACCACGCTGAAGGTACGTGCTGCGCTATGAGCGCAGGTGATCCGATCAACGGGCAGCAGTTCGCCACCACGGCGCTGAATACCCGCATTGCGTTCCTGCTGGAGCTGGCGCGCCGACTGCACCAGTACGGCACCTAGGCGCCTCGACTCGAAATGGCGATCGCGCGCGCCGCGAAGCGCATGGGGCTGGTCGCGGATGTGTGGTCCAGTCCCACCGCGATCATCATTTCCTTTGCCGACCTGGGCCAGGGCGAGGAGGGTGTGGCGCAGAGCACCCAGGTGATGCGACTGGCGCCAGGTGACGTGAACCTGGCGAGGTTGTGCGAGGCTGATGAAATCGCCGATCGTGCGATAGCTGGCGAGCTGGACCTGCGCGAGGGGTTCCATCGGCTGCGTGCGCTCGGTCTGCCTGATACGCGCCGCGACAAGATCGGCCTGATCGCGAGCTATGGATTGTCCGCTGGCAGCATTGCGGCGCTGTTCCTGCACAGCTCGTGGGTGGATGTGCTGGTCGCCGGCATGATCGGCGTGATCATCGGCGGGATTACCGTACTGGCGGGTAGCCGGCCGCGGCTGGCAGTGGCCAGCGACGCGATCTGCGCCATGGTGGCCACGGCGGTGACGATCGTGGTGAGCGCGTTCGTGGTGCCCTTGGCGATCAAGTCAGTGGTGCTGGCCAGCCTGATCGTGCTGATTCCGGGCATGTCGCTGACCACCGCAGTGCGCGAAATCTCCAGCCAGCACCTGGTGTCCGGCATGGCGCGCATGGGTGGCGCCATGGCGACCCTGCTCAAGCTCACCTTCGGCACGATCGCAGCCACGCAGTTGTGCGCGGCGTTCGGCATCCATGCACGTGATTTCGCGTTGCCGCCACTGCCGGCGTGGACCGACTATCCGGCCCTGTTGGTGGCGGCGATCGCGTTCGCGATCCTGTTCCGTGCAGCTCGGCGCGACTGGCCGGTGGTGATCGTAGCGGTGATCGTGGGTTATCTGGCCACGCGCTGGGGTGGCGAAATTTCCGGTTCGTTGCCGGCGGCGCCGTTTGGCGTGTTCCTCGGCGGCTTACTGCTTAGCGCGTTCGCCAACACCTATGCGCGATTTGCGCATCGGCCGGGTGCGGTGATTCGCGAGCCGGGTATTCTGCTACTGGTGCCGGGCAGCGTCGGTTTTCGCAGCATGTCCTTTCTGCTCGAACGCGATACGTCCTTGGGTATGGATACCGGAATGCTGCTGCTGACCCTGCTGGTGTCGCTGGTGGCCGGATTGATGTTCGGTGACCTGCTGGTTTCCCCGCGGCGGTCCCTATAAACGAGCCCGCAAGCGAAATTCGCGACTCCCGGTTGCGCAGATTATCAAGATGGCGAAACCGCGCGGTGCATTTGCCCCCTGGGGAAGGGGACGCCACATCGCTCAAACCAAAAAAGCGCCGGCACTAGGCCGGCGCTTTTTATTGAAGCGGTAGAGGGAGCGGCAATCAGATCGCCAAGTCCTTTTCCTTCTTGCCAGCCTTCAGCGCGTCGCTGAACCAGTGCGGACGCTTGCCACGGCCGGACCAGGTCTGTGCAGGATTGGCCGGATTGCGGTATTTCGGCGCGACCGTACCGGTGCTGCGTTTGGCCTTGCCGCGAGTAGTGCCGAAAATGTCCTCGAAGGTATAACCCTCGGCCTTGATCAGCGCGTGTACTTTCTCACGCAGCTTGACGACCTTTTCCTTGCGCAATTCATTCTGGCGAACCTGCGCCTTGCTGATCAGGTCATTGAGCTGGGTATGATTGAGATTCTTGATATCGACGGCCATGATTGACTCCCGGGGTGAGTGTCGGTAATTGAATTGAGTGGTCTGACCAAGGTCTGGCTATTATTGGGGAATTGAGCCTGACGCCGTGTTGTGGCGCCGATTCTCGCCTTTTTTCGGAATATTTGCAAAGCGCCGATCACCAAGCGAAGTGGTTTTTGTATTAAATGAAATTGATAATTGTCCGGTAATGTTAATAACATTGTCATGGATTACATCGTGCAAGGTTGTCGAATACTGAAACGGCCGCTCCAGGCGGCCGTTTCAGTGAGTAAACCGGATGCGTCAGCTATTCAACCGAGCAGCGCAAACAGTTCGTCCTGACTGACCGCCCGATTTTCGCTTTCGCCGCGGGCGCGATATTCCAGCGTGCCGGCAGCCACGCCGCGCTCACTCACCACCACGCGATGCGGAATGCCGATCAGCTCCATGTCGGCAAACATGCCACCCGGACGCAGGCCGCGATCATCCAGTACGGTCTCGATGCCGTGCTGGTTGAGTCGCTGGTACAACGCCTCGGCAGCCGCGCTCACCTCCGGCACGTTCCGCTGGTTGATCACGCACACGACCACGCGCCAGGGCGCCATCGCCTCGGGCCAGATGATGCCGGCCTCGTCATGGCGCTGCTCGATCGCGGCGGCGACGATGCGGCTGACGCCTATGCCGTAGCAGCCCATGGTCATCAGCTGTGCTTTGCCTTGGTCGTCGATCACCGTTGCGCCGAGCGCTTCGGCATATTTCCGGCCAAGCTGGAACACATGACCCACCTCGATGCCGCGTGCGATGCGCAGCGCGCCGTGGCCATCGGGTGACAGATCACCTTCGACCACGTTGCGCAGGTCGGCAACCCGGGTGACCCGTGCATCACGATCCCAGTTCGCACCGCTGTAATGGCTGCCATCGGCATTGCCACCGCAGACAAAGTCGGCGAGTACGGCGGCATCGCGATCGACGATCACCGGGATGGAGTCCGGCAGGCCAACCGGCCCGATGAAACCGGGACGGGTACCGGTAGCGGCGAGGATTTCCTCTTCGCTGGCCAGTACCGATTCGTCCGGCAGTTCGGCCAGCTTGCCGGCCTTCACATCATTGATCTCGTGATCGCCGCGCAGGCACAGCGCGACCAGTCCGTCGCGGCCGCGTACCAGCAGGGTTTTCACGCATTGCTGTGGCGATACCTTGAGGAAACCGGCGACTTCGTCGATGGTTTTCTGGGTGGGTGTATCAACCCGCTGCAGCGATGCGGCGGGAGCAGGGCGCGCCACGGTCGGTGCCAGTGCCTCGGCTTTCTCGATATTCGCGGCGTATTCGGAGCCATCGGAAAAAATGATGGCGTCCTCGCCCGAATCGGCGAGCACCTGGAACTCGTGGCTGGCATTGCCGCCGATCGCACCGGTATCGGCCTGCACCGCGCGGAAGGTCAGCCCGAGCCGGGTGAAAATGCGCGTGTAGGCCTGATACATCGCCGCGTAGGTTTCCGCCAGCGATGCATCGGTGAGATGGAAGGAGTACGCATCCTTCATCAGGAATTCGCGCGCGCGCATCACGCCGAAACGCGGGCGGATCTCATCACGGAACTTGGTCTGGATCTGGTAAAAATTGACCGGCAGCTGTTTGTAGCTTTTCAGCTCGTTGCGGGCGAAGTCGGTAATGACTTCCTCATGGGTCGGGCCGTAGCAGAACTCCTGCTGCTTGCGATCCTTGATCTTCAGCAACTGGCCACCGAATTTCTGCCAGCGGCCGGTTTCCTCCCACAATTCCTTCGGCTGGATCGACGGCATCAGCATTTCGATCGCGCCGGCGTGGTTCATTTCCTCGCGCACGATGGCTTCCACCTTGCGCAGTACGCGCAGGCCCAGCGGCGACCAGGTGTACAGGCCGGAGGCAAGCTTGCGGATCATGCCGGCGCGCAGCATCAGCCGATGGCTGGCGATTTCGGCGTCGGCAGGGACTTCCTTGACGGTGGCCAGGTGGAATTGGCTGAGGCGCATGCGGGCAGTTCCGGCGTGGTAAAGACGCCCATTGTAGCGGGCTGTCGAGACCGTGGCTGGATACGCTCATTGGATACCAGCAATCTTCGCGATGCTGGTATCCAAACGACCTGCCGACACCGTGAATCGGACTATTATTGGCTTTGGCAATACTGGTTGTATAGCGATTGTGTCGCAGCAGCCTGCTGCTTGCGCTGATCGTCGTCGAGCGCGGTGGCTTTGCCGTCCTGCTGCTTCATGGCCACTGGACCGCTGCCCTGCAGTGCGGTGAGATTGGTTTTCAGCGTCACACAGTATTTGCTGCTGTTCTCTGATGTACCAGCCGCAGGTGTGGCCGCGCCGGCTGGCTGGCTGGCATTGGCAGTGCTTGCCGTGCTTGCTGACGCCGCCGGCGCTTCTATCGTGCCGGTAGTGGTCACCTGCTTGTATTTCGTACCCTGGGGCGGCGCATCCTGCGAGTAGTGCACGGTGCCGCTGGCATCCGTCCATTTATAGACCTGGGCAATGGCCAGTGGGGCCAGCAACAG
>Ga0302232_10002232_pt1 | contig 13330 bp, 10 predicted proteins | sample II_Palsa_N2_3_FD_193575 | JGI IMG/M metagenome (GOLD analysis project Ga0302232, IMG submission 193575) | Peat permafrost microbial communities from Stordalen Mire near Abisko, Sweden - II_Palsa_N2_3 | ecosystem: Environmental > Terrestrial > Soil > Palsa > Peat permafrost | place: Sweden...
GTCGTGTTCGCGCTGCGCCATGAGGCACCCGGCCGTCCGGGGCTGACGTCAAGCCCGCGGGAGGAGCCAAGCCCCTGGGAGGAGCCAAGCCCGCGGGAGGAGCCATGCCCCTGGGAGGAGCCATGCCTGCAGGAGCAGCAGCCAAGCCTGCGGGAGCAAGTCATGCCTGCAGGAGCATCCGGGCGGGCAGTCCGCATCGGCCAGGACAGTAAACTGCCTGGGTGATCGCTCCTACCTGCCTGCTGTCGTGACTGCTGACACCGGCGACCGGCTGCGCGAGGTCGAGCGCGAGATCCTGGCGCGGCGGCCCGAGCATGCCATCGAGCCTTCCCTGGACCGGATCGCGGCGCTGGTCAGCCTGCTCGGCGACCCGCAGCGGGCCTACCCAGTCATCCACCTCACCGGGACCAACGGCAAGACCTCAACGGCCCGGATGACCGAGACCCTGCTGCGCGCCCGCGGCCTGCGTACCGGACTGTTCACCAGCCCGCACCTGTCATCGATGCAGGAGCGGATCTGCGTAGACGGCGTGCCGCTGAGCGCCGAGCGCTTCGTCGAGGCCTACGAGGAAATCGGTCCCTACCTGTGGATGGTGGATGACAGCCAGCCGGTCCCGCTGTCGTTCTTCGAGGTGCTGGTCGGCATGGCCTTCGCCGTCTTCGCCGACGCACCGGTCGACGTCGCGGTGATCGAGGTCGGCATGGGCGGTACCTGGGACAACACGAACGTCGCCGACGGCGCGGTCGCGGTGGTGACTCCGATCTCGATCGACCACTCCCGATATCTCGGTAACACCGTCGACGTGATCGCCGCCGACAAGGCCGGGATCATCAAGCCCGGTGCGATTGCCGTGCTGGCCCAGCAGCCGCTGGAGGCGGCGGAGATGCTGCTCCGGCGCGCTGCCGAGGTGGGCGCGACCGTGGCCAGGGAAGGCCTTGAGTTCGGCGTGACCAGCCGTGAGCTCGCCGTCGGCGGGCAGCTGCTCGGTATCCGCGGCCTGCTCGGCCAGTACGACGACCTGTTCCTGCCGCTGTTCGGCGCGTACCAGGCAGGCAACGCGGCCTGCGCGCTGGCTGCGGTGGAGGCATTCGCCGGGGCTGGTGACGGTGCCGGGGAAACCGGCGGTCCCGCGCCGCTGGGCGAGGCGCTGGTCCGGGAGGCGTTCAGCATGATGTCGTCGCCGGGCCGGCTGGAGATCGTCCGGCGCAGCCCGACGGTGATCGTTGATGCGGCGCACAACCCGGCCGGGATGGCCGCGAGCGTCGACGCGCTGACCGAGGCATTCAACTTCACCGATCTGGTCGCCATCCTGGCAGTCAGCGAGGACAAGGACGTGCCCGCGATCCTTGACCAGCTGGAGCCTGTGGTCTCCGAGCTCGTCGTCACCTGCAACTCATCACCGAGGTCGATGAATCCGGCAAAGCTTGCCGAATTGGCCGCTGCGGTCTTCGGCCCTGATCGGGTGCGCCAGGCCGGCCGGCTCGACAACGCGATCCAGATTGCGGTCGGCCTTGCCGACGATGCGGCTGCCGCGGCCGAGATGGCCGGCGCGCTGCCGGGCGGGTCCGGAATTCTGGTCACCGGGTCGGTGATCACCGCAGGCGACGCTCGGCTGCTGCTGGCGCCCCAGGACGTGGCGGCTGGTCGCGAGTCCGGGTCTGACACGGTGCCGGGGCCTGTACAGGCATCGAGGGCTGACCCGGCATCCGGGGCTGACCCGGCATCGAGGGCTGACCCGGCATGAGAAGGCTTTGCGCCACGGTGCTGATCATGGAGGCCATCGTGATCGGGCTAGCAATCCCGGTTGCGATCAAATTGGAACATGCGTCCGGCAAGGACGCCGCGACGGCGGGCGCCGTGCTGGGTATCGCGGCCGTGCTTCTCGCGGTGCTGGCCGCCCGTGGCCCGCTGCGGCTCCTGCTGGCCGGCGGCAGCGTACTGCAAGTACTCGTGGTGGCTGCGGGCGCGTGGGTGCCGGCGATGTACTTCCTTGGCGCTATTTTCGCGGGCCTGTGGGCGATCGGGATCTGGCTCGGCCATCGCGTCGAGCAGGTCCAGGCCGCTTACGCCAGGGCAGATCAGGCGCAGGCGGCCGGTGCCCCGGCAAATCAGGCGCAGGCGGCCGGTGCCCCGGCTGATCACGCCCAGGCCGGGCGTGCCCCAGACCGCCCGGGCCAGGGAGGCACCGAGCAGGCACCCTAGAGGGGCCCCCACGGCCTCCGCAGGCTTGTTCCCGCTGCGCCTGCGGTGCCCGCGAGCATGGGGTGCCGGGCTCTGGCGTGCCCCGCCTACGTAGGGCTCTCGCCACCGGTAGGCTTCGCGGCACGGGGGCATTCTTCGCTGGATCCGTGGTGACGGGTCAGCAGTTGATCGCTTTCGGTAAGGAGAGTCCTTCTTTGTCTGAACGCAGCCTGATTCTGATCAAGCCCGATGGCGTACGCCGCGGGCTGGTCGGCGAGGTGATCTCGAGGATCGAGGACAAGGGCCTGCAGATCGTCGCGCTGGAACTGCGGACCCTGGACCTCGGCATCGCTCGTGAGCACTACGCGGAGCACGAGGGCAAGCCGTTCTACGCACCGCTGGTCGAGTTCATCACCTCGGGACCACTCGTCGCCGCCGTCATCGAGGGGCCCCGGGTGATCGAGTCGTTCCGCTCGATGGCCGGCGCGACCGATCCGGTCCTGGCAGTGCCGGGCACGATCCGCGGAGATCATGCGTTGGAGACGAAGATGAATATCGTCCACGGGTCGGATTCCCCGGAAGCCGCTGAGCGAGAAATCAAGATCTTCTTTCCAGACCTCGTTTAGGCGGTCCGGGCCCGGCCATGAAGGACATAGGCTAGCGCGCGTTCTCCGGGCGCGGTGGCACGGGCCGGCAATAGATCACTAGGCAGGATTCTTCTGGAAGGTTCTCGTTCTTCATGAGTAACACGCTGGCCTTTCTGGGCCGTGACATGGCGGTCGATCTTGGCACGGCCAACACCCTGGTATATGTCCGGGGCAAGGGCATCGTGCTCAATGAACCGTCCGTCGTGGCGCTAAACACCAATACTGGCCAGATTGTCGCTGTCGGGGTAGAGGCCAAACGCATGATTGGCCGGACGCCCGGCAACATCGTTGCTGTCAGGCCGCTCAAAGACGGGGTAATTGCGGATTTCGACGTCACTGAGCGAATGCTCCGGTATTTCATCCAGAAAGTGCACAAACGGCGCCATCTCGCGAAGCCGCGGATCGTCGTGGCCGTGCCGAGCGGCATCACCGGAGTGGAGCAGAGCGCGGTCAAGGAGGCAGCTCACCAGGCCGGCGCCCGCCGCGTGTACATCATCGAGGAGCCGATGGCGGCGGCGATCGGCGCCGGGTTGCCGGTCAACGAGCCGACCGGCAACATGGTGGTCGATATCGGCGGCGGTACCACCGAGGTGGCCGTGATTTCCCTCGGCGGGATCGTGACCTCGCAGTCGATCCGCGTCGGCGGCGACGAGATGGACCAGGCGATCATCACCTTCGGCAAGAAGGAGTACTCGCTCATGCTCGGCGAGCGGACCGCCGAGGAGATCAAGATGGCGCTCGGGTCGGCGTTCCCCTCAGTGGACGAGCCGACCACCGAGATCCGGGGCAGGGACCTCGTCAGCGGGCTGCCGAAGACCATCGTGATCTCGGCTGAGGAGATCCGCCGGGCAATCGACGAGCCGCTGAACGTAATCGTGGATGCGGTGAAGAACACGCTGGACAAATGCCCGCCCGAGCTGTCCGGTGATGTGATGGACCGGGGCATCGCGCTGACCGGCGGCGGCGCGCTGCTGCGCGGACTGGATGAGCGGATCCGCGAGGAGACCGGCATGCCGGTGCACATCGCCGACAACCCGCTCGACTCCGTGGCGCTTGGCGCTGGCAAATGCGTCGAGGACTTCGACACCCTGCGCCAGGTGCTCGTGCCGGAATCCCGGCGCTGACGAGCATCCCGGCGCTGACGAGCAGGATGCCCTTAGCTAGCAGGATCGACTGAGGCCGCGATAGTGGCACGACGAGGTGAGCGGGGTGCATGACACTCGGCGGACGCGCCTAGCCCTCAGCATCCTGCTGATTGCCGCGCTTGTGCTGATCACGCTCGACTATCGCGATCAATCCGCTGCGCCGCTGCGCGGGCTCCGCGCGTTCGGGGGGTCGGTGTTCGGCGGCGCCGAGCGCGGGGTTGCCGCCGTGACCCAGCCGGTAGTCGGGTTCTTCGGCGGCTCGTCAGCGGGCGGGGGCTCGAGCTCCCAGGTCGCGGCGCTGGAAACCCAGGTGACCAGGCTCCGCGCCGAGCTCAGCAGCGAGCAGCTGAGCCGGGCACAGTATGCGCAGCTTCGCCGGCTGCTGCAGCTGGCCGGTCAGGGCGGCTACCGGATTGTGGCCGCCGACGTGATCGCGGTCAGCCAGGGGTACGCCGAATCGGTGACCCTTGATGCCGGCAGCCAGGACGGCATCAAGCCGCAGCAGACGGTGCTCAACGGCACCGGGCTGGTCGGCACGGTGACCGCCGTCAGCGCGCAGACCTGCACGGTGCTGCTGGCCTCCGACGCGACCTCGGTCGTCGGCGTCCAGCTGGCGGGCAGCGGTCAGATCGGATGGGTGACGGGGACTGGCAAGAGCCAGTCCGGGGCCGGCCTGCTCAAGCTGCAGGTGCTTGGTGGCGGCGCCGCGCTCCGGCGGGGTGAGCAGCTGGTGACCTCCGCGTCGGTGCACGACCGGCCGTACGTGCCGGGCGTGCCCGTGGGCGTCATCAGCCAGGTACAGAGCAGTGCGGGCACGCTGACCGTACGGGCGCTTGTCCGGCCCTATGCGGATTTCACCGCGCTCGGCGTGGTCGGCATCGTGGTGGTGCCGCCCCGGCACAGTCCGAGATTCTCCGTGCTGCCGCCGGGCCCGAAGCCGAAGCCGAAGCCGACGCCCACGGTGACCGTCACCGTGACCCCGCAGCCATCCCTGGCCCCGTCCGGCGTGGCGGGTGGCTGAAGTGAGACTGCCGGGCGTGGCGGGCGGATGGTATGAGGCGTGCCGGGCGTGGCGGGTGGCTGAAGTGAGGCGTGCCGGGCGCGGGGGGTGGCCGGTATGAGGCGGACTGCCCTGTCGGCTGGGGCCATCGGGGTGGCGCTGGTGCTGCAGCTGACCGTGATAGACCGGCTCCCGCTGCCCGGCGGCGCGCCTGATCTCGTGCTTCTCGTGGTGGTCGCGCTCGGCCTGACCGGCGGGCCGGTCGCGGGCATGCTGACCGGTTTCTGGGCCGGGCTCGCCCTGGATGTCGCGCCGCCGGCCGGCTATCTGGTCGGCGAGCACGCTCTCGTCTTCTGCCTTGTCGGATACGGATGCGGGCGGCTGAGCGGGATCACCGACCGCTCGGCGGCAAGCTCGCTCGGCATTGCGGCCATGGCCGCCGCGGGCGGCGAGGTGCTGCAGGTGATCGTTGGCCTGATGTTCGGCGACCCCGGCGTCAGCTGGCCGGCCATCCGGATCGTGCTCCCGTCGGCCGTGCTGCAGGACATCCTGATTAGTCCCTTCGTGGTGTACCTGATGATGCGGGCCAGCGGCTGGGCATCGGATCATCGGCTGGGTTCGCCCGCGGCCCGCGGGACGTCGCCCGGTCTGCTGCCCGGCTTGCTGGGAGCGGGCCGGGGCGGGCTCGCCGACGGCGCGGTGCCCGGAGCGCCGGGCGGCACCCGCTGGCTGGCTGGCTCGCCTGGTTCAGGCGGCGGCCTGAAGCCCGGCGTGCTTGGCGCGGTCAGGTTCGGCAACTACGCGGCCAGGCAGGGCGACGGCTGGGTGGGCAGCGGGCCCCGGTCGTGGCGAGCGGTCCGGAGTCAGGTACGCGGCCGCCAGCCGCGCCTGCGGCCCGGCGCAGGCCAGGCCGGCTCCGCCACGGCGGGCCAGGTGCATCGCCGGCGGCCGGCCAGCCCGGTCAGCATCCGGATGGGATCAGGCCGGCGCGGCGGTCGCAGTGTCGGCAACGCGTTCGCTGGCGGGATGCCGGGCCAGCAGGCACTGGGCGGAGCGGGCGGCCGGCCAGGGCGGCACCCGAGGTTCCGCCCGGGCGGCGGCCGATCGCCCGGCGGCCTGAGCAGCGCCGGACCGGCCAGCACCGGCCTGGGCAGCGCTGGACAGCGCGGTGCCGGACTAGGCAGCACGGGCTTGGGCAGCACCGGCCTGGGCAGCGTTGGCCCGCGTGGTGCCGGACTAGGCCGCGCTGGGCTGCGCGGCGCGGGACTAGGCCGCGCTGGGCTGCGCGGCGCGAGGCTGGGTAGCGGCTGGCGGCGCGGCGCCGGTTTCGGGCGCGGGAGTTTCGGGCGCGGCATCTCTGGCGGCGGGCTCGCTGGCGGGAGCGCTTCCCGGCCGGCGTTCCGGCCGGCCTCCCGGCGACTGGCGCCGCGCTTCCGCGGGCGGGCCGCCGCCGGCGCCAGCTGGGCGTCCAGGCAGCCCAGGCTCCGCATCGGCAGGAGGTCATTCCTTGCCCGCATGACTAGCCGCAAGGCAGCCGGCCGGCCTGCCTGGTGGCGGCTCGGGCGCCGGCGGACGGGAGGTTTCCCATGATCCCGGCGTCGCGGCGGCGCCTCGTGGTGCTGCACGTCATCGTGGCGGCGCTGCTGATCGGTCTCGGCGGCCGGCTCTGGTACCTGCAGGTGATGACCGGCACCGCCTATGCCAACCTGGCCAGGCAGGATCAGGTCAGGAACGTGATCGTGCCATCGGTCCGCGGCCAGATCCTCGACGATCTGGGCAGCCCGCTGGTAGGGGAGAAGCCTTCCCTCGTCGTCTCCGTGAACATGGCGGTGGTGTCGCAACAGCGGGGCGGCGGCACCGCCGAGTTGCGCAGCCTGGCCACGCTGCTCGGCATGCGCGGCGCGACGATGCTCAAGAAGGTGCGGCTCTGCACTGCCGGGGTGCCGCAGCCATGCTGGGCCGGGTCGCCGTATCAGCCGATCCCGGTCGATGAGCACGCGTCCGCCAAGCTCGCGGTGCAGGTAATGGAGAGCCACCGCGAGTTTCCCGGCGTCACCGCCCAGGTCCAGCCGGTGATCCGGTATCCGGGACCGGCCAGCACGGCCGCCGCCCAGGTCATCGGGTACCTGCAGCCCATCACCCCGCAAGAGGTCAAGCGGCGGCATCTGACCAGCACCGGGTTCTCTGGCGTGGACCTCGTCGGCCAGTCCGGGCTCGAGGAGCAGTACGACCGGCAGTTGCGCGGCAAGGCGGGATCCCAGCAGGTGTCCGTCAACGCCGCCGGCGACGTCACCGGCACGATCAGGCAGACCAGCCCGAGGACCGGCGACACGCTGGTCACCAGCATCAATGCCAACGTGCAGGAGGACACTGAGCGAGCCCTCGCGGCGGCTATCCACCGGACCCAGGCGGCGGGCAATCCGGGCGCCACGACCGGCGCGGCGGTGGTGCTGACCACGACCGGCCGGGTGATCGCGATGGCGAGTTACCCGACATACAACCCGAGCGTCTGGACCGGCGGCATCACCACGCGGGAGTACCGCCGCCTTTTCGGTGCCAGGGACTCCGAGCCGATACTCAACCGGGTCACCCAGGGCCAGTACGCGCCCGGATCCACCTGGAAGGTCACCTCGACCGCCGCCGCCGTTGCCGCAGGTTACAGCCTGGACGGCTCGTATTCCTGCCCCGGCTCAGTCACCATTGACGGACTGGTTTTCAATAACGACACGCCGTCGAATTCCGGTTACATGAGCCTGCATCAGGCGCTGGTCGTGTCCTGCGACACGGTGTTCTACCAGCTCGCCTACGACATCTGGCTCAAGGACCACAGGAGCGCCGATACGGTGACGAGCCCGCACGCACCAGTGCAGGAAATGCAGAAGATGGAGCTTGCCTGGGGCTTCGGCAAGGACACCGGAATCGACCTGCCAGAGGAGAGCGCCGGCACCGTGCCCACTCGTTCCTGGCTTTATCACTTTTACCAGCAATACAAGCATTTCTGGTGCAAGAACGGCCGCGCAGCCGGCAGCTATCTGCAGCAGATCGAGTACGACGACTGCCAGTCGGGGAATGTCTGGACCCCCGGCCAGGCAGTGAACGCCGCGATCGGCCAGGGTTATGTAACGGTGACGCCGCTGCAGCTGGCCCGCGCCTACGCCGCGCTCGCCAACGGCGGCACCTTGTACAGCCCGCGGATCGGCGAGGCGCTGATCGGCCCGGGCGGCAAGGTCGTCCGGAAGATCAACCCGCCGGTGGCCGGCCACCTGCCCGTCTCCAAGGGGGTCCTCGCCTACATCAGGGACGCCCTGGCCGACGTCATCACCCAGGGCACTGGCGCTCCCGCCTTCGAGGGCTTCCCGCTGAACAAGCTGCAGATCGCCGGCAAGACGGGCACCGCGCAGGTGGAGGGCAAGGTGGCCACCTCGGTCTTCGCCTCGTTCGCGCCGTTCGACCACCCCAAGTACGTGGTGGTCATGATGATCCCGGACTCCGGCTACGGCGCTGACGTCTCGGGCCCGGCCGTGCGCCAGATCTGGGACGGGATCTACGGGCTGGAGGGCCACCATGCCGCCCTGCCCGGCGGGCGGCTGCCCGGCCTGCCGAAGGTGACACGGGCCGGCCAGGTCATTCCGCCCGCCGGCTTCACCGGGCGGAAGAAATGAGCTTCCCGCGCAGCCCAGCGGGCCTGCGCGACCGGCGCCGGGCTAGCTTCGGCGGGCTCGCCCCGGTCCGCCCGGCCGGCCTGTCCGGCGTCGGCCCTCCCCGGCAGCCGAGATCACTGCTGCGCCGCATCCTGGCCAAGGGCTCGGCGGTGCGCCATCTGGACTGGATCCTGCTGGCCGCCGTCCTCGGCCTCGCCCTGATCGGGACGCTGCTCGTCTGGTCAGCCACCCAGCCCGCGCTGCTGCAGGCCGGCGCCGATCCGCGTGCCTACCTGAAGAAGCAGCTGCTGAACATCGGGCTCGGGCTCATCCTGATGCTGGCCGCGAGCACCCTGGACTACCGCCGGCTCCGGCGCTGCGCGCCGGTCGTCTACGGCGCGAGCTGCCTGGGCCTGCTCGCCGTGCTGACCCCGCTCGGCAGCACGGTCAACGGGGCGCATTCCTGGATCTCCCTGCCCGGCGGCTTCCAGCTCGAACCATCGGAGTACGCGAAGCTCGGGGTCATCCTGGTTGCCGCCATGATCCTCGGCGAGCTGCGGCAGGGCCAGCCGAGGCCAGGACCGCGGGCGGCGGCGATTGCCGCTGTCTGCGTGGCCGTGCCCCTGGTCCTCGTGGTGCTGCAGCCCGACCTGGGCGTGACGATCCTGATGGTGGCACTGCTGGTGGGCATGATCGCGCTGGCCGGGATCCGGCTGCGCTGGCTCGCCGGGCTCGCGGTGGCCGCGCTGGCCGGCGCCGTCGCGGCGGTCAACCTGCACTTGCTCAAGTCCTACCAGCTCCGGCGGCTGACATCGTTCCTGAACCCGTCGGCCGACCCGCGCGGGACCGGGTACAGCGCCGACCAGTCCAAGATCGCGATTGGCTCGGGCGGGCTGCTGGGCCACGGCCTGTTCCATGGCCCGCTCACCGCGGGCAACTTCGTCCCCGAGCAGCACACGGACTTCATCTTCTCGGTGGCCGGGGAGGAGCTCGGCTTCGCCGGGGCAGCGGTGATCATCACGCTGCTCGCCATCGTCTTCCTCCGCGCGCTGCGGATCGCCGCCCAGGCCGACGACCAGTTCGGCATGCTCGTCGCGGCCGGGATCGCGATCTGGTTCGCCGTGCAGTCGTTCGTGAACATCGGGATGACGATCGGGATCATGCCGGTGACCGGGCTGCCGCTGCCGTTCGTCTCCTACGGCGGCTCCGCCATGTTCGCCGACATGATCGCGATCGGCCTGCTGCAGGCGGTGCACAGGCACCTGTCGGTCTTCCGCTGACCCGCGGGCCCCGCTGGCATCCGTCCTTGCGGCGCCTCGGTACGCTGGGTGAATGTCCGCGGACTCGGTCTACCCCCAGCTGGAACCGCTGCTTCCGCTCGTGCGCAAGCCGATCCAGTACGTCGGCGGCGAGCTGAACTCGGTCGTCAAGGACTGGGACGCGGCCGAGGTCCGGTGGGCGCTGATGTACCCGGACGCCTACGAGGTAGGCGTGCCGAACCAGGGCATCCAGATTCTCTACGAGGTCCTGAACGGCTGCGAGGGCGTGCTCGCCGAGCGCACCTACAGCGTCTGGCAGGACCTCGAGGCCCTGATGCGCGCGCACCAGGTGCCCCAGTTCACCGTCGACGCGCACCCGCCGGGGCGCGCGTTCGACGTGCTCGGCGTGAGCTTCGCGACCGAGCTCGGCTACACCAACCTGCTGACCGCGCTTGACCTCGCCGGGATACCGCTGGCCGCGGCCGACCGCGGGGCCGCCGACCCGCTGGTGCTGGCCGGCGGGCACGCCGCGTTCAATCCCGAGCCGATCGCCGAGTTCATCGACGGGGCCGTGCTCGGCGACGGCGAGCAGGCCGTGCTCGTCATCACCGAGCTGATCAGGAGCTGGAAGCGGGCCGGTCGGCCCGGCGGCAGGGACGGGCTGCTGCTGAGCCTGGCCACCGCGGGCGGCGTCTACGTGCCGCGCTTCTACGACGTGGACTACCGTCCGGACGGGACGATCGGCCGGGTCACGCCGAACCGGCCCGGCGTGCCCCGCGCCGTGGCCAAGCACACCGTCATGGACCTGGACTCATGGCCGTACCCGAGTAAGCCGCTGGTGCCGATCGCCGAGTCCGTGCACGAGCGGTTCAGCGTGGAGATCTTCCGCGGCTGCACCAGGGGATGCCGGTTCTGCCAGGCCGGGATGATCACCCGCCCGGTCCGCGAGCGGTCCATCACCACGATCGGCGAGATGGTCAGTAAGGGGCTCGCGGAAAGCGGGTTCCAGGAGGTAGGCCTGCTCTCCCTTTCCAGCGCCGACCACAGCGAGATTAACGAGATTGCTGCCGGGCTGGCCAACCAGTACGAGGGAACCAACACCGGGCTGTCGCTGCCGTCCACCCGGGTGGACGCCTTCAACATCACCCTGGCCAACGAGCTGAGCAGGAACGGCCGCCGCTCCGGCCTCACCTTCGCCCCGGAGGGCGGCACCGACCGGATCCGCAAGGTGATCAACAAGATGGTCACCGAGGAGGACCTGATCCAGACCGTCAGCATGGCGTACGCCAACGGATGGCGTCAGGTCAAGCTCTACTTCATGTGCGGCCTGCCGACCGAGACCGACGAGGATGTGCTCGCCATTGCCAGGGTCGCGCAGCGGGTGATCAAGGCGGGCCGCGCGGCCAGCGGGCGGCGCGATATCCGCTGCACGGTGTCGATCGGCGGCTTCGTGCCCAAGCCGCACACGCCGTTCCAGTGGGCGGCGCAGTGCGATCACCAGACGGTGGACGACAGGCTCCGAGCGCTCGGCCGGGCGCTGCGCGCCGATCCCGCGTACGGCAAGGCGATCGGCTTCCGCTACCACGACGGCAGGCCGTCGATCGTGGAAGGCCTGCTGTCCCGCGGCGACCGCAGGGTAGCGAAGGTGATCAGGGCGGCCTGGCAGGACGGTGCCCGGTTCGAGGGGTGGAGCGAGCACTTTTCCTACGACCGCTGGGAGCGCTGCGCCGCCGAGGCGCTCGCCGCTGACGGCGTCGACCTGGCCTGGTACACCACCAGGGAGCGCGGCTACGGCGAGGTGCTGCCCTGGGACCACCTCGACGCGGGGCTGGACAGGGACTGGCTCTGGCAGGACTGGCTGGCCGCCATCGACCCGGCCGGAGCTGACGAGGTGGAGGACTGCCGCTGGACGCCCTGCTTCGAGTGCGGCGTCTGCCCGGCGATGGGCACCGAGATCCAGGCCGGCCCGACGGGCGCGAAGCTGCTCCCGCTCGCCGTGGCCGCCGGCCGCGCGCCAGCGCGGCCGTCGGATACCCCGGTGGCTCAGCAGGCAGCCGCCCCGGCGGGCGCGTCGCCTGGTCACGTGAGTCTCCCCGGGGGCCCCGTTCGGCATGCTGGCACTGGCGGCGGGGCGTAGATGGGCCGGCCCGTGCCTGCCCGGCCGCCGGCAGCGATGTCTCGATGAGCCGGCCTGTGCCCGCCGGCCCGCCGCCGGCACCGGTCGCCCAGCGACTTGTCATCCGGTACGCTAAAAGAGGCAGGATGCGTTTCGCGAGTCACAGGGATATCGCGCGCGCCGTGGAGCGGGGAGTGCGAAGGGCCGGATTGCCCATCGCCTATTCGGCGGGCTTTTCCCCGCACCCGAGGATTTCTTACGCGGGGGGAGCGCAGACGGGAATCGCGAGCGAGGCTGAGTACCTGGAACTCGCGCTCACCGGGCAGTGCGCATCCTCCGACGTGCGGGACCGGCTCGATGCTGCCCTGCCGAGCGGAATTGATGTGATTGAGGTTTTCGAGATGACCAGCGGCCAGTCCGCTGGCCGGCTGGATGCCCTGAGGCTGGAGGCATCCGACTGGGAAGTAGTCCTTCCCGGAGTGACGCCCGCCGACGCGGCGCGGGCCGTCGAGGTGTTCCTCGGCGCCGGTACCGCGGAGGTAGAACGCCTTACCAGTAAGGGAACCCGGCGGGTGGATGCCCGCGCCGCCGTGGTCATGCTTGAGGTGGACGGGCGTGCCGCTGATGAGCGAGACGCCGGTTGTGCCATACTTCGAATGGTTGTTCGGCACTTGACACCTGCCGTCCGGCCCGATGACATCCTGACCGCGCTCCGCCAGCTGGCGGGCCTCGCGCCATCGTCACCACCGCTGGTGACGCGGCTGGCGCAGGGACCGCTCGGCACGGAGGCTGCTGCTGCCGTACCGGCGCTCGCGCCCGGCCTTCCGGGGCCCGCGAGTTCCGCAGGCCCCGCCGGGACCGCGGAGGCAGCTCAGCCGGCCGGGTGGGGCTTGGTACAGGGACAGGGAAAGACAACGCGCCTGGGAGCCGGGCCCGCCAGCGTGGCGGGCGCAGCACCAGCGAGCGCGTACGACCAGCTCCTGCGCGGCGCGGAGGGCCCGGAAACGGACCTACGCGCCCGGGAGCCTGACGGGAGATTGCCGCATGCTCGAGATCGAGCCACAGGATAGAGAAGATGACCGTGCGAGGTCAGGACCAGACAGCCAGTCCGCTGACGTAGCGGGAACCGCGGCAACTGGTGGCGGAGCCGCCCCCGCGGATAGCGGAGCCACTACCGCGGACAGCGGAGCCGCGGCTGGGGATGGCGGAGCGGCTGCGCCCGGCGGAGCCGCGGGCGGTGGCGGCCGCAGCGGTCGCACCGGCAATCGCGGGCTGCTGCGCCGCGCCCGCCGTGCCGTGACCCGGCCGGCCGGCCCGGCCGCTGCGGAGCCAGCGGCACCG
>Ga0302232_10002240_pt1 | contig 13309 bp, 10 predicted proteins | sample II_Palsa_N2_3_FD_193575 | JGI IMG/M metagenome (GOLD analysis project Ga0302232, IMG submission 193575) | Peat permafrost microbial communities from Stordalen Mire near Abisko, Sweden - II_Palsa_N2_3 | ecosystem: Environmental > Terrestrial > Soil > Palsa > Peat permafrost | place: Sweden...
CCCCTCGCGGAGAAGCGAAAAGAAAGACCGTTGCTTTTTGTCGTTCTGTCGTTGCTGTCTGTGCATCTCCCTTCGTCGCACGCCAACAGCACAGCACAATGACGGCAAAGGCCAGCGAGGTACGGTGCACGTTTCGTCTCCAAACTTGTTTTATCTTATTTTCCCCCACTTTCTCCCCTCCAAAAAAACCCACCTTTTTCCCTCTTCTTTTGTTTACTTCTCTCTCCTTTGCTCTGTTATTGCGGTGCTTCCCTGGGCTGTCAAAAAAAAAAAAACAGATAGAGGAATGGTTCGCCTTGCAAGAGGCAGAGACCGGCGGTGGCCTGCCCAGCTATGGCCAGCGACAGACTCTCAACAGGCCCAATAGCACCGGCGCCGGCGCAACGACAATGTTCCGGGGGCCCAACCGCGCCTCGGACAGCGCACCAATGCGGGACATTGATGACATTGACGCGACCCTCGTCAAGGCCCAGAACAACGGAAACGCCAAGTTTGTGCGCTCGCCCCCGCCACGCAACAACAACAGCGAGCAGACCCTCATCGGCTCGGGCCTAGTACACGCCACAAACAGCAGCGACCTCACCCTTGTTGCGGGCAACAACATGCGCTCGGGCCAAACAACGCTCTACCAACGTGACCGCCACGGCGATGTCGATGCAACCCTGTACGATCGCGACGCCAACGCCACCCTCGTTGCTCCCAATCAACGCGGAGGCTGGTGGTACGTGAAAAATAAATCAGCAAAATTTAAAATAAAAAAAAAACTAAATTATTTCGGAAAAGGCCCATGTTCAACGGTGGCAGTGCGGCCCAAGGCAATGCCAGCTTGAAGCCCCCGCAGCCAGCCAAAGAGCCACGGACATCGGCCGAAATGATGTACGAGAACGACCTCGCCGCGTTCAACCAGCCCACCAAGGTCGGCGGCTTCCAAGACGACGTAAGCCAAACCTCCAATCAGAATAGTCATACTAATTTATTGATTTTATTTGCGACAGCTCGATTTGTTTGCGGGATCAGGTATCGAGCTGTCCAATGAGAACCTCGGCACCGCCAACAAGCCCAACACCCTCGACCTGCTCGGCTACTCCCCCGAGGCCAACGCTGCCATCGACGACTACCTCGTAATTTTTTAAACTGAACAACGACAAGGAAAAAAATAATACTGAATTTAAAAATGACAGGCACGCAAAACCCCCAAGTACTTTGGCTGTCTCTCCCGCCGCCAGCTCGTGATCATCCTCCTCATCCTCGTGCTGATCATTGCCGGCATCCTCCTCGGTGTGCTCATCCCCATCATCGGTAAAAATATTTTTTTTTCTTTTTTCATTGCTCATTTATTATTATGTCATAATGACACAGCGACCCAAATCGCCACCAACGCGTTCGCGGGCGCCCAGCTCAACATCACCACGATGAACATCCTCAACGCGTCCGACACGATTGCGGTGGTGTCGATCCTGGGAACCATCCAGAACACTGCTGCGTTTGGCGGCACGCTCCAGCCGTGCGAACTCAGCGTCGGCGTGGACGCCGACAGCTTTTTCGGCACGCTGCAGTTCCCGTCCATCTCTGTGGGCGCGTACGGCACTGCCGTCCTCAACTTCACCACGGACATGACCGTGAACGACATTGATCTGTTCAAGGCCTTTGGTGCCACGCTGGTTGCCAACGCGACCTTTGTGCTGCTGGTGTCGGGCTCAACCACGCTGGTCTCGGGTGGCCTCGTGCTGCACAACATCCCGCTGCAGCACCAGATCAGCTTCACGGGCATGGACGGGCTCAAGGACACGTACATCTCCCTCTTTGACCTGTCCTCGTCCAACAACACGCACATCAACTTTTTCGTGACGGCAGAGGTCAACAACCCGTCGTCCTTCATGGTTAATATTGGTATCACCGACTTCCTCGTACGTTTGCCCTTGACAAAGAAAGACACGACTCAATTGCCTTTTTTTTTAAATAAAATTAAAAAATGACGTAGATGGCCTACACGTACGAAGGCCAGCTGGTCGACATCGGTATCGCTCGCAGCCTCGGCAACGTGGAGTTTACAAACAAGGGCATCAACGTGTTCAACCTCCAGGGCAGCATCGAGACCGACTCTGCAACCGGCGACGCCATCGGGGTATAACAGCGCTAGCGTGATGCCTCTCTTTCTGACTCTTTTTGTCGTGTTCCTAGGCCTTGCTCGCGCTGCTCCAGACCTACCTCACAGGCAACTTTGTGGCCGTCTCCACGCGGGTGGCCCCAGGTGGTGTGCAATCTGCCTTGCTGTATGACGCGATGCAGACGATCAACCTGGTCGCGGCCGTGCCCGGTCTGACGGAGCCGCTGATCCAGGACGTGTCCTTTGTTGCCCTCACGATCAACTCGCAGGACAACCAGACGGTGAGCCTCTCGGGCACCGTGGCCATGACGGTGTGGTCCCCGCTGGGCCCCAACACGACCATTACGCTCGAGGCCGTGTCGGTCAACTGCGACATGATCGACCCCGTCACGCAGAACATGATCCTGATCGTGGACGTCCCCACGAGCCAGGAGGTGTCCCAGGTCAGCCAGGGCGACCTGATCATTGCGACGATCGACGTCAGCATCGTGATTGCTGCCGCCGATATCGACCTGTGGATTGGCCTGCCTGCGTTCCTGCACAGCTTCATCACCGAGGCCGTGGTCAATGCCACGCTCAGCGGCACCGGCAACGCACAGCTGTTCGTGGGCCCGCTCGGCAACGTGCCGCTGGTGGACCTGCCCGTCACCGTCCCCACGTCGCTGCGCGGCATGGACAACCTCAACAACAAGCAGGTCACCTCCGTCAGCATGAACAGCTCCACGGCGGACCAGGTCGTGGTGGAAGTCCTCATCGACATCTTCAACCCGTCCGTGGCCGTGATCAGCGTGGGCGACCTCACGATGGACCTGCTCTACAACGGCTCGCACATCGGCCAGCTCTCGTCGCTGAACGTGGCCTTTGCACAGACGTGGAACACGATCTCGTTCACCGGTCTGCTCGACTCGATCTCCCCCGACAACGTTGTCGCCCTCGAGGGCCTGTTCAACAACTACCTGGGCAGCTCATCGAGCATCGTCACGGCCTCGGCTGGAGCCGCCGCCGTCCAGAACATGGTGCTCGCGCTGGGCTTTGTTGGCTTCGAAATGGACGTGGTGCTGCCCCCGATGACGGCGTCGCTCGTCAAGGGCATCTCGTTCCAGTCGGTCTCGCTGGACCCCACCACAGCACCCGACATGGGCATGACGGCAACGGCGACGGTGTCGATCAACAGCCCCCTCGGCAACGCGCCCCTTGTCATCCAGGCGATGGGCATCACTGGCGCAGCGCTCACGGACAGCAGTGGCCTCGCCATCGGTGGCTTCTCGGCCCCCTCGGCCAATGTCAGCTCGCTCGGCGACGAGACGTACCAGACGTTCCTCATGGGCTCGATCGTCGCGACCTCGAGTAAGCTGATAATTTAACGATTGCCCCTTAATAAGTGTGCTTCGTTTTGTCCAGGCCGAAAGAAGAGCACTGCCGCCTTCTTCCAAGAGTTTATCCAGGCCAGCACCGTGGACCTGCACATTGACGGCTTTGCGTCTGCCTCGGCGATCATCCCGATTGGAGACGTCTCGCTGAGCAAGGTGAGCCTTGCAGCCGCCGTCCCGCTCGAAGGCCTCGGTGGCCTCAAGAACGTGACGATCTCGCAGTTTGACCTGAGCACGTCCAACGCGACCGCCATCAACGTGCTCGCCACCGCTGTCATCGTCAACCCCTCGTCTGTGACGGTGCGCCTGGGCGACGTCGCCTTTGACGTGATCTTCCAGGGCGACAAGATGGGCACGCTCATGACCATCGACGCGACCCTCCAGCCGGGCGTCAACTCGCTGGCCATGGCCGGCACGATCAAGCCCGCCCAAGCGGACCTGGTCACGGCCAGCGTGCTCTTCTCGCAGTACATGAACGGCCAGATGGTCAGCATCGTTGCTCAGCCGTCCGCCGATGCCTCCTCGATCCCCCTGATCAACGAGGGCCTGCAGGGGCTGCAGCTCAACACGGTGGTGCCTCTCTACACGCTCCCGCTCGTTCGGTCAATCACCTTCAACGGGCTGTTCCTCGCGCCCAATGACGACTACACGTGCGCGATCGTGGCCAACGTGACCATCCAGCTCAACTCGCCCCTGGGCCCCGACGCGCTCCTGGTGGTTGAGCGCCTCAATCTGACCTCCCTGGACTTGCAAGACGACCTGGGCAACCTCCTGGCCTCTGCCGAGCCTGCCTCGCCCCTCAGCGCCACGGTCCTTGCCACGACCAGCACAACGGTGACCCTCAGCCTCAGCGGCAGCGTCTCTGTCGAGTCCACAAACTTCCCCACGTTCATCCAGTCGTTCATCCAGCAGACCTACGTCACGGTGGCCCTCAGCGGCCTCTCGAACGTGGAGATCCTCACGCCGGCCGGGTCGCTGACGCTGGCCTCCATCCCGATCGAGTCCTCGTCCCCGTTGCTGGCCCTGAACGGCATCCCCAACGTCAAGGTCCAGTCCTTTGACCTGACGTCGTCCACGAGCACGTCCGTCATCTTCAAGCTGATGGTGAACCTGAACAACCCGACCATTGCCAGCGTCGACCTGGGCCAGCTCAACTTTGACCTGTTCTACCTTGGCTCGTACATGGGCTCGGCCACAACCGCCGACTCGTCGTTCGCCGCGGCCTCGCTCGCCTTGGTCCCCAATATCAACAACGTCTACATGATTGGCAGCATCAACCCGGCCGATCAGGCCATTGCTGATAACCTCTTCTCCGACTACGTTGCCGGCATCGTATGTTTTTTTTTTCTTTTTTTTTTTTAAATAATTCCATGAAACTCATATTTCATTTTTTTTTTTTTCCAGCCCACTGTTGTGGTTGCCGTGGCCTCTACCCCCGCCTCGTCCAACGCACTCATTAACGAGTGCGTCCAGGGCCTTGAGCTGACGGCGTACCTGGGCAACGTTGCCATCGACCTGATCAACAGCATTGAGTTTGAGGCGCTCGCCCTGGACGCCCTCAGCGACACGCTCGTCGCCATGAACGCCACCGTTCAGATCGGCATTTCGTCCCCGTTGGGCAACGCCACCCTCGAGGCCACCGAGCTGCTTTCCAACCTGACCCTGTTGGACGCCAACAACAACGTGCTCGGCTCTGTCGTGCCCTCCGCTATCATCCTCGATTCCAGTGCCACCCACATTCACGCACAGCTCTCTGGCCTGCTCAACGTGGCCAGCGTCGTGTTCATGGGCGACCTGATCCACTCGTTTGTCAACTCGCCCTTCGTCGGCATGCGCATCGTTGGCACGGCCCGCGTCTCGGCCAACACGAGTGCCATTGGAGAGATCGTCCTGAACGGCATCGTAATTGACCAGAATGTGACCCTGGCCGGTCTCGACGGCATCCCGGACGTGACCGTGACGGCCTTCTCCCTGCTGGGCTCGACCGCCACGCAGATCGTGCCCGTGCTGTCCGTCTCCTTCCCCAACCCCACGGTCGTGACGATGAACATGGGCCAGCTGTTCATGGACGTGTTCTTCAGCGGCACCCAGATCGGCTCTGTCTCTGCGGCCAGCGCCCAGCTGAGCCAGGGAACAAGCACCTTTGACCTGTCTGGCGTCATCTCCATTGCGCCTGGCAACCTGGGCCTGGCCAGCCAGCTCTTCTCCAACTACCTCACCGGTGTGTCCACGCCCATCCAGGCCAAGGCCTCCAACCCCGCCTCGTCCATCACCATCGTCAACGCGGGCCTTCAGGGCGTGGTCCTGTCCACCGACTTGCCCGGCACAACGGCTCCTCTGGTCACCGGCATCGCCTTCACCGATCTTTCCCTCACACCCCTGTCTGATACAACCGTCGCCATGACCGCATCGATTGTCGCATCGATTGATTCGCCCCTGGGCTCGCTGGCCCCGCTGACCATCAACTCGCTCGACCTGGGCCAGGTCACGTTGGCCAACGGGGAGCTCGTTGTGTTTGGCACGCTTGATGCGTCCAACACGGTCGTGGGCGCGTCCAACAACAGCCAGGCACAGGCAACGGTCAGTGGCACCATGACGGTCTCGGATGCGGCCACGTTCATCGGCATCATGCAGGCCTTTGTGCAGACCCAAGCGGGCAGCCAGATTGCGCTCGACTCGCCCGCGTCCAACATTGTGGCCACGCTCTCGATTGGTCAGGTCAGCCTCACGGGTGTTGCTGTGAACCCACCGCCGTCGTCCCTGCCCGGTCTGGGCGGCCTCACCGATAACTCTGTGACCGCCTTCAGCCTTGCCTCGTCCACCGCGAGTGAGATCGTCGCCGTCACGACCTTGCAGCTCAACAACCCCTCGTTCGTGTCGGTTGCCCTGGGCGCCACGGCCTTTGACATCTACTACAATGGTGCGTTCATGGGCCACTTTGTGTCCGCGGCCGACACGGCCCTTGTCCCCGGCTCCAACCTGATCACGCTCAGCGGCACTATCACCCCTGCGGCCTCTGATCTCCCCACGGCCAGCGGCCTCTTTGGCGCCTACGTCAACCAGCAGCCCTCGGGTGTCCAGGCCGTTGCCCCGGCCGACGCAAACGGCAACCAGCTCATCAACGGCGGCCTTCAGGGCCTGATCATCAACACGACGCTCCCCGGAGCTCCCAACCCCCTGATCTCTGGCCTGACCTACCAGGCGCTCAGCCTCACGCCCCTGTCCAATAGTGCGATCGATCTCAGTGCCGACGTGACTGTTTTGGTGGACTCGCCCCTGGGCAGTGCAGCTCCCATGACCGTCAATGGGCTCTCGCTCGGCAGCGTTGTTCTGACCAACAGCAACGGCGACAGCATCGGTTCACTCACCCCGAGTCTCTCGGTTCTGTCGTCCAACAACGCCCAGATCGTCACGAGCATGGGCGGTGTCGTTGTGGCCAGCACGCAGGCCCAGCAGGACGCGTTCAGTGCGCTCATGGCCCAGATGGTGTCGCTGCCCAGCACGACCGTGGGCCTGACCGCCACCGCAACTGCCCAAGTGACCCTGTCCATTGGCAACATCACCTTGGCCAACGTCCTTGTCAACGTGCCCTCGTCTGAACTCACGGGCCTCAACAACCTGCCTGGTGTCCAGGTCACGTCCTTCTCCCTCGGCGCCTCCAACGCGACCACCATTGTGGCCAACGTCGACGTCCAGTTTGTTAACCCGTCTGTCGTGTCGATGCAGCTCGGCGCGCTCAACTTTGACGTTTTCTTTGACGGCGTCAAGGTGGGCCGGATGACGGCACAGGACGCAAACTTGGTCTCGGGCACAACGGCGCTCAGCCTTGTCGGAACGATCAGTCCCGCCTCTGCAGACCTGGCCACGGCTGGTGTCTTGTTCAGCCAGTACCTCTCCAACATCGGCTCGGCGATCCAGGCAATGGCCCCCGCAGACGGATCCGTGTCCGCAAACAGCCTGATCTCCAAGGGCCTTGCGCCAATGGCACTCAACACGACCTTGCCCGGCTCCACTGCAGCACTCGCAACTGGCATTACGTTCACCGATCTGCAGCTCAACCCGATCAACTCGACTGTGGTCTCGGTTTCGGGCAGCTTCCAGGTGACGATTGCCTCGCCCCTTGGCAACTCGCCCTTGTCCTTCTCGGCCATGAGCATGAACGCCAACCTGATCAACGGCAACTCGGGTGTCACAATGGGAACCCTCTCCAACGCAGCTGTGGTAATCTCGTCGTCCAACTACACTCAAATCACCGGCACGCTCACCAATGTGCTCATGACCATCTCTGGCACTAGCGGAGCTGCTGCCTTCTCCAGCCTGATCAATTCGTTCATCAACCAGCCCTCGGTCCTGCTCCAGATTACCTCAACAGCAACCATGTCCTCGACGATGGTGATTGGCACCGTTCCCTTGACCAACGTCCCCGTGGCCCCGCCGGCAACGTCCCTCACGGGCCTCAATGGCATCAGCAACGTTGTCGTGACCAGCTTCAGCCTGGCTTCGTCGACGGCCACCTCGATCAACGCCTTTGTCACTGTGCAGTTCCCCACTGCTGGCTATGTCACCTTCACCACGGGTGCAGTGAACTTCAACATCCTCTACGACGGCGTCAACATGGGTCTTTTCACTTCCGACTCCAGCTCCGTGGTCACTCCTGGCACGACGACTCTCAATTTGACGGGCACGATTACTCCTGCCAACCTGACCGTGGCAGGCCAGATGTTCTCCTCCTACATCAACGGCCAGCTGACCCCCGTTGCTGCCTCGGCCAGTGCCAATGCCTCGACCAACTCGCTCATCAGCAACGGTCTCGCCGGTCTCACGCTGAACACCAACCTCCCTGGATCGACTGTGCCCCTTGTCTCGGGTGTCTCGTTCAGTGCCCTCAACCTGAACCCGACCTCTGCCACCCAGGTGGCCATGACTGCCACGATTGTCGTCGGCATCACGTCGCCCCTCGGTTCGCTGGCTCCCCTCACGACAAACACACTCAACCTCGGAACTGTGAGCCTCCTGAACGGTGCCTCGGTCGCCATGGGCACAATCACCCCTGTCACTGTGGTTCAGTCGTCGTCCAACACTGTGGTCACGGCCACTCTCAGCGGCACCATTAACGTTTCGAGCCAGTCCGCTTTCTCGTCGATGATCCAGGAGTTTGTCAACCAGGCCACGACGTCGCTCTTTGTCAGCTCTGTTTCCACTGTCGTCGTTACCATGTCGATCGGCCAGGTCACCTTGACCAACATCAACATCAACCCGCCGGCCTCGACTCTGCCCGGTCTCAGTGGTCTCCCCAACGTCAACGTTGTGAGCTTCTCCATGCTCACTTCGAATGCGACATCACTCAACGCTGCCTTGACCATCTCGTTCAACAACCCGAGCAACGTCACCTTCGACATGGGAGCCACCAACTTTGATGTGTACTATGGTGGCGCCAAGATGGGCCGTGTCACAACCGCCTCCACCTCGGTGATCGTCCCTGGCACCACCACCCTGAGCCTGACCGGTGTCATTGCGCCTGCCCAGTCCAACTTGGCCATTGCCAGCGCCCTGTTCAGTGCCTACGTGAGCCAGTTGTCCTCGTTTGTGCAGGCCATCATCCCCTCGGACGCCAGCTCCAACCCATTGATCAACGGCGGCCTTCAGGGCCTCGTTCTCAACACGACACTGCCTGGTGCCCCCAACCCACTCATCTCTGGCTTGACTTACCAGCAGATGACCCTGGACCCGGTCAGTGCCACCTCTGTTCCCATGACGGCTGGCATCACTGTCCTGCTCAACTCGCCCCTTGGCTCTGCCGCCCCCATGTCGGTCAACGGTCTCACCCTGACCAACGTTGCGCTGACCAACAGTGCGGGCAACAGCATCGGCGGTCTCGTTTCCACCATCACGGTCCTGTCCTCGAGCAACACCCAGATCGTCACGTCGCTCACTGGCACCATCTCACCTGGAACTGCGGCTCAACAGAGCGCCTTCTCGGCCCTCATGTCCTCGATGGTTACACAGGCCTCGACGACTATTGGTCTTACTGCTCTGGCGACGGCCCAGGTGACGCTGTCGATCGGCAACTTGACCCTGACCAATGTGACTGCGAACGTGCCCTCGTCCACCCTGACTGGCCTTAACAACCTGCCTGGCGTGACCGTGACGTCCTTCTCGCTGGGCGCTTCCAATGCAACGGGCATCTACGCTGCTGTGACGGTCCAGTTCAACAACCCCTCGGTCGTGACGATGGAGCTGGGCACGCTCAACTTTGACATCTTCTTCCAGGGCGTCCAGATGGGTCGCATGACCGCCGCCAACGCCAACCTGGTCACTGGAACCACGACCATGTCACTCGTCGGTACGATTGCCCCCGCCTCCACGTCGTTGGCCACGGCAGGCGTCCTCTTTAGCCAATATCTGACCAACGTTGGCTCGGCGATCCAAGCCAAGGCTCCCTCTGACGGCTCAGTCTCCGCCAACTCGCTCATTTCCAACGGTCTCGCTGCCATGGCCATGAACACCACCCTACCCGGTTCGCCCGCCGCCCTCGCGACTGGCATCACGTTCACTGCCCTCACCCTCAACCCGACTAGCTCGACTGCCGTCACTGTGTCTGGGTCCTTCCAAGTCTCGATTGCATCGCCCCTGGGCAGCTCACCGCTGTCGTTCTCGGGCATGACCATGGTCAGCGCCAACTTGATCAACGGTGCGACTGGTGTCACGATGGGCACACTGACGAACGCTGCGGTTAGCGTCACTTCGTCCAGCAACAGCCAGATCACGGGCTCGCTGAGCAACGTCGTCCTGACCATTTCGGGCACGACTGGCGCCACTGCGTTCTCCAGCCTGATCAGCCAGTACGTCAACAACGCGTCTGTGCTGCTGCAGATCACGTCGACGGCTTCCATGACGGCTTCAATGGTCATTGGCGCTGTTCCCTTGAGCAATATCCCCGTGTCGCCAGCGGCCACGTCCCTTACTGGTCTCAATGGCATCAGCAACGTCGTCGTGACCGCCTTTAGCCTCGCCTCCTCGACGGCCACCCAGATCCTGGGCCAGGTGACGGTGCAGTTCCCCGTTGGCGGCGTCGTCACGTTTGACATGGGCTCGGTCAACTTTACGATCAAGTACAACGGTGTGAGCATGGGCACGTTCACGTCAGCGTCCACCACGGTGCTGTCCCCTGGCACGTCGACCATGTCGCTCTCGGGCCAGATCCTTCCAGTTGGCGACCCCGGCCTCATTCAGACCACGGCGCTGTTCCAGTCGTACGTGAGTGGCCTGACGACCCTGGCGTCTGTTGTGGTGCCTGCCAACGCGTGCAGCAACACGCTGATCGCCAACGGACTGGTCGGCCTGACCATCTCTACGTCCCTGCCCGGCATGACGTCCAGCATTGTGAGCGGTGCCACGTACCAGTCGCTCAACCTGCAGCCCAACTACGTCCAGACCAACCTGGTCGGGTTCACTGCCGGCGTCACCATCTTCCTCAACTCGCCCCTGGGCCCCAACGGCAAGCTGCTGACCAACTCGATCACGCTGAACGCGGAGGCCATCGACGGTGGCAGCGGCAATGTCATGGGCCAGTACACTGTCACGTCCCCCGTTGTGCCCACCAGCTCGTCCAACACGCAGATCGTTGCGCTGTTGCCTGGCACCATAACCCTCCTTGGCACCGGAACCGCCTTCACGACCTACATGGTTGAGTTTGTTAACCAGGTGCCCAACACGCTGTCGCTGCAGCTCGTGGGCAGCACTGTCGTCAACGTGACCACCAGCATTGGCACGCTGGCCCTCAACGTGACCAACCTTGTCGTCAATTCGACTGTGTACGGCATCGGTGGTCTGCCCACGATCGAGATCACGTCGGTCAGCCTGCCGCAGAACTTGCCCGGCCCCGGCGGTGTGCAGCTTAATGTGAATGCGTCACTTGCCAACCCGTCCATCGCCACGCTCAACCTGGGCAACCTCACCTTTGGCATGTACTACCAGGGCGCGTACCAGGGCTATGCCAACGTGCCCGCGTTCACGTTCTACCCCGGCGGCAACACGCTCTCTGCAGCGGGCGCGATCCTGCCCGACCCCAACTTTTACAACGTCACGGGCAACTTTTTCACAAACTACCTGGCTGGACTCACTAACGACCTCAACGTGACACTGACCCTCAGCGTCACCGCGCCCACCGGTGGTACCGTTCCCGCGTGGCTGGCCTCGGCCTGTGCGCAGCTGAAGCCAGCTGGTCAGGTCATCGCCCCTCAGGGACTGCAGCTCATCAACAACGTCACGCTCAGTGGCCCTCTCAGCGTCAACCTGGCCCCGGCAACGCCCACGCTGAGCGGCACTGTGCAGCTCACGTTTACTAACCCGTTCACCTTTGGCCTCAACGTAAGGCCAATACAATTGCCGCTCATCGTGATTTTTAAAAACTTGTTTCAATTTGTATTTAGATCCTGGAGGTCGACACGCTGCAGCTCAACGTCTACATTAGCTCGACGTATGCGTCCTCCGCCATGGTTGGCTACGTGACCTTGAGCAACATTGCCGTGACGACCCTGTACGTAATGGTTGTGGCGTATTGAACTAAAAACCACCGTCAACGATAGGTCGACGACTGGCACCCAGACCTACACGGTGCAGATCAGCCTCACTGGCGGCAGCCTGACGGTGACGAGCAACGCCAACCTGGTCACCTTCATCGAGACGCTGCTCCAGTCGACGTCCACAATCATGTACGTCAACGGCATTGCTGCGGTGCAGGTCAACATGGCCACAACGCGCTCGGGCAACTCGTGGGTCGCCAACACCAACTACGGCTTTGGCACGAACTCTGTCGAGATCTCCAACGTGGCCTTCGCGTCGCCCATAACCTTGGTCGGCTTCAACTCGTTTATCGGCAAGCTGCAGGTCGGTGCCGTGTACGTGCTCGGTGGCACGTCCGCTGGTCTCCAGTTCCAGACCAACCTGACCCTGACCGGCAGCCAGTCGATCATCGCCACCCTTGGTGCGTTCTACCTCAACATGAACAGCACCAGCACCAGCAACAACGGCTACCTCGGTTACGCCTACGAGACCTCGGGCATCGTCGTGCCCAACACTGGGTCGGTGACGTCGCTGACCACGGGCGTTCTGGTCAACAATGCCTTTGTGTCGACCCTCCTGTCCAATTGGATCAACAGTAAGCCTGTTTTATGTTTGTTCTGGCTCTAACCCCTCTTTTTTTTTGTAAAACAGGCGTCGCAACAACAGTGGCCCTCAATGGCGCCTACACCAGCGCCAACACGCCCAACCTGACGACGCCCTACACACCCTTGCAGCAGGCCCTGCAGCTCATGACGCCCGCCATCTCGGCCACGATCGGTGGTCTTAGCTCACAGAGCAGCGTGCAGGTGGTCCCGGCCATCTACTTTGTCTCCATCGGGTACAGCTCAGGCCTTACCATCAAGGTGCAGGCCGGTGTCAACAACCCGCTCAGCACAACCCTGACACTCAAGTGGGTCACCGCTCCAGACATCTACTGGGGCACGAGCAGTTCTGGCTGCGCCACCAGCTCGCTCGGCAACCTTCCCAACAACACGCTGACCACGTCACTCGGGTCACTTGGCTCTGGCTGCTCCAATGAGGTCACGGTCGATTTCACCGGGTCCCTTGGAGATGCGCTTGACTGGTATTTTGGCACCTCATACTACGTCACGTTCCCCCAGGCAAACCCTGCCCAGTTTGGCGTTGTCATCGGATCAGGTTACATTTGCACGATCAACTACTACAAGTGCGCCATCGCTCTGTCGGAAAACAGCTGTCCTTGAAAATTACTATGCTGAAATAATTACTCTCTTTTTTTTTCGTTCAC
>Ga0302232_10002248_pt1 | contig 13285 bp, 8 predicted proteins | sample II_Palsa_N2_3_FD_193575 | JGI IMG/M metagenome (GOLD analysis project Ga0302232, IMG submission 193575) | Peat permafrost microbial communities from Stordalen Mire near Abisko, Sweden - II_Palsa_N2_3 | ecosystem: Environmental > Terrestrial > Soil > Palsa > Peat permafrost | place: Sweden...
TGTCACTTCAATAAACATCCCGCACATAGCGCTTGTCTCTCGCGAGCCCGTTGACGTATTCCAGCGCCTTCTCGTCGCTCATGCCGCCATGGCCGGCCACGACCGCCTTCAACGCCGCATCGACATCTTTCGCCATGCGGCTCGCGTCGCCGCACACATAGAAATGCGCACCGGACTCGAGCCACGCCCACAGTTCGGCACCGTGTTCGCGCATGCGATCCTGCACATAGATCTTCTCGTGCTGGTCCCGCGAAAAGGCCAGATCGAGCCGCGTTAGCAGCCCTTTCGTGCGCATCGTATCCAGTTCATCGCCGTAATAGAAGTCGGTCGCGGCGTGCTGCTCGCCGAAGAGCAACCAGTTGCGGCCGGTATCCCCACGCGCCAGCCGTTCGTGCAGAAAGCCCCTGAACGGTGCGACGCCGGTGCCGGGGCCGACCATGATCATTGGCGTATCGCCGTCGCGCGGCGGGCGGAAATGCGCGGATTTCTGCACGTAAACCGGCACGCTGATGTCCCCGGCCCGATCGGCAAGGAAGGTCGAGGACACCCCTTTACGCTGGCGCCGGCCGTTGCTGTAGCGAACTGCGGACACGGTCAGATGAACTTCGCCCGCGTGCGCCTTGGGGCTCGACGCAATCGAATAGAGCCGCGGCTGCAGGCGCTTGAGCATGCCGAGCAATTCCGGCGCCGTCAGCGTCACCGGAAACTCGTGCAGCACGTCGGCCAGTTGTTGGCCCCACAACCATTTCTTCAGATCGGCCTTGCGATCTTCGGCCAGCAATGCGTCGAGCGCGCCGTCGCGACTGCGCGAGGCGATGAAGGCAAGCGCCTCAGGATTCGGACGGGCAATTTCGTAGTGCTTGCCGAGTGCGTCGGCGAGGCGCATATCGCCGATACCGCTGATACTCACCGGCGTATCCGCTGCCAACCCGCTCAAGCCAATCAGTTCGTCGACCAGTTCGGGACAGTTGCTCGGCCACACACCGAGCGCGTCACCAACCTCATATTCAAGGCCCGAATCGCCGGTCGACAACGAAAAATACCGCGTATCCTTCGACGCGCCGTGCTTGTTGAGCCGCAGATTCTTCACGAGGCGCGAGGCCGCGGGATGGGCCTTGGTGGGCAACACGCCGGGTAACACCGAGGGGATCATGCCATCGGCCGGCACCTCGTGTAATGCAGCATCCTCCTCCTTGATGCGAGCTACGATCCGCTCGATCCATGCATCGGCGGCGGGTTCGAATTCGGTGTCGCAGTCCATTCGCGGCAGCAGACGCAGCGCGCCCTGCTCGGCGAGACGCGTATCCAGATTGCGGCCGTGACCGCAAAACTGGTCGTAGTTGCGGTCGCCGAAAGCCAGCACGGCGTAGCGCACATTGTCGAGCCGCGGCGCGTTAGCGGCCTTGAGCGCGCTCCAGAAGCTCTCGCCGTTATCTGGAGCATCGCCATCGCCGAACGTGCTCGACATCAGCAGCACGTACTGCGCTCTCGCCAACGTTGTCACGTCGTAATCGGCCATGCAAGAGGTGCGTATCTCGAAGCCCGACTCCATCAACTGCGTTGCGTAGCGTTCCGTCAACGACTCGATATTGCCGGTCTGCGATGCCCACAGCAGCAGCACCTTTGGACGTGCCCGCGCAATTCGCACAGCCGGGGCCGCGAACGCAGCATCGGACGAGACGCTGAAAGAGCTATCGGCGAGTCCAGACGCTGTCGTAGGCGCGCGGCTGTAAAGTCCAGCAAGCATCCCGTCGAACCAGAGCCGCGTAGCAGTCGGCAACGGAGCGCTAGCGGGCATCACAGGCACGCCGTCCATCTGCGTTTGCTGAGCCGAACTCGCCCGCAGGCCATTGATAAACCCGGCCACGTAGGCACGTTGTGCATCGTCGAGCAGCGGCGCAGGCATGTCCTGCATGCCGAGCATGGCGGCAATAGCGTCGATACGGGACATGTCCCTTTCCTTGAACGAACCGGCGTCGGACGCCAGCAGCGGGGCCGCGGCATCCATACCGGAGGAGATAGCGTCGGCGTCATCGGGCGCCGCGATGGGTTCGGATGCGACACGGCTCAACGCGACCGCGCAGAACTTGAGTTCCGGTTGCTGCGAGATCGGATCGACCGCATCGTTGGTCACCGCGTTGATGCAGAGGTCTTCGCCGAATACGTCGTTCCAGTGCATCGGCGCAAAGCATGCCCCCGCCTGCACACGATCGGTCACCACCGCGGGCAGCACCGCGCGGCCACGGCGCGAGCGCACTTCGACGCGATCCTTAGCCTCGATGCCAAGCGCGGCCGCGTCCTCCGGGTGGATCTCCACGAAGGGTCGGGGATTGAGCTTGTTCAGCATCGGGACCTTGCCGGTCTTCGTCATGGTGTGCCACTGATGCTGCAGGCGCCCCGTATTCAGGACGATCGGAAATTCCGGCACCGGCATCTCAGCCGGCTCGATATGCGGCCGCGCGAAGATCATGGCTTTGCCGCTGGCGGTTGGAAAGACCAGTGCGGGACGACCGCCATCGGGCATTTCCCTGAGCGGCTGACTGCTGCCGTCGTTCAAATAACGCACGGGATTGCGCTCTCTTATCAACCCCGACGCATCCGGCGAACATGGCCATTGCAGCGGCGACTCACGCAGCCGTGCGTGGCTCGCGCCGCGGAGGTCGTAACCGGTCTTCGGATTCGAGGCCCGCGTGATCTCTGCGAACACGTCCTCTGCCGACGCATAGCTGAACGCGTCCGCAAAACCCATTTCGCAGGCCACGCGCGCGATGATCTGCCAGTCGGGAAGCGCCGCGCCCGGTGGGTCGATCGCCTTCTGCGTGAGCGTCATGTTGCGCTCGGAGTTGATCATCACGCCTTCCGCCTCGGCCCACAACGCGCCAGGCAAGAGAACGTCGGCATAGCGGTTGGTTTCGGTGTCGAGAAAAGCGTCCTGCGCGATCACCAGTTCTGCGGCTTGCAGACCGGCAATCACCGTCTGCCGGTTCGCGACGCTTGCAACCGGATTGGTGCAGATAATCCAGCATGCCTTAATATCCCCGTCCGCCATGCGCGAGAACATGTCGATGGTGCCCTGCCCGACTGACGTCTTCAGCGTTCCCTGCGGCACTTGCCACAGGTCCTCGATAAACGCCCGGTCTTGCTCCACCAGCACGGAGCGCTGGCCCGGCAAACCTGGGCCCATGTAACCCATCTCGCGGCCGCCCATCGCATTGGGCTGGCCCGTCAGCGAAAACGGCCCGCTGCCCGGGCGGCAGATCGTGCCCGTCGCCAGATGCAGATTGCAAACGGCGTTGGTGTTCCACGTGCCGTGCGTGCTCTGGTTCAGACCCATCGTCCAGCAGCTCATCCACTCCGGCGCTTCGCCTATCCATTGCGCTGCGGTGCGGATATCCGCCTCGGGGATGCCGGTGATTGCCGCCACTTTTTCCGGCGTGTAGTCGTCGAGGAAAGCCGGCATCGCATCCCAGCCTTCCGTTGCGGCGGCGATGAAGTCGAGGTCCGTGTGGCCGTTCCGATGCAGCAGATACAGCAGGCCATTCAGCAATGCGAGATCGGTGCCCGGCTTGATCTGCATGAAGAGATTGGCCTTGTCCGCGGTCGTATTGCGGCGCGGATCGACCACGATCAATCTGGCGCCGGCTTTGACGCGATCCATCATGCGCAGATAGAGAATCGGGTGACAGTCGGCCATGTTGGCGCCGATCACGAAGAACAGATCGGCCTTGTCGAAATCCTCGTACGAGCCAGGTGGGCCATCCGCGCCCAACGAGAGCTTATAGCCGCTGCCGGCGCTTGCCATGCATAGACGCGAGTTCGATTCGATATTGTTGGTGCCGACAAAGCCCTTCGCGAGCTTGTTGGCAAGATACTGCGCTTCGATCGACATCTGGCCTGACACGTAGAAGGACAGCGCGTCGGGGCCATGCGTGTCGAGGATTTCACGCAGACGGCGGCCGGTGTCGGCAATCACCTGGTCGACCGGCAGCGGAATCGGGTCGCTGTCGCGGTCGCGTCGTTCAAAGGCGTTTTCGAGGCGTCCGGACTTGCGCAGCGCGACATGGGCCGACGACCCCTTGGTGCAGAGCCGGCCAAAATTGGCGGGGTGTTCCTTGTCACCGGCTATCTTGACGACCTGGCCATCTTCGACCTGCAGCACCATCCCGCAGCCGACGCCGCAGTAGGGGCACACTGTCTTGACGCTTGCGCTGCTCATTGCGTGATCGACCCCGGTCCCGTTAGACCGCTACCCATACGCGGCCGTCCCTGACCTGCGCGGCGAATGCGCTCACCGAATGCTCGGGCGCTTCGAGACACTCGCCGGTGCGCAGGTCGAAGTGCTGCTTGTAGATCGGCGAGGCCACCACGATGCGCTCACCGAGGTTGCCGATCAGACCGCGCGAAAGTACCGCCGCCTGCGAACAGGGATCGTAGTTGTCGATGGCATAGACCCCGCCCTCGCCGCGCGCGATGTTAAACACAGCCACCTGCCTGCCCGCCACCAGCGCGCAGACGCCGGTATTGGGCACGATGTCGTCGAGCGCGCAAACCGGCACCCAGTCAGGCGTATTTCGATCGTTGTTCATCAAGGACTCCTCGAGATGCATGACGCTGGATTCAAACGGTTTCGACAACCACAGGAACCGGAAACTGCTTGACGGTCTCACGTTCTGCGGGTGTCGCAGGACGAATCTGGCCGCGTTCCTCGACAAAGGTCACGTTCTCGTCGAGCTTGTCGCTGTTGACGAAATGACGGAAACGCTTGCGCGTCTCGGGATCGGTCACCGCCTTTTTCCACTCGCATTCGTAGGTATCGATCACGTTCTGCATGTCCGCTTCCAGTTCCGCGGCGAGACCCAGCTTGTCGTGCACGACGACGTCGATCAGATAGTCGAGGCCTCCCTCGAGGTTGTCGCGCCAGACGCTGGTACGCTGCAGACGGTCAGCCGTGCGAACGTAGAACATCAGAAAGCGGTCGATGTAGCGCGTGAGCGTCTCGCGATCGAGATCCGCGGCCAGCAGTTCCGCGTGGCGCGGCTTCATGCCGCCGTTGCCGCACACATAGAGATTCCACCCCTTCTCGGTGGCGATGATGCCGACGTCCTTGCCTTGCGCTTCCGCACATTCACGGGTGCAGCCTGAAACCCCAAACTTGAGCTTGTGCGGGGAGCGCAGCCCCTTGTAGCGGTTTTCCATCGCAATCGCGAGTCCGACCGAGTCGCCAACGCCGTAGCGGCACCACGTCGAGCCCACACACGACTTCACCGTGCGCAACGACTTGCCGTATGCGTGACCTGATTCAAATCCGGCCGAGATCAGTTCTTCCCAGATCAGCGGCAACTGGTCGACGCGGGCGCCGAACAGGTCGACGCGCTGGCCGCCGGTGATCTTTGTATAGAGGCCATATTTCTTGGCCACCTGACCGACGGCGATCAGCCCCTCCGGCGTGACCTCGCCGCCGGGCATGCGCGGCACCACCGAATAGGTGCCGTCGCGCTGGATATTGGCGAGGTAATAATCGTTCGAGTCTTGCAGGCTCGCGTGTTCCTTCTTCAGCACGAACTCGTTCCAGCACGAGGCGAGAATGCTGGCGGCGACGGGTTTGCAGATATCGCAGCCCAAACCGTGGCCGTGCTTTTCGAGCAGGGCGTCGAAGCTTTTGATACGCTCGACGCGCACGATGTGATGCAGTTCCTGGCGCGAGTACGGAAAGTGCTCGCACACGTGGTTGTTGACGGCCATGCCCTGCTTCTTCATTTCGGCCTTCATCACCTGCGTGACGAGCGGCACGCAGCCGCCGCAGGACGTGCCGGCGCAGGTCGCTGTCTTTAGAGCGCCAATGCTGGTCGCACCGGCACACACTGCGGCGCAGATTTCGCCCTTGGAGACGTTGTTGCACGAGCAGATCTGCGCGCCTTCGGGCAACGCGTCGACACCGAGCCCTGGCTTCGCCTTGCCGTCGCTTGCGGGCAGAATCAGGAATTCCGGTGCTTCAGGTAGCTCGATGCGGTTCAGCATCATCTGCAGCAACGTGCCGTATTCGGCCGCGTCGCCCACCATCACCGCGCCGAGCAGTTGCTTGCCGCACTCGGACACCACCAGCTTCTTGTAGACCTGCTTGCGCTCGTCGCTAAACTGGTACGAGCGGCTGCCGGGCGTCTTGCCATGCGCGTCGCCAATGCTCGCCACGTCCACGCCCATCAGCTTGAGCTTGGTGCTCATGTCCGCGCCTGCAAAGCCGGCCTCGTCGCCGAGCAGTTGCCGCGCTGCGATGCGCGCCATTTCGTAACCCGGTGCGACCAGGCCGTACACCATGCCGTTCCACGCGGCGCATTCGCCGATCGCGAAGATGTCGGGGTCGCTGGTCCGGCAGGTGTCGTCGATCGCAATGCCGCCGCGCGGGCCCAGTTCAAGGCCACAAGCGCGCGCAATCTCGTCGCGCGGACGGATGCCCGCGGAGAATACGATCATGTCGGTGTCGAGATGCGTGCCGTCGGCAAACTGCATGCGGTGCGTGCCCGCTTCGCCGTCGACAATCTCGAGCGTCTGCTTGCCGGTGAGAACCTGCACGCCCAGTTCCTCGATCTTGCTGCGCAGAACCCGGCCGCCGCCGTCATCCACCTGCACCGCCATCAGGCGCGGCGCGAACTCGACGACATGCGCCGCCAGCCCCATATCGTGCAGCGCCTTGGCGCATTCGAGCCCAAGCAGGCCGCCGCCCACCACCACGCCGGTCCTGGCCCGTGCGCCGCAGGCCTGCATGGCCTCGAGATCTTCGATGGTGCGATAGACGAAGCAGTCCTCGCGATCGTTACCTGTGATCGGCGGTACGAAAGGCGTCGAACCGGTGGCGAGCACCAGTTTGTCGTAGGACAGGGTTTCCCCGGTCGAAATGGTCACGGTGCGCGCCACGCGATCGACCGCTACCGCCTTGGCATTGAGCTTGAGCAGCACGTTCTCGCGCTCGAAGAAGCCAGGCTTGACGAGCGACAGGTCTTCGGCGGACTTGCCGGAGAAGAACTCGGACAGGTGCACACGGTCGTAAGCGGGACGCGGCTCTTCACACAGCACGGTGATGTGCAACGCGCAGCGCGCGTCATCCACCAGAGATTCGAGGAGCTTGTGCCCCACCATTCCGTGGCCGACAACGACAACGTTCATGACAGGGGCTTCGTCAGTTTCCAGCTCGGTTCGCGACATGATTTTCGTCCGGCAAATAAAAAGGCATCCCGCAGATCATCCAGCCCGTTTAGCAACTGAATTCGGGGATCCGTCTACAGGTCTCGCTTCCTGCTCGCTCACGCACCGCTATCGGCACGCACACCCGCCGGTGTCGAAAGCGGATTGGCCACCACCAGGCCCTCGGCCGGCAGCGCCCATTTGAGCCAACGCGCGCGATGCAGCGCGACCAGCGCGAAGGCGAGCGCCGAGATCACGCCAAAGGTTGCGAAGCCCATCTGATAACTGCCGGTGCTTTCCTTGGCCATGCCCATGATGACCGGCAGATAGAAGCCGCCGATCCCGCCGGCCGCGCCGATGATCCCCGACATCAGGCCGGTCTTGCCCTTCCAGCGTTGCGGCACGAGCTGGAAAGTGGCGCCGTTGCCGAGGCCGAAGCACAGATAGGTGACCACCAGCAACGCGATGCCGGCCTCGAGCGGCGGCATCCATGCGGCGAACGCGAAGTCACACAGCGAAATGCCGGCAAGCAGCAACACGAGTGCTCGAACTCCCGAGATACGGTCGGCGATCAGGCCGCCGATCGGACGCACCAGTGCACCGGTAAACGCGAGCAAGGACATGAAGAGACCCGCTTCGAGCTTGGGCAACTGATAGAGCGAGACCAGCAGCGTCGTCACGTAAGACGACATGCCGACGAAGCCGCCGAAGGTAATGCTATAGACGAGCATTACGACCCATGTGTCGCCTTCAGCCAGCACGCTACGGTAGTGCTTGGGCAACACCGCGATGGCAAGCAGCGCGCCCAGCACGGGCAGCAGCAATACTCCCGTTTTTCCACCGCCGAAGACACCCGCATGCACGGCCAGCACGAGTGCGATCAGTCCGCCCAGCGTGATGCAGAAACTGCGGAAAGCACGCGGTGCGCTACCCGATTTGACGCCGAGGTCCTTCGCCCAGAAGAACAGTGCAACCGCCGCGAGAGCCAGCAACGGCAGCGCTGCGCCGGCCGCTTTGGCCCAGCCGAAGTGATCCGCGAGACTGGGGAACATGAAGCCGTCGAGCACCGCGCCGATATTGCCGGCGGCGGCGAGTCCGAGCACGAGGCCTTGCACCTTCGGCGGATAATTGCTGCCTGCCATCGGCAAGGCCACGGCAAAACTTGCGCCGCCCACGCCGAGGAATACGCCGAGCACCAGCAACATCGCGTAGGACGGTGGCGTCGGCGACAACAGCAGGATAACTGACGGTATGGCGGAGAGCGCCACGCCAAGCAAGGCGATACGGCGGCCATCGTAAGCCTGGTACAGGTTGCCAAGCGTCACCCGCAGAATGGCCGCGCCCAACACTGGCACCGCGACGAGGAAGCCCAGTTCCGCGGGCGACATCGCAATGTCCTTGTGGATGAACGGCGCCAGCGGGCCAAACATCACCCACACGGTAAACCCGGTGTCGAAATACAGAAAGCACGCTAACAATGCGCGCCAGTTGCCGCTTTTTAGCGAATCCAATAGATGTTTCACGGGTCTCTCTCGCAGGGTAAAGGCTATTGAAGAGCGCGGTCGGCACCGGCGTGCCAACCTTGAGATGAAGCGACTCGACGCGGTGCGCTGCCGCTCGCGCCGCCCGTATCGACGACGCTTTGAATCAGTTCGTCCATCTCCTTGATGATGTCGGCGAGCACGGTCGTGATCACCGCGAATTCGCGGCCGTATTTGCCGGCGCGGGCAGCCGAAATGCGTGCGTTAAGCGCGACGATATTGGCCTGCATCGAAATGTTGCTGAGACGCTCAGCGATGCCGGCCTGCCGCCTGGTGGCGGCCGCCTCGATGCCGCGCATTTCGTGCTGGTACGCGAGCGTGATCTCCTGCAGCAGTTCGAGTAGCGGTGTGGCCTGGGTCACCAGCGCATCGATCAACGACTGCTGATCGTCATGGCCCGCTTCGATGCCCGACACTGCACGTTCAACGAGCGCGACGAATTGCTGAATGCGCGCATCCGCCTTGCGGTTGCCGAAATAGACTTCGCGCAGCGCATCGGAAAACACCCCTGGCAGGCGGTCGTTGCCGTGCGCCAGCGCGGCGTGCGCTTGCGCGAAAGTGGCGAGGCACTCCTTCACCACGGCGAGTGCCGCACTGTCGCCGAGCGATGCGAGCAACGCGTGCAGCACGATGCGCTGCGACAGCATCCGCTGACGGCCTGACAGATTGATCAGTTCGCCAATGACCTGTCCGGAGACTGCGTCGATGCTTGAATTGGGCTGCTGTTTCATCGTGAGCGTGATTAACCCTGCGGAATTCGCGGCAAAAAATGGAGCGCAAAAAAAAAGCGTCCCGAGTGCCCAGCGCGCTCCGATATCTCGGTGGCTTCTGGGTACTCGGGACGCCGTTGTCCCTGTGGGCTGCTTTAGACGAGCCGCCCCTCAAGAGTGCAATACGTTGAGGCCGCCGTTGGCCCCGGTGCGTTGCAATGCAATAGATATGCCATGGCGGCAGCCGCGCAGCTGATGCGAAGCGGTCGGCCGTCGCGGCCGATGCTTGAGAGATCCTGGTGAAGCGCCGCTGAATAAGGCTGAGCGGCACGCCAGCCGAGGACTTGGGCCAGTGAATTTCCGTTTGAAGGCAGGGTTTTCTTCGCGGCCACTGTCTGCGCTCTCACGATCAGCTGCGCGCATTTCCGGCGCAGCATGAATTGAGTTGGTGCAACGTTGTGGTGCGTCGCACCATCTTATTGCACCGGCTTTCGCCTCCGCTTTGCCTCCGCTCGCCATCCGCTTTTGCGTCACCCATGCCACCGTCAACCACCCCCCCGTGCAACCCGCAGCCGTGGCACGCCGCAAGCAGCAGCGCCGATGTAGCGGTAACATCCGTACTCGCGCTTAAGCGAACGCTGGGTAGTGTCACGTCATGGTGGGTGTCAAAGCGCTCAGGCTCGCACCTTCCAGAAAGCTGACACCACCTGCAAACCGCCGGCGCGTTCGAGCGGCCTCCAGAAGCCGCGCGATCCCCCTTCATCTATAAAGACGGCATGTCACAGCACCCCAAGACAGTACGGTCCCTGGTCATCGCTGCGGTGATGGCCTCCATGGCGATGGTCGCCATCGAAGCCACCATCGTCTCCACCGCCATGCCGCAGATCGTCACGCAACTCGGCGGCCTGCATCTCTACAGCTGGGTCTTCTCGTCATTCCTGCTCGCGCAGACCGCGATGACGGTCGTGTTCGGCAAACTCGCGGACCTTTACGGCCGCAAGCCCATCGTCCTGATCGGCATCGTCATCTTTCTGGTGGGCTCGGTACTCGCGGGCTTCGCGTGGTCGATGCCGGCGATGATCGTGTTTCGCCTGATACAAGGCGTCGGCGCCGGAGCGATCCAGCCGGTCACGCTGACAATCGTCGGCGATCTGTACCCCGCACGCGAACGCGGCAAGATCCAGGGCTACCTCGCGAGCGTCTGGGCCATCGCCGCTGTGATCGGTCCGATGGCCGGTGGCCTGCTGATCCGCGACCTGTCGTGGGCGTGGATCTTCTGGATCAACATTCCCATCGGACTCGCCTCCGCCGCCGGCTTCATCGCGTTCCTGCATGAACATGAAAGGCACGGGCGCCCGTCCATCGACTTCGCCGGCGCCACCCTCTTCACCGTCTCGATCGGCGCGCTGATGATGGGCCTCACCGACGTGGGCAGCTCCAGCGACGCGCTGGTGGCATTCGAATTCGCTTTATTCATCGTCTGCGGGGTGCTGTTCGTGTGGCAGGAGCGCCGCGCCGCCGACCCGATGATTTCATTTGCCTTGTGGGGTCACCGGCCCATCGCCGCCTGCAATGTCGCCACCGTGCTGTCGGGCATGGCGCTGATGGGCCTGACCAGTTTTTTGCCCATGTATGTGCAGGGTGTGCTGGGCCGCTCGCCGGTAGTCGCCGGCCTCGCCTTGACGATGATCATGCTGGGCTGGCCGAGCGGCGCGACGCTGGCCGCCCGCTCGTTTCATCGGCTCGGCTTGCGGCGCACGCTGATCGGCGGCAGCGTGTTTCTGCCGCTTGGGGGCGTGTTCTTCGCGACGCTGACGCCGGAAAGCAGTCCGGTGCTCGCCGGGATCGGCTCGCTGGTGATCGGCTTCGGTATGGGGATTGTCAGCGTCAGCTCGCTGATCCTGATCCAGGAAATCGTCGAGCCGTCGGAACGCGGCAGTGCGACCGCGTCGAATCTGTTCTCGCGCAATCTCGGCAGCACGCTCGGCGCGGCCATGTTCGGCGCGGTGCTGAATTACGGGCTCGCTCATTCATCCACGATCGCCGCCGTGACCGCGGACCAACTCCGGCAGATTCTCGATACGGCGCCGGGCGATACTGCAAGTGGCGCCGCCGTGCGGCTCGCACTCCATCAATCGCTGCATCTGACCTTCACGTCCATTCTGGTGATCTCGGTGTTTTCCGTGCTCTCGGTGATGCTGGTTCCTGCGATCAAGCTCGGCCAGGCGCGGGCAGCTTCGGCGAATTGAAGCGACGAAAAATTCAGATTCCTTAACGCATGGCGTCGCGTATGCGCGCGGGATTAATGCGCGCTGAAAATGCACGATTCTCACGGCTCGGCTAGACTGCAAAAAAATCGCCAAATAGAAACAGCAGTGCTCATTCCCAAGGTGGTCCAGTCGGGCCGCCGCGGGTCTGATGCTTGCTCGCGCAACCAGATCAATGCTCTGACGAATATGCGAACGGATTCTAGAGACAACTCCATCCCGATCGTTGCCACATTCAACACAGTGATTTGCCGCGGCGCGAATATTCAGTGCGCCCGTATAGCTCTAGAATGCCTTTCGTCATTCGGACAGCAAAGTCATCGCGCAAGCGGCCGGTTGCGCCATTAGCCTGAGGCAGGACCCCGTAAAGAGGTAACACGTCAGCAAGCAGCAGCCGTGAGACGACTAACGGCGAGCTCGCACCGCGTGTCTAAACAAAATATCTGCCGATAAAACAATTTACTCAAGCGGTCGGAAATCCCAATGCGAACCAGCAAGAAACTTCTGCCAGGAAAACTTTTCCGCGCCTTGGTGTTTTGCGCGCTAACAGTCGGTGCAGCAGCGGCTCATGCAGACGAATTCGGTGTGCAAATTTCCGGAGGCGTCGCGGACCATGATGTAAAAAAAGCCGATCTCGGCTTTGTCTGGGACCCAGGTTTAACCTGGTGGGAAATCGGCGGATATCACTTCACTGTGGTCGGAGAGGCTCACGTCGCCTATTGGGACATCCGGGAATCCGATGCCGCCCACCCCGACATCTGGGAATTCGGCCTGACGCCGGTATTCCGCTTCATCAAGAGTTCGGGATGGTTCCGCCCGTATATTGAAGGCGGTGTCGGGGTGCGCCTGCTGGACCATGTGCGGGAGACGGAAGATCGCACCTTCTCGTCGTCGTTCCAGTTCGCCGATATGCTCGGCGTGGGCGCGCAGTTCGGCGGCCATCAGCAATATCAGGCCGGTTTCCGCTTCCAGCATCTGTCGAACGGCGGCCTAGAGCATCCCAACCCCGGCATCAATTTCAGCGAAATCTACCTGCAATACAACTTCTGAGCGTTATCGTTGCGGTCTCGCTGTGGCCGATAAGCACAAGGTGTTCCTGAATCCGGCCACCGCGTGCTATCGTTGGGTTGCATCTCAGGACGGTTCGCGCGCCGTCGGGAACCGAACGCAACTTGCCGTAGCGGGTATCGCCATGAGTGATGTACGCCTCCATCTGAGCCCACGCGACCGCGTGGAACTACTTTGCTGGCTCACCTGCGGGAGCCTCGGCGCCTATTACCTCAATGAGACCTGGCCGGAACCCTCCTTCCATGTGCAGGCGGCCCACAAGTGGCTCGACCGCCACTTACGGGAAGCTGACTGGCTGAGCGTCGCCAAGCTCTCCGCGATGGCGCTGGAGATCGCCGCCCGGCACGCACACTTTGTCGAAGCGGAATGGGCACGCGACGCTGTCGAAGAAATCCTCGACACCGACGACCTCGACTTCCAGGCGCGGCTCGTCACCCAGGTGCTGGGCGACTGCCAGTATGCGCTGGCCGACAAGCGCATCGCGGACTGAGCCCAGGCGGACCCTGCAGGCGCGACCGGT
>Ga0302232_10002255_pt1 | contig 13265 bp, 10 predicted proteins | sample II_Palsa_N2_3_FD_193575 | JGI IMG/M metagenome (GOLD analysis project Ga0302232, IMG submission 193575) | Peat permafrost microbial communities from Stordalen Mire near Abisko, Sweden - II_Palsa_N2_3 | ecosystem: Environmental > Terrestrial > Soil > Palsa > Peat permafrost | place: Sweden...
GCACGACCCGGAAAGCTACTTCGTCACCGGCGAAACGTGGCAACGTGCAGGCACCGCGACACGCGCGCTGCTGATGTTACGCAATACGTTTGTCGGGCGCTTGCTGGTAGGGCCGGCCTTCGCGATTGCCGCGACGACCATCGACGCGATGCGCAAGGTCGGTCGTGGCGACTGGCGCGAGGTCCCGTTGTGGCTCGCCCATGGCGGGTCCCTCGGCGGCCTTGCGTGGTGGCTGCACACAGCTTGCGGAATACCTGTGTGGCTGTTTATGCTCGGCATCGGCTACGGCGCGTTGTCGTTGAGTTCGGTCCGCTCGTTCCACGAGCATCGTGTAGCCGAAGCTGTCGAGCACCGCACCGTGCTCAACGAAGCTGCGTGGTTCTGGCGTCTGCTGTTTTTGAACAACAACTATCATGCTGTGCATCACGACTTACCGCACATACCGTGGTTTGCACTGCGCGGAGTCTATGAAGCGTCCCGCCGCCAATACATAGAACGCTCGGGAGGCTTTCTGGTAAGGGGCTACTGCGAATGGTTGAGGCTCTTTACATTCGTTCCAGTCGCGCATCCGGCGCATGACAGTCTGTCCGATCTCATCCAAAGGAATCCGCCTGCTTCCGCCAGTTTTGCGGGTAAATTGCAGGTTAAATTCATGGTAGTTATCCCTCCCAGCCATGACTCGTCACCCTAACTGGCTGTAACCGCCACGTTGGCCCGCGCCTGATGCAATTTTTTGTAGCTATCGATCAGGCGGTGGTGTCTATCGAGACCCTCCAGCTTCATACTCGTTGGCGTGAGCCCGAAGAATCGCACGCTGCCGTCCACGGCCCCCATTACCGCGTCCATCCGGGCGTTGCCAAACATCCGACGGAAGTTGACCACGTAGTCGTCCAGTTCCAGGTCGTCATCGAGCAGCACCTCCAGCACCACATTCAGGGCCTGGTAAAACAATCCGCGCTCGACCGTGTTGTCGTTGTACTGCAGGAATGCGCCCACCAGTTCTTGCGCCTCCTCGAATTGCTGCAAGGCGAGCTGAATCAGCAGCTTCAACTCGAGAACTGTTAGCTGCCCCCAGTCCGTATTCTCGTCAAATTCGATGCCGATCAAAGTGGCGATATCGGAGTGCTCGTCCAGCTCACTGTTCTCCAACCGCTCAAGCAGGGCTGCCAGCGCGGCATCGTCCAGTCGATGCAAGTTCAAAATATCGGCGCGGAACAGCAGCGCCTTGTTTGTGTTGTCCCAGATCAAATCTTCTACCGGGTAAACTTCCGAATAATCGGGCACCAGAATCCGGCAGGCGACGGCACCCAGCTGGTCATACACCGCCATGTAAGATTCTTTGCCCATGTCTCCGAGAATGCCGAACAAGGTTGCTGCTTCGTCGGAGTTGGAGTTTCCACCCTGGCCAGAAAAATCCCACTCGACAAACTCGAAATCCGCTTTGGCGCTAAAAAAGCGCCACGACACTATGCCGCTGGAATCAATGAAGTGCTCAACGAAGTTATTTGGTTCAGTCACGGCGTTACTGACGAAGGTGGGCTGAGGTAAATCGTTCAGGCCTTCAAAGCTACGCCCCTGCAGCAATTCCGTCAGACTCCGTTCCAGCGCCACCTCGAAACTTGGGTGCGCGCCGAACGAGGCAAAGACACCGCCTGTGCGCGGGTTCATCAAGGTGACGCACATCACCGGGTAGGTCCCACCCAGCGACGCATCCTTTACCAGCACCGGAAAGCCCTGCTCTTCCAATCCCTGAATCCCGGCCAGAATGCCAGGGTATTTCGCCAGCACTTCATGCGGCACATCAGGCAATGCGATTTCACCTTCCAGAATTTCGCGCTTCACCGCCCGTTCGAAAATTTCGGACAGACATTGCACCTGCGCTTCGGCCAGCGTATTACCGGCACTCATGCCATTGCTGACGTACAGGTTTTCGATCAGGTTGGACGGAAAGTACACCACTTCGCCGTCCGACTGCCGCACGAACGGCAACGAACAGATACCGCGCTGCACGTTGCCGGAGTTGGTGTCGACCAGATGCGAGCCACGCAACTCGCCATCGGGGTTGTAAATCTCCAGGCAGTACGCATCCAGAATCTCAGCCGGCAGCGCATCCTTACGGCCGGGCTTGAACCAGCGCTCGCTCGGGTAATGTACGAACTCCGCGTTGGCGATGTCTTCGCCCCAAAACGCACCGCCATAGAAATGGTTGCAATTCAGGCGCTCGATAAACTCTCCCAACGCTGACGCCAACGCGCTTTCTTTGGTCGCTCCCTTGCCATTGGTAAAACACATCGGCGAGTGCGCATCGCGGATATGCAGCGACCACACATTGGGAACGATATTGCGCCACGAAGCGATTTCAATCTTCATGCCCAAGGCCGCCAAAATGCCCGACATATTGGCGATGGTTTGCTCCAACGGCAGGTCTTTACCTGGAATATTGGTGCGAGCATCGGAATCGGGATTTAGAGTCAGCAACGCCTGAGCATCGGCATCCAGATTCTCCACCTCTTCAATCACAAACTCGGGTCCGGCTTGCACCACTTTTTTGACCGTACAACGGTCGATGGAACGCAAAATACCCTGGCGGTCTTTGTCCGAGATGTCCGCCGGCAACTCAACCTGAATCTTGAAAATCTGCTGGTACCGGTTTTCCGGATCAACAATATTATTCTGCGACAGGCGGATATTTTCGGTAGGAATATTGCGGGTTACGCAGTACAGCTTCACAAAGTAAGCTGCACACAAGGCCGATGAGGCCAGAAAATAATCGAAGGGGCCCGGCGCCGAGCCATCGCCTTTATAACGGATAGGCTGGTCGGCCACTACCGTGAAGTCATCGAACTTGGCTTCGAGACGCAACTTATCGAGAAAATTGACTTTAATTTCCATGGGGAAATTCCAAAAATGGTGCTCAAAACAAAATATAAAGCGCCGCAAAAACTGGCGCTTTAATAATAGCCAATCAACTAGCGAATGACGTTTCCTGCCGCGAATTCTACTCCCACTCGCTCGTCAATCGCGGGGCTGAGTCTTTGTGGGGTGGCGTTCCTCCGCCGAATCGTCTCGCGCCGATACCGTCGACGATACCGAAGACGGTGTCCAGCGATGCGCGCGACCTGCCGCCATGAAATTTGAGGCTCTCCATTGCACATAGATGGTGGCGAAATCATCGATACAAGCGGCGGTGCGGGCCTATAAGCATTGAGATCGAGTTGGCCTCCATCGGGTAGTAGCCCGGCGTGGTGATCCCTTCGTCAACGGCCGCGCTATATCAAACGCAACGCGGCAGCGTTGATGACAATCGCACCCTATAGTTGCGCTTCCCATGCGAAACACCTGTAGCGGGTGTCGAGCAGAAGAACCCGTCCTGCGCGCCGCATTTTCCATACGGCCTCCGGCGCTCCTGAATAACACGTGATGTATGGAAAGACAATAACTACTGTCTGGCTGTTGTCGAAATCTTAACGATTAGTTATGCTGTTCATAGCTGTCGAGGGGCTCACCTGGAGCGAACCAGCTAAATTCTCCGCGTACCGGTCGGCACGGTCATGAACCGCCTGTCACGCGAATGTCGGGGAATTGGCAGGTTTGTCGGGCGAGCGGGAAGACCAGAAAACAAAAAAATACCTGAAGCAAAAAGGAATCGCGTTCATGAAAACGGACGATATCCAGCTCATGGCGTATGCGGACGGCGCTTTGTCGCCGCATGAGCGCGAGCAAATCGAGGCCGAGATCCGCCGGTCGCTCAAGACCGCGGTCCAGGTAATGCGATTGCGGGCATCGCGCCTGCCCTACAGGGAAGCGTTCGCGCGTCAAAAGTTACCACCTGTCCCGCAAAGACTGATTGAAAAAATCACGGAGATGGCGGCCACAGATACAGGCAAGTGAAACACATCCCAAACCTTCCCCCATCTGGTGAAGCAACGCGCCCCGGAATAAGTACGGCCCTGTAGGTGTTAGAAAAGACGGACCCTAACGGGACCGCAATCGAAAACACCTGGGGTATCGCATGAACAGAAGTCAAAACGAAGCCGAACGACGCGCGGACTACAACTACGCCTTACTCACATCACGTGCGCACCGCTCGCCGGCCCAACAGCGTACCCCATTTGTACTCGTTCACGGCGCATGGTGGGGCGCCTGGTCTTTTGAGCGCCTGATCCCGTTGCTGGCGCGCCCGCGGCCACGCCGCCATCGCGCGAGACCTGCCGGGACACGGCCTCAATGCGCGTTTTCCGACGCCTACGCGCAGCGCCCCCTTGATGAAGCCGCGTTTGCCACAGAGCCATCGCCGTCCGCGCACATCACGCTCGACGACAGACCGCTGCCGAAGTCGTCGAGAGAAAATCGTATCCCGAACGAATGCATCGATTCGAAGATCGAAATCGCATCGCTAAGGTTAGTGACTGCCGCGGTCTCGGTGATTTCGAAGCAAAGTTTATGATGATCGAACGCTATAGCCTGGAGCTGTTCAATTACGTATCGATGAAAATTCCGGCCGCCGATAGACAGTCCCGACAGGCAGCGAAGTAAGCATAGACGCGGTTGCGACCTGCCTCTTTGGCAGCGTAGCAAGCACTGTTTTCTTCACAGATATTCTGCGCGATGCTCTGCGCAGCCTCAATCGAGCAATCTCGACCATCTTCCTGTCCGTATCGTCGAGCGCGTGATCTGTTGTATACCGCTCCAGAATCGCGTCGAGACGCCGGTGGGCGTCGGCGATGCGTTGCTCCCTGTCGCGACGTTGAGCGTCATTGACGGTCAGAACCCGCGACAGCGCCGCTGCCCGCAATTCCGACATCTGAGCGGTCGCTTCGGCCAGGTCGACAATCGCCGGAATAGTGTTCGCCTCGACGTACTCAAAACGCCCCTGAAACTCGGCGGTCGTTCGTCCAAGCGGAAAGCCGCTTACTTCCCTGCGTCGCCCCTGCGATACTCGATACTCACTTCGTCCAACTGTGCCTTGACTGCTTCGTCGAGCTTGTAGTCCGCGGCAGCCAACGTGTCGGTAAGGTGCTCGAGCCGGCTGGCTCCCAGGATGGCCGAAGTGATCGCGGGATTGGCTAGCACCCAGGCAATCGACAAGGTGGGCATCGGTATGCGTTGCTGCTCCGCGATCTGCTGGATTCTCCCAACCGTCTCAAACTCGCGTTCATGCCAATACCGCGCGTGATACATCGCACCAAATCCACCAAGTTCCGACGAAAAGCGCCCCTTCTCAGGCGTATCGCTATGCCTGTATCTGCCGCTCAACAATCCCCCGGCGAGTGGATTGAACGGAATCACCGCAAGGCCGTCTTCCTGGGCCAAGGGGAAAAGTTCGCGGTCTACTTCGCGGAACAGCAGGTTGTAGCGCGGCTGAGTGGACACGAAACGTGTCAGCCCAAGCGTGTCCTGCCGGCCGAGGGCTCTCGCCAGGCGGTAGGCCAGCCAGTTCGACACGCCGATATATCGCGCCTTGCCCGAACGCACAATTGTGTCCATCGCTTCCGCCACTTCGTCGAGCGGTGTGGCGGGGTCGTCCATATGCAACTGATAGAGGTCGACGTAGTCCGTCTTCAGGCGGCGCAACGAAGCGTCCATCGCGTCGAGCAGGTGCTTTCGCGAGTTGCCCGCATCCCAAACAGCGGCTCCCATGCGACCGCCTCCCTTTGTCCCGAGAATGAAACTCCCGCGCTTGTTGCTAAGCCAGCGCCCTGTGATGGCCTCTGCTCCGCCAACCTCTGCACCCGGCGGATAGATGTCTGCGGTATCAATGAAATTCACCCCCGCTTCAGCCGCCATATCGAGCATTCGATGTGCTTCTGCTTCATCTGTCTGCTTTCCAAATGTTCCGGTGCCCAGGCACAGGCGGGATACCGTCAAGCCGGTCCGGCCGAACTGTTTGAACTGCATGTTGGCTCCATCGTCGAGAAAGAGGATCCAGCCTAATGGCCGGGCCACTGATCGTCCGGAATCATTTCGGTCGACCATAATGTATCGGTTGATACATTATCACATCGGGATCGGCCGGAAAATAAATATAGTGGTTGATACAATCGCCCCGAACGTAAAGACGATCCAACCCCTCGGACGACGAACAGCAGTCCATGTCGCGAATGCCGCTAAAAATGTCACTTGTAGCTATAGCCGGCGGCCCACGCGCCGTCTAGACTGCGAAGCACCGTTAAACCCGCATTGCAGGAGCAACGCATGTCTGAAGTCGCAGCAAGGAAAGCCCTCCGCGGCGCACATCCGCTCGATGAGGTCGTATGGAACGCGCTCGCCAGCAAGCAAAGCCGCTTTGCGCTAGGCACCGATGCAGCACTACGGTTTCCCGCGACAGTTGGCCCGTTTGCTGCCATCGCCGATTTCAGTCCTGAATCCTTCGGCGTGTTGCTTTCGCTCATCGAGGAACAAGGTCCAGCCGCGTTGGTTAGCACGGACGAAGTCGTACCGCCTGCCGGATTCTCCGTCGTCCGGCGTGCGACGTTGCTGCAAATGGTGTGGCAAGGCAACCTCGACCGGACGAATACCCCGGAGCACGTCAAACTCGCCGGGAGCGACGTACCGGAAATGCTCGCCCTCGCCTCCGCGACGCAGCCTGGCCCCTTCGGCCCGCGCACTATTGAGCTCGGCGATTATTTTGGCGTTCGTCGTGAGGGCAAGCTGGTGGCAATGGCGGGAGAACGTATGAGGCTCGACGGATATACCGAAATCAGCGCTGTCTGCGTGGATGGCGCTTTTCGGGGGCAAGGTCACGCGGTCGGCCTGGTGAAGCGACTGTTTGCGGCCATCTGCGCGCGCGCCGAAACGCCTTTCCTGCACGTGCTCACGTCGAACCACGGCGCCATCTCGATCTACCGGACGCTGGGTTTTGTCGAGCGGCGTGAGATGCATCTCATGGTGGTCGGCCCCGTGGTATAGCAGCGCGAGTACTCGCTTGCCACCGCTCAGGGGTGCACAGCGAATATGCATCACTCAATCGGCCGCGAACCCGAAGCCGGATCGGACACCCTCACGAACAACAGATCGCGAATGGGGATGCGTTCCTCGAAGAACAGCTAGGTTCCGTGTTTCAACAGCAACGCCACAAAACTGTCGGCCAGTGCGTGTAGTCGATCCCGTTCGCGGTACACCCGTTCGATCACCGCGAGTCCGCGCGTAAACGTGACGATTACCCGCGCTGCCTCGGCCGGAGATGTGCTGAGCCGCGTGCGAATCGCTTTGCCCGACAACGCCTTCGTGATCACCGCCTCCAGATCGTCCAGCAGCACCTGCAAGCGTTCCTGGACCTGCTCGCCCACTGCATCGACTTCCGCGGCGGTCTTGGTCGTCAGGCATCCGCGAGCAGGCGAGCCAGCCGTCATGTTGGCGATCGCGACATCGAAGAACCGTCGTAGCGCGAGATCGGCTGACGGCGCGACCAGGGCCGTCTGCGCTTCCGTGAGAAAGCGCGTTGCGTACCGATCGAAGGCGAGCAGGAAGAGTTGTTCCTTGCCTCCGTATGCGTGGTACAGCGAGCCGCGCTGGACGTCAGCCGCTTCGGCAAGATCGGCCATTGAGGTCGCCTGCCAGCCTTTTTGCCAGAATGTCTCCAGGACCTTGTCCAAGACGGTTTCTTCGTCGAACTGCCTGACCATTGCCATGAGCGGGGTATCCCTCAGGGAAGTGCAAAAAATATTTGACATGAACGTCAACATTGACGTAAATGGCATTATACTTTGCACGACAGCATTCTCTGGTGGAATTTTTGGAACGCCCGAGTTGCGCGCCGCGCTCCTGAACGTCGATGCGTCTTCGCGCGGCACATCCAACAGCCCGCAGATGATTTCCATTGGCAACAGATCAGCAGGGCAGCGAAAACACTGCGGTCCCTTCGCTCAAATCTGCCGAATCGGCGCCCCGTCGATCCAGGCCCGAATCGCTTCCACAATCTGTGGATAAGCGACGCGATAGGTATTCTCCGTAACGTAGCCAATGTGAGGCGTAGCCAGCACGTTCGGCAGAAACCGGAACGGATGTCCCGCAGGCAGAGGTTCTTCGTCGAATACATCAAGCGCGGCACCACCAATACGGCGCTCCTGCAGCGCTTCGATCAGCGCGTCTTCTGTAACGATGGGCCCGCGAGACGTGTTCACCAGATACGCGCCTGGCTTCATCAGTCCAAGCTCTCTCGCGCCGACGAGCCCCTTTGTGCGATCGCCAAGCTTCAGGTGAATCGTAAGCACGTCCGCCTCACGGAAGAGTTCATCCTTCTCGACACGTTGCACGCCCACTTCACTGGCCCGTTCGGAGGTCAGGTTCTGACTCCACGCAATAACGCGCATTCCGAACGCAACCCCGATGCGCGCGACGGCCTCGCCAATGCGCCCGAGCCCAAGCACACCAAGCGTTTTGCCGTTTACATCGATGCCCACACGCGTCTGCCAGCCGCCGGCCCGCAATGACGCGGCCTCGCCGTACAGATTCCGCGTCGCGGCGAGTATCAGACTCCAGGTCAAGGCCGGGGTGGCGGCGGCATCGCCGCCTGTAGTGCCTGATACGACAATGCCGTGCGACTTCGCGGCATCGAGATCAATGGCGGCATTCCACATGCCGACGCTGACAATCAGCTTGAGACGCGGCAGACATGCGAGGAGATTCGCGTCGAAGCGGGTCCGCTCGCGCATCAGCACGACAGCATCGAACGGTGCGAGCCGGGCCGCAAGCGCGTCCGCGTCGCTGACATGATCATGAAAGAATACGGTGTTCGCCTGAGGCTGCAGGCTTGCCCAGTCAGCGAGCGACGGGGCGACATTCTGGTAATCGTCGAGGACGGCGACATTCAAGGGAGCGGGACCGGACATGCAGTTTGTCTCCTACGTAGGTGATGTTCGTGTATGCACTCAGACGAGCAGTCTAATGCGGCTGCTGTTTTCTTGCTGGCGAGCCCTCTGGCCAGCGAGCCCTTGGAATAACTGGTTCGACTCAAGCGTTTCATGTTCCTGAGACCCTGCTTGCGACCCATGCGTCGGCTCGCCTGCGTCCGGCGAAATCCCTCAACGGATTTCTCTTTGCGGAAATACGTCCCCTAACCACAGATCCCCACGATGCAACTCGACCTCGACCGCTTCCTGGCCCCAATCGATGACAGCCCGCCCACGGGACAAAACCTCGAATACGACCCCGCGTTTGCCGAGCTGGAGCGAATCGCCACACCCGTCTCCGAGCGAACGATGGGCGACAGCATCAAAGCCGCCGTCGAACCCGACTGGGACAAAGTGGCCGATGCAGCCGATGCGCTGCTAGCTCGCACCAAGGACCTGCGCGTCGCGCTCCATCTGAGCGCCGCATGGACACGTAAAGATGGGCTCGATGGCTGGAGCGCAGGCCTCGGTCTGGTCCGGGCACTGCTGGAGCGCTACTGGGACGATGTCCACCCTCAACTGGACGCCGACGACGACAACGATGCCACCGCACGTGCCAACGCGCTGATGGTCCTTGGCAACCCGCAGAGCGTGCTAGGGTACTTCCGCGCCGCGACGTTCGTGCAATCGGTGCGGCTCGGCCGTTTCTCGCTGCGAGATCTGCGCGTCGCGGCGGGCGTGGTGGCTGCGGCGCCGTCGGCGGACGGCGCGCCTGCTCCCAGCCTTGTCGATCTCGAGGCGGCCTGCATGGATTGCCCCGACGATGAGTTACCCCGTACAGCCGCCCTACTCGCCGAAGCACTGGAGCACGCAGAATCGATCGATGCGCTTCTGGGCGAAAAGCTGGGAACGTCGAGCCCGGATCTGAGCCAACTGACGGCCGATATCAGGGATCTGAAGAAATTCGTCGACGCGCAACGCGCGCGGCGCTTTCCAGAACAGCAATACACGGATTCCACCGGCGGCGCGCCGGAGACGCAGTCAGGAGGAACGGATCCGATCGACCAGCCTCGCTCGCGAGGCATCGCAGGACCTGACGATGTCGTCCTGCGCATTGACGAAATCTGTGAGTACTACGAACGCAACGAACCCTCCAGTCCGCTGCCCATCCTGCTCAAACGAGCCCGACGTCTGGTGGGCAAGAATTTTGTCGAAATCATGCAGGACATCACACCAGGCGGTCTCTCGGAGCTGCAAACGCTGTCCGGTTCCGAAGTCGACTGACACGCTTTCGTGTCTTTCTCATGGCGTGCCCCACGCCGGTACCGTCCTCACCGATACCGGCAGCCCACGTCACGTGCATGTAAGCCAGTAGCACAGCACAACGCCGATACAGAGTGCGATGGCGCCAAGCAGCGCGGCCCTTTCAATGAGCCCCACTGCGCCGAGGGTCGTGCTCGACCTGTCACGCTTTCGCTCCGCTTTGCCATCGCGCGTTTTTCCCATCTCGCCTGACATCAGCGTGTCGTATGCCGGCACCGCGCGACGCACCGTATCGCGTTCGGCCTGAGCGATCTCGTCACCCAGCGACTCCAGCAAGGCACGCCGGCGGTCCCGGTATTCGTCGCGTGCAATGCGGTGCAGCCGATGATCTTCGTCGAGCGCGCGCAGCGCCTCGTTAACCTGACGTTCGCGGGCCTTCATTGCCGCCCGCGCGTCACTCTCTTCCATGCCGCGCTGGCTACCGCCTGCCGACGTCGACCGGTGTTCCATCATGCCGTTCCTCATCAGTTACCCACGCCGCTGGCAGGGGCCGCAACATCGTCCGGCGCGGACGCAGCATCCACGCCGGCATCGCCAGACGTGTCGGGGTTCTGCGTCTTGATCTGATCGAGCAACGCACGTAGCCCACCTTTTGGCAACGTCACGCGGGCGCCGAGGTCGCGCTCCAGTTGCTGCATGCCGTCGGGATCGGCGGCGGCTGTGCTCGCGTAACGCGCGCGCAGATCCTGGTAGTCGGGGTCCGCAATCGGCTGGCTACGGGCCGCAAGGATTGCGGCAGCCACCTGATAACGTTGCGCCGCATTGTTGAGTCTCGTGTCGTCGTTGAGCGCACTGGCACCCTGCGCTGCGATCTTTGCGGCGTCGGCGAGCAGGCCCTGCTGACACAAGGCGCGCGCATTGCCAAGGAAGGCGGCGGACACCAGTTGCCGCCCTTCCGCGCCCACGAACGGATCCGATGGCTGTACCGTGCGCAACCGCGCGAAAGCGCCGAGCGCACGTGGCCCGTCGTTTGCACTCGCGGCAAGACGCACCGCGTCCGTCAGCGAGGCCGGGTCGCCGCTCGCAATCTGCTGGTCGATCTTCCGCTGCTGCAGCAGGCCCAGCATGCGGTCGCGCTGTGCGGCTAGTGCCGTCGAGCGCGGTGCGTAGCGCAGCCCGGCCTGGACCAGATCGAGATATTGCTGCGCCTGGCCCGGGTCGTTCACCTTCTCCGCCGCCGTGATGATGCCGTCGACGAGCATCTCGATCGCCTGCTCGGTCTCGGGCGCGTCGTCGCCTCGCAGAGACAACATCGCACTGCTCACGGCGTCCAGCCACTCGTTGTTTGCCGCAGGACTGGCGGCGAGCTGCGCCAGCGCGCGGCGCGCGTCGGCCACGCTCGACCGGTTCGCGTGCGCATCGGGATGCGCGGCCGCATACTCGAGCGCAGCGTCCAGCTGCTCGCGCCGCTGCTGCAAAGGCGCCGCGTCAGGAAATAACTGCAACGCGAGCGTGATTCTCGAACGCGCCTTGTCGAATTGACCCAGATCGATCGACTGCCCGATCGCCGTGTCGTACTTCGACTCGAGCTGGCTGTTTTTCAGTAGCGCGCTGCCCGGGTCGAGCGCCCGGATGCGGTCGAGAATTTCGGCGGCGCTGCCGGGCTGGTCTTCGAACAACGCCTCGCGGTCGCTGGCCTGATCGAGATCGCCGCCCAGTCTGCCGAGCAGATCGTTGCGTTCGTCTTCGATCCGCTTACGGCGCCCGTCGAAGGTCGGTGAAAACAGCTTGAGCCGATCGCGCAGTTCGAACACGTGCCGGACCGCGCCGTAATCGAAGCGGCCAAGCGTCGGATTCCAGTATGCGTCGAGGCGCTCCAGCAAAAAGCCCTGGATAGCATCGCTCTGGTCGAGCACCGCACGCTCGCGCTCGTCTTCGCCGAGCGCGTGGAGTGCCGCCATCATCTGGTTCTCGTCCACGTAGTGTTGCGGATTCGCGGCCGCCAGGCGGCCAATCGCCGTTTCCAGTTGACGATGGCGCATCTGGATGTGCAGCACCGCCCCACCCGCCGTCAGCAGCGCCACGGCAAGCGCTGCCCCGAAATATGGCGCGAGGCGCTCGCCCGTGCTCCTGCGGCGCAGGCCGTCGATCAGCGCCTCGACACTATGCGGCCTCTCTTCGCCATGAAACGCAACCGCGTCGCACAGCGCCTTCTGCTGGCGCCGGGAGAGACCGGGCACGATGGGCGGTCGCCGGCCTTCCTTCATCGCCACATCGGCGCTGTGGCGATCGAACGGATGCCTGCCGGTCAGCAGTTCGAAGATCACACAACCGAGCGCATAGACATCGTCGCGAACGGCTGGATGCGCGCCTTCGATCATTTCCAGACTCGCGTAGGCTGGCGTCAGTGCACCGAGCGTGCCCGCGTCGAACACCGTTTGCTCGCCTACCGCACCGGCGCCTGACATGCCCGCGCGGGCGATGCCGAAGTCGAAAACCTTGGCGACGCCATCGCGCGTAACCATCACGTTACCGGGCTTGAAATCCGAGTGCACGATGCCGCTCGCGTGGGCTCGCTGCAACGCGCGCGCCATGCCTTCGATCAGCGGCCACGCTTCGTCGAACGGCATGCCCGCCGAGGCCCGTTCGCGGATCAGCGTGCGCAGGTCGGTGCCGTCGATGTACTCCATCGTCATGTAGACGATCGTGCCGTCCTTGTCGAAATCGTAGACATGCACGATGTGGTCGTCGGCGAGCCGCTGCGCGCGACGCGCTTCGCGTTGAAGCGCAATCAGTGCATCGGGATGGCGGCGGAACTCGTCATTGAGCACCTTGACCGCCAAGTACGGATCGCGGTCGCGCGCTTCCACCTTGCGTTCGTCTTTCGCGAGATAGACCACGCCCATACCGCCGCGGCCCAGTTCACGCTCGAGCAGAAAACGGCCCTTCAACAGCATGCCGACGCTCGCGTGCTCCACGCTTTGCGCCTGTGCGAGACTCTGCCAGCTCGCGCGGTTCAGGCTACCGTCGACCGCCGAGCTGCCGGTGCCGGTGCCGGTGCCGGTGCGGCGGCTGTTGGCGCTGCTCGCAGGCTTGACCACCGTCGCGTCAGCGTCCGCGTCGCGCACAGATGCGAGGACATGCTGATCCTCGTTCCTGGCGGACTGCACC
>Ga0302232_10002256_pt1 | contig 13260 bp, 10 predicted proteins | sample II_Palsa_N2_3_FD_193575 | JGI IMG/M metagenome (GOLD analysis project Ga0302232, IMG submission 193575) | Peat permafrost microbial communities from Stordalen Mire near Abisko, Sweden - II_Palsa_N2_3 | ecosystem: Environmental > Terrestrial > Soil > Palsa > Peat permafrost | place: Sweden...
GGCCGGGCAGCGCGGCCAGGACCGCGTCGGAGTCCTGGCGCAGCAGCCTGCTCTGGGCGTCGATGAGCTGCAGCTCCCACTCGATGCCGAGCGTCGGGCCCCGAGAAGGATTCCAGCTGATGGCCACGGCAGACCTCCGTTTCGCGAATGCGACTGCGACATAACCGCGAAATTAGATACGTACAGAAATGCTAAAGAGGCTAAGCCACCAGCATAAATGTGACGTCGGCCGATCAGTAAGCGTCTGGCGGCCGGTAAATGCCCCAGACATCGCGAAGCGCATCGCAGACTTCGCCGAGCGTGGCTCCGGCGCGAAGTGCCTCACGAAGTGGGTACAGAAGGTTCCCGGTGCCCTCCGCGGTCTCCTTGACCTCCGATATCCGGCGGCTGAATTCGGCGGCGTCGCGGCGGCTGCGAACCTCCGCCAGCCGGGCGGCCTGCTCCGCCTCGATGGCCGGGTTCACGGCCAGCTGCTCGTAGGGCTCATCGCTGTCGGAGACGAACTTGTTCACCCCGACGACGACCCGCTCGCCCGAGTCGATCTCCCGGGTCACGTCGTAGGCGACGCGCTCGATCTCGGCCTTCTGGAAGCCGCGCTCGATCGCGGCGACGGCGCCACCCATGTCCTCGATGGTCGTCATCAGCTCGGTGGCGGCGTCCTCGATGTCGTTGGTCATGGACTCGATGGCGTAGGAACCGGCGAACGGGTCCACGGTGGCGGTCAGGTCGGTCTCGCTGGCCAGCACCTGCTGGGTGCGTACCGCGAGCAGCGCGGCCCGCTGGCTGGGCAGCGCGATGGCCTCGTCAAAGGAGTTCGTGTGCAGCGACTGCGTGCCGCCGAGCACCGCCGCGAGGGCCTGGACGGTTACCCGGACGACGTTCACCTCGGGCTGCTGCGCGGTCAGCTGGACGCCCGCGGTCTGGGTGTGGAAGCGGAGCATCTGGGACCGCGGGTCGGCAGCGCCGAACTCCTCCCGCATGATCCGGGCCCACATCCGGCGCGCGGCGCGGAACTTCGCCACCTCCTCCAGCAGCGTCGTGCGGGCCACGAAGAAGAACGACAGCCGCGGCGCGAACTCGTCGACGGCCAGGCCCGCGGCCAGCGCGGCCCGCACGTACTCCCGCGCGTTGGCCAGCGTGAAGGCGATCTCCTGCACCGGCGTGGCGCCGGCCTCGGCCATGTGGTAACCGGAGATGGAGATGGTATTCCAGTGGGGCAGCTCCTTGCGGCAGTAGGCGAAGCTGTCCGCGACCAGACGCAGCGACGGGCGGGGCGGGTAGATGTAGGTGCCGCGTGCGATGTACTCCTTGAGCACGTCGTTCTGGATCGTGCCCGTCAGCGCGGCCGGGCTGCTGCCCTGCTCCTCACCGACCATCTGGTAGAGCACGAGCAGCACCGCGGCGGGCGCGTTGATCGTCATCGAGGTGGACACCTCGCCCAGGGGGATGCTGTCGAACAGCCACCGCATGTCCTCGAGGGAGTCGATCGCGACTCCCACCTTGCCGACCTCGCCGTGCGCGATTGGGGCATCTGAGTCATAGCCCATCTGGGTCGGCAGGTCGAAGGCCACCGACAGCCCGGTCGCCCCGGCCTCGATCAGCTCGCGGAACCGCCGGTTGGACTCCGCGGCCGTCGAGAATCCGGCGTACTGCCGCGTGGTCCACGGCCGTTTTGTGTACATCGTCGGATACACACCGCGGGTGTATGGATACGCTCCTGGCTCGCCGAGCTTTTCGGCCGGACGAAAATTTGTAAGCTGTCTCTCGTCGTAGACGGGTTCGATCGGCAATCCGGATTCTGACATGCGCTCCATAGTCACAGATTACGGCTAGGACCGCGCGACGGGCAGGGACGGTCTGGCCGCTACGGGCGCGGCAGCGACAGCGCAGGTCAATGAGAGCGGGAGGAAACCGGTGAACGCGGGGGGAAATTGGTGACAGAGCGTATCCGCATGGCTCTTTTCAGAAGCGGAGCTCTGCTCGCGGCCTGCTCAGTGGCCGGCGCGGTGTCCCTGAGCGTGCCAGCTCAAGCGCAGCAGGCCCGGGTGGCCAGCCCGGCTGTGGGCCAACCGGCCGGCGGCAGCCTCCCTGAAACGGGAGTGGCCGGCGGGGGCGGCGCCGCCACTGGAACCGGCGCTTCAGCCGGGACCGGCACCTCGGGCGGGGGTGCGTCGGCGAGCAGTCCGGCGACCGCGCCCGCCAGCAGCGCCGAATCGGCCCAGCAGCGGGCGGTCGCCGCCAAGCTGCTGCAGCAGGCTGACGCCGGCCCGAAGCCCGCCAGCCCGGACACGGTGGGCGGGGCCCAGCTGGCCGGCCGGGGCGTGATCGTGGCTGAACCAGCCGGGGCCGCACGGCTGCCCAGCGTGCCGACCTCGGCCTACGTGGTCGCCGACGCCGGGACGGGGGAGGTCCTCGCGGCCAAGGACCCGCACGGCCTGCTAAGGCCGGCCAGCACGCTCAAGCTGCTGACCGCCATCACGCTGATCCCATTGCTGAACCCGGACGCCATGGTCGCCGCGTCGCGGCAGGCCACCAACGTGACCCCGAACGTCGCCGGGCTGGTCCGCGGGCAGCAGTACAAGGTGTCGGATCTGTTCAACGCGCTGCTGCTGATCTCGGCCAACGACGCCGCGATCGCACTGGCCCAGGCCACCGGGTCGCTGAGCACCGGCGTCGCGCTGATGAACGCAGAAGCGCACCACCTGCAGGCCTACGACGTCATGGCCGCGGACCCGAACGGCCTGGATGCTCCCGGCCAGCACGTCTCCGCCTACGACCTGGCGCTGATCGCCCGGCAGGCGCTGGCCCTGCCCGCTTTCATGCGGTACGACCAGGCGCGGCTGGCGACCTTTCCCGTCACCGCACACAAGAGCGAGACGCTGTACAACCAGAACGAGCTGCTCGCCGAGTACCCGGGCGGCATCGGCGGGAAGGTCGGCTGGACCAACGCGGCGGGGGCCACCTACGTCGGGCTGGCCCGCCGGAACGGTGTCACCCTCATCGTGACGCTGCTGCACTGCCCCGCGCTGACCGAGGTGACTTACGCCAAGAGCCTGCTGAACTGGGGCTTCGCGCTGGACGGGAAGGTCAAGCCGATCGGCACGCTGGTCCCCCCGCTGACGTCACCCGTCCCCCCGCTGACGTCACCCGCGCCGTCCGCCAAGCAGTCGGGCCAGGCTGCGGCGGGCAAGGCGGGAGCGAACCGGCCACCGGTCATTTCCGGCACGATCACGACCACGAAGATCCCCGGCGGGCTGGCCGTCGCGTCCATCGCGCTGATTCTGTCGGCCGCCGCCGCCGCGATCGTGCTGATCCTGCTGCGGAGGCGCTCCGCCTCGGGGTGAGCTCCGGAAGGGCTCGCTAGGCATCATCGGGATCAGCCGGCGCGGGCCCGTACGCACGCTGCGCCAGTCACGCGCACTGCGCCAGTCACGCGCGGTCGGCTGCGTCCAGGCGCGGCACGAAGCCCACCCGGTCCCGGACCATCGCCATGGTCCCGCGCGCCACGTGGCCCGCCCGGGCCGCCCCGTCAGCCAGGATCTTGTCCAGGCCGTCGGTGTCGGCGAGGATGGCCTCGGTCCGCTCCCTGATGGGCGTGAAGGTGTCGACGACGATCTCGGCCAGGTCCTTCTTGAACGCGCCGTATCCCCCGCTGCCGTAGCGGACCTCGATCGACGCGATCGACTCGCCGGTCAGCGCCGAGTAGACGCGCAGCAGGTTCGTGACGCCGGGCTTGGCCTCATCGTCGGCGCGCACCTCGCTGCCGGGGTCGGTGACGGCCCGGGCGATCTTGCGCCGGATCTGGGCCGGGTCGTCGAGCACGTCCACGATGCCCTGCGGCGACGAGGTGGACTTGCTCATCTTGATCGCGGGATCCTGCAGGTCCGCGATCCGGGCCACCGCGGCGAGAATGTAGGGATCAGGCAGCACGAACGTGCCGCCGAACCGGTGGTTGAAACGCTGGGCGAGATCCCTGGTCAGCTCCAGGTGCTGGCGCTGATCCTCACCGACCGGCACCTGGTCCGCCTCGTACAGCAGGATGTCGGCGGCCTGCAGGATCGGGTAGGTGAACAGGCCGACGGACGCCTGCTCGGACCCGCCCTTGGCCGCCTTGTCCTTGAACTGGGTCATCCGGCTCGCCTCGCCGAATCCGGTGATGCAGCTCAGGACCCAGGCCAGCTCGGCATGCTCGGGCACGTGGCTCTGCACGAACAGGGTGCAGCGGTCTGGCTCCAGGCCGGCCCCGATCAGCTGGGCCGCGGCGACCCGGGTCCGGCGGCGCAGCGCGCCGGGGTCATGCGGGGCGGTGATCGCGTGCAGGTCGACCACACAGTAGAAGGCGTCATGGTCCTCCTGCAGGTCCACCCACTGCCGGACGGCGCCCAGGTAGTTGCCGAGGTGGAACGAATCAGCCGTGGGCTGGATGCCGGAAAGCACGCGTGGCCGGTTACTCATGCCCGAGAGTCTATGAACCGCGGCCGACCGGACGCGACTCAATACCGGACACGGGGAATGGGGCCGGTCGCGCTCATCGAGTTCTGCGGGCCGTGGGCGTCGCGGGGCGCGCCCGGGGCCACGACGACCTCGACCCGCTGGAACTCCTTCAGGTCCGAGTACCCAGCCGTGGCGATCGTCCGGCGCAGCGCGCCCATCAGGTTCATCGACCCGTCCGGGACCGCGGACGGCCCGTGCACGATCTGCTCGAGGGTCCCCGCCGTCCCCACGTTGACCCTTACGCCGCGCGGTACCTCAGGGTGGCTGGCCTCGCTGCCCCAGTGGTAGCCGCGGCCGGGGGCCTGCACGGCCCGGGCCAGCGGCGACCCGACCATCACCGCGTCCGCCCCGCACGCCAGGGCCTTGGCCATGTCACCGCTGCGGGTCATGCTGCCGTCCGCGATCACGTGCACGTAGCGGCCGCCCGACTCGTCCAGGTAGTCGCGGCGGGCCGCCGCGACGTCCGCGATCGCGGTCGCCATCGGCACCGCGACGCCGAGCACCGCCGCCGTGGTGTGGCCCGAACCGCCGCCGAAGCCGACCAGCACGCCGGCCGCCCCGGTGCGCATCAGGTGCAGGGCCGCGGTGTAGGTGGCGCAGCCGCCCACGATCACGGGCACGTCGAGCTCGTAAATGAACTGCTTCAGGTTCAGCGGCTCGGCGCGGCCGGACACGTGCTCCGCGGACACCGTGGTACCCCGGATCACGAAGATGTCGGCGCCCGCGTCGATGACCGCCTTGTAGTACCGGGCGGTGCGCTGCGGGGAGAGCCGGGCCGCGGCGGTGACACCGGCCCGGCGGATCTCCTCGATCCGCCGGCCGATCAGCTCCTCCTTGATCGGCGCCGCGTACATCTCCTGCAGCCGGCGGGTGGCGGCCTGCTCGTCGAGCTCGGTCACTTCGGCGATGAGCGGGTCCGGATCGGTGTACCGGGTCCACAGCCCCTCGAGGTCCAGAACGCCCAGGCCGCCGAGCCGGCCGATCTGGATCGCGGTCTGCGGCGAGACCACGCTGTCCATCGGGCACGCGATCAGCGGCAGCTCAAACCGGTAGGCGTCGATCTGCCAGGCGATCGAGACCTCCTCCGGGTCCCTGGTCCGGCGGGACGGGACGATGCCGATCTCGTCGAGCGAGAACGCCCGGCGGCCACTCTTGCCGCGCCCGATTTCCACTTGTGTCACACTGCCTGTCTTTCCGTCTTTCCGGGTCTATCGGTTACGGCCGACGGCGCTGTAGTTCGGCGCCTCGACGGTCATCTGGATGTCGTGCGGGTGGCTCTCCTTCAGCCCGGCACCGGTGATCCGGGTGAACCGCGCCTGCTGGAGCTCGGTGATGGTGCGGGCCCCGCAGTAGCCCATCCCCATCCGCAGGCCGCCGATGAGCTGGGTGGCCACGGCGGCCAGCGGGCCGCGGTAGGGCACCTGGCCCTCAACGCCCTCCGGGACCAGCTTGTCGTCGCTCAGCACGTCGTCCTGGAAGTACCGGTCCTTGGAGTACGAACGGCCCCGCTCCCGGTTGCGCATCGCCCCGAGCGAGCCCATGCCGCGGTACAGCTTGTACTGCTTTCCATTGATGAACACCATCTCGCCCGGCGACTCCTCACAGCCGGCCAGCAGGCTGCCGAGCATCACCGTGTCCGCACCCGCGGCGAGGGCCTTGGCGATGTCGCCGGAGTACTGCAGGCCGCCGTCGCCGATCACCGGCACGCCCGCCGCGTGCGCGGCCTGGGCCGCCTCGTAGATCGCGGTGATCTGGGGCACCCCCACCCCGGCCACCACGCGAGTAGTGCAGATCGAGCCGGGGCCGACCCCGACCTTGACCCCGTCCGCGCCCGCTTCGACCAGTGCCTGCGCGCCGGAGCGGGTGGCGACGTTGCCGCCGACGACCTCGATGTCGGTGTTGGCCTTGAGCTGGCGGACCATGTCGAGCACCGCACGGGAGTGGCCGTGCGCGGTGTCCACGATGAGGAAGTCCACCCCGGCGTCGATCAGCGCCTGGGCCCGCCGCTTGGCGTCCTCACCCACACCGATCGCCGCGCCGACCACGAGCCGCCCGCCCGGGTCCTTGGTGGCCAGCGGGTACTCCTCGCTCTTGGCGAAGTCCTTGACCGTGATCAGGCCGCGGAGCTTGCCCGCGTCATCGATGAGCGGCAGCTTCTCGACCTTGTGCCGGCGGAGCAGGTCCAGCGCCTCGTCCGGGGCCACCCCCACACGCGCGGTCACGAGCGGCATCGGCGTCATGACCTCGGACACGCGCTTGTCCCGGTCGGTCTCGAACCGGATGTCACGGTTGGTCACGATGCCGAGCAGCACCCCGTCGGCGCCGGTGACCGGCAGGCCGGAGATCCGGTAGCGGCCACAGATCCGGTCGACGTCGGCCACGGTGGCGTCCGGAGTACAGGTCACCGGGTCGGTGATCATGCCCGCCTCGGACCGCTTGACCACGTCAACCTGCTGGGCCTGGTCCTCGATGGCCAGGTTGCGGTGCAGCACGCCGACCCCGCCCTGGCGCGCCATGGCCACGGCCATCCGGGCCTCGGTCACCGTGTCCATCGGGGACGAGACGAGCGGGATCCGCAGGCTGATCCGCCGGGTGATCCGGGCGGTGGTGTCGACTCCGGAGGGCAGCACATCCGACGCCGCCGGGAGCAGCAGTACGTCATCGAACGTCAGGCCCGGCGGAGCGAACTTCTCTGACTCGGTCATGGCACCTTCAAGCGACGCGGAGGCGGGGAGACATTGCCCATCCTAATGAGGGTCCGGGACCGGCCGGGGCCAACCGGCCGAGGCGGCCCGTTACGCACCGAGAGCCGCAGTTTGCCCGGCTCACGGGGACCGGGTAACGCGAACGGCGGGCCGGCCCCAGTGGGGGCCGGCCCGCCGTAATGCGGTGAACCGGTACGCGCACGGAACCTAGTGCGCGTGACCGTGGCTGTGGCCGTGCCCGGCGGTCGCCTCGTCCTCGTCCTCCGGCTTGTCCACCACGAGCGCCTCGGTGGTGAGCAGCATGCCGGCGATAGAGGCCGCGTTCTGGACCGCGGAGCGCGTCACCTTGACGGGGTCGATGACGCCCTGAGCGATCAGGTCGCCGTACTCGCCGGTGGCGGCGTTGTAGCCGTGGCCCGCGGGCAGCGTCGCGACCTTGGCCGCGACCACGGAACCCTCGACGCCGGCGTTGATCGCGATCCAACGGCAGGGCTCGGACAGCGACTTCCGGACGATCCGCACGCCGGTCGCCTCGTCACCGGAGAAGCCCAGGTCGTCGAGCTCGGTCGCGATCGCGACGAGGGCGCTGCCGCCGCCCGCCACGATGCCTTCCTCGATCGCCGCCCGGGTCGCCGAGATGGCGTCCTCCAGCCGGTGCTTCTTCTCCTTGAGCTCGACCTCGGTGGCCGCGCCAACGCTCAGCACGCACACCCCACCGGACAGCTTGGCCAGCCGCTCCTGGAGCTTCTCGCGGTCCCAGTCGGAGTCGGTGTTCTCGATCTCGTTACGGATCTGCCGGATCCGGTCCTGGATCGCGGCCTGGTCACCGTCGCCGTCGATGATCGTCGTCGCGTCCTTGCCGACCACGATCCGGCGGGCCCGGCCCAGGTCATCCAGGCTGATGTTGTCGAGACGCAGGCCGAGCTCCTCGCTGACGACCTGGCCACCGGTCAGCACGGCGATGTCGGCGAGCATGGCCTTACGTCGGTCCCCGAAGCCGGGTGCCTTCACCGCGACCACGTTGAGCAGACCGCGGATCTTGTTCACGACCAGCGTGGACAGGGCCTCGCCCTCGACGTCCTCGGCGATCACGAGCAATGGCCGCTTGGACTCGGCGATCTTCTCCAGCAGCGGCAGGAACTCGTTCATCGAGGAGACCTTGCCCTGGTCGACGAGGACATACGCGTCCTCGAGGACGGCCTCGAGCCGGTCCTGGTCGGTGATGAAGTACGGCGAGATGTATCCCTTGTCGAACTGGAGACCCTCGGTGAACTCCAGCTCGAGGCCCATGGTGGGGGCCTCCTCGACGGTGATGACGCCGTCCTTGCCGACCTTACTGAACGCCTCGGCGATCAGCTCGCCAATCTTCGCGTCCTGCGCGGAGACGGTGGCGACGTGCGCGATCTCGCTCTGCTCCTCGACGTCACGGGCTACCGCAAGCAGCCGCTTCGAGACCTCCGCGGCTGCGGCGTCGATGCCGCGCTTGAGCTCGGTCGGGCTCGCGCCGGCGGCGACGGAACGCAGGCCGTTGTGCACCATGGCCTGGGCGAGCACGGTCGCCGTGGTGGTGCCGTCACCGGCGACGTCGTTGGTCTTGGTGGCGACTTCCTTGGCGAGCTGGGCCCCGAGGTTCTCATAGTGATCCTCAAGCTCCACCTCCCGCGCGACGGTGACGCCATCGTTGGTGATCGTGGGCGCGCCCCACTTCTTGTCGATCACGACGTTGCGGCCGCGGGGGCCGAGCGTGACCTTTACCGTGTCAGCCAGCTTGTCGACGCCACGCTCCAGCGCGCTGCGGGCGTCCGTGCTGAACTCTAGGATCTTGGGCATTGACTACTACCTCACCCTACAAATTTCTCATGAGAAGCCGGGCCCACGCGGTAGGGGCGCCAGGCCAGCAAACCGGCCTGGCGCCCCTACCCGCGCATGCTCTGCGGTTCTTACTTGTCGACGATGGCGAGCACGTCGCGGGCGGAGAGCACGAGGTACTCCTCGCCCGAGTACTTCACCTCGGTGCCGCCGTACTTGCTGTACAGCACGACATCCCCGACCTTGACGTCGAGGGGCACGCGCTTGGCGCCCGAGTCGTCGAAACGGCCGGGGCCCACCGCCAGGACTTCGCCCTCCTGGGGCTTCTCCTTGGCAGTGTCCGGGATTACTAGGCCGGATGCAGTGGTCTGCTCCGCTTCAAGCGGGCGAACCACGATCCGGTCCTCAAGCGGCTTGAGAACAACTTTGGTGGCGGTCGTCACGATCTGACCTCCCCCTCCGGAAAGGCTAAATGGTTAGGGCTAGAGGGCGAGCATGGCGGCCTGCCGTCGCGGGTGTCAGACCTGGCTCGTCGCGTTAGCACTCTATACGTCCGAGTGCTAGTCCGACACTATCCAGCGCGCCCCTGGTCGTCAACACGACGCCCGCCACGCCCGCCGCTCGCGATGTATTTCACGTTCAGTAGACATCCAATTACGGTCTGCTACTAATGTAGACGCGTCCCCGGCAAGGATTATCCCGCACCACCAAGGCTGCGGGCCGCAAAGCTCAGCCAAGCGGCCGATGGACGTGACGGCAGATCCCCATCCGTGGATCTGGATCACGCGAGCTTTCCGTACGTCCCCCGGCCGGCACCAGGCCGGGGAGGTGGTAGCACCCCTGGTTAAGGAGCACCTCCCATGGATGAGACGGCTAACCACATCGCGCTCGGCGGCAGCCAGCCCGGCGCCGCCGACCGGATGCGCGAAGAGTCGCTGCCCGAGCAGATCCGCTCGATCTCCGCCCAGATCAAGCCGATCGCCGAACTGCCCGCTCTGTGGGCCGACCTGGGGGTGGTGTCGGAGAACGTCGATCAGCTGCTACCGCGCCTGCAGGGCGCCTGTGAGATGATCGCCCAGGCCTGGGAGGCACTGCGCGCCCAGGAACAACGGCTGGCGGGACTGCACCAGCACGGCCTGAAGCTGCAGCAGAGCATGGAGGCGGCGGCGGGGCGGTTCAGCCGGCTGGACAAGGCCATGACCGAGCTGTCACAGCGCGCGGGTTACCTGGATAAGGAGCTGTCCGCGGTCGAAGGCCGGATCGAACAGGGACTGACCGCGCAGACGACGCAACTCGAGCACAGTATGGCCGCATTCTCGGGCACGCTAGAGCAGAGCCTGACCGGAACGGCCGCCAGGGTTGACAGGCTGGCCACCAACGTGTCGGAGCTGGTCGGGTACGTGGACCTGATGGGCGGCCAGGTCCAGGCGGCGCATGGCCGACTGGAGCGCCTGGACAAGCGGCTCGGCGACACCGGCGACGAGATCGACGCCATGGACAGCAAACTCGGCGCGCTGGATGCAAAGCTGACGGGAACCGACGGCAAGGTGGGCGCGCTGGCCAACCGCATCGACCGGCTCGACGACCACATCGGCGACACCGACGACAGGGTCGGCCTCATCAACGAGGGGATCGGCTCGATCAACGAGCGGATCGGCTCGATCGACTGGCACATGGCCATCGTCGACGAGCGGACTGCCCCGATCGACGGCAGGCTCGGCGCGCTGGAAACCAAGCTGATCGAGGCGGTGGACGGCCGGATGGCGGCCGTCGGCGGCCAGTTCACCGAAAAAGACGGCACGGTCAAAGCCTTCGGCGAGCGCCTTTTCCGGCACCGTCGCCCCGCTCGCCGATGAGCTCCGCTGCGACCGGGCCACAGCGAGGTCGAGGAGATCGTCACCAAGGTGGTCGCCGCCGCGGAGGCGGCGATGGCGACCCGGCTGGACTCGCTGGAGGAGACCGTAATCACCCTGACCGAGCCGCTGCTCCGGCCGACCCACCGCCTGCCGGACCAGCGCCGCGGTGACGACCGGAGCTGACGCGTCCCGCGACCGCGGGTCGTCGCCGGAGGGCCGCTCCGCACGAAGAACAGCTGCCGGCCGCCCAGACGGGAAATCATCCCGGGACGGCAGCCAGGTTCACGTGCGCAGCGGCCCTCAGCCGTTCCGGCCAGTGCGGCCGAGGCGGGCTACTCCCACTCGATCGTGCCGGGCGGCTTGCTCGTCACGTCGAGCACGACCCGGTTGATCCGCGGGACCTCGTTGGTGATCCGGGTGGAGATATGCGCCAGGACATCATCGGGCAGCCGCGCCCAGTCCGCGGTCATCGCGTCCTCGCTGGTCACCGGCCGGAGCACCACCGGGTGCCCGTAGGTACGGCCGTCGCCCTGGACCCCGACGGAACGGACGTCGGCCAGCAGCACGACCGGACACTGCCAGATGCGCCGGTCGAGCCCGGCCCGGGACAGCTCCTCCCGGACGATCGCGTCGGCATCGCGCAGAATCGCGAGCCGGTCCGCGGTCACCTCGCCGATGATCCGGATGGCCAGCCCCGGGCCGGGGAACGGCTGCCGCCACACGATGTCGTGCGGCAGGCCCAGCTCCTCGCCGACCCGCCTCACCTCGTCCTTGAACAGTGACCGGAGCGGCTCCACCAGCTGGAACTTCAGATCGCTGGGCAGCCCGCCGACGTTGTGGTGGGACTTGATATTGGCCGCGCCGGTGCCACCGCCGGATTCGACGACGTCCGGGTACAGCGTCCCCTGGACGAGGAAACCAGCTGACTCTCCGTGGCTCTGCGCGTCCGCGGCGATCTCCAGCGCGGCGCGCTCGAAGGCCCGGATGAACTCCCGGCCGATGATCTTCCGCTTCTGCTCCGGGTCGGTCACCCCGGCCAGCGCCCCCAGGAACTGCTCCGCCGCGCTGACCACCTTCAGCCGGACGCCGGTCGCGGCGACGAAATCGTTCTCCACCTGCTCGGCCTCGCCCTTGCGGAGCAGGCCGTGGTCCACGAACACGCAGTGCAGCCGGTCGCCGATCGCGCGCTGGACCAGCGCCGCGGCGACGGCCGAGTCCACCCCGCCGGACAGCCCGCACACGGCGACGGCGTCACCGACCTGATCCCGGATCCGCTCGACCTGCTCGTCGATGATGCCGGCCGTCGTCCAGCTGGGCTGGCAGCCTGCGGCGTCCAGGAAGCGCTGCAGCACGGCCAGGCCGTGGTCGGTGTGCATGACCTCGGGGTGGAACTGCACTCCGTAGAGCTTGCGGGTGCCGTCCTCGATCGCGGCCACCGGTGTCGCCCCGGTCGAGGCGGTGACCTCGAACCCGGGGGGCGCCGCCACACAGGTGTCACCGTGCGACATCCACACCCGCTGGCGCACCGGCAGCCCGGCCAGCAGGCCGCCGGCCGCGTCCGGCCCGGGCGCCCTGACCTCCAGCGTGGTCGCGCCGTACTCGGCGGCACCGGTGCGGCGCACCGTACCGCCGAGGCCCTCGACCATCAGCTGGAAGCCGTAGCAGATGCCCAGGACCGGGACGCCGGCGCTGAACAGGTCCGGCTGGCCGGGCGGCGCGGGCGGGGCGCCGTCGGCGTACACGGACGCCGGGCCGCCGGACAGGATGATCGCCTTGGGCTTGCGGGCAAGCATTTCCGCGACAGGCATCGTGTGCGGGACGATCTCCGAGTACACGTGGCACTCGCGGACGCGGCGCGCGATGAGCTGTGCGTACTGCGCACCGAAGTCCACCACGAGAACAGTGTCGAAATTGTCAGCCGAGTGCACCTGCCGAGTTTAGGGCATCTTCCCCCGCTTACCGGCTGAGCTGCGGTACTGCCCGTTCCGCTCGGCTGGGACGTCTGCGCCGGGTCCGTTCGGCGGCTGATCGACGGAGCCCTGGCCGTTCGGCGGCGAGCCGTTCGGCGGCGTGGACGTGGCCGGCGGGACGGGCTCGGGCGGCGGCGTGGGGAGAGCCGGCGCGGGCGAAGGGTCGGCCCGTGCCGGTTCGGCCGAGGCGGAGCCGGCCGGTGCGTTGGCCGCCGAGGGCGCCGGGCTGGCGGACGCGGGACTGGCGGACGCGGGACTGGCGGACGCGGGACTGGCGGACGCGGGACTGGCGGACGCGGGACTGGCGGACGCGGGACTGGCGGACGCGGGACTGGCGGACGCGGGACTGGCGGACGCGGGACTGGCAGGCGCGGCGGCGGGCTGGCCCGCGGCGTGCGGGGGCGAGCCGTCCGGCGGTTCAGGGTT
>Ga0302232_10002262_pt1 | contig 13237 bp, 16 predicted proteins | sample II_Palsa_N2_3_FD_193575 | JGI IMG/M metagenome (GOLD analysis project Ga0302232, IMG submission 193575) | Peat permafrost microbial communities from Stordalen Mire near Abisko, Sweden - II_Palsa_N2_3 | ecosystem: Environmental > Terrestrial > Soil > Palsa > Peat permafrost | place: Sweden...
AGCGGTTCGAATCCGCTCACCGGCTCCACGGAATCCAGCTGCGAAAGCCCTCCTGACCTGCGTAGACGCAGAATGAAAGGGTTTTTGCAGTGGCACAAAAGGCACATTCTGTCGCGTCGTCATATGGCGTCAATAGGTGTATCCCTGGCGCTGTTCAGGCCCGGGATGAGGGGGACGAGCGTAAAACTTTCGTCGGCGGGTGGCGGCGCTCGTCGCATCCGAAGCAGCTGGAAGCGGGCCCGTTCGAGGCCGAGGTGGGCTCGTTCTGGCTGCACCTGGCCGCCGAGGGCAAGGCCGGGCGGACCCTGGACACCTATACCAAGGCGGTGCGCTGGTTCGCGGCGGCGCACTTGGTCCAGCAGACGGATAAGACCAGGTGGGAGCAGGTAGACCGGCAGGACCTGCGGCGGTGGACGGTGCGGCTGCTGGACCAGTACAGCGCCGCGTACGCGAGCAACCAGTTCCGCGCGGTGCGCCTGTTCCTGCGGTGGCTGGCCGCCGAGCAGGACCGCCCCGACCCGGTGGCGGGGCTGCGGGCGCCGAAGGCGCCGCCGGGTCCGGTGCCGGTGTTCGGCAGCGAAGAACTTTCGGCCCTGCGGCAGTCGTGCCAGGGCAGGAGTTTCGAGGCGCGCAGGGACGCCGCGATGATCGAGGTGCTGCTGGCGGCCGGCATCCGCCGGTCGGAGCTGGCGGGCATCCGCTACGACCCCGGCGACCCTGCCCGCAGCGACCTGAGGCTGCTGGACCGGGAGATCCGGGTCCGGGGCAAGGCGGGCCGGGAGCGGATCGTGCGGATCGGCTTCGAGGCCGCCCGCAGCCTCGACCGGTACCTGCGGGCCCGCTCCCGCCACCCGCAGGCCGCCCGGCCGCAGCTATGGCTGGGAGCAGGCGGCCGGGGACCCCTGACCCCGAACGGCATCTACCAGGCCGTCGCCCGCGCGGGGGAGAGGGCCGGCGTGGCGGTCTACCCGCACCGGTTCCGGCACCACTTCAGCCACACCTGGCTCGACCGCGGCGGCGCCGAGGGCGACCTGATGGAACTGAACGGCTGGGTCTCCCCGCAGATGCTGACCCGCTACGGGGCCAGCGCCCGGGGCGCCCGCGCCCGCCGCAGCTACGACCGCATCATGACCGACGCCCCCTGACCCCGGCGGCGCTCCGCCGGCACGCGCAGGAGACAGTCCGTGCGGGATAGTGCCGTTACGCTAAGCCGGGCGAGCGCGCTGGAGGCGGGATGCTCGCGATGGTGGCTCCAATGACGCGGACAACCGAGCCCAACGCCACGAATAGTGGCCGCCGGGCCGAGATACGGCGCGCGTAGCCGCCGTTCGGGGCGCGTTGCTGACGCTCGGCACTCCCGCAGTTGAGGCGTACAGAACGCTCCGATCTGGGGCACAAGCGTTGGCGATGCCAAAGTGGCGGGTTTGCAGTCGGCTCGGACACTCGCTGTGGCCCACGAGAGGCGCCAGGAGGTTCCGACGCCGTGGTCGAAGCTCAATAACGTTCGCGCAGGGCTTCAGGGCTGCGACGCTTTCGATATTTCGCGCGTATCCATGGACCATGCGCTGCGGAAGTTCGAAATCATTCGCCAGGCTGCCGGTGTCCCGAGAGCGAAGGCGTTTCTGGCTCTGGCCAGCGAGTCGAAAGATCCGCGCCCGCCGTCACTCGCGGTAGCTTGGGCGAGGCGCTTGCCGTCCAGATGGTCGGTGAAAATCTCCTGGAGGGTAGCGCAGTAGTAAGTGAAGGCGGCAAAGTCGAGGCGCAGTTTGGCGACATCCTGCTCTTCGTGCCGGTCGTCGTCAGCTCCGATGGCGTCAACGAAATTGACGAGCGGCTCCCTGGAGGGAAGCCGCTCGTCGAGGTCGTAGAGCATGGTTTGCAGCGCAGTTGTATCTGCTTGCAGCGAGCTCGCAGCGTGGCTTATGGCCCGGAGCTTGCGGTGCATCTCGTCTTGGACGATGGTAGCCGCGATGTCGGTCAGGATCGCCGGGGTGGTGGCGGGTCTGGCGCGCAGATACCGATAAGCCAGTGATACGTCCATATAGTCGCCGTCGTTGTCGCTTGCCGCTGACGCGGTGGCCGCGAGTCGGTCGGCGGTCCGTACGACTAGGCGGGCAGCGCGGATCAGGTCGCGCGGCAGGCCGCCCGCCAGGCAGTGGCACAGCGCCACGAACGGCTCGCTCAGTCCGATGATGCGGCGGTACAGCAGCCTCCTAGATTCGGTGTAGTCGAGCGGGTCTACGTGGATAATTTCGTCGAAGGAGCTGTCGAAAGTGTCGCGGAGAGGGAGCCCGCGGCGCTCAAAAGCTGTGAGGGCATCGTCGGACACCGAGACCATGAAGTAGAGATAGGGAACTCCAAAAATACCTTTGATCTCGTTGAGGAACTGTTCTGCCTGGACGGGCGAGCCGATCTTGTCTAGTTCGTCCACACCGATGAAAATCCGGTGCCCGCTGCGATTCACCTCGGCGGCGACGGTCTGGGCGAATGTCCGGAACTCATTCACGATTTCTGGGTAGCTGAGCGGCTGTTCCGCTTGGGATACGCTTCGCGAGTACTGTCCTTGGGCGTTTACGGCTGGCAGGCTCAGCGAGCCCGACCAGCCAGACGTGTAGGTCTGCAGAAAACGGACCTGGGATAGGTGGGCCCGTGCTGCGTCCGCCAGCTTCTGCTCTTTCGACTGGCCGATGGCCTGTGCCCGCCACCGGAACTCGGCCCGTAGCTTCCGAAGGAAACGGATCACGCCGATGCAGATCACGGCGACGGCAGCGTATTTGACCCAGGGTGCGGGAACTGAGAAGAATCGGGCGAGGGTCTGCTCCCAGTACAGCATGGCGATAGCGACGGCGCCGTAGCACACCGCTCGTGTGATCAGCGACCGGGCTAGGCTGACGACCCCGCGCATCATGAAGCCGACGAGAACAAATCCGGGGACGGGGTCTTTGCCGTAACTGCCAATGACCGTCTGGCAGAATACCGCAAAAAGATGCAGAACGAAATCCCTGGCCGCGTAATTGACCGGAGCGGACACGAGGCAGCGCAAATCGTGAGCTTGGCGCTCGGGAAGGAAGGCGCCTGTGAGCAGCCGCCAGTCGAGTTCGCCATCGTAGGGAAAACCCCTGTCGGAGCTGACGGGCTCGGCGTATGAGCGGATCAACGTCGACTTGCCCGAGCCCCGTGGTCCGGCCACTCCGATGCTGGCTCCGTCGAAACGGTTCAGGAGCTCAGCGAAGTCGTCGGCGACCCGCGTTGGAACATGATTAGCGCTGTCGTAAACCTCGCTCAGCCCCCGACTGCTGGCTACGGCGTAGACGTGGCCGAACCGGTCCTGGCGCCCAGCGTTGATGAAAGTCCGGGCCTGCGCCAGAAGTTCGACATCGGTGACGGCCGCTATCAGCCGGTCCCGGGCGGCGGCCAGAGCTGGGCTGCCGTCACCTCGGGCCAGCCGGTACCAGAAGTCTGTGCCGATCAGCGTATTCGTTACCAGCCACACCATCAGCGTAGCGACTAGCACGGTCGCTCCTGCCCAGACCAGCGTCTGGGCGAGCGGCCACAGTCCCCAACTTATCTCCCCGCCGACCATCAGGAGCAGCGCGGTTGCGGCGGCGCTGATCATCAGCCGGTTCAGCCGTCGACGGATGGCCTCGACCTCTGGAGGCAGCTTCCTGGACGTGCCACGGTAGCCGAGCTCGGCGTTGGACACGGCCTTATACTCCGCGTACTCCTGCGATGCCGCGCTGAGCACCTGCTCAGCTTCGCCGACCATCTTCATCCGCAACGTGGCACCGGAAAGGGAGAGGTCATCGAGCGCGCTGCGAATCTCGGGTTCCGCTAGGACAGAATCCAACGCGCTCATATACATATCGAAAAGCGCCGGATCGCCAGACAGCGAAGCAGGCGCACCCTGGGCGTCGGGCGGGGCCGAAGGTTCAATCATGGCCGTTCCCCCACTCTGGTATTCGCGGTAACCCCAGCATGGCCTCTTCCGCTTGAACGGCAAAACCGGGAACCCGTCTTTAGTAACTACACCCGATCCCCGAGCTGCTCGGGCGGAGGGCGTGGTGAAGCAGAGCCACTCGCTTGGCGACGCTGAAGGGCCACCGTCAACGGCCAAGACAAGCGAGCCTTTCGCCATGTGATGACGGTCATTCCGCCGCCCGATGCCTTGAGAGGTCCGACTGACCCCTGGTACGCCGCCTTCCTGGGTGGCTAGCGCTGCGCGCTAGCCACCCAGACGTCCGCAGAGTCCTACGCGTGGCGGCTGAGCGCTTTCCGGCCATGTGGGGCGCCAGCTCGTTCCAGCCGTGTACTTGCAGTGCCGCAAGGACACGCAGGTCTGCTAGCTCATCCCGACCCGAGGCCACAGCCAACGTCTCAACGCCAGCGATTTCGCACCAGACGATCTTGCCGCCCATGCTGGCGCTGCAGCATGCCCGGCGGAGGCTGGGCGCGTCGACGAACCCCAGGCGGATGGTAGACGATTGGACTCGTAATCTGCGGGGCGATAGTCATCCGCTCTGTAATGGACGTTCTGCGCGCATCGCGTCGCTCGTAGATCAGCCGTCTTGACAAATGCCGATTCGGCGATCTGGAGCCTGGGACGCGCGGCCCGCGCTGTCGCTTTACCTGCGAGGCTGGGTGGCGTTTCGGAGGATCGCCGCGATGGCGTCGACATCGTCGAGTTGCCCGGCGGCCACGCCGATCACCAAGTCGTAGGCCTCGTCGTTGGTCAGGGTCAGCCGTCGGCCGTTAAGGCCGTAGAACGCGATGACCGCGGCGAGCGCGAGCCGCTTGTTGCCGTCGACGAGCGCGTGGTTGCGGGCGATGGAGTGCAGCAGCGTCGCGGCCTTGGCGTCCAGATCCGGGTAGGCGTCCTTGCCGAACGCGGTCGCCCGCGGGCGGGCGAGGGCGGCTTCCAGCAGCCCGTAGTCGCGCACCGCGTAGCCGGCTCCCAGCGTCCGCTCCGCGACGTGCAGCAGCTCGGGGAGCGTCAGGTAGATCACTGGCCGAGCCGCTCCAGCGCCTCGGCGTAGCGAGGCAGTTCCTCGTCGAGGACCTGGTCGAGCAGCTCGGCGCGGCTGTGGTTCTCCACGTACTCGCGGATCGCCTGCCGGGCCACTTCCTGCATGGACCGCTGCTCCAGTTCCGCTCGCCGGCGCAGCGCGTCGGTTTCGTCGTCCGCAAGCCTCAGGGTCATCGCCATGCACATGATGGTATCACGGATGATACCGGGCAAGATCCCGAGCCTGCGGGAGACCGCGTGCGCAGTGCGTGATCAGCATCTGCCAGCGCTATCCTGGGGGATGAGAGCGAGAACCGCCGATCTGGGCGGTTTCGGCAGCGAAGCGCTGTCGAGCAGCTGACACCCAGAATCGGGTTATCTGGGAGGTCACCCGCTGCCGGTCCACGGTCAGCCGCACTTCGGTGACCATGCATCCGGCCGGATCGGTCGATTTCGCCGAATGTGTGCCCAGATCAACCTGTGCGCGCGTGCCGCCGCAGGTAGCGGGACATTGGTGTGCTCCATGGTAGGGAGACGGTCGCTGCGGTTTGGTGGGCCGGGGTTGGAGCTCACCTGGCGGTCGCCATTGCTAGGGGGCGGTCGGCATGCCTGTCCGCAGGCCCTTCCTGGCCGTTCAGCGCTTTATCTCGACGAGCAGGACCCAGCTGTTGACGAGCCCGGTGACGGTGGCCATGGCCATGGCCCCTGCCAGCCAGTACAGGCCGCCGAGGCTGGCAGTGATCGTGGCCGCAGCCCCCATGCCGGCCAGGGCGGTAACCACTATGACTGGCGCCATATGGCTGACGCGCCAGCTGAGCGGGTCGGCCCGTTCCTGCCGCCAGCGGTGCACTCCCCGGGCGACTAGCACGGTCAGCCCCGCCGCCAGGATTGCCTGACCAGTGCCCAGGGCCGCATCCGACAAGCCGGGGAGCTGGATCAGCAGGGCGCCCGCCAACGGGTAGGCGAAAAAGGCCAGGGTCTCGACGGCCCGGCCGGGCAGCGTCTTATAGCTCAAGATGGCATCGAGGTTGAAGGAAATCGCGACGAACGCCAGGCCCAGCAGGGCGCCCGCGGCGCCAGCGAACGACGTGGCGAAGTCATGCCACTGCCCAGCGTCATAGGGCACCGCGGATCCTCCTGTCGCTTCCATACCCGGACATCAGCAGCGCGGGCGCTATTACGGTTGCGGGACAGGAGGGGAAGCCGGCGGCAGGGGCTCTGGCTGCAACAGGCTGTCAAGCCACGCGAACGCCCGCGCGTGGTAGAGGGTCCTCGCTCCGGCTTCGCAGTGGTCGCCTGCGCCTTCTGCGGCGGTGAAGTGGATGTAGTGCTTCTGGCAGGTCAGCGCGTCGGCCAGCTGCGGCGCGGATGCGCTGATGTCATCGCCCTCAGCGTCACACACCAGGACCGGGCAGGTAATCCGCGGGGCGTGGTCTTTCAGCGAGTACTCGCGCAGCGCCTGCAGGTAATCCAGCGGGCTGGAAGCGCCGTGCACGAGCTGGCCCCGCCGCAGCGCCCACCCGGCCGTCGGCTTACCCGCCAGTGCCCGCAGGACCCGGCGCAGCGCCGCTGCGGCGAGCGGACGGCGGCCGGTGATCCCGGCGGCCAGCGGACCGGGTATCCGCCGCAGCGCCGCAGCGAACAGGTCATAGGAGCCGCAGTCGGCAATGCAGGCGGCCAGCCGGTGCTCCCCGGCGGCCGCGCGAGGAGCGAGATAGCCGCCCAGGCTCAGGCCGATCAGCGCGATCCTGTCCGGGTCCACGTCGGGCCGGGTCAGCGCGTAGTCCACGACGGGCGTGATGACCGCCTCCCAGTCCGGGCGCAGCACCAGCCCCTGCCGGACCAGCGCGGCACCCTGCCCCGGCCCGTCAAAGGCGAGCACGTTATACCCGCGAGCCAGCGCAGCTGCGCCGTTGAAAAAGTAAAGCTCCTCGGCCGTGCTGTCATAACCGCCGGTCAAGATGACCAGCGGCCGCGACATCGGCCGCGGGGCTGCCCGGAAGAAGTAACCGGGCAGCGTGGTGCCCTCGTAGGGGATTTCCAGGATCTCAGGCGGCTCGGCGAGCAGGCTGGCGCCAGACTGGAACGCGCTCGCCTGCCGCGCGTAGCTCTCGACCAGGCGCGGGTCAAGCGGCGCTCCCAGCAGCATGACTCCCGCCGTGCGGAAGTAACTGGACGCCCGGAAGAACGCCAGCCGGGCGCTGTCCAGCCGTCCGGCCGCCTGCTCGCTCTCCGCCAGCGCCAGCGTCCTGACTGCCGTCGCTGTCCACGCCGCATGCCAGCTCGCCAGGTTCGTCCCGTTGACCGCCCTGGCTGTGGTGACGCACTCTCCGATGTCCGCCCCGCCGTACGGCGCGGCCCCGGCAGCTCGCAGCGTCTGCGCGTCCAGCAACTCGTCTTTCACCGCAAGATGCGTCACAACCCGGATGCTAGCGTATGCACCACCGCCACGACCGACCCATCTAGCCGCCTCGTCCGGGCCTTCTCAGGCTTAATGCCAGGCGCATTCTCGTTCTCGGTTCGACAGCTCCACTCGCCGCGAGTGCCGAATACGCGCCCAAGTGGCCTGCCTTGTAGGTGACGATGCAGGTCAGCGGCTAGTTGAGCTGTCCCATGGTAAGGAGAACTTCGACGATGGGCATGTCACTGGGGCGGCACCGGAACGGATGATCTGCGCGCCTGTAATTGAGAACGGCCATCTGGCCCGGGGCGATCGGAATCGGCGTTCTGGAAGCCGAAGCTGCGCGCTCCGGTGGCGAGCGGTAGTCAGGAGAGCCACGAGCAGGAGGGCGGCCTTGGCGTCCGATGCCCGCGTGGTTCGTCCAGCCAGGTACCGCTGACAGTGTCGTGCCCGCAGGGGTCGCGCTGCTACCGGACAGCGCGGCCTCCTCCGTTCGCGGGCTAGTCTTCCCGCTGTGGATACCGCTGGACTGACGACCGTGTGGGCCAGGGCATGGGGTGATTGCAGGCCGGTCAGCTATGAGCTGCGCGGCAGCCTTCATGACCGCTGGGCCCGCTTCCACAGCCTGCCCGGTTCGAAGCGTTACGCCGATAACGAGGAGGAGTAACGCCGAGCTCATTCGCAGGCACCTGGCCGTGCTCGCGGAACTTCTGTCCCTCGGGGGCGGCGATCGGTCGCGCGAGCTTGTGGTCGTGACGGCCTCGTGGTCCGGCCCCCAGCGGGCCCCGCGCGCCGCCGAACTTGTCGCGGCGCTCCCCACCGCGACCTACTGGACCAGCGTTTTGACCGACGACAGCATCCCGGCGGACGAAGTCTGGCTGCATCTGTGGGCCTCGGCCAGCCACCTGCGCGGCGAGGAACTGTCCCGGCTCCTGCGCCTGGTCGCCGACGACGTGACCCGCGGCGTCATCATCACCACGGCCGAGATGGGCTGGCTTCACGCGCCTTATGACGGCGGTGCCGACATCATCGCAGCCAGCCCGGGCCACCGGGATCAGTTCCGCCGCTCGCACGAGGACTGGCTGTCCGCTCATCCCTCGGGGCTGTGACACCCCGGCGACGTCCAGAGGCCCATCGGGCCGCGTCGTGGTCCAGCTCCAGCCGATCTGCGCGGACTCTGATTCGTACATCGTGATAACAGCGGCCGCGCAGATCTGCCGATCTAGCAAGCGACCGTCCGCAAACGTGCCAGCACCTCCGCTGTCGGCACGGGCTGTTTCGGCACGTACGGGGCAACAACATGCTGCGTCATGGTTGGATTAGGCATATGAGCCGGATGCGCAGTAAGGTCGTTGTCGCGATCTTTGTACCTGTCACCATCATTGCAATATCACTTCTTGTCATTATATCGCCGCTCGCACTTCAGGTGATCGACTCCCATTCAAATGCGAACTGGTCTGAGCTCAGTAATATCGGCCAGACCTATGGTGCGGTATCGGCGTTGCTGGCTGCGCTTGCCCTAGTCGGCGTCGCCGTGTCAGTGCTAATGCAGAACCGTGAGCTTAGGCATGATCGCTGGGAGGCTGGGAGATCGCGACATTTTGACATCATACGTATGGCGCTCGACGATCCTCTATACCGTCAAGTGTTTTCAGTTCCTGGCCCGCAGACACCTGATGATGAAGCACGGCTTGTCGGCTACATAAATATGCTATTCGAGTACTGGAAGATGATGTGGGAATTTGGGGACTGGTCGGAGGCGCAGCTGAGAGCTTGTTTTGGAGACGTACTGAGTACCCAGGCCGGATATTCATACTGGACCAAGTATGGAATTGGGCGAGCACGCTTGACCAGAACTAGGCGTGCACGAATATTCGAGCGAGTCGCCGATGAGGTGTACCGGGGTCTTCCGTCTCCCGCATCGGGTGAAATTAGTTCAGGAATCCGCCGAGGGCAGCCATTCAGTCCAGATCCAGTTCAAGCTGCAGGGCTTGCTCTCGGAGTTGTTGCATGTGTGGCGGCATTGAGCTGGAGAAGATTCAAGCTGAAGAGCATGTCAGGGGCAAAATAGGCCGTCTTTATAGAATGGTGCGAGTCTTTGCGGATAGTTTGGTCGGAGGGCGACTTCGCTGGCCAGGGCGGCGTGCCGATGCGAGCGACGGTTCCTGCAGGGAGCCGACTCAGCCAACCAGGCATAGCCGCCGTCAAGCGCCCTCAATGTTCACTCGCGTTGGCTTGGTATCACCTCGCATAACGGATGATCTGCGCTCGGCTGCACTGTGTGATGTTGTTAGTGCCGACCGACCGTATTCGGCGATCTGAGCACCTGCCCCTTCGCGGAACAGTGGCACTGCGTGTGGTCGTCCGTCGCCGGAAGCTGAGCGTTAGGGGGTAGTGCGTGAGCGAGTGCGGACATTCGCGCGCTCTCAATGGCTGCAAGTCCGGACTCATCGGCGCCGTTCTGACACCATGGAGTTGGGTGCCGCGCCGGACGGACGCGGCACCCGAGGACCTGGGTGCGGGATTTCTCCTGCAGTGACACCTCGTACTGCCACGGTGATGGCAGTCCCAGGAGTTGCGTGCCCTGCCCGCGTTTGACCGGAGAGCAGGGCGTCCAGTAACCCGACGCCATTACCCTGCCATACACCTCGCAGGAGATCAAACACGATGACCGCGCTGGTTGCCTGGGTCGGAGCTGACTCGCGCGGCCCGGCTTCACTGAACATCGCCGCAGACAGCAGGATTACCTGGAGGCCGGAGAATTCGTCCGCGCACCACTGGGACCAGGGGAAGAAGGTCTTCGCGTCGTCGTCGGTGCCGCTCGTGATCGGGTTCGTGGGCGACGTCCTGTTCCCGGCGCTCGTCCTTCCCGGCGTCATCGATCGGATCGACCGCGGCGTGTTCCGGCCGGACGGCCCGGTCGTCGAGGGCGTCATCTCGGCGCTGCGCCGCGGATGGCGGGACTATCCCCCCGCTGAGCGCCGGAACGCGAACGTCTACGTCGCGTACCGGGCGGGAGAACGCATGTCCTGCCGGTTCCAGCTGACTTCCCTGTCATACCGCACCGGTTCAACCACCGGCTGGACAGTCCGCGACATACCGGTCCCCGCTTCCTCGGCCTTCCTCAAGATCGACGGTTCGGGGAAACCGCCGTCAGTGAAGCACTCGCCGCATGGCGGGAGACCAGCGCCGCCGACACGAGCCGGGCGGTCTTCAGCGGCTTCGTCGATGCCGTCACGGCGCGCGTCGACCCGAATTCCGGCGGCGCGCCGCAACTTGGCTGCATCTACAGGACCGGGCCCGGGCGACTGCTCGGCATCATCCACGACAGCCAGCGTTACTTTGCGGGAGCCCACCTCATCGGAGATGAGGCCCTTGACGGGGTCGAATGGCGTAACGCCCTGTTCGAACGCGCAGACGGGCACACCAAGCGGCGCCTTCCCGGAGCTCAGCCGCAGCCGCGGCAAGTCGCACCATAGGCTAAGGACCCGGTTATCAGCGCGCCTGGACGAGCACCCGCGTCGGCACGGACGAGCAAAGTCAAGATGACCAGATCCGTCAGTGTTTCCTTGGTTGTGCCCAGCGCACGCCGGACAGCGCCGCCCTGCAACGGAGTGTCCGGTCGGTGGCTATGTTTAGCACACCGGAAGCTGAAACTAGGTGCCGGGCATAACGAGGAAGGGCCGGGGAAGCAGATGAGCGGTGCCAGGCTGCCGGCCTCACTGGCCGCCGTCCCACAGGCAGACCAGTTCGAGATCGTCGCGGCCATGCTGGTCGAGGCGCTAGCCGGTGACGCCGAGCTGCACCGCCTCGATCCTGGCGGGGGCCGCGCCCAGCTGGCCGACTTCAGGTTTGAGGGAGCCTCTGGCGCCGACCTCGGCCGCCTGGAAGTCACGACCACGACCAGGAAGAAGCGCAGCAGCTTCAACCGTGAAGTCGGCCGCCGCAGCTGGCTCTTTCACTCGCTGTCGTGGTCCTGGACGGTGCAAGCGCGAGACTCCGCCCGTATCGGCGAGCTTCACGCGAAGATTGAACCGCTCCTGGCCCAGCTGGAACGTGACGGGCGGACCGGCGGGTGGATCCCGGACCAGCCCGGCCTGGAGCCCGCAGACCCCGGGGCGCTCCCGCCAGCCCTGGCGCGCCTCGGTGTCCTGGCCGTGAGCGCTGCCCATCGTCACGTCCCAGGAGGGACAGCCTGGGTCTCGGTCCACCCTCATATGAGCAGCGGCGCCTTCTCGCGCAACGCCGCGGCCTGTGAGGCGCAGGCCGAAGTCAACAAGAGCGATAACCAGGCAAAGCTCAAAGGCGCTGGAGTCACCCGCTCCGAGCTGTTCGTCTGGCTTGACGCCGGCCCCGGGCAGGCGGCGCTTTCTACCCTGGCGAAGCCGCCGTTCGACAGCGCGCTCGCCGAGGTGCCGGTCCTTGACCTGCCAGCGTGCATCACGGCCGTCTGGGTGGCGGTCGGTCTCGACGACTGGCCCAGGCCAGCCCCGGTGATCTTCCGCTGCGACGGTCACAGCTGGCAAAGCCTGAACCCGCCAGTGCTCGACTACGACCAGGACCGCGTCGATGCAATGCTCGCCCGACTTAGGTAGCCATCCTGCTTCAACTGCGGAGGCCGACGCCCGGGATGTCTGGGCGGTCAGTGAATTTGCGGGCAGAGGAACCGCTTCGAACGAGCTACTCACCTGTGTCCGGCCGCGCACTCAGCCCGACAGCCACCTCGAACTGCATGTGTGCGAGTCCTATCCAGGTGAGCTATTAAGACGCGGGGATCATATACCCCACATCGGCATCATTAGCCACACGCGCATCTCTTCTGTCGTACGCCGGGGTGATTGTGGGGGATGGAATTGCGCTGGTCCGCGAGCACTTCGGCGGGTGCCGACGGCGTGGTTCAGGGCGCTGGCATGGGCCGAGCGCGATGACCAGTGCTGGGAGCTTTCGCTGCCCGTCTCCGTGATCGACGAAGTACATGGACATTGAGCTCGCGACGGGGGCCACACTCTTGAAGGGGGCTGATCTTCCGTAGATAGTTGAAGACAGCAGCTGTCTTTGTATCTGAAATATCGCCTAGTTAGACCGCTTGTGCTTCAGGGTCAGCTTGCCGCCACTGAAATATTTTCTGATAGCTCCGCAAGCTCCTGTTGGATCGCATCTGACAGTTTCTCTGATGCGAGAGGCAGTAGGCAGTAATCCACAACGGCAGCATGATTCTCTACCGCTGGGCATATAGAGACAGCCAGCAGCTGTACCCCACGGCGGACAGCAGCCCACTGCTTGTAAGCCGGTAGTTTCTTAAGCGCGTCCAAGGCCGCGCGGGCGGCCATGCCAGCGACTGCGTTAGGTACGCCGACCGATGTCAGTGCCGTCGTGACGGCCTGGGTTATAAGCTCAGTCGCCTTATCCTCGACTGTATCCATAGTATGTGCGATCGCGGCAAGGGCGCCGCACAGCAGATGGCTTCGCCACTTACTGGGAGGCCAGCCATTAGCCTTAAGGCTGTCTGTGATCGCATCCGAGACCTGTCCGGCTGCGTCAGCGTCGATGGCTGATATCAGGCCCGCAGCCGAGTTAACTGGTGCTGCGTCTACCAAAGAATCGAGCAGCTCAACGAGCTGCGCTTGCGCGTCGCGTAGCACCGCTTTCCGAGTCCGTCGTATCTGACCAGACAACCTCCGTGACGCGGAGCCGCCAGTCTTGACCGACGCCGCCGAGGAGCGACCCCCCTTATTGGGCTTGCATCTACGGCCGCCGTCCGCCTTGCTCTGACACATCGCCTTCCGCCTTTCCCCGTGTGAGGCCGATATGGGTGTCGAAGACCACTCTTATAA
>Ga0302232_10002263_pt1 | contig 13234 bp, 10 predicted proteins | sample II_Palsa_N2_3_FD_193575 | JGI IMG/M metagenome (GOLD analysis project Ga0302232, IMG submission 193575) | Peat permafrost microbial communities from Stordalen Mire near Abisko, Sweden - II_Palsa_N2_3 | ecosystem: Environmental > Terrestrial > Soil > Palsa > Peat permafrost | place: Sweden...
ATTCCGCCAGCCGGTCTTACCGATCTCCAGCGGGTTGTCCGGCCCGCCGTCCAGGTCCCGGACCGGCGGAATAACCTCCCCCGACTGGGTCTGCTCCGGTGGCGCCTCAGTTGGCTGCGATGCAGCCGTCTCGTTGGCTGAATCCGATGGCTTCGGGGCAGCCGGCCCGTCATCTGTCCGCTCCTGCGCCTGCGGCGGCGACGTGGCTCGTCTCAGCAGCCTCAAGGCCCCTCCTCGGTCTCTTCGGCGTAGCCAGCCTGCGGCTGCCTACTGGTTGCGCCTACCCCGGCCACCGTGCGGCCTAACTACCTGGGCCAGCCGAGGTTGGGGACTTTCCCGGCAGGCGCCAGGGCGCTTAGTACGCTGCGGCGTATGGCGTTCAGGTTCTGGCGGAGGCGACGCGAGGGAGCGGAAACCGCCCATCGTCATCCAGACGACCACTCGCACGGTCACGAGCATACGCACCGCCACAACGGTCACGCGGGACCACCAGCCGAGGAGGCCGGGATCTCACGGACCAGCCAGGCGGTCGCGCTGACCCGGGCCCGGATGGAACGGCCGCACAGCCCCGACGGCGACTCAAACGCTCAGGCCAGGCTCTGCGAAGGCATGCGGCCCACCCCCGGCACCCGGCTGCGGCCCATGCTGACCGCGCGCACCATGTTCTTCGATGGCGCCGTGCTGACCGCCATTGCGGGCGGCGTCCGGCAGATCGTGGTCTGCGGCGCCGGGTACGACGACCGGGCGCTGCGGTTCCGCACCCCCCGTGTCCGGTTCTTCGAGCTGGATCAGGGTCCCACGCAGGAGGACAAGGCGCGGCGACTGCAGGCCCTGAACACCGATCTGTCCGGGCTTACGCTGGCCACGGCGGACTTCCGGCATGATGACGTGGCGGCGGTGCTGGCCGGGCACGGGCACGATGCCGGCCAGCCCACCCTCTTCCTCTGCGAGGGTGTGCTCATCTACCTCGATCCGGACACGGCTGCGAGCTTCCTGTCCCAGCTCGCAGCCGTGTCCGGGCCGGGCAACAGGCTGGCCGCGAGCCTTGCGGTGCACGAGGAAGGACTGCCCACCGAGCGCGTCGTCGCGGCGGCCAACGCGCGCCGCCGCGCGGGCGAGACCGAACCGTGGCGGACCATTCTCCCCCAGCGCGCCCATCTCACCCTGCTGCAGCGCGCCGGCTGGCACGCGGAGCGCACCTTCGACGCCGCCGACCTGGAGGAAACCGCGATGCCCGGCCGCACTCTCCTGGTCAGGGCCGATCTGGGCTAGCTGGCGGGCTGGGCCGCAGTGGTAACCAAGCACCGGCCCGAGGGCATGATCCAGGTCATGACACACCAGGCTCGGTCTGCTTCACGGCCCGCTGGGCTGAGCGCGGTAGGTAGGGTGCGCCGAGAAAGGATGCGTGACTCTAAGTGATCAAAGGATCACAGAATGATAAGGTTACGTCCAGGCAGGCGCGGGCTGCGTCCAAGGGAGCTGCCGCACAGATCATGCCGTTCAACACGGGGTGGCTGTTCGGCCCGGCCGCTGCGGGCAGCACGCAGCCGGGCTTCGACGACTCGCAGTTGCAGACCGTGACGCTCCCGCATACCGTGACGCCGCTGTCCTGGCGGAACTGGGACCCGGACAGCTGGCAGCAGGCCTGGGTCTACCGCAAACATTTCGGCACCCCGGCCCAGGCCAGCGGAATGCGGGTCTTCCTCGCTGTCGCGGCCGCGATGACCAGCTTCACCCCCGTGCTCAACGGGCAGGTTCTGGCCGGCCACGTCGGCGGTTACCTGCCGTTCAGCGCCGAAATCACGGACCAGTTGTCCGCCAGCGGCAACGTGCTGGCGATCTCTCTGGATTCGCACTTCAACTTCGACGTGCCGCCGGATCGTCCCGCGCCGTACGACCCCCGTTCGATCGACTACTGGGAGCCCGGCGGACTTTACCGGGACGTGCAGCTGCGGGTGGTGCCGCAGGCCTACATCTTCGACGTGTTCGCCAAGCCCGTGAACGTGCTCAGCGCCGACCAGCGGCAGGTTCAGGTGCAGTGCACCGTGGACGCGGCGGCCGTACCCAGCGGCGCCGTGACCATCACCGCCGAACTGCTGGACGGCACTGCCGTGATCTCCTCCGCTTCGGCCCCGGCGACGATCAGCCAGACCGGGCAGGTCACGGTGACCGTCACGCTGTCTGACCTGGCCGGCGTCACGCTGTGGGACATCGATAACCCGAAGCTGTACACGGTGCGGGCCACGCTGCAAGTCGACGGCACGCCGCTGCATGACTGCCAGGTGCGGACCGGCTTCCGCGAAGCCAGCTTCACGCCGGACGGGTTCTACCTCAACGGGAACCGGCTCAAGCTGTTCGGCCTCGACCGCCATCAGTTCTTCCCCTTCGCCGGGGGCGCCATGTCGGCGCGGGTGCAGCGCCGGGACGTCGAGATCATGGTGCAGGAGCTGAACTGCAACATGGTGCGCTGCTCGCACTACCCGCAGTCCGAGGCTTTCTATCACGCAGCCGACGAGCTGGGGCTGATGGTGTGGGAGGAGATCCCGGGCTGGGGCTACTTCGGGGATGCCGCGTGGCAGCAGGCAGCGCAGGCGGACGTGCACGACATGATCGTCCGGGGCCGCAACCATCCGTCGGTCATCGTGTGGGGCGCGATGCCGAACGAGGCCGGCGAGCACGTCACGGAGTACACCGTGTACAACGAGCTCGCGCACTCCCTCGACGACTCCAGGCCCACCGGGGGCGACGGCTATCCCACCGACGCCAGCTTCGTGTTCGACGTGTTCAGCAACCATGACTACAGCAGTCACACGGGCCCCGACGGCTTGCGCGAGGCCACGCTGGCACCCCCAACCGATGCGGCAGCCAAGCCGTACCTGATCTGCGAGGCCATCGGCACGTTGTCCGGGCCGGCCCTCGCCTACCGCCGGATAAGCCCGCAGCAGCTGCAGCAGGGGCTGGCCACCGCGCACGCCCAGGTGCAGAACATCTCGTTCTCCGACGACAGGTACTGCGGCCTGGTCGCCTGGGCCGGGTTCGACTACGAATCCGACGCCACCGGCAACTGCTTCGGCGGAGTGAAGTACGTCGGCGTGGTCGACCTGTTCCGCATCCCCAAGCCGGGGGCCGCGATCTATCAGGCTCAGGTGGACCCGAAGGTCCGGCCGGTGATCCAGCCCGCCTTCTACTGGGAATTCGGGCCCGATTACCCGATCACGATCTTGCCGTCGGCGATGATCTGCTCCAACCTTGAGCAGCTGGAGGTCTACGTGGGCGGCGCCCACTACGCCACCGTGACCCCCGACACCGACAGCTACGGGGGCCTGCCCTATCCGCCGTCCTTCGCCGACTTCTCCGGCATCGACGGCGCATCCCTCCCCGAGCTGCGGATCGACGGTTATCTAGGCAGCGAGCAGGTCGCGACCCGCACGTTTTCCGCCGACACTTCCCGCGACCGGCTGGCGGTCGCGGCGGACGATACCGAGCTGACCGCAGACGGCGGCGACGAGACCCGGGTGGAGTTCCGTGCGGTAGACGCCTACGGCAACGCCCGGCCGTACGTGACCGGCGAGGTTCAGCTGTCGGTCACCGGCCCCGGCGTGCTCATCGGCGACAACCCGTTCGCCTTCGGCGACGCCGGCGCCGCCGGCGCGGTCTGGATCAGGACGCTGCCCAACTCTCCCGGCACGGTCACGGTCCGGGCGGCGCACCCCACGCTCGGATCGGCGACGGCCACGATCAACGTCGTCGCGCCCGCCGGCGCCGGCGAGCCGGTGCCCTCCGGCGCGCTGACGGCGCTGGTCAGCCCGGACGTGACCACCCCGGGCAGCACCGTCACGCTGACGGCCTCGCTGACCAACAACGGCCTGCCGGCCCTGACGCGGGCCGCGCTGGCCACGCAGCTGCCAGCTGGGTGGACGGCCACCGCCACGTCGGCCGCGACCTTCACGAACATCGGCAGCGGCCAGTCGGTCCAGGCCAGCTGGCGGGTGACCGTGCCGGGCGGCGCCGACCCGCAGACCGCCGCCCTCACCGTGCAGTCCGCCTACACCGCCGGCGCCCAGCGTGGCGTCACCAACGCCAGCGCCGACGTGTTCGTGCCGTATCCCTCGCTGGCCGCGGCGTTCACCAACACCGGCATTACCGCGGACAGCAGCCCGGCCGCCGGTGACCTCGACGGCGGCGGTGACAGCTACTCCGCCACAGCGCTCGCCGCGGCGGGCCTGGCCCGGGGCGCCAAAGTGAAGACACCCGACGGGCTGGAGTACACCTGGCCGGACGTGGCGCCCGGCCGGCCAGACAACGCGCTCGGCTCCGGGCAGACGGTACTCGTGGACGCCGAGCCCGGCGCTACCGCGCTGGGACTGCTGGCCGTCTGCACCGAAGGGGGCGGCTACGGGACGGTCATCGTCCGTTACGCCGACGGCTCAGCCGACTTCCAGCTGGTGTACATCAACAGCTGGACCGGCGGCCCGGCCGCCAGCGGGCCGGACCAGGGCTTCAGCGCGGCCGCCGCCACGACCTACTACAACACGGCCAGCCGGAAACAACAGCAAACCACGGCCTACGTCTACGCGGCCACGGTCCCGCTCGACCCAGGCAAAACGGTCGCCGCCGTCACTCTCCCGAACCGCTCCAACACGGCCCACCCCGCCGTGAACGCCGCGCACATCTTCGCGCTGACCACCGGGACCCCGGTGGAGTACCCATCGCTGGCGGCGGCGTTCAACAACACCGGCACCAGCGACGACTCCGATGCGGCGGCCGCGGACTTCGACGGCGCGGGCTACAGCTACTCCCAGCAGGCGCTCGCCGCCGCCCGGCTCGCCCCGGGAGCGGCGGTTGCCCACAATGGCCTGAGCTTCACCTGGCCAAACGTTCCGGCGGGAAAGCCCGACAACGTGATAGCGATGGGGCAGACCATCCGGATGTCCGGCACCGGCACCCGGCTGGGCTTCCTCGGCGCCAGCAGCCCATCCAACGCACTGGGCACCGGCATCGTGCACTATGCCGACGGGACAGCCAGCGACTACACGTTCACTCTGGACAACTACTTCGCCGCGCCCGGTCCCGAGAACGACGCGATCGCCACCCTGTCCTACGTCAACGACGCAAACCGCGCGGGCAACGGCGGCGTGGTCGGCCGAAGCCACCACACCGTCTATGTCTTCTACGCCAGCGTGCCGATCATCCCCGGCCGGGAGGTCACGGCGGTGACGCTGCCGCCAAACGGCGCGAACCCGCCCACCGGCCGGCGCCGGGGGATGCACATCTTCGCGCTCGCCGTCGGATGAACCCGGCGCCGTGCCGGACGAGGCGCCCACGAAGCAGAAACCTAGAGGGCGCGCCCGACAATCTCACATCTGGGCTTTCGCCGGGCCCTGGAAGGCGGTGCTCACCGCGTCTACCAGGCGGTGATCAGGCGGTCCTCGGTGACCACCGCGGTGACGAGCTCGGCCGGGGTGACGTCGAACGCGTAGTTCAGGACGGGGGTGTCCGGCGGGGCGACCGGGACGCCCCGCACGTGCGTGACCTCGTCGGCGGCGCGCTGTTCCACGGTGATCCGCGCGGCGTCGGGGGTGCCCGGATCGATGGTCGACTCGGGCACCACGACCAGGAACGGAACCCGGGCATACCGGGCGGCCAGCGCGAGGCTGTAGGTGCCGATCTTGTTGGCCACATCGCCGTTGGCCGCGATCCGGTCCGCTCCGACCACGACCGCGTCGACCAGTCCCTGGCTGATCAGGAACGGGCCGGCCGCGTCGGGGATGAGGTAGTGCTCGATGCCGAGCTGGCCGAGCTCCCAGCAGGTGAGCCGCGAGCCCTGCAGCAGCGGGCGGGTCTCGTCCACCACGACGTGCTGGACTGCGCGCTCGTTGTTCAGCGCGCGGATGGCGCCCAGCGCCGTACCCCAGCCCAGGCAGGCCAGGCTCCCAGTGTTGCAGTGAGTCTCGATCCGCAGCGGCCTGGGCCCGCAGGTGTCCCGCAGGTAGCGGGCCCCCCGTTCGCTCATCCGGTGGGTCGCGGTGACGGTCGCGGCCAGCGTGGCCAGCGCCGCGGCTTCCACGGCGGCGGGCCCGTCCGGGATCACGGCCGCGGTGGCCTCGGTCTCGCGGCGCAGGTTCACAGCGGTGGGCCGGGCGTCGCCGATGCGCTTGACCGCACCGGCCAGCCGGGCCTCGTCCCAGCCCTGTTCTTCGGCCAGCCGCGCGGCCAGGGCTACACCGAGCGCGCCCGCGACGCCGAGCACCGGGGCGCCGCGGACGGCCAGCCGGGTGATCGCGTCCACCAGCTCGTCGACCGTGGTGAGATGAAGCATGCGGATCTCGTGCGGGAGCACGGTCTGGTCGATGGCGACGATGTGGCCGTCGCGCCAGCCGAGGACCTCGAACGTGCCGGCCGGCTGATCGGGACCGGAATCCATATCCTGACGCTACCCGAGGAAGGGACGCGCGATGCTGCTCGGCGAGCTGCGCACGGAGGTCGCGGGGGTGTGCCGCCAGCTCGCCGCGGCGGGCCTGGTGATCGGGACCGCCGGGAACGTGAGCGCGCGCGACGGTGACCTGGTGGCCGTGACGCCGAGCGGGCTGGACTACGGGTCGCTCACCGCCGGGCTGGTCGGCGTGCACCGGCTGGACGGCTCCCCGGTGGAGGCCCCGCTGCAGCCGACCAGCGAACTGCCCCTGCACCTGAGCGTCTACGCCGCGACGGGCACGGCGGCGATCGTGCACACCCACTCCCCCGCCGCCACGGCCGCTTCGACCCTGGTGGACGAGATCCCGGCGGTCCACTACTACGTGGCACTGTTCGGCGGGCCGGTCGCCGTCGCTCCGTACGCCACCTACGGAACGGAAGAACTCGCCGCGCACGTCGCAGGGGCGCTGGACGGCCGGACCGGCTGCCTGATGGCCAACCATGGCGCGGTCACGACCGGGCCCGACCTGGCCACGGCCTACAGCCGCGCCGTCTATCTGGAGTGGCTGTGCGACGTCTACCTGCGGGCGGCCGCCGCCGGGACCCCGCGGCTGCTGCCGCCCGCAGAGATCGACCGCGTCACGCACAAGCTCACCGGCTATGGGCAGCGGCCGACCAGCTGAGCGCGACCCGGGCCCGGATGCCGCCAGCCCATGCACTGCCCGCCGGTGCTGTGCGGCGGGGCGTAGGAGGGCACGTGGCGGGGAACGACCCGGGAGGCGCAGGCCGGCCCGCCTGCCCGCGGCCTGGACCGGATGGAGACGTGGATGGCCCTGATGTTCCTCAATGGCGGCGGGATGCGCGGTGGGCCCGTGCACCAGCACATTGCAGGCATTCCGCTGATCGGCGAGGTGCGGACCGCGCCGCGGTACCGGTTCTACTCCATCCGTGACGAGTACCCCGGCCTCTACCCGGCCGACCGTGAGCCCACGGAGGGGCACTCCATCCTCGGCGAGCTGTACGACGTGCCCATGCCGCTGCTGCGCACGCTGCTGGCGAGCGAACCCCCGGAACTGGAACTGTCGATCGTGGAGCTGGCTCGAGGGCAGCTTTCGTTCGGCATGATCCTGCGTGACGAAGAACAGCGGCAGGGCGGCTACACCGACATCAGCCAGTACGGCGGCTGGCGGGCCTACCGCGCTGCGCTGGGCGATCCGGCCGGCGCATGACCTCCTGCGACCTCGTGCTGCGGGCCCGGCGGATGGTGACGCCCGGCGGCGAGGGCCCCGGCTGCGTCGCGGTCAGCGGCGGGACCATCGTGGCGGTCGAGCCGCTGGCGGCCGGGCCGGACGGCCGCGAGGTGGTCGAGCTGGGCGACGACGTGGTGCTGCTGCCAGGCCTGGTGGACACGCACGTGCACGTCAACGACCCGGGCCGGGCCGACTGGGAGGGCTTTCACACTGCCACCGCCGCCGCGGCCGCGGGCGGGGTCACCACCATCGTCGACATGCCGCTGAACAGCCTCCCGCCGACGGTCGACCCGGCCGCGCTGGCGGCCAAGCGCGCCGCGGCCGCCGGGCGCTGCCACGTCGACGTGGGCTTCTGGGGCGGCGCGATCCCCGGCAACGCCGCGCAGCTCGGGCCGCTGCACGGCGCCGGTGTGCTCGGCTTCAAGTGCTTCCTGCTGCCGTCGGGAGTGGGCGAGTTCCCGCCGCTCAGCCCGGCCGAACTCGAGGCCGACCTGGCTATCGTGGCGGCGCTCGGCTCGCAGATGATCGTGCACGCCGAGGATCCGCACGTCATCGAGCGGGCTCCGGAGGCGGCCGGGCGGGACTACGGCGGGTTCCTGCGGTCCCGCCCCGGGGAGGCGGAGGACCTGGCCATCGGGCTGGTGCTCGACCTGGCCGGGCGGACTGGCGCACGCGTGCACATCCTGCACCTGTCCAGCGCCGCGGCGTCCAGCCAGATCCGTGCCGCCCGGGCCCGGGGAGTGCAGGTCACGGCCGAGACCTGCCCGCACTACCTGGTGTTCAGCGCCGAAGAGGTACCGGACGGGGCGACGCAGTTCAAGTGCTGCCCGCCGATCCGCGAGGCGGCCAACCGGGAGCGGCTGTGGTCCGGGCTGGCCGACGGCACGATCGACTGTGTGGTGTCTGACCACTCGCCCTGCACACCGGACCTGAAGCGGCTCGAAGACGGCGACTTCGGCGCGGCGTGGGGCGGGATCGCTTCGCTGCAACTGGGGCTGCCCGCCGTGTGGACGCAGGCGCGGCCGCGGGGGTTCGGCCTGGAGCAGCTGGTCCGGTGGATGGCGCAGCGTCCGGCGCAGATCGCGGGCCTGGGCCAGAAAGGCGCGATCGAGCCGGGCCGGGACGCGGACTTCTGCGTGCTCGCACCGGATGAGACGTTCACGGTGGACCCGGCGCGGCTGCATCATAAGAACCCGGTCACGCCCTACGCCGGACGCCAGCTGACAGGGGTGGTCACGGGCACCTGGCTGCGGGGCCGCCGGGTGCACATCGGCGCGCCGCACGGTCAGTTCCTGACCCGGCCCGGCGCTCGCACCGAAGGAGAACGAGGTTGACCGAAATTGCCGGGCGCAAGCCCCGTCCTTCGGGGCGGGGTTAGGCCGGAAGTTGCGTGAGCCGGGTGTCTTTGCTGCTCGATGTGCTGCCGGATGATGTTCAGCGGCGCACCGCCGGGGGATGCGGCGAAGGAGGACGGCGACCAGAAATGCCGGTGCGTGATGTGCTGGTTCACCCGGCTGGTGGCCTCCGATCGCAGCTCGCGGACCGGCACGCCCTAGAGGCTGTTCACCGGGGCCGGGACGGCGACCTTGGGCGGGTACTGCAGCAGCAGGTGCAGGTGATCGTTGTCGCCGTTGAACTCTTGCGGCTCCGCGGCGAAGTCGCGGCGCACCTTCCGCATCGCGTCCTGGCACGACCGGAGCGCGTCCGCATCGAGGACTCCGCGCCGGTGCGTCGTCACGAAGGTCACATGCATATGGAGCGCGGAAACCAGGTGCCTGCCGCGGTGGTGCTCCGCCGCGATTGTCAGGGGCCGGTGGCATGCTGTGGTGTCATGCAGGTCAGGTACCGGTATCGTCTCTATCCGTCGCTCTGTCAGCAGCAGGCCCTGGCGCGGGCGTTCGGCTGCGCCCGGGTGGTGTATAACGACTGCCTGCGGCTGCGGGATGCCTGCCACGCGGCCGGGCAGAAGATCTCCGACACGGAGGTGCAGCGCCGGGTGATCACCCTGGCCAAGCAGGCGCCGGAGCGGGCGTGGCTGGGTGAGGTCGCATCGGTGGCGCTGGTGCAGGCGTGCAACGATGCCCGCCGCGCGTACCGGAACTGGTTCGGGTCGCTGTCCGGCCGGCGGAAGGGCCGCCGGGTGGGGCATCCGGTGTTCCGGCGCAAGCATCAGCGGCAGTCCATCCGGCTGACCCGCAACGGGTTCGCCCTGCGCGGGCAGCGGCTGTACGTGGCCAAGGTGGGAGACATCCGGGTCGAATGGTCCCGGGACCTGCCGTCTGTCCCGTCGTCGGTCACGGTGATCAAGGAAGCGGACGGCCGCTATTACGCCTCGTTTGTGGTGGAACGCCAGGCCACGCCGCTGCCCGGCTGCGGCCGGGAGATCGGGATCGACCTGGGGCTGGCCAGCCTGGCCGTCACCTCGGACGGGGATGTCATCGCCAACCCGCGGTTCCTTCGGGCTAAGGAACGCAAGCTCGCCCGCGCGCAGCGGGGCCTGTCCCGGACGCGGAAGGGCTCGGCGAACCGGGCCCGGGCCCGGCACCGGGTCGCGGTCCTGCATCGTAAGGTGCGGCAGACCCGGCTGGATCATGCGCATAAGATCGCGTTTCGGCTGGTCCGCGATAATCAAGCGGTCTATGCGGAGGACTTGTGCGTGTCCGGGCTGGCGCGTACCCGGCTGGCCAGGTCCGTGCATGACGCCGGCTGGTCGCAGCTGCTGCGGCTGATGGAGGAAAAAGCAGCGCAGTACGGGCGCACGTTCGCCCGGATCGGCCGGTTCGAGCCGACCAGCCAGGTCTGCTCGGCCTGCGGGGTCAAGGACGGCCCCAAGCCGCTGCAGGTCCGGCAGTGGACGTGCCAGGCGTGCGGGACCGCCCACGACCGGGACGTCAATGCAGCGAGGAACATTTTGGCCGCCGGGCGGGCGGACAAGGAAAACGCCTGCGAAGCCGGTGCAAGACCACACCCTGTGGCAGCCGGCGCTGAAACAGGAACCCACCGGAGCGCGGCGTGAGCCGCGCTGGAGGAATCCCCGCCGCTCACGGCAGGGAGGACGTCAAGGCACCGGACCCGATCCCCTTCACCGAGCTTCCCGACCTGGCCGTCCGGACCCTCGGCGGCAGCGTCGTGCACGCCAACGACGAGCTGTACGCGGAGCGGGAGAACCTGATCACGGCGGCGCCGGCGGTCTTCGCGCCGGCGACGTTCGGGCTGAAGGGCCAGGTCTACGACGGCTGGGAGACCCGGCGGCGCCGCGAGCCGGGCCACGACCACGCCATCGTCCGGCTCGGGGCGGCCGGGATCATCCACGGGGTAGTGGTCGACACCTCGTTCTTCACCGGCAACTACCCGCCCGAGGTCTCGGTGGAAGCCACCGGCGCCGAGGGCTTCCCCTCCCCCGCAGACCTGGCCGGCACGGACTGGGTCACGCTCGTGCCCCGCTCACCGGCCAAGGGCGACGCACGCAACACGTTCGAGGTCAGCAACCCGCACCGGTACACCCACGTCCGGCTGTCCATCTTTCCCGACGGCGGCGTCGCGCGGCTGCGCGTGCACGGCGAGGTCGTCCCGGACCCGCGCTTCCTGGCCGGCACCCTCGACCTGGCCGCGGCCGAGAACGGCGGGACGATCACCGGCTGCTCGGACATGTTCTACTCCTCGGCGGCGCACCTGATCGCGCCCGGCCGGGCCCGCACCATGGGCGAAGGCTGGGAGAACGCCCGGCGGCGGGACGACGGCAACGACTGGGTGTCCGTGCGGCTCGCGCTGGCCGGCCGGATTCGTCACGCCGAGCTGGACACGTCGCTGTTCGTGGGCAACGCGCCCGGCTGGGCCCAGCTGTCCGGCACCGGGTCCGGCGCCGGTCCCGGTGCGGGCTCAGGCCCGGGCCCGGGCCCGGAGTGGTTCGACCTGCTGCCCCGGACCCGGCTGCAGCCCGACACCCGGCACCGCTTCCGGCTCGCGCTCAGGCCGGCCGTGGCCGCGGCCCGGCTGGACGTCTATCCCGACGGCGGGATGGCCCGGCTCCGGCTGTGGGGCGAGGCCGATCCGGCCGCGCACCAGGCGGCCGCCGGCCGCTGGCTCGACGCCCTGCCCCCGGCACAGGCGGCCACCGTGCTGGCCGAGGCCGGGCTCCCGGCGGCCCGCGCGACCGGCATCGCCGCCGCGGCGGCCGGCCGCTGGGACATGCTGCCCGCGCCGGCCCGGGCCGCGCTGACCCGCTAGTGTGCTGCCCGGGCCCAGAAAGCTAGCGGCCCAGGGGCGAGACTACGGGGAGCGTAGTCTTATTCCCTGAAACGCTCCCTATAAGCGGGGCACCATGCAGCCGGCACAGCTGACCCGCTAGAACCAGGGCCGGGCTAGACGCAATGCCGGGTAGTTAGGGGCTGCAGGCGGTCGTCAAGCGGTTTGCCTGCTTTGGCGCGGCTGGGCGGACATGGCAACGGAGGTCCGGTAAGACGGGAAATCGACCAAGACCACCCGTTGCCGAGGACCTCCGTTGCGTGTTCAGTCTGCCATCTGCACTGCCGTCACGACCATCACCCATACGATCACGGTGGCGGCGGGGGTGTTCGCGCCCGGCCACCTGGGCGAGCTGACCTGGCAGGTTCCGTTCGAGCTTGCCGACGCGGTGCTGGAGGAGACGCGGACGCGGGAACGGCGGCTGCGTGACCTTCCCTCACGGGTCGGGGTGTACTTCGTGCTCGGGCTGGGCTTATTCCCGGGGCTGGGCTACGGCGGCGTGTGGCAGAAGATGACCGCCGCGCTGGGCGGGCAGGCTGGCATGCCGTCCCCGTCGCCTAAGGCGCTTCGGGACTTGCGCCGGCGCCTGGGCGCCGCGCCGGTGAAGGCGCTGTTCGAGGTGCTGGCCGGGCCGGCGGCCCAGCCGTCCACGCCTGGGGTGCGGTTCGGCCGGTACCGGACGGTGGCCTTCGACGGCTGCACCTCGATCAAGGTGCCAGACACGCCGCGGAACCGTGGCTGGCTGGGGAAGATGAAGGCCGCGCTCGGCGTGACCGGCTACCCGGCCGTGGAACTGATGACCCTGGTGGAGACCGGCACCCGCGCCCTGATCGGCGCGGTCTTCGGGCCGCCCGCCACCGGCGAGACCGAGTACGCCGGCCGGCTGGTGCACCTGCTGGCCCCGGACATGCTGGTGCTCACCGACCGCGGCTTCGACGCTGCCGGCTTCCTGGAGGCGGTCGCGGCGCCAGCCCAGTTCCTGGCCCGGCTGACCGCCACCCGCCGTCTGCCAGCCGCAGCGCGGCTCGAGGACGGCACGTTCTTGTCCCGGATCGGCGCCCTGACGGTGCGGATCATCGAAGCTGAAGTCACCGTCGCCTGCGCCGACGGCACCCGGTACTGCGGCCGCTACCGGCTGGCCACCACGCTGCTCGACCACCGCCGCTACAGCGCTGCCGCGCTGATCCGCCTGTATCACGAGCGCTGGGGTGCGACGTGAAGTCGCACGTTGTGAGTGGTCATGTTGTTTGGAGGTTCCATTGCTGAGGACATGATCCGGTCCAGTGTCCGCGGGACCGTCCCCGCCTTGGCGTGCGTCGCGGGTA
>Ga0302232_10002268_pt1 | contig 13215 bp, 9 predicted proteins | sample II_Palsa_N2_3_FD_193575 | JGI IMG/M metagenome (GOLD analysis project Ga0302232, IMG submission 193575) | Peat permafrost microbial communities from Stordalen Mire near Abisko, Sweden - II_Palsa_N2_3 | ecosystem: Environmental > Terrestrial > Soil > Palsa > Peat permafrost | place: Sweden...
ATGAACAGCGGATTGCCACCCGAGCGTTCGGCGACCAGATGCGCCAACTCCTCGTCGAGCGGGTTCAGGCTCGCACCATGCATGAGCCAGGCGCCGACCGAATCGGTCTTGAGCGGCGCAAGCTCGATCACCTCACACGCGCCACGAAGCAGTAGCGTGTAATTGAGCTTCATCACCGGATGCCGGACGGACGGGACGTCGTCGTTACGGTAAATGGCCACGATCATGAGCCGCAGCGATCCCTCGATCTGGGCAAGCGCGGACAGCATGTCGATGGTCGAAAAGTCCGCCCAGTGCAGATCGTCCAGCACGAGCAACAGCGGGCGTTCTCTTGCCAGCGCCTGCAGCAGGTCGCAGATTTCGCGCATCATGCGTTCGCGCCCGGCGCCGATCGTCCGGGCGAGCAAGGAATCGAGGATATCCGCCGGCACGTAGGACGGCATCAGGATGGCCCAGGTAGGCGCGATCGAGACGAGCGCGGCCTTGACCTGTTCGCCGCCTGCTTCGCGGCAGAGGCGGCCGAGCGCTTCGAGCACCGGATAATACGGTTCGGTGCCGCCATAGCCTTCGACACACCCGCCTCCCATCACCCTCGCGTCGCCCTGGGCTGCCGCGGCGAGGAACTCGTCGACGAGCGCCGTCTTGCCGATACCCGCCTCGCCTGTGATGAACACGATCTGCCGCGTGCCAGCCTCGGCACGCAGGTGTGCCGCCAGCAAGGCATCCAGTTGCGGCGCGCGGCCCACGAAACGCTCCGCTCTGCGCGCAAAGAAGCCCGACTCGCCACCCATGGCGAGATTGCCGACCGGCGCGATGAAGCGATAACCCTGCCCACGATGCGTTTCAACATAGCGCGGCCGGCCCGCATCGTCACCCAGCGCGCGACGGATCGCAGCGACATGTCCTTTCAGCACTTCGGGCTGCACATGCACGTCGGGCCACACCGCTTCGAGGAGCGTGTAGAACGACATCAACTGCTGCGCGTGTTCCACCAGATGGCGCAACACAGCGAAGGTCTTGGGCGGGAGGTCGATACGGGTAGCAGCTTGCGCCGGATCCAGTCGCCACAGACATTGATTGGACAAATCAAGCTGAAAGCCGGGAAACTGAAACGACGAGTGGATGTGCAAGTCTGCGTTCAAGCCGGAAAATTCCTCGGGATCTGGATCAGGCCAAGGCGGGTGGCGAGCGTGACCGCCTCGGTCCGGTTTCTGACCGACAGCTTAGTATAGAGATGCTTCGCGTGCGATTTCACGGTCTCAGGCGCGATGCACAGTTCGACCGCGATCTGCTTGTTGGACAGGCCTCGTCCCATCAGGTCGACGATCAGGCGCTCGCGTTCGCTCAGTCCCGCGGCCGCGTTCGGACGTCGCGCCGCGAATGGCTCAACGGCCTGACGCGCGCCGCGCTGCCGGTGCACCAGCAACAAGCCCGCATAAGGCAGCAATTCGCCTGCGTCATGCACGGACCCGATCCGCCGTTGCACGATCGCCTCAATCAGCTCCGCGACGCGCACGCGGCAATCGACGAGCGTTTGATGCAGACCGACCGATGGCGCGAGCTTGAGCAGATTGACCAATACCTCGACGGCTTCGGCGCGTTGACCCGTCACGAGCAAGGCCTCGACAAGCAGTAGCGCAACGGGCACCGCCGCATACAGACCGCCGCGCCGTACCGTGTCGAAATGGGCCTGCCGCAATGACGCAACATCGACGGTACCGGGCGAGCGGGCCAAAGCGACGTGCGCCCGCGCGATGGTATGAAAACGCACGATCTCGAGGGCAGCGCTGCTACCACTGGCGCTCGCCGCCCGCTTTTCACGTGCGAGCGCGTCGAGACGTTCCAGACATTGCTCGGCCTGCTCGACGCGCCCATTGCCAGCTTCGATTTCGACCTGATACGCGAGGCTCGCCGCCTGCAGCCGCGCCCAGCCGCGCCGCACACCGAGCGCCTGGGCCTCGCTGAGAATGACCAGCGCCCGGCCGGCTTGCCCCCGGTTCGCGGCGATGCGTGCGAGCAGCATATGCGCGCGCAGCGCGCCTTCGAACGTACTGCGTTCGCGGATGTTGGCCATCCGTGCGGCGATCAACGCCTCGGCTTCGTCCACCTGGCCCTGCTCGTAGAGTACTTGCGCGATGATGGAAGCGGGAAAGGCATCGGCCGGAAGCTGCCTGCCGAGCAGGCGCTTCCCCGTCTCGAGCGCGTCGGCAGCCAGCAGGCGCGCCGCGTTGAAGCGCATCTGATCGAAGGCGACGGCGGCATCCAAGGCCAGATCGAACAGCGCCGAGAGCGCCTGCATCGGGCCCGGCCGGGCGTCCAGCCTGACGCGCTCCACCGCGTAGAAACTTTCCAGATCTCCGCGCCGCCAATACACACTGCGGCACACGGTCAACGCGACCTGCGCCGTCGGCGCGCTGGCGCCCAGCGCAAGCGCGGACAACGCGGCCGGCAAGGCGGCCACCTCATCGTCCTGAAACACAAGTGCCACCGCTCGCAGCGCCGCGATTTCGCCGTGCAGCGCCTTCGTCACCGTCACCGACAACCGGGCCGCCTGCTGTTCGATCAGGTCCGCGATGGCCAGCGCCTCGCGGGAATCGAAGCGCATGATGGCCTGCCACGCCCGTTCGATATCGAGCCTGATATGCGCGAAGCCATCGCCGATCCGTGCGCCACCAGTCCGCGGAATCTGCAGAGCGGCCAAGCTACCGCTAACGACCGGCAGAGACCCAGGGGCGGCAATCGCACGCCGCGCACCCGGTTCGGGTGACACACACGGAAGCGCCCCGCTTCGCTGTGTCCGTCCAACTTTCGAAAAACTTTCGTATGCAACAACGACATCATTCATTTCAGGCTCCGTCGGGACACCAGATCGTCGTAACCGCACAACGAGGGAAGATGCGACCAAGCCTAAACCCGGCACCGCTACGAAGCGTGATGATTCGGTTATGTTTCGGTAATGGCCGGGTCGTCAGGAGGCCTATACGGGAGTTAGACGGACAACGTGGCAGGAAATAAACGCGCAACGCCGCTATTCGTATGCGGGATGCCGCTATCGCGGAGCGTCCCGTTGAGCGGCGTGACCGGGCGATTCGTCGGGCAACCGGGCGCCGCGCATGCGCGCCCGCCACGCGTTCGGCGGCTCGCCGATCATGCGCTTGAAGACCGCAGTGAAATGCGCATGCGAGCTGAAGCCGCAGCTGAGCGCCACGTTCAGCACGCTGAACTCCGACGAGCGCAGCAGCATCTGCGCATGTTCGAGCCGTCGTCTTAGCAGGTAGGTGTGCGGCGAATAGCCGGTCGTCGAGCGAAACTGGGCAGCGAAATGCATGCGCGTGAGTCCCGTACTGGCGGCCACTTCGGCGAGACCAATCGGGTTGGCGAGATTGGCTTCGATGAAATCGATCGCCCGGCGCAAACGCCACCTCGGCAGAGACGCGCCCCGCGCCACCGGCGACGCCGGCATGACGTCCGTGCGCCTCGCCAGCAGGCGAGCCACAATCGCGTCGCAAATGCTGTCCGCATACATACGGCCGAAGGTATCGGCGAGCGGATTCGCGTCCTGCAGCGCGAGCGCCAGCCGCTCGACTGCGACATCCCGAAAGATCCGCGGATCCTGGTCCGCGAGATCGGGCCGCACGAGTTGACCTGCGGCTTCGTCATACCGCCGCAACAAAAGGTCCGGCGAGATAAACAGATGCATCACGCGGCACGGCGAGGCATAAAAGGCTTTGACGCTTTCGCCGGGTTTCGTGATCTGGATCGAACCGGGCATGACGGGGCCGTCACAGATGATCTTGCCGTCGTGGTGGAATTTCAGCGTGGTGGCGCTCAGGGCGATGCCGACCGTATAGAAGCGTTCATCGCCGGCGCTCGACACTTCGCGCGGTTCGCTCGCGGCGACATCCTCGCTCCAGCTCCCTGCGAGGATGCGATCCGCCGCCGCGGCATCGACTGCGGAAAACGGCGGACAGCGCCAACGTTCCTCGACCTGCACGACCGAACTCTCGCTCGCCCACAAGTTTGCACCGAACCCGCTTGCCGCATCCGGACAGGGCGCCCGGAGAACGCTCGACGCGTCCTGTGACTGTCTGGACATGATGTCACTCCGTTTCATTGGTGAGCATCATGCGCGAGACTGGCGCTCCTCCGGTATCCCCCCAATGGGTGAAACCGCACTGCACGAGCGGGTCCGCTTTCTCTCAGGTCTTGGCACCGCGCCGCGGTTTGATGGCGCCGGCGGGGTGATTCTTGGCGATGGTCGAGCGCAGCGCCGAGTAGGCGGGCGCCACCATCGGATACTCAGCGGGCAGTCCCCATTTCGCTCGATATTGATCGGGGGTCATGCCGTAGCGGTGTTGAAGATGGCGCTTGAGCGACTTCAGTTTGCGGCCGTCCTCCAGACAGATCAGGTACTCGTCGTGGATCGATTCGCCGATCGGGACCGCCGCCTCGGCATGCGGGCCTGCGTCCTCGCAAGGATCGCACAGCGCGGCCAGCGCGGCATGGGTACTGGAAATGAAGGCGGGAAGATCTGCCGCCGGCAGCGGATTGCTCGCGACGAAGCTCGCGACGATCTCGGCGGTCAGTTCGATCAGATGGGGGCGTTCCGTCACGGGCGGCCTCGCGAGTTCAAAGGCCCTGCGTTACTGGGATTGCCCGAAAGCGGCAGGCGGATTCGCACGGCACCATAAGCTTGTCTCACTCTCAGGTGGGATACCCGATCAAAGTAGTGGCGTGACCTGAGCGGGTCAATCCCCCGAATGGGGGCGAACCTGCGCGCCGGGTTAGATATGCATTCCATGGAGCGCTTGCATACCGCGTGCGAGCCATGCGGCGAGGCCGTGCGGCGTTGGCGGTATGTCCTTGGGTGGTTCCATCAACGCCTGGCCGCGGCGTTCACGTTCCGCGAGTTTTGCGGCGAGTACGTGCGTCAGTTCGGGATGCCGTTTGAGCAGTGCGGCAATCGCCGCTCCGGGCAGTTCGTAAACAATCGCGTAGGTCTTTGCCGAGATTTCCGCGCCAACCGCCACACCTGCGATGGGTCCGCTCTCGCCGAAGTATTCGCACGGTGAGAAGCGCATGACATCCACGGTCCCGCCGTCAAGCCGGGTGGATGCGTTGATCACGCCATAGCCGATGAGCGTAATCGCAGACGGCACTTCGCCGGCCTGCAGCAGCACGTCGCCAGGCGCAAGTTCGCGAACCTGCAGGACGCTCGCGAGCTGTTCCTTTTCTTCGCGCGACAGCAGGCCGAAGATGCCGATGCTGTCCACCAGACGGCGCCCGACCGAGCGCTCGCCTGAAACGTCTGTCTCATCCGCTGGCGTGTGGAACAGCGACAGTGCTTCAAGATGCCGATGCGCTGCGTCGAAAAAGACGTTGAGCGTGTCGTCGCTGCTGCGATCGCTCGAGACGAAGAACGAGACTTCGTAGTCGGTCGCCTGCCAGCCAACCGTCTTCGTGACAATGTTCGCCGGCAGCGCAGCGTCGATGCCGATACACGAATCGATTGCCAGCCGCAGCGCCGACACCACCGACGACGGACGATGCACCGGATCCGCCTGAAACCGGACCACGGTTGCATGCGCGCCTGCCGGAACGCTGGCATTGATAACCTTCGACTTCGCGATTGCCGAGTTCGGCACGACGATCAGGTCATGGTTGCTCTTGAGCACGTGAGTCGCACGCCATGTCACTTCGCGCACTGAGCCTTCCGAGCCGTCGTCGAGCACGATCCGGTCGCCGACGCGATATGGCGCCGTCGCATTGATGACGAAGCCGGAAAACAGGTCGGCTAGCGTGCTCTGCAACGCCAGACCCAGCACGATCGCGACTGCGCCTGAAGTGGCCAGCACACCCTTGAGCGGAATGTCGAACACGTCGGCGACGATAGCGACCGCTGCGGTCAGATACGCCACGACCTCGGCGACGTCGAGCGTAAAGCGCTCCTGGCGTGTGCGGTCATTGATCGTGTAGTAGAGCCGCACCACCGCCATGATCGTGGATGCCGCCAGCAGCCACCAGGCGATCTGCACCGCACCGCGCGCAAAGCGGTACTCCGCGGAGGCGCCGAGATCGGGCGTCTGCGTCGGCGTCACGCCCGCGTGCAGCATCGCAATCGTCAGCGCGGCAAACGCGAGGCAGCGCAACGTGGTGCGCGGCATCGCGAAGCGCATGCGTGCGCAGCACAGCAATACGATGAAATTGAGCGCGACCGCGGCGACCGGAAGCAACAACGGCGCGAGCGGCTGCGGCAGCATCTAGTTCGCTCCGCTGGCCGCTAACGGTGGCACCGGCGGCCGGGTCGGCAAATCGTCGCTGCGATAACCGCCGCCTAGCGCCCGCGTCAGCACGATTTCCGCTTCGAGCTCGTCGCCGTTCAGTTGCAGCAGCGCGATCTGCCCTTCTATCACTGGCGCCTTCGCCTGTATCGAGGCCGTCCGGTCGGCGAGACCGCGCTCGTACTGCGCCTCGGTGCTATCGCTCGAGACACGGAGGGCGTCGATCCGCTCGTGCTGCAGTTGCGCGCGATGGTCGAGGTCGTCGATCTGGCCGCCCGTTTGAGCCACGTCGCGGACGGCGTCGAGCACTGCTTCGTTGTACTGCTCGATCAGCGTGTTGCTGGCCGTGCGTGCGCCGTGCAAGCCCGCATTCAGACGGCCGCCATCGAAGATCGGCAGGTAGAGTCCTGGAATGAGGTTGATCTGCTCAGCCGTATGGGTGAACAGATCCCGCATCCGTAGCGCGTTGAAACCGAAGAACGCGGTGATGTCGAAGCTCGGGTAGAACGCCGCCTTGGAGGAATCGATACGGTCGAACGATGCCTCGACGAGCCAGCGCATGGCCTGCAGGTCGGGCCGGTGGCTGAGCAGTTCGAAGGACAGCGTGGACGGCAGGCCGGCCGAGGGCGCGGGCAATGCCACCGGCGCGATTTGCGGCAGGTCGTCCGGGCCTGCGCCCAGTACTGCTCGCAAGGCCTCACGGGTCTGAACGATCTGTTCCTGTGCCGAAGCGATCTGCTGGTCGAGCGCGAGCAGTTGCGAGCGCGCCTCGGCGGACTGGGTAACGGCCACCAGCCCCCGCTCGTGACGCGCGGTCTGGGTGTCCAGTTCGAGCGCCTCCACGCTGCGCAATTGCTTCAGCAGGTCCAGGTTCGCGTAGACGATCTGGATCTGGTAGTAAAGCTGCGCGACGCCGGTCGACACCTCCAGCTCCGCCTGCGCCGCCTCGGCGCGTTGCGCGTTCTGCTCGCCAAGCGCCGCACGCACGAGGTCGCGTTGCTTGCCCCACACATCGATATCGTAGTGGGCATCGACGCCGACCAGTCCGGTCCAGTACCAGGGGCCGTACGCGCCGATGGCGGGATCCTTCGAAGCATAGGCGCTGAGGAAACCATGACCGGACACGTGCTCGCGATCCGCCTCGGCAATCCCGGAGATCTGCAGATCGCTCCCGGCGCGAACCAGCTCTACCTGGGCGTGGGCTTGCGATACATGTTCACGGGCGATCGCCAGCGTCGGCGCATGACTGAGGCCGCGCTCGATCAGCGCTTCGAGCTGCGGGTCGTGATAGTGCTCCCACCAGCGCGCAGAGGGCCAGCCTTCGCTTGCGAGATGGATATCGTCGGCGAGACGGATCTGGTCCTGTGGGATGAGCGCCGCCGGTGGGCTATCGTGATGAATCATCGCGCAGGCTGCCAGCCCCGCACAGATTGGCAGCAGCACAAGCCAACGCTGCATGAAGCGCGGCAACGAATGGCAGGTGCCTGTGCCACGCGCAGTCCGTATCAACGGATTGTGATCGTCGCGCATTGCGCTATCCCTGTCCGGCAACGGCCGGCAACGCTAAAGGCAGTTCATCGGTAGACCATTGCGGCAGGCCTGACAGCGCAGTGTCGATACGTGCAGCCCACTCCCGCAGCGCGGTGGCAGGCTCGCCCCCCTCTTCGCCCGCCGCTGCGGCGGCCACCTTCGTCAAATCGAGCGGCAGCGGCGGCACGGCGAGTGGCGGCTCGCCCGACAATTGCTGCGCATAGCGTTCAAGCGACTCCGCCAGGTTTCGCTGCAATCCGCCACAGGCTTGCCGCAAACTAGTGCCCGATGCGTTCGTACGTCTCGCGTCGAAATTCGCCTCGATATGGAAGGCGTCGCTCGCCAGCAGAATCGAGCGGCCCTGAGCGAGCACCGTTTGCGCGAGAAGCGTGACGCGGGCCGTTTCGCCCTCGCGCCAGTCGGGCTCGAGCGCAACCCGCGCGAGCATTGCTTCACAATCCGCCAGCATGGCCCAGGCCGTCGCCGCCGATTGCGATTGTGCCGCTGGCGCAGCGGTTTCGACCACCTGCGCATGATTGCGAGCAACACCTACGATCGCGCGCAGCACCTTGGAGAGTTGCAGTCGCAGCGAGTCGGCCTCGCCTTCCGGCCACAGCGACATCTGGATGAACGTCGCCACGCCTACGCCGAGCAGAATCCCCACCAGCCGGTCGCGAATCTCAGTGAGATCGGATGGTGGCGCGAACTGCTCCAGCAGGGCGAGCGCGAAGGTGAACATGATCTGCAAACCGGCGTAGCTGATCCGCTCGGAACCGGCCGATACCCACGCTCCCAGCGCGATTACAGGCAGACTCATCAGCAGCAGTCCCGTCACGCTTTCCAGATGCGGAATGACGAACGCGACCATGAACAGCGCAAGACCGCTGGCAATCAGCGCGCCGCTGATGCGCAGCACGCCGTGCCGGGTCGATGCGCCAAGGCTGGGCAGCGCGACGACGAGACAGGTCAGCATGATCGTGTGAATGCCGGGCCAGTTCACCGCATTGTAGAACACGTAGCAGATCAGTACCGACAGCAGCGTGCGAAGCGCGAAGCGGGCATAGAGCGGGTTTGAAAAGGCATCGGCCGGCAACAGTGCGGGCGCAGCGGGTGGCGGCGTGCTGGCGTGCGATTGCCGGCTGGCGGTGGCATCGGCGAGGGCTTCAATGGCGCGCTGCATCGCGACGACTGCGGGAATCGACGGCACTTCTTCCTTGCTTCGTGCGGCGGCTGCGCGCGGCAATGGCAAGCCTTCGGAAATCGCGGCATCGAGCGCCGCGACTTCGCCCCGAACGCTGCGGATAGCTGCAATCCCAGCCGCCGTCGAAGGTTGGCCCGTGACAGGCAACTCCGCCGCTGCCTCGTATAGCCGCGATACGCCGGTCACACAGGCCAGCATCGCCGCGGCCGCAGGTTCGCTGTAGCGCTTGCGCATCGTGGAAAAGCGCATGAGCTTCTGCAACGACAATGCGCCCTGCTGCAGATCGGTTGTATTGATCACGACCGGCGCCTGATCTGGATCGACCAGCGCGGCGAGACGCGCCTGCACCGCGGCGAGTTGCCGGTGCATGGCAGCCCGCAATTGCCGCTCAGGCTCGGCGGGCAGCAAGATCGTATTGAGGATCAGCGCCACGGCAACCGGATAGTTTACCGCCGACCATACCCACAGACAGGCGCGTACCAATGCTTCCGCGTTATCGGTCCGGTCGGCGAAGCTTTGCGCATAGATGACGATCAACGCGGTGATAAAGAAAACCAGGCCGAACTTCGTGACGGCCCGCAGCAGGTACGTGCAGCAAAAAAATACCGCGCTCGCGACGGCGATGCGCAGCAGCGGGTAGTCGAAAGTCAACATGAACAGCACGATCGCGCTGGCGATCGCACAGGTCGAGCCAATCACGAGGTTCAGCGCGATCACGCGCGACAACACCACGTTCGATTGCGTGACGAAGAACACGACCAGGATCGAGAGCGCCAGTTCAGGCACCTGCAGTGTCATCGACGTGACGATCACAATCGCGCTACCCAGCACGCAACGCATCGTGACATTGCCGCGACCGGGAAACGCCGCCAGTTCACGCTGCAGAAACGCCGCGAAACGCGCCAGCGGGCGCGGCCACGCGAGCTCGCGCCGCGAGCCGGTCACCGTGCTCATGACCGTGCTCCGCTTGCGGCGGCCGTGTCGTGCGCGGAATCGTCTGCCGCATCTTGCGCATGAAGATGCAACACCGCTACCGCCGACGTGCCGATACGGAATAGCCGCGGATCAGGATGATCGATCACGATCTTCACCGGAAAACGCTGCGCGACATGGACCCAGTTGATGCTGCGCTGGATATTCGGCAGGCCGTTCGCCGTGGCGCCGCCATCCTGCGGATCGACGCCATAGCCGATAGAATCCACCGAGCCGCTAAAGCGAATCCCGGTGTCGCTCATCAGGTAGACGGTCGCGGGTGTGCCGGGACGGATATTGCGCAGCTCGTTCTCGCGGAAATTCGCAATCACGTACCAGTGCCGTGTATCGATCAGTGTGAAGACCGGCTTTTGTGCGGAGACGAACTGTCCGACCGACGTGGTCAGTTGCACGACGCGACCGTCGAATGGCGCCCGTACCGTCGCGTACTCCAGATTGAGCTGCGCCGACGCGATTTCAGCCTGCAACACCGAGCGTTGCGCCACCAGCGCATCGACGCTACTGACGGCGGCCTGCGCTTCGCGTTCCTGCGACTCGGCCGCCGCCAGTTCCGCTAGCGCGGAGCGCTGTGCGGTGCGCGCGCGATCGAGGTCGTCGGCGGAGATATAGCCCTTGCCGATCAGCGGCGCCATTCTGGCGAGCGTATCGCTTGCCTGGTTCGCCGCGGCCTGGGCACGCACGACCGCCGACTTCGCTGCGGCAGCAGCGAAGGTCTGCGCGTTCACACTGCGCTGGGTCAACGGAATCTGCGCGTCGAGTTGCGCGAGTGAAGCCTGTGCCCGCGCCAGCGCGTATTGATATGGACGCGGGTCGATCTGGAACAGCAGATCGCCCTGTTTGACCGGCTGGTTGTCGCGCACGGCCAGGTTGACGATCTTGCCGCTCACTTCCGGCGATACGCCGATGGTGTCCGCATAGGCATAGGCATCGTCGGTGCGCGGTACCGTGTCGACGCGCCAGATCGCCGCGATTGCAGCAGCCACCACCAGCACGATCAGCAGGATCGCTGGCCAGGTGCGGGGTCGAGGCTTTGTTGTACCGGAGCCGATTGGCGCGGTCGTGTTAGTACTCATATTTTGCACCGTCTGTCACAGATTGAAGCCAACGGCCCAGAGCACAATCGAAAAGAGCACCGTCAGCGCGGGATAGACGATCGCCGGGGGCGTAAGCCAGCTACCGTAACCATGGCGGTACGACAACACATGCACGACGGCCGTCAGCACCGTGCCTCCGATCACGCAGAACAGCCAGTCCGGAAAATACGCGCCGAGGATCCCCACCGACGGCGAGCCCGAGCACGCCGTTAGCAGCGCGCACATCAAGAGGCTCAAAGCCGCTTCACACCGGCGCGCCGGCGCCTTCTGCAGGCGTGCGCTTTCCGCTGTAACGGCGTTGGAGGGCGGCTTCGGCGTGTGCGGCCCAGGTGTGGCGCAGCGCATGCGTGAACCAGAACGGGTAGCCAGCATCAGCGCGTCAGATTCACTTTCGCCAAATCGATCAGCGACTTGCCGCGGCCGTCCAGCACTGACTTCATCATGAAGAGCCCGAAATGCCACGCTTCGTCGATCGTCGTCTTCGGCGGCATGATGAGTTCCTCGCGTGCGCTGACCACGTCGACGAGCGCCGGGCCATCGTGCGCGAACGCTGCGGCGAGTGCCGCTTCAAGGTCCTGCGGCTTCTCGACGCGAATGCCCTTCACACCGATCGCCTCGGCCATCTTTGCGAAGTTAGGGTTGATCAGCTCGGTGCCTGTGTCGATGAAGCCCGACGCGCGCATTTCGATTTCGACGAAGCCGAGCGTGCCGTTGTTCAGTACCACGACCTTCACGGGCAAGCCGGCCTGAACCAGCGTGAGGAATTCGCCCATCATCATCGCAAAGCCGCCGTCACCGGACATCGACACAACCTGGCGGCCCGGAAACGCTGCCTGGGCGCCGATCGCATGCAGCAGCGCGTTGGCCATCGAGCCGTGGTTGAACGAGCCGATCAGCCTGCGCTTGCCGTTCAGCTTCAGATAGCGCGCGGTCCATGCGATCGGTGTGCCGACGTCACAGGTGAAAATCGCATCATCCGCCGCGAGCTGGCTGACCAGACGCGTGACGTATTGCGGATGAATCATCGTGCTCGACGGATTGCTTTCGGCCAGCGAATCCAGGTCCCTGCGCGCGCTGGCGTAGTGTTCGAGCGCGCTCTCGAGATGCGATGTATCGGTCTTTTCGTTGAGCACCGGCAGCAACGCGGCGAGCGTGTCCTTCACCGTGCCGAGCAGGCCGAGATCAAGCGAGCAGCGGTTGCCGAGCGCTTCGGGGCGCACGTCGATCTGGGCGATTTTGGCGTTGTCGGGATAGAACTGGCGGTACGGAAAATCTGTGCCGAGCAGCAGGAGCATGTCGCACGCCTTCATCGCCGCATAGCCCGAAGCGAAGCCGACCATGCCGGTCATGCCGACGTCGTACGGATTGTCGTGCTCGATGTACTCCTTGCCGCGCAGCGAATGCACGATTGGCGCCTTGAGGCGCTTCGCCAGTTCCACGACTTCGTCATGCGCACCGGCACAGCCGGCGCCGCACATCAGCGTGATCTTCGATGCCGAGTGCAACATGCCCGCGAGGCAGGCGATGTCGTCGTCGTTCGGGCGCAGCACCGGCGCGCACGTGGGCACGACCCAGGCCGGCACCTCGGCAATCGTAGGCGACAGCGCCACGTTGCCCGGAATCACGACGACTGCCACACCGCGGCGCGCCACCGCGACCCGCATCGCTCGGGTCAGGATCTGCGGCAGTTGCTCGGCGTTCGACACCAGTTCGACGTAGTGGCTGCACTCCTTGAAGAGGCTCTCGGGATGCGTAGCCTGGAAGTAGTCGATACCGATCTCGCTGCTCGGGATATGCGCGGCGATCGCCAGCACGGGCACGCCGCTGCGTTGGCAGTCGAATAGCCCGTTGATCAGGTGCAGATTGCCTGGCCCGCAACTGCCCGCGCATACCGCGAGCTGCCCGGTCAGATGCGCCTCGGCACCGGCGGCAAACGCTGCGCCTTCCTCGTGCCGGACGTGAATCCAGTCGATCTTGCCACGGCGCCGCAGCGAGTCGGAGATGCCGTTCAGCGAATCGCCGACGACGCCAAAAATGCGCTTGACGCCGACATGCTCAAGCGTGGCGACCAGGTAGTCAGCTGCGGTAGTCATGCGGTACCTCCGTGCGGACAGGT
>Ga0302232_10002304_pt1 | contig 13100 bp, 9 predicted proteins | sample II_Palsa_N2_3_FD_193575 | JGI IMG/M metagenome (GOLD analysis project Ga0302232, IMG submission 193575) | Peat permafrost microbial communities from Stordalen Mire near Abisko, Sweden - II_Palsa_N2_3 | ecosystem: Environmental > Terrestrial > Soil > Palsa > Peat permafrost | place: Sweden...
CGCGGGCACCCGCCGACTGCCATTCGGCCCGGTCGGCGAGCTGGCCATCGAGCCCGACGCTGTCGCCCTGCTGACCGGCAACGGCGGCCGCGACCCGGCCATGTGGAAGCGCTACCGGGGCGGGACTGCGGGACGGCTGTGGCTTGCTAGCGCGGCCGGCGGAGAAACCGGCATTGGCCCGTTCACCCGGATCCTCGGCGAGCTAACCAGCCAGCTCGCCCATCCCATGCTGATCGGCGGCAGGCTGGCGTTCCTGTCCGATCATGAGGGAACGGGCAACCTGTACTCGTGCGCGCTGGACGGGGGCGGCCTGCGGCGGCACACCGACCACGATGGCTTCTATGCCCGCAACGCGAGCAGCGACGGGAGCCGGATCGTGTATCAGTGCGCCGGCGACATCTGGCTGCTTGAGTCCCTGGACGCGACGGCCGAGCCCCGGCTACTTCAGATCAGCCTCGGCTCGCCTGCCGTCAGGCGGGCCCGGCGGCTCATCACAGCGGAGGACCATCTTGGCTCGCTGAGCTGCGATCACACTGGACAGGCCAGCGCCGTGGAGGTACGCGGAACGGTGCACTGGATGACCCACCGCGATGGCCCGGCAAGAGCGCTGTCCGTCGTCCCAGGCGTCCGGGCCAGCCAGCCTCAGGTGCTCGGAACGACCGGGCAGGTCGTGTGGGTGACCGACGCGGACGGTGCGGACGCGCTGGAGATCGGGCCCGCCGACGGCACCTCGGCGACAGCTGCGCCACGGCGCATCGCGGCCGGCTCCGTCGGCCGGGTCCAGGACGTCGCGGCTGCCCCGGACGGCAGCGCTGTCGCCGTCGCGGCACGCGACGGGCGGCTGCACGTGGTGGACGTTGCCACCGGGGCGGTCACCGAGATTGCCTCGTCCGACAACGGCGCGGTCACCGGGCTGGCCTGGTCGACAGACTCGGCCTGGCTCGCGTGGTCGCATCCGGGGCCGACCCCCCTGCGCCAGCTGCGGATGGCACGGCTGGCCGACCAGGTCGTGCTGGATGTCACCGACGGGCGGTTCGTCGATACCGAGCCCGTCTTCTCGGCGGACGGTCGTTACCTGGCCTTCCTGTCCCGGCGGAGCTTCGACCCCGTCTATGACGCCCACTTCTTCGATCTGTCCTTCCCGTACGGCTCCCGCCCGTACCTGGTGCCCCTCGCGGCGGCCACGGCATCGCCCTTCGGCCCGCTGCCCGACGGGCGGCCAGTCGGCGGCGGCCAGCCCGGCGGCGACCAGCATGATGCGGGCGCACCGGGAAACGACGTGCCGGGAGATGGCGTACCGGGAGATGGCGTACCGGGGAAGGCCTCGCCAGGAGACGGCTCAGGCCGGGCACTGGACGACGACGACCCGGCCCGGGTGGCGCCAGTCGATGTCGAGATCGAGCACCTGCCCGGCCGGGTCGTTCAGGTTCCGGTGCCCGAGTCGCGCTACAGCTCGCTGCGCGCGGTCAAGGGCGGCCTCGCGTGGCTCAGGGAGCCGGTGGCGGGCGAACTCGGCGAAGGCGGCGCCAAGCCGGGCGATGCCGCGCCGCGTCCGGCCCTGGAGCGCTTCGACTTCGCGACGCAGCGCTGTACCGAGCTCGTCGATGAGATCGACTGGTTCGAGGTGAGCGGTGATGGCTGCTACCTGGTGGTCAGCGATCACGGTGACATCAGCGTGGTTCCGGGGGACCGCAAGCCGGACTCAGACAACCCGGCCGATCACGTGTCAGTGGACCTGTCCCGGGCCAGGTACCTGGCCGAGCCCGCAGCGCTCTGGCGCAATGCATACGAGGAGGCCGGCCGGATCATCCGGCACGACTTCTGGGTGCCGGACCTGGCCGAGGTGGACTGGGACGCGGTCCTGGCGGCCTACCGGCCGCTGCTTGACCGGATCGCCAGCCGGGGCGACTTTGCCGACCTGCTCTGGGAGGTGCTCGGCGAACTTGGCACGTCGCACGCGTACGTGGTGCCAGCGGGCAGCGGACGGGGCGGCCGCGGCAGCCAGGGCGGGCGGCCCAAGTCGGTCGGGCTGCTGGGCGCGGACCTGGAGCTGGCCGAGGACGGCAGCTGGCGAGTCATCCGGGTAATACCGGGGGAGTCCTCGGACCCGCGGGCGTGCTCACCACTCGCCGCGCCGGGTGCCGGCATCGGCCCGGGGGACGCCCTCCTCGCCGTGGACGGGCAGCAGGTCGGAGCAGCCGGGCCTGGGCCGCTGCTGGCTGGCGCGGCAGAAAAGCCAGTCGAGCTGACCATCGGGCCGGCCGGCGGCGGCCGGCCGCACCGGGCCGTGGTCAGCACGCTGAAGGACGACCGGCGGCTGCGTTACCAGGACTGGGTGGCGTCGCGGCGGCTGCGGGTCCGAGAGCTGAGCGGCGGCCGGATCGGTTACCTGCACGTTCCTGACATGGTGAGTGAGGGCTGGGCGGATTTCCACCGCGATCTGCGCGGCGAGATGGTCCGCGACGCACTGATCGTCGATGCCCGCGGCAATCGCGGCGGGCATACCTCCCAGCTGGTGATAGAGAAGCTCGCCCGGCGGGTGATCGGCTGGGATGCGCCACGCGGGCTGCGGCCAAGTACCTATCCGGTCGACGCGCCGCGCGGGCCCGTGGTGGCAATCGCCGATGAATTCGCTGGGTCGGATGGCGACATCGTCACCGCGGCCATCAAGATCCTCCATATCGGGCCGGTGGTGGGGGCTCGCACCTGGGGCGGCGTGATCGGGATCGACGTGCCGTTCCACGAGCTGGTTGACGGTACCGAGATCAGCGTGCCGCGTTATGCGACCTGGCTGGACGGCTACGGCTGGGGGGTGGAGAACCACGGCGTGGATCCGGATGTCGAGGTGATCCCGTCACCCGACGACTACGCGGCCGGCCTGGACCGGCAACTGGAGACGGCGGTGCGGCTGGCGCGGGCAGCACTCGAGGCAACGCCGCCGGTCACCGCACCGGACAGATCAGGCCGGCCGTCCAAGCGACGGCCCGCCTTGCCGCCGAGGCCAGGCGCAGGCCGCAGCGCGAGTGCCTGACCCGGGCCGCAGCGCGAGTGCCGGATCGTCAGGGCCGGTCCCCAGGGCCTCGGCAGCTGGTGCTCGTAGAAGATGCCGAACCGCATCCCGCCTCCATCATGCCGTGCCGGTCTATCTCACCCATTGTGCGATCCCCCGGCTACAACGGCGACTGGTAGCTGCCGATCCAGTGGATCTTCAGCCAGGTCATCGCCGTGCCCCAGGTGCCGGTCACCTCCAGCAGCCCCACGGCCACCAGCATCACGCCACCGATGGCTGTGATGAGCCGCCCGTGCCGCCGCGCGAAACCGAACACGTTCAGACCGCGCCGGAAGGCGAACGCCACGATGAGGAAAGGGATCCCGATGCCGATTCCATAGCAGAAAGCCAGCAGCGCTCCGCGAGTCGCGGTGCCGGTGGTACCCGCCATCAGGAGCACGGCGCTCAGTGTGGGCCCGGCGCACGGCGTCCAGGTCAATCCGAACATGACACCGAGCAGCGGCGCACCGGCCAGGCCGGCCCGGGGGCGCCACGACGGGCGCACGATCCGGCCGGTCAGCGTGAACCGGTCGAAAACGCCGGCGAACATCAGGCCAAGCACGATCGTGACGCCGCCCAGTATGCGGGTCACATCCTGCTCATGGGCGAGGAGCCGTTCACCGACTCCGCCGAAGAGCACGCCGTAGCTGGTGAAGAGTGCCGAGAAGCCCAGCACGAACAGCGCCGCTCCGGCCATCACGCGGCTGCGGCCAGGCGCCTGGCCGGCGGCCGCCCGGGTGGCGGTCGCGACGGAGCCGGCGGCGGGGCTCCTCCCGCTGGGGCCGCCCGCGGCCTGGACGACCCGGGCAGCTCCGCCCAGATCAGGCCCGCCCAGATCAGGCCCGCCCAGATCAGGCCCGCCCAGATCAGGCCCGCCCAGATCAGGCCCGCCCGGATCAGGCCCGCCAGAGCCAGTGCCCGCCGCAGCCGGGCCGCGTGAGCTGACGCCGCCGGCGTCGGCGCCCGACATCCCGGTCACGTAGGACAGGTAGCCCGGTACCAGCGGCAGGCAGCATGGCGAGAGGAACGTGACGGCCCCGGCGGCAAGGGCGACCGGAACAGCGAGAATCAGCGGCCCGGATGCCACCAGCTCGCCGACCCCGCCGATCATGTACGTCTCCTCACGACCGCGACCGGGTCTAACCTATCCGGGCGCGGAGTGGCGGCTGCGCCGGGGACGGGACTCGCCCGCGGCTGCGGCTCCGGCATCCCGGCGGCTCCGGCATCCCGGCGGCTCCGGCATCCCGGCGGCTCCGGCTCCGGGAAGACGCGGCCCCGGCGCTCCGCCCGGGTCGCCGCTGCGCCCTTCTCGGGCGGGGAGTTGACCTTCGCGTGCGCATGCCGCAACGATGGCCGTCATGCGCACAACGCCACCTTTCCGTGCCGATCACGTCGGCAGCCTGCTCCGCCCGCAGCACCTGCTCGCCGCGCGCGCCGATCTCGCCGCCGGCCGGATCGACGCCACACAGCTGAGGGAAATCGAGGACGCCGCGATCGCCGAGGTGGTCGCGCTCCAGGAGGAAACCGGCCTGCAGAGCGCCACTGACGGCGAATTCCGCCGCGCGTCCTGGCACATGGACTTCATCTACCAGCTCGGCGGCATCGGCAAGGCACCCGGTAACCTCGCGGTGAAGTTCCGCAATCCGTCCGGCACGATCGAGTTCACGCCCGCGGCCCTGCACGTCGGCAGCAAGATCCGGCTGGACCACACGATCTTCGAGCGGGACTTCCGCTACCTGCAGTCCGTGGTGACCACCGGGACGCCCAAGCTCACCATCCCGTCGCCGAACATGGTCCACTACCGCGGCGGGCCCGCGGCGCTCGACCCGGATGTCTACCCGGAGATGGACCAGTTCTGGCGCGACCTGTCCGCTGCCTACGCCGAGGAGGTGCGCAGGCTCGGCGAGCTTGGCTGCACGTACCTGCAGCTGGATGACACCAGCCTGGCCTACCTGAACGACCCGGCGCAGCGCGCCGAGATCGCCGAGCGGGGCGAGGACGCCGAGCACCTGCACATCCGCTACATCCGTCAGGTCAACGACGCACTGGCAGGCCGCCCGGACGGGATGGCCGTGACGACGCACATGTGCCGGGGGAATTTCCGTTCTTCCTGGGCGGCAGCAGGCGGCTATGACTTTGTCGCCGAGGCATTGTTCAGCGAGCTGGACGTGGATGGTTTCTTCCTCGAGTACGACGACGAGCGGTCCGGCGGCTTCGAGCCGCTGCGGTTCGTGCCGAAGGGCAAGCTGGTCGTGCTCGGCCTGGTCACCACGAAGCGCGGCGAGCTCGAGGACCCTGACCAGCTCAAGCGCCGGATCGGCGAGGCAGCCCGGTTCGTGCCGCTCGACCAGCTCTGCCTGTCACCGCAGTGCGGTTTCTCCTCCACCATGGAGGGCAATGCGCTGACCCGCGATGAGCAGTTCGCGAAGCTCCGGCTGATCGTGGACGTGGCGCGCGACGTCTGGGGATAGCTGCCGGTAGCCAGGCGCTGCATAATTGCCCGAACGCAGTCACCCGGCGCAATCACGCTGAACCGGGGCAGCCCCCGGGACGTGTCAGCTAAAGAGACGCGACAGCGGCGTCGCGCTTACCGGCAGCGAAGGGGCAACATGGTGATGATCCCTGGCGGCCCCGGCGGTGGACAGGGCGTCACGGCTACTGCCAGCGCCCAGCCGGCCAGTACCCAGCCGGCCCGGCTGGCGGCTCGCCGGGCCGCCAGGCGGCGGCTGTACCTGCCCACCTTCGCCGTGGCGCTCTTCGCGGCATGGCTGGCCTGGAATGGCTGGCGGGTGCTCAGCCAGTACGGGCCGATCAGCTCCATCCACTCGGCACAGCTCGAGCTGGCCGGGCCGTCGGTGGTGGGATTCGTGCTCGTGGTGTTCATCATCGAGCAGATCCGGCCGGCCGAGCGGCACGCCGTGCTGGCCAGGGGTCATGTGCTCGACATGACCTACCTGCTGGCCTACGCCCTGGTCGTGGTGCCGCTGATCGCGCTGATCGGCAGCGGCTTCTCCGCCGCGCTGGCCCGGGTCGCGCCATGGCTGGTCATCCCGCGTATCCCGGCGGTGCCGCACTGGCTCTTCATCGCGGCGGCTGTCGTCGCCATTGACGCTGTCGACTGGCTCGCGCACCTGGGCAATCACCGGATTAACTCGCTCTGGCGGCTGCACGCCGTGCATCACTCGCAGGAGGAACTCAGCATCCTCACCACGTTCCGCGCGCATCCGCTGGTGCACGTGAGCTTCCTGCTATCGGCGCTGCCCGTGCTCGCGCTGAGCGCCAACAACGCGACGCCGGCCGTTGTGCTGACCGTCTACGCGTGCCTGGGCGCGCTGCCGCACGCGAACGTGCGGTGGAACTACGGCAAGGCAGGCTCGCTGCTGATCAGCCCGGCCTATCACCGGATACATCACTCGGCCACCGGCAGGCTGGACATCAACCTCGGCACCGTCCTGACGATCTGGGACAGGATGTCCCGCCGGGCCGTGTTCCCGGCGCCCGGCATGGCGGCCGGGAAGACCGGGCTGGCCGGGCGGCCGGTGCCGGTCGAGCAGTCCGCCGCGCGACCGCGCCTTGGCCGCATTTTCCTGACTCAATGGGCTGAACCTTTCACTACCAGCGAGGTGTCTGACCAATGACCACCACCAAGGCGCGGCCGAGCGTGGCCCGCGGGCAGTTGCCCATCCTGGCGCTCTGCGTCATCGACGCCGGGCTCCTCGTCACGTCGGGGCTCATCCACCTGCATTTCTGGAATATCGCCTACCGGCACGTCCCGACGCTCGGCCCGCTGTTCCTCGTTCAGGTCATCGCGACCCTGCTGACCGCCATCGCGCTGGTGGCGACCCGGCGGCTGATCGTCGTCGCCGCGGCCTTCCTGCTGATGGGAGGCACCATCGTCGGATTCATCCTGGTGCGCACGGTCGGCCTGTTCAACTTCAAGCTGGGGTTCACCTCCGGCCTGGCCGCGACGGTGCTGGTCGTCGAGGTCATCGCCATGGTGATGACTGCCATCACCGCATGGGTGATGACCCGGAGCGCACGGGCAGGCGCCTGAGCAGAGCCTGGCTTCGGGTCACGCCCTACGGACCTGGGTTGGCTTTACGTTCTTCATCGGCTCGGGTTGAGTAGGCCTATGCCTGATCAGCCGGCGGCGGCCGGTATCCACGGCACTTGTATCCCGAGCGAGGAGCGCCTGATGCCACGCCCGCGAGCGACCGGCTACGCGCCGGTTGACGGCATGGATATTTACTGGGAAAGCCGCGGCGATGGCGGCGTCCCGCTGGTGGTGGTTCACGGTGGTTTCGGCCTGGCCAGCATGTTCGGTGAGCTGCTCGGCCAGCTGGCCGGGCAGCGCCAGGTCATCGCGATCGAGCTGCAGGCCCACGGCCACACCCGGGACGCCGGCCGTCCCTTCAGCTTCGAGGGGTTCGGCGACGACATCGCCGCAGTGATCGAGCACCTCGGCCTGGGGCAGGCTGACCTGCTCGGGTACTCCCTCGGCGGCGGCGCCTGCCTGCGCAGCGCCATCCAGCATCCCGGCCGGGTCCGCAGGCTGGCCCTGGTTTCCGCGCCCTGCCGCCGCGACGGCTGGTTTCCCGAGGTCCTCGCCGGGTTCGACCAGCTGAGCAGCGCGGGGTTCGGCCAGATGCGGCAGTCCCCGATGTACCAGGCGTGGTGCGAGGTCGCTCCCGACCGCGACGCCTTCCCCGCTTTGATGGACAAGACCGGCCTGCTGCTGCGCCAGCCGTATGACTGGACCGAGGAGGTCAGGCGGCTCACCAACCCGGCCCTGCTGGCCTATGCCGACGCCGACAGCATCCCGCCCGCGCACGCCGCCGAGTTCTTCGCGCTGCTCGGCGGCGGGCACAGGGACGCCGGCTGGGACGGATCGCTGGCTCCCGGGCGCGCGTCTGGCCATCCTGCCAGGGCTCAAGCATTACAACATCTTCTGCGCCCCCCAGCTGGCCGCCGTGGTCGCCGACTTCGTCAGCTGACCCGCACAACCAGCCCGCGAGTACCTGGAATGGGAGCCCGGGCCAGGGCAATGCCCGGCCGATTCCGGCCCGCTGCCGCTCGCTATCCAGCTGAACTACTCACACCTCGTACTCCAGGTCGCCGACAATCTGGACCAGGCGCTCGTCAAGACCCTCGTGGGCCGCTGATCCAGCCGGCGCTTCAGGCCGCGCGGCGGCGGACTAGCCAGACGGTCGCGGCGATGAGAAGCAGGGAGAGCGCGAGCAGCCAGCCGCCCTCGATCCATTGGAATGGCCAGAACCGGCTGGCCGGCTGGTATGTCGCCAACTGCGTAATGCCGTGGTGGAGGAGATATTGCGCAGGACTCGCGTTTCCCGGGGTCGAGGCGGAGGCCCGGGCGGATGATTGGCCGAACGCGGGGTTCTGGGCGAAGTGGCCGGGCGCGGCCTCCGTTGCGCCGATCTTCTGCAGAACCTGGTTGACGGTGGAGAGGCTGACCGGCTTGCCGCCTCGGGTCCAACGCTGGCTCATTATCCAGGCACCATTAGGCAGGTTGGGATTACTGGTAACCAACGGCGCCTCGTAGTGCCGGCGCAGGAACGCCCCGGTCACGACGGCGAGCCCGCTCCACGCAACGAGGGTGGCGAACATGGCGGGAACGACCCGGCGGATGAGGACGCCGGCGACGGCGCCAATCGCGAAGGCGACCAGCGTCCAGGCGGCGAACGCGACCTCGCGCAGGTCGAACGTCGTGGCAGCGAGCGGGCTCAGGACGTATTTCCCGTCGATCTGGGGCCCGTAGCACCAGGAGAAGAGGAAACCGAACGCTCCGGCCGCGACCGTGACCGCGAGCGCGAGCGGCGCCAGTGTGGCGACGGTCCAGCGTGCCCGCCCGAAACCCTGGGTCCAGGTGAACCGGAAGGTGCCGGCCTCCAGCTCCCTGGCCAGCGCCGGCGCGCCGACGAACGCTCCGATCAGTGGCGGAATCAGCTGGAACAGGACCGCGGTTAGCGACAATACCGGCCCTGCTCCGTATGAGACGAAGCCCTGGTGGCGTAGCTGCTCGCCCGTGATGTACAGGTACACGCTCGCCGCGCCGAGCACTGCGACGAGACCGGCCACCGTGAGCCGGTGCTGTCGCCAGGTGACCCAGGCCATTCTCCGCCACGGCACCGGCCGCAGGCTCGCGTCCTGTCTCGGCTGCGCGGGCATGGTCAGTGCTGTCACTGTGACACCTCCGTCGGTTCGCCAGTTTCAAGCGGCAGAGCCCCGGCGCGTACCGGTCCGGGCAGCGACGCGGCGCCGGGCTCCCGCAGGTAGGCCAGGGTCAGTTCTTCGAGGCTTACCGGGTGCGACTCCCAGCCCGGCGGCACCGGGTCGGTGCTTCCGTTCGTCCTGACCAGCAGGTGGGCCAGCGCCTCGCCACGCCGGGCGTGCACCACGCACAGCCGTTCGGCGCATGAGTCGGCTTCGGCGGCCGGGCCGGTCAGCACACGATGGGAGGCGAGCAGGTCATCGACCTCGCCGGCCACCTGGACGCGGCCGCGCGACAGCAGAACGAAGTAGTCGGCCACCCGCTCGAGCTCGGCCAGGACGTGCGAGGACAGCACCACCGACACGCCGTCGTCGGCTACGGCGGTCATTACCGTGGCCATGAAGTCGTGCCGGGCCAGCGGGTCGAGCGACGCCATCGGCTCGTCCAGCACGAGGAGTCGCGGTCGCCGGCCCAGCGCGAGGGTCAGAGCGAGCTGCGCTTGCTGACCGCCGGACAGTTTGCCGGCCTTGCGAGTCAACGGGATGCCCAGCTCGCCCAGCCGGGCTTTGGCGTAGCCCTGGTCGAAGCGCCGGTTCAGGTTACCGGTCAGGTGCAGCATGTCGGCGACAGACAGGTACTTGTACAGCGGCGTGTCCTGGGCGACGAAGGCGATGCCGTCAAGCGCGGCCGCGGACCCGGCCAGCGTGCCGCCGAGGACGGTGACGGTGCCGACGGTCGGCGCCGTCAGGCCGACCGCCAGGTTCAGCAGGGTGGTCTTGCCGACGCCGTTCGGCCCGACCAGCGCGACCACGTGCCCGTCGGGAATGGCCAGCGTGCACTCGCGCAGCGCCCAGGTGCTGCCATAGCGTTTACCGAGACCGCTGGCTTCGATGACGTTCATGCCACGCCCTCAGTTTCGCCGCTTGCCGCGGCACGGCGATCGTCCGAGCCCTCGCGACGCTCACGGCCCTGCTGACCTGGGGGGGCAACCCCCCGGAACCCCCCGAATTCCCGCAGCGCGCTGGTGAACAGCGCCACGATTCCGTCCTCGTCCAGCCCTGCCGTGTCGGCGGTAGCCAGCCAGCCCAGCAGGGAATGCCGAAGCCCGGTCAGCTCAGGCAGCGCGACCTGGCTGAGGGTGGCCTGGATGAACGTGCCCTGGCCGGGCCGTCCAGTTGCTAGGCCCTTGGTCTCCAGCTCGCGGTAGGCCTTGAGCACCGTGTTCGGGTTGATGGCGAGCGAGGCGACCACATCCCTGACCTTGGGCAGCTGGTCGCCGGGCTGGAGGTAGCCGAGCCGCAGCCCGTGCTCGACCTGCTGGACGAGCTGCAGGTAGGTCGGCACGCCAGAAGCCGCATTCAGCCGGAAATCGACCGGTGACGCAGGTCCGCGCGCACCGTCCGTCGGCGTGCTGCCGTCCGTCGGCGTGCTGCCGTCCGTCGGCGTGCTGCCGTCCGTCGGCGTGCTGCCGGCCCCGCCGTCCGCGCCGGGCGGGGAGGCGCCGGTCCGGCTACCTGCCGCGCTGATCCCTTTATCTATTGTCATACGACAAGATTACAGAGGGCGGTATCGCTGTCAACCGGGCGGACCTCGGCGCCGCCGGGAGCGCCGGTGGCCCGCCGGCGCCGTACGGATCAGCTCAGGTCGCCAAGTGCGGCCTCTATCGCGCGGTGGAACGTCGGATAGGCGTAGATCATCTCGCGCAGCCGCTGCGTGGGCACGGCGGCATGCACGGCCAGGGTGAGCATGCTGAGCACCTCGCCGCCGGTCGGCCCGGCCGATGTCGCGCCGACCAGGACGCCGCGCCCGGCGTCCTCGACCAGCTTGATGAAGCCGTCATTGCCCGCCTTGTGTATCCAGCCGCGGGTAGCACGGGGGATCTGGTAGCTGCCCACCCGGACGGCAATGCCCTGCTCCCTGGCGCTGGCCTCGGTCAGCCCGACGGAGCCGACCTCCGGATCTGTGAAGGTCACCCGGGGCACCGCGTGATACTCGGCCGGGTGATGCTCCTCGCCGAGGATGTCGGCGACGATGATGCCGGCGTGATACATGGAAATGTGCGTGAACGCGCCCTTGCCGACCACGTCGCCCAGCGCCCAGACGCCAGGTGCGGCGCGCATGTGCGCATCGACGGGGACCGCCCGGCCCTGCTCGTCGATGCCGACCGCGCCGGCCCCGAGCGAGGCGAGATCCGTGCGGCGGCCGGTCGCGACGAGCAGCCGCTCTGAGGTGAGCTCGTCGCCGTCGGCCAGCCTCACCGTGAAGTCATCGCCGTCGTGGCTGATCCGCTCCGCCCGTGACCCGGTATGCACGCTGATGCCGTCGCGGCCGAAGACCTCAGCGATCAGCGCCCCGGACTCCGGCTCCTCCAGCGGCAGCAGCTGGCCGAGCGCCTCCACGATGGTCACCCGGGCGCCGAAGCGGGCGAAGACCTGCGCGAGCTCGGCGCCGACGGCCCCGCCGCCGAGCACCACGATCGACCGCGGCACCTGCTCGGCCTCGATGGCCTCGTGATTCGTCCAGAACGGCGTGCCGGCCAGGCCCGGTATCGGCGGGATGGCGGGCGCGGTGCCGGTCCCGATGATGATCCCGCGGCGGGCGCGGAGCACCTCGCCGCCGACCGTGACCTCACCGGGCGCCGTGATCCGGCCGTACCCGCGGAACAGCTGCCCGCCCTTGCCGGTGAACCGGTCAGCCGCCACCGTGTCGTCCCAGTTGTCGGTCGCCTCGGCCCTGATCCGGCGCGCCACCGGCGCCCAGTCGGGCGTTACCGTGGAGCTGCCGGCCATGCCGGGGATGCGGCGGCCCTCGGCGAGCAGGTCAGCCGCGCGGATCATCATCTTGGACGGGACGCATCCCCAGTACGGGCACTCGCCGCCGACCAGCCTGGCCTCCACGCCCGCGACGGCCAGGCCGGCCTCCGCGAGCCGCTCCGCCACATCCTCGCCGCCCGGGCCCATGCCGATGACCACCACGTCGACCGCATGCTCACTCACTTGTGCACCATCCTCGTGACCTCCTCCAGGGTTCGGACCTTGTGCGCGGGTATAAGAACGCGGAATGACCGCGCCCGCGAGCCGGTTGATGGTGATAGCGGCGTGAAATGCTGAACCGACACGGACGGGGAAATCAGATGATGGATATCCGTGAGGGGGCAGAGCGCGCGCCGGCGCCGCCGCTGTCGGAGGGCGCCGCGGAAGCGCATGTGCACGGCATCTGCTTCAAGACAGGCCCGCCCGGCGTCGTTGGCGTCGAGCTTGAATGGCTGGTCTGCGACGGCGATGACGTTGCCTCGCCTGTCGACCACCAGCGGGTAGCCACCGCGCTGGCAGGGCTTGAAGCCCCCGGCGCGCTGCCTGGCCAAGGCCGGCTCACTACTGAGCCAGGCGGCCAGGTGGAAATCAGTTCCGCCCCGGCAGCCGCCATCGGCGGCTGCGTGACGAGCGCCGGCCGCGATCTTGCCGTGGTGCGGCGCGCGGTCCAGGCCGCCGGGCTCAGCCTCGTCGGATGGGGCATGGATCCGCACCGTCTCCCGGCCCGCATCCTCGATCTGCCCCGTTACGCGGCGATGGAGGAGTTCTTTGACCGCGGCGGCCCCTGGGGGCGGGTCATGATGTGCAGTACGGCGTCGGTCCAGGTCTGCGTGGACGCGGGCCTGGAATCCGACGGAGTCGCGAGTTACCGCTCGCGCTGGCGGCTGCTGCACGCGCTCGGCCCGATCCTGGTGGCGACCTTCGCCAATTCGCCGCTGCGCGCGGGCCGCCCGACCGGCTGGGTGTCGACCCGGCAGGCCGTCTGGGGCCGACTGGATCCGGGCCGCAC